>Ga0302119_10000467_pt1 | contig 18304 bp, 27 predicted proteins | sample AG5_Tmax_MG_FD_203114 | JGI IMG/M metagenome (GOLD analysis project Ga0302119, IMG submission 203114) | Marine microbial communities from Western Arctic Ocean, Canada - AG5_Tmax | ecosystem: Environmental > Aquatic > Marine > Oceanic | place: Canada: Western Arctic Ocean | collected 2017-10-01 | reverse complement strand
CGAGAAATCAACCACGGATCAGGAACGACTCAATGCGTATCGATTTGAGGTCGCCGGGGGTGCAAATAAGATTGAAATCCGTAATGCTGTGGAGGCTTTGTTTGAGGTGAAGGTCCTCAAAGTAAATACGATGGTCCGTCCTGGTAAAAACCGTCGTCGGGGAGCTAGTTACTTTCGGACTCCTTCTCGCAAAATTGCGATTATTCAATTGGCAGAGGGCCAGAAAATCGACCTGCTCTAGGGCAGGTGGAGGAATATTATGGGCATTAAGTACTACAAGCCAACCTCTCCCGGTCGTCGGGGAGGTTCCATCTTGGATCGCGCTGAATTGACGCGGCAAACCCCAGAGAAGGGCCTTTTGGTACCTTTGAAGAAAACGGGTGGGCGCAATAATCTAGGGCGCATCACCTGTCGCCATCACGGTGGAGGCGCAAAGCGTCGTTACCGCGTGATTGACTTTAAGCGCCTCAAGGATGGCGTTCCTGCCAAAGTGGCTCATATCGAGTATGACCCTAACCGAAGCGCCTATATTGCCCTTCTTCACTACGTAGACGGGGCAAAATCGTACATCGTGTGGCCAAAAGGCCTTTCTCAGGGAGACACCGTGATGTCTGGTCCTGATGCAGAGCCTAAGCTTGGATGTGCCATGGAACTTGGCCATATTCCTCTTGGGATGGAAGTGCACAACATTGAGTTACGTGAAGGCCAAGGAGCGAAAATGGCCCGGAGCGCGGGCGCCTCCGCACGTCTTGCTGCTCGAGAGGGTAGTTATGCATTACTCGTTCTCCCAAGTGGGGAATTAAGAAAGGTGCATACACGTTGTCGCGCAACGATTGGCGAGGTTGGAAACGCCGATCACCAGAACGTCAAGTTCGGGAAAGCAGGCCGACGTCGGCATTTGGGTTGGCGGCCAACGGTTCGTGGCGTGGCCATGTACCCAGCAGCTCACCCTCATGGGGGTGGTGAAGGCCGCACCATGGGTAAGCACCCGGTCTCGCCGTGGGGTCAGCCTGCGAAAGGGAAAAAGACGCGTAATAAGCGTAAAACAACTAGCAGTTTCATTGTTCGCCGTCGGAAGACGGGCAAGAGGTAAATCATGGGTCGTAGTCTTAAGAAAGGTCCTTGGATTGATCCCCGCATTCAGCGGAAGGTTGACAAGGCAATTGCCGATGGCAATAAAATGCCCATTCAGACTTGGGCTCGTGCATCCACCATTACTCCGCAGTATGTCGGTATGACCTTTATGGTCCACAACGGGCGTGCCTTTACGAAGGTATACGTGACGGATGACATGGTCGGACACCGTTTAGGCGAATTTTCCCCGACCCGGACTTTCCGTGGTCATGACAAGAAGTAGGTTTGAGGATTATGGAATTCCGCGCTTCACACCGTTACGCACACATCTCCGCAAAAAAGGTTCGGCTTACGGCCAACCTTATTCGTGGATTGAATGTCAACCGTGCCTTGGAGGTTTTGTCCGTCACGACCACAAGAGGCTCCTCGATGTTTAATAAGGTGCTCCGCTCTGCTGTTGCCAACGCCAGTCAAAATGATGGTGTTGACGTGAACTCTTTGTTCGTGAGTGAGGCTCGCGTAGATGAAGGGCCGCTCATTCATGGCCGCGCACGTTTCCGGCCAGGGGCCATGGGCAGAGCCATGCCCATCCGTCGGCGTACTTCACACCTGAAACTTACGGTCACCGAACGGGAGGCCAACTAACCATGGGACAAAAAATCCACCCTCTTGGTTTCCGCGTTGGCATTACCGAGCCCTGGCGTTCTCGCTGGTTTGCTCGTGGTAAGGATTACGGCGAGAAGCTTCTCACGGACCATAAGGTACGCACTTTAATTAAAAAGCGTTTCCGGAAAGGGGTCATTTCCCGTATTGATATTCAACAACGCGGAAATCGTTTGACGATCCTCCTTTTCGCAACGCGGAAAGGTGAGGTCATCGGTCGGGGGTACGCTACGCGTGACGCTCTCGTTTCCGATTTGGAGAATATGATCAACATGGAGGTCAAGCTAGATATCCAAGAAGTTGGTCATTGGGATTTGGATGCACAGACGGTGGCAGAAAATCTTGCCGGGGCTATTGAGCGAAGGGTGTCACCTCGTCACCAAATTAAGCGGATTATGGAAAACACAATGAATGCCGGCGCGCAAGGGGTGAAGATACAGGTGAGTGGACGCATTGATGGGAAAGAGATGAGTCGAACGATCAAGCAGCATATTGGTCGCATTCCTCTGCAAACCTTAGATGCGCGTTGTGAGTATGGTTTTTCAGAAGCGCAAACGACCTACGGGATTCTCGGCGTAAAAGTCTGGATTTATGCGGGTGAGACCGCTCGTTTATAGGAGTTTTTGCCATGTTAATGCCAAAGAGGACCAAGTACCGAAAGACCCAGCGTGGAAAATTGAAGGGGACTTTCCGGTGTAAACTGAAGCAGGGGAAAGGCCCTGCTGCTCGAAACCTTCATGGGCGGGGCTACCCCGTACTGAAGAAGGATCGTTGCACCGCGAAAGCAATGCGTGGCAACCGCGTCTCCTTCGGGGATTACGGACTTCAGGCACTCGAGTGGTGCTGGCTGAGTGCGCGCACGATTGAAGCTGGGCGTGTTGCCTGCAACCGTGCTGCGGGTGGTGGAAAAATATGGATTCGTATCTTCCCTCATAAGCCAGTGACCGCAAAGCCCCTTGAGGTTCGCATGGGTAACGGAAAAGGAGATGTTGACCGTTGGGTTGCCGTTGTAAAGCCAGGAACCGTGCTTTACGAAGTGGGTGGCGTAGAAGAGCCTATTGCTCGAAAGGCCTTTAATAGAGTGGCGCATAAGATGCCCGTTCGTTGTCGCATGATTACAAGAAAAACCATTTAGGAATTGATCATGAAAGCTAATGAAGTACGAGGAAAGGAAGATTCAGAACTTCTGTTTGAAATCAAAACTCTTGAAAAAGAACTTTTTGATATGCGTTTCCGTTCCATGACGGAGGGCATAGCAAATCCTGCTCGGATTAAAGCCCTGCGCCGGAATGTTGCACGAATGAAAACTATCCTTCAGGAGCGCCAATTAGGCGTCGCCGGTCAGGAGACTCGCTAATAATGACAAATAACACTGAAACCCCCGGAACGCGAAAAAGCATGGAAGGTGTTGTTGTTTCCGCGAAACAGGACAAAACTATTGTTGTGCGTGTAGAGCGCACGACAAAGCACTCGCTCTATCACAAGGTTTTGAGAAAGCGGAAAAACTATTACGTGCATGATGCGGAAAATCAAGCTGCCATGGGCGACAAAGTAAAGATCATGGGCACTCGTCCATTGAGCAAGTTGAAGCGTTGGCGTTTGGTTCAGGTCATCGTAAAAGCTGTTCAGGAGAATTAAAATGATTCAAATGCAAACCAAGCTCAAGGTCGCTGACAATAGCGGCGCCAAGGAGGTCAGGTGTATTAAAGTGCTCGGGGGCTCTAAGCGGCGATTTGCCGGACTTGGAGACCTTGTGGTTGCTTCAGTGCAAACCGCTCTCCCGAATTCTGAGATCAAAACAGGCCAAGTGGTTCGTGGCGTGATCGTTCGTACAAAGCAACCTACGCGAAGAAAAGACGGATCTTATGTTCGTTTTGATGGCAATGCACTGGTTCTTGTGGATGGTGATGGGAACCCAAGGGGAACGCGCATTTTTGGTGCTGTCGCCAGAGAGTTGCGCCAGAACAATTTTATGAAAATTGTCTCATTGGCCCAGGAGGTTGTCTGATGGCTTTGAAGATCAATGATGAAGTTGTTGTGACTTCGGGTAATCACAAAGGACAACGGGGAAAGGTCATGAAGATCAATGGCGTAACCCAGCGGGTTACCGTAGAAGGCGTCAATATGCGCGTTCAATTCCTCCGTAAAACGCAGGAAAACCCACAGGGTGGAGAGGTGGAAAGGGAAACCCCGCTTCATATCTCAAGCCTTCTTCTTTGGAGCGAGAAAGCGGGCAAAGGTGTCCGGGTTCGCGTGAAAAAGGTGGGTAATTCAAAGGTTCGTGTCGGTATTCCTTGCGGCACACATTTCGACTCATAATCATGTCACGTCTCCTCGAAACTTATAATACAACGGTCGTTCCAGCATTGAACGAGCGTTTTTCATACGGAAATCCCATGCAAGTGCCTGTCATTACAAAAGTAGTGGTGAGTATGGGTGTGGGCAAAGCCGTGGATAACAAATCTCACGTTGAATCTGCCGCAAAAGATTTGACGCGTATTGTGGGCCAAAAGGTCAAAATAACAAAGGCGCGAAAGTCAATTGCAAACTTCCGGTTAAGGGAGGATCTCCCTATTGGTTGTATGGCAACACTCCGTGGTGATCGAATGTATGAGTTTATGGATCGGCTTATTTCTGTCGTCCTTCCTCGTATTCGAGATTTCCGTGGACTAAAGGACAATTTTGACGGACAGGGTAATTTCAGCCTCGGTTTGACAGAGCAGTCGTTGTTCCCTGAGATTAGTTTAGATCAAGTCGAATTCCAACAGGGAATGAATATTACTGTTGTAACCACAGCCAGAACTGATGAAGAGGGCCGTGCTCTCCTTGAGGGTTTTGGCTTTCCTTTCCGTAAAAGGGGGAATGAATAATGGCAAAGACAAGCGCCATCCATCGTGAATTGAAGCGGCAAAAAATTGCTGCACGTTATGCAGAGCGTCGCAATGAGCTCATCAAAGTCATTAAAGACGCAAATGCTACGCTTGAAGAAAAGGCAAATGCTTACAAGCGCATTTCCAAAATGCCACGTGATGCCAGCCCAGTGCGTCTGCATAACCGTTGTTCCATCACAGGACGCCCTAAGGGCTACTACCGCAAGTTTGGAGTTTCTCGGCTTGTTTTTCGTCGTTTGGCCCATCAAGGCCAACTCCCCGGTGTTCGCAAGGCCTCTTGGTAGGAGATTGATTTTATGACAATGACAGACCCCATTGCCGACATGTTGACACGAATCCGTAACAGCATCATGGTCGGAAAAACAGAAGTCTCGATGCCGACTTCCCGCTTAAAGTCCAATATTGCTTTGGTCTTGAAGGACGAAGGTTTCATCCAAACCGTAGAGTCCGTTTCTGTAGACGGCCCTCGGGATAACCTCCGGATTGAGTTGAAATATACTCAAGACGGAGAATCGGTGATTCATGAATTGAGCCGCATTTCCAAGCCAGGTTGTCGCGTCTATGCGGGTGCTTCAGAGGCCCCCGTCGTACGTAACGGTCTTGGCGTTTCCATTCTCTCTACCTCAAAGGGTGTCATGAGTGGCCGAAAGGCTGCTGAGCTCGGCGTCGGTGGAGAAGTTCTCTGTACCGTTTTCTAGGAGAAAATTAATGTCAAGAATTGGAAATACTCCTGTTGCTGTTCCAAGTGGGGTGACCGTTACGCCTGGCCCATCTTCTGTTGAAGTGAAGGGTCCAAAGGGGGCGTTGACGTTTCCGTTGTTCACTGAGATATCTGTCTCGGTGGAAAATGACGTCGTCACCGTTGCTCGGTCTGGCTCTGGCTCTGTGAAACAAGCCGCAGCGTTTCATGGCCTAGTGCGTGCGCATATTCAGAACATGGTTCTTGGTGTCACCGAGGGCTACACCAAGTCACTAGAAATTCATGGTACTGGTTGGAATGCAAAGCCGAAGGGGCAAGGTATTGAGATGCAGATTGGCTTTTGTCATCTCGTTGAATGCCATCCACCGGAAGGCGTTTCGGTGGAACTCATTAGTCCCACGGAAATAAAAATTAGTGGCATCGACAAGCAACAAGTCGGCCAATTTGCCGCCAATATTCGTGCTGTCCGCCCCCCAGAGCCTTACAACGGTAAGGGAATCCGATACCAAGACGAACACGTTCGTCGCAAAGCCGGTAAGGCCCTCGCATAAGAAATGGATCATCTACAACAAAAAAAGAAATGGAAAATGCGTTTGCGCAAGCAACGCGGAGTCCGTCGTCGTTTGCAGGCCGCAGGAGGTCACCCTCGTTTGAGTGTGTTCCGAAGCTCAAAAAATATTTCTGTGCAACTCATCGATGATTCTAAGAGTCTCACTTTGGCGGCTGCATCGACCCTTGAATCTGCCCTGCAGGACCAGATGTCTGGAAAAACCAAAACGGAGCGCGCAACCATCATTGGTTCAACTATTGCAGAGCGCGCAAAGGCTGCGGGCGTCGAAAAGGTGCTTTTTGACCGTGGCCGTTTCCTTTTTCACGGCAGAGTGAAAGCTTTAGCCGAAGCCGCACGTGAGGGCGGCCTTAAATTTTAAGCATGACAAAATTGCACTTTGAATTCCTGGATCGGCACCAAGCCGACGCACTAGGCGAGCTGAAGGAAGAGCGCGTGAAAGTTAACCGGACTGCAAAAGTAGTCAAAGGTGGCCGACGCTTTGCTTTTTCTGCCTTGACCGTTGTCGGCAATCAGAGTGGTGTTGTGGGCTATGGCTTTGGCAAAGCAAAGGATATCCCAAGCGCCATGCAAAAAGCATTCAAGGATGGCCGAAAGCACTTGATTCGTGTTCCTCGCGTGGGGACTTCTATTCCTCATGAAATTGAGGGAGAGTTTTGCTCTTCTCACGTGCGGCTCATTCCCGCATCCCCAGGAACGGGAATCATTGCAGGTGGAACGGTCCGTGCGGTTCTTGAACTTGCTGGTGTGAAGGACGTTTTGACAAAGTCCTACGGATCGAATAACCCAATCAACCTGGTGAAAGCCACGATGGCAGGCTTGGCACAATTACGGACGAAAGAGATGGTCTCTGAAGCCCGAGGAGTAGAACTCTAATGCAGATTCATGATGTAACCGCAAAAGGCGTTAAATATAAAAACCGCAAACGTGTTGGTCGGGGTCACGGCTCTGGAACCGGAAAGACTGCGGGTCGTGGCCACAAAGGGCAGCGCTCTCGGTCGGGTGACAATCCACGCCTCGGGTCAGAGGGGGGGCAGATGCCTCTCTATCGCCGGATGCCAAAACGTGGCTTTACTAATGCTCGCTTCAAGAAGCATTACACGTTGGTGAATGTGGAAGTTCTGAACTCCTTTGAAGAAGGATCTGAAGTGACACTAGAGGCCGTGTTGAGTCGTGGCCTCGGTCGGAAGACGGGTGACATGTTGAAGGTTCTAGGGTCCGGAGAAATCACGGCAAAGTTGACGGTCAAGGCACACAAGTTCTCGGCCACGGCTTCCGCAAAAATTGAAGCTGCGGGCGGAACGGTCGAACTGATTCAGTGAATTCATGATTCAAGCTCTCAACATCTTCCGAATTCCTGAGTTACGTAGCCGTATCGGGGTTACGTTCTTATTGCTTTTTGTCTATCGCCTTGGGTTCCAAGTGCCACTTCCAGGAGTGAATCTAGAGGGAATTCGTACGGCGTCAGAGAAGATTGCAGGAAGCTCCATGGGGGGGTTGTTTGGCATTATGAATGCCTTTACAGGTGCAGGAATTGGTCAGGCGGCACTCTTCTCCTTGGGGGTGATGCCTTACATTTCGGCATCCATCATTTTCAGTCTTCTCGTTAAAGTAGTTCCTACTTTAGAGGCGTTGTCCAAAGAAGGCGCTGCAGGGCAGAAAAAAATTGGGCAGTTGACCCGTTTGGCAACGATTCCTATTTGCATCCTTCAGGCCTTTTTCATTCTATATGGGGTAATCTACAATCCTGCATACGGCTTGCTTCAAGGTGAAGCATCCTTCCTTTACGGGCTTTCTGTGATCGTTGCTTTAACGGCCGGAACGGTTTTCATCATGTGGCTTGGTGAACAAATTACGGAACACGGCATTGGAAATGGTGTTTCCATCATCATTATGTGTGGAATCATTTCGGCAATGCCTACTGCGATGCAGTCGATGATGTCAGTTGCTGAAAATGCACATCAGCTTGCAGTGACTTTAATGACAATGTGGGCGTTGACCGTCCTAGTTGTGGTTTACATCACGAAGGGCCAAAGGCGTATTCCCATTCATCAAGCAAAGCTCATGCGGGGCCGAAAAGTCATGGGTGGCAGTAAGCATTATCTTCCGCTACGGGTAAACCAGGCAGGAGTGATGCCTATTATCTTTGCTTCAGCTTTGTTTATTGTCCCAAGCATTCTTGGAACCGCCCCCGGCTTTCAGTGGCTAGGGAATTTGTTTGGATCCCCTGGTTTTGTTTACATAACGACCTATACCATTCTGATTTTCTTTTTCTCTTTCTTTTGGGTTCGACTCATGTTTCAGCCGGCTGAAATTGCGGATAATTTGAAAGAGCATGGATCGTTTATTCCAGGCATCCGCCCCGGGAAAGCAACTGCGGAGTACCTCGGTTTTGTATTGAACCGCATCACCTTAGCAGGGTCAGCTTTCCTGACGATTATTGCAATCTTGCCTACCATGGTGACTTCCAACCTCCATGTCCCCTTGATGGTCTCTTACTTCCTTGGAGGCACCTCCATCTTAATTGTGGTGGGTGTTGCTCTCGACATGGTGGATCGTCTCAACTCCCATCTTCTTATGAGAAACTATGAGGGCTTCATGAAGAAGGGTGGATCCGGATGGGCGCAGCGGAAGGGCTCATGATAGTTATTCTTTTAGGACCTCCGGGAGTCGGCAAAGGCACCCAGGCTGCTATTGCAGCAGAGGCCCATGGATGGCTGCATCTCTCCACCGGAGACCTCCTGCGTGCTCAAGTGGCCCAAAAGACGGATCTCGGCCTGCAGGCAGATCAGTATATGTCTAAAGGTGACTTGGTCCCTGATGTGCTCATGGTGGAAATGGTGGCCCAACACCTAACAGACGTGAGCTCTGAGGTCGTCATTCTTTTAGACGGCTTTCCTAGGACAATTGCTCAGGCGGAAGCACTCTCTGGGAAAGCCCCTAGCGGCTCGATTGCCCTTTCGTTATACTTCAGGGCTTCCAACTCGGAACTTTCCTCTCGTTTGACAGGAAGAGGAAGAGCGGATGATACGGAGGAAGTTGTGGCACATCGCTTGAAGGTGTATCACGAAACGACCTCACCTCTGATTTCTTGGTACCAAGAAAAAGGAATACTTGTCGAGATTGATGCCAATCGAGACATCGCGTCCATTCAAACGGATTTTGCCCATGCGGTAGATTCTACTTTGAAAGGGTTCTCTCAAATCACTGGGTAATCATGGCTAAAGAAGAGCCCATTACTTTGAAGGCCGTTGTGCGGGAGTCCCTCCCAAACGCGAATTTCTTAGTGGAACTCGAAAATAGCCAAGTTGTACTCGCACACATCTCCGGAAGAATGAGAAAGCACTACATTCGCATTACTCCCGGCGACACCATTACTGTAGAAATGTCCCCTTACGACCTAACTCGTTGCCGCATCGTTTACCGCGGCGAAAGGCGCCCTCGGCGTCAACCGGGTCCACGGCGACGCTAACCCAATTACCAAGACCAGGAAATCTCATGAAAGTTCGTGCAAGTGTTCGCCGCATCTGCGAGTCATGTAAAGTCATTCGACGCCACGGAGTCGTGCGCGTGATTTGTACTCGAGATCCTCGTCATAAACAACGCCAAGGCTAATTCAAATTATGCCACGTATTGCTGGAGTCGACATCCCCGCTGATAAGCGGACCATTGTTTCACTGACGTATATCTTCGGTGTCGGGAATACCCGTGCCAAGGATCTTTGTGAGGCCCTTTCTCTTGATCCCGATAAGCGCGCTAAGGAGATTTCCGATGAGGAACTGACGGCTATTGCCGCTTATTTGAGTTCTCAATACCCTGTTGAAGGCGATCTTCGCAGGAACAATATCCAAGACATCAACCGTCTTCGTGACATTGCATGCTATCGTGGGATTCGCCATCGCCGTGGACTTCCATGCCGTGGGCAGAGAACGAAAACGAATGCCCGAGGTCGCAAGGGCACCAAGAAAACAGTTGCGGGTAAGAAATCCGTAAAATCATTGAAGTAATCTCATGAGCGCTGCATCTAAAAAACAAAAGAACGCCCCTGCAAAGGGAATCGCCCATGTGCGTTCCACCTTCAATAACACCACCGTGACGATTACAGATCGGAAAGGTGATGTTATTGCATGGGGCAGTCCTGGCTTGGCCGGCTATAAAGGCTCCCGTAAATCCACACCATTTGCTGCCCAACAGGCTTCCATTCGTGCAGCAGAATCTGCTTACAAGGCAGGTATGAGAGAGGTTGAAGTTCGCGTGAAAGGCCCTGGTGCTGGTCGCGAGAGTGCCATCCGTGGCTTAAATCAAGCTGGCCTTCGGGTCACTCTCATTGAAGATGTCACTCCACTGCCGCACAACGGCTGTCGTCCCCCTAAGAAACGTCGCGTCTGATTATGGCTCGTTATACCGGAAATGTTTGTCGCTTGTGTCGCCGTGAAGGCCACAAGCTTTTTCTCAAGGGCCGTCGGTGTGAGAGCGAGAAATGCTCTGTTGACCGCCGGAACATCCCGCCAGGATCCAACTTGCGGACTCGACCACGTCGACTGTCTGATTACGGGGTCCACTTGCGTGAAAAGCAAAAGGTGAAGCGTATTTATGGCGTACTGGAGCGGCAGTTTATTCGCTACTTCAAGATGGCCGAGCGCATGAAGGGAAACACGGGTGTGAACCTTTTGACGATCCTTGAGCGGCGTTTGGATAACGTCGTGGACGCCTCTGGCCTTTCCATTTCGCGCTTCCATTCTCGTCAAATGATCAATCATGGTCATATGATGGTCAATGGTCGGAAAATGGATATTGTTTCTTATATGGTCCGTGTGGGTGATGTCATCCAGGCTCGGGACAAGGAAGTCTCCAAGAAGCTCACTTCAGAGAGCCTTCAACTTAATGCGGACAAAACAGCCCCTCAGTGGCTGAAGGTTGACGCCGAAGCGGGCACGATTACCGTGACCGCACTTCCCGCTCGCGAGGATGTTCGTTTTCAGGACATTCAAGAGCAGTTCATTGTGGAACTCTGTTCCAAGTAATTAGGAGAACTAATATGCGTATTCGCTGGCGAGAGTTTGAATTACCTTCTGGTGTGGTCCACGATAAAGTGACCGCAACGGAAACTTTTGGAAAATTTTCCATTGAGCCTTTTGAGGGCGGTTTTGGGCATACCATTGGAAACGGCCTTCGCCGTGTTCTTTTGGGTGCTATTGAGGGCGCTGCCGTTACATCGGTAGAAATCGAAGGCATAGAGCATGAATTTACGGCAACCCCTGGCGTTGTTGAAGACGTGACCGATTTAGTCATGGCTTTCAAAGCTCTTCGTGTTCAGGTTGAAGTTGATGCACCGGTAATCCTGACCTTGGACGTCTCCGGAGCGGGGGATTACACCGCAAAAGACATCCAATGCCCTACTGGCGTCACCATCATGAACCCAGAACTTCCATTGGCAACGCTAACGGAACACCGTCCTTTAAAGGCAACTTTGGTTGTCCGCCGTGGTCGGGGTTATGTGCCTGCTGATGAAACGGGTGAACCGATGGATCAAATCGGTCTTATTCCTTTGGACGCAACTTACTCTCCAGTTGTGCGTTGTCGTTACACCGTTGAGGCAACTCGCGTGGGCAAGTTCACAAACTATGACCGTTTAGTTCTAGAGATTTGGACGGACGGTACTGTTTCTCCTGAAATGGCTTTGGTGGAAGCGGCGAAGATTTATCGGAAACACCTCAATCCTTTCATTCAGTTTAGCCAGGCATTGGCAGGAGTGCCTGTTGTTGAAGAAGTGAAGGCTATTGATGCTGCTGCGGAACGTCGCAAGGATCGAATGACTACCTTGTTAAGCGAATCCGTAGATCGTTTGAGTCTTTCAACACGAGCTAGGAATTGCCTTGATGGTGCTCAGATTGGAACTCTCGGAGAGCTACTCTCCTTTTCCAATGACGAACTCCTCAAGATCAAGAATCTTGGACAAACTGTCCTGTCTGAAATTGAGAAGAAATTGGCCGAGTTGGACTTGGCCATTGGCATGAACCTTGAAGAAGCAACCCAAGCATAATCATGCGACATCGCGTTAAAACAAGAAAGTTATCTCGTACACCTGCTCACCGCAAGGCCTTAGCTAGGAATATGGCCGCTGCCTTAATTGAGCATGAGCGGATTGAGACGACTTTAACAAAGGCAAAGGCTCATCGGCCATTTGTTGAGAAGTTGGTCACCTTGTCAAAGGAGAAGACTCTCCACAACTACCGTCGCGCTCTTGCGCTTCTTGGCAACAACAAGGCAGCCGTTGCCAAGTTGTTTGATGTCCTCGGCCCACGTTTCCTGGAACGTCCTGGTGGATACACCCGTGTTCTTAAAATGGCAAAACCTCGCTTGGGAGACAATGCCCCACGTGCTATTTTTGAGTTCGTTGAACGCTCAGAGGGAGAGGAATTCTCTCCTGAGCTGGCCGCAGCGGAAGCTGCCTCGGCAGAAGTAACGGCATAGCATCCGCTCCATGCATGGGCCAAGGCGTTAAGAAGATGCCTTGGCCCATTTTTGTTTTGGAGCTTTGTCGGGAATGTTGCGCTCGGCGCGAACCTGAGCTCGGCCATGATTCTCTAGGAGTTGATTTAGTTCGTCGACAACGGCACTGCCCAAGTCTACTTTCCACTGTGCTCCGGCTCGGATAGCTATCGGATTGCCGGAAGGATCTCTGTAGTGAAACCGAACTGGTGCGCTACCCAGATGGCGTTGAAGAGTTTCTTGAATACTCTGAATGTAGTCCTCGCTTGTAACATGGATTTCAAGTGTGCCGGAGACCGAAATCTTTCCTGGCTCACCAAGCGGCTCAATCTTTTCAAGGATCAACTCGGGAAGGGCATTCATGCTTTCTCTCTTCACTTTACCGTGGAAAATTCCAAGGAAATCCTCCACGAGGACGTCCCCGCATTCTTCAACCGTGCTTGGCCATGCGAACGCGGCGATCGAGCCGTGAAGGTCTTCGACCCTAAGTCGCGCAATTTTCCGCGAAGGGTTTTTACGAGTAGGTCGAACCTCAACATGGGTTGCTAATCCGGCCATGCTTACCATGCTTTCATCACTTAATTCGAGAATCGTTCGAGAGTTCCAAGGTGAAACGCCCCCAAGGACATTGCGGTATGGGTCTAAGGGGTGGCGCGTTAGATAAAGCCCCAAAGCTTCTTTTTCGAGTTTGAGAGTTTGCTTTTCCTCGAGTTTGCTGAGCGCGCGTTTTTTGATTGTGGTTTTGGTGGACTTTGCAAGAGAGGGTGGTTCGGACTCTTCAAAGAGACTCTTTTGCCCACGCTTGAGATCCTTTGCTTGATGCTTTGCAACCGCTAAGTCCTCTTCAAGGCCTTGAATTAGGTCGAGTCGTGGGACTTGATACTCATCACACCCGCCAGCTTTGATTAGGCTTTCAATCATTCCCCGATTTACTTTTTCGGAAACGGCCGTAGTAAGAAAGTCTTGGTAAGAGGAGAATCGGCCTTCTTTTTTGAGAATACGCTGTTCGATGAGATTTTCCGCCGCTTGCGTACCAACGCCTTTGATTGCCTCAAGTCCAAATCGAATTGCCCCGCTCTCATCAACATGAAATCGTCCATTTGAGGTGTTGATGCACGGTGGCAAAATATTGAGATTGTGACTACGGGCATCTTCAATCAAGGTTGCAAGCTTATCCGTGTCCTGAGCTTCGTAGGTGAAGGTTGAAGCATAAAATTCTTCCGGATAGTGTGCCTTCATATAGGCGGTTTGCCAGGTCACCAAAGAATACGCGGCAGAGTGAGATTTATTGAATCCATATTCTGCAAATTTCTCCATGGTCTCCCAGATTTCGCTGGCGACATTCTCATGGACCGCATTCTTCTTTGCTCCTTCCATGAACTTGGGCCGATACTCTGCCATAAGGTCAGCATTTTTCTTGCCCATGGCCTTTCGTAGAGAGTCCGCTTCGCCAAGAGAAAAGGCACCCATTCGTTGCGCCACGCGCATAATTTGCTCCTGGTAGATTAAAACCCCGTTTGTTTCGGACAAGATTTCCTCTAAAAGAGGGTGGGGATAGGAAACAGCCTCGAAGCCGTTTTTACGACGTGCATACGTTGTGTGAAGGCCTGTCCCTAACGGTCCCGGACGGTAAAGAGCCAGTACGGCAATGATGTCTTCGAAGACGGTGGGTTTAAGGTCCGCAAGAAGTGCTTTCATGCCTGATGATTCCAACTGAAATATGCCTTCTGTATCTCCTTTCTCTAACAACTCAAAGGTCACTTTGTCGTCGAGCGGTAAATCATCGAGGACAAGCTCCACCCCATGCCTTTTTTTGACGAGCTGTACGGCTTCATTCAGTATGGAAAGCGTCCGAAGCCCAAGGAAATCCATCTTCAGAAGGCCAAATTCTTCAGCTCCCTTCATGTCCCATTGCGTGGTTTTGATGTCATCTTGCATCGCAATCGGGATGATGTCTGTGAGGGGCTCATCCGCAATAATCACGCCGGCTGCGTGCACACTGCTATGCCGTGAAAGGCCTTCAAGGTTTCTAGCAAGTTTAAACCACTTCTTGTTACGTTCCGAGCTTTCTTGAATAGCGAGGAGTTCCGGCTCTGCATCAAAAGCTTTTGCCAGGGTCACCCCAGGACCTTCAGGGATTTTTTTCACAATTTGGTCTACTTCAGGAAGGGGAATATCCATAACCCGGGCAACATCGCGAAGAGCTGCCCGCGCCTTCATTTTCCCAAAAGTAATAATTTGGCATACGCGTTCATCGCCGTACTTGTCACGCGTATACGTCAGCATCTCTTCTCGCCGATCCTTACAGAAGTCAATATCAATATCCGGCATCGAGATACGCCCGGGATTGAGAAATCGTTCAAACAGTAAGTCATATTTCAGTGGATCAATCCGCGTGATGTCTAAGACATAGGAGACCATCGAACCTGCGGCGGAGCCACGGCCCGGCCCAACAGGGATTTTCTGGGACCGGGCATAATAAATGAGGTCCCAAACAATCAAGAAGTAAGAGACAAAGCCCATTTCCGCAATGATTCTCATTTCATATTCGAGCCGTTCACGTGCAGCCGAAGGGTTGCCTGGATAGTACCGCGCAAAACCACTTTCACAAAGTTTCCGGAAGCACTCTTTCGGAGTGGACCCATCCTCCGGTGTGAACACAGGCAGTCGGTATTTGCCATACTCTAATTGAACATTCACTTTGTCTGCGACAGTCATTGTGTTGCGCAATGCTTCTGGAATATCCTCGAAAATACGGTTCATCTCTTCTCGTGTTCGAAAAAACAGGGTGTCCGTGTCCATACGCCATCGGTCAGGATCATCTATCTTTTTCCCAGTATTAATACACAGCAGTGCGTCTTGAGCTTGGCAGTCTTCATGGCGGAGATAGTGAATGTCATTGGTCGCAATGACGGGTGCATTCACCATGGACGTCATCCTCATCATGCCTTCGGTAAGACGGTCTTGCTCCTCCATGCCATTTCGCATAATCTCTAAGAAGAAATGTTCTTGGCCAAACATATCCTGTAGCGTCCCAGCCATTGCCCGGGCACCGGGCTCATCTCCTTGGCGGAGGCGTCGATTGACGGGGCCAGACATACAGCCAGATAGACACGTGATTCCTTTAGCTTTTTGAGCAAGAAGCTCAAGGTCAATCCTGGGCCGAAAACTTTTGCCCTTTGTGTGGCCTAAAGAGACGAGCTGGTGAAGATTTTTCCAGCCTTCGGCATTGTGTGCTAATAGTGTGAGATGCGTGTAGGGGTTGTTCTGCTTGTGGTGCTTTTGCTCCATCGAGCGTTCCGCCACATATACTTCACAGCCTAAGATGGGCTTGATGCTGGCTTTAGTGCAAGCTTTGTAGAATTCAAAAGCACCATAAAGGTTGCCGTGGTCGGTAATCGCAATAGCTTGGTGCCCATCTCTGTGGGCAGATTCCACCAAATCTGGGATTCTATTGGCGCCGTCAAGCAGAGAATATTCCGTGTGGACGTGGAGATGAACGAAGGGTTCCATGGGGGGGCTTTATCCTAGCGGAAAAAGGGGCAGAACTCTCCCCGATTTTTATGTTCTGACTTGACGAGAGGCCTCGGATACGTTGAAATTTGCGCCCGCTTTGAATGCGCTTGTAGCTCAGCTGGATAGAGCACCTGACTACGGATCAGGAGGCCAGGGGTTCGAATCCTCTCAAGCGCGCCACCCCCTTTTGGTGGAACCATGAATCTTCTTTTTCCTCTTGGAGAACCGCCTGACCCTGCGGAGCGTGATCGGAAAATCATGGGCATGGCGCTTCGGGAGGCACACCTTGCCATGGAAAGGGATGAAGTTCCTGTCGGGGTAGTTGTCGTTCTTGGTAATCGTGTCCTTGGCCGCGCAGGTAATTCCGTGGAGCAACTCAAAGATGCCACTGCACATGCAGAAATGCTGGCATTGACTCAAGCATTTGAAGCCGTCGGCGAAAAGCGCCTCGAAAAGGCAGAGGTTTTCTGTACTTTGGAGCCCTGCATTCAATGCACTGGGGCCCTCATGCACGCTCGCGTTGCCCGGCTTGTTTACGGGGCACCCGATCCAAAGTTTGGAGGAGTAGAAAGTTTGGCAAGGCTTTTTGACCTGCCCGGCGTGAATCACCGAGTCCGGCACGAGGGGGGGCTCTTGGCGGAAGAGTCCGCTCAATTACTTCGACGTTTTTTTCAATCCAAGCGTAGGCGAAGCAAGGGGAATTTGTTATAATTTCCGTCCCGATAGGAGAGGTGCCGGAGCTGGCCGAACGGGCTGGTTTCGAAAACCAGTGAGGCTTTACGGCCTCCGAGGGTTCGAATCCCTCCCTCTCCGCCACGGAGAACGTTCCTTATAAATCAAAAACAGGAGAGGTGTCCGAGTGGCCTAAGGAGCACGCTTGGAAAGCGTGTGTGGGGTAACTCACCGAGGGTTCGAATCCCTCCCTCTCCGCCATTTGATCGCGCAGAGGATGTCGGGAGTCCGGCTTCACGCGGCGGATTGACTCAGAACTGGGTCAGGTCGGGAACGAAGCAGCCCTATGGGTTTCAATCCGGGTGCCGTGGATCACCGGGCTTCCGACTTCCTCTGCGTATTTTCTTGCCGGCAAGGTAGGATGATTCCGTATGAGTTACCAAGTCCTCGCTCGCAAGTATCGGCCGCGCACTTTTGCGGATGTCATTGGGCAGGACCACATTGTCAAGGCTTTGAGTAGGGCCCTTGAAAAGGACCGGATTGGGCAGGCCTATTTATTAATCGGCCCACGAGGCACGGGAAAGACGAGTACCGCGCGCATCCTGGCTAAGTCCTTGAATTGTGAAAAAGGGGAGTCCGTTGCACCTTGCCTTGCCTGTGGCCCTTGTTTGGAAATTGAATCTGGCGCGGACATGGACGTCGTGGAAATTGACGGGGCTAGTAATAACGGTGTTGATGACGTCCGAGATTTACGGGAGAAAGTCCATTTCCGGCCTATGCGAGACCGGCGAAAAGTCTACATCATTGACGAAATTCAACGATTGACGGGTCCAGCATTTGACGCTCTCCTTAAAACGTTAGAGGAACCTCCGGACCACGTCATTTTTCTTTTTGCCACGACTGACCCGCACAAAATCCCTGACACGATTGTTTCCCGATGCCAAACCTTTGAATTCCGACGCCTTCGCGAAGATGATATTCTCAGCAAGCTTCTGGATATCTGTCAAAAGGAAGGCGTGGAAGTTCCCGAGGATGTCTTGTGCGCAATTTCTCGCGGTTGTCGCGGTGGCCTTCGAGATGCGGAGTCCATGTTGGATCAGTTATTGGCGGTTGCCGAAGGGGTCCCTAGCCTGGAAGAGTTGGAAATGGTGGCGGGGCTGGCCCGACCTGAGTGTTGGCAGATTCTTCTGGAAGCCGTGTCCAATCAAGATGGTGCTCAAATACTGAAATCCGTAGATGCCTTTCTTCAGCGGGGGGGTACAGAGCGAGATTTTGTAGAGCAACTTGTGGATGCCTTGCGTGATTTGCTGCACGTCGCACTTCTTGGTGAAGATGTTCTTGGTGTGATTCCTTCGGCGGATCGCCAACAGAGAATGGTGAAATTGGCGGGGGCTTTAGGCCAAGACAGGCTGGAGACTTTGATGGGAATGTTCTTTTCTCTTGAGTCTAGAATGAATCAATCTCCACTTTCTGCGCGCGCACTTTTGGAGTGGACCTTGCTTCGTGCTTCTCGCCTGGGTGATTTATTGGAAACCACGACACTCCTTCAAAATTTACGGAGTGGAACTCTCCCCGCCGCCTCTGTTTCGGCACAGCCCCCTGCGCCGGTAAAAAAGCCTGAGCCCGCAAGGGCGTCGGCGCCCACGATGCCGTCGCCACCAGCCTCCCCAACCCCGCCCACTCCATCGCCGTCGGCGACATCGATTCAAGATTTGCTCAAAGAAGTCC
>Ga0302119_10000465_pt1 | contig 18338 bp, 17 predicted proteins | sample AG5_Tmax_MG_FD_203114 | JGI IMG/M metagenome (GOLD analysis project Ga0302119, IMG submission 203114) | Marine microbial communities from Western Arctic Ocean, Canada - AG5_Tmax | ecosystem: Environmental > Aquatic > Marine > Oceanic | place: Canada: Western Arctic Ocean | collected 2017-10-01 | reverse complement strand
ATCCAGAAAATGAAGGGAAAGTCTTTCTCTTTAAGTACGGTAAGTCGATTTTCGATATGATACAGGCCTCTGGTGCACCTGAATTTGAAGATGAGTCACCCGTTAATGTGTTTAATCTATTTAACGGTGCTAACTTCAAACTGAAGGCCCGCAAAGCAGATGGCTTCGTGAAGTATGACAAGTCTGGCTTTGAAGAGCCATCTCAATGGTTAGAAAGTGAAGAAGAAATGGAGACGTTATATAACGGCCTCTATTCACTGGATGCCGAGATTGCTTCGGATAAGTTTAAATCTTATGATGAGTTGAAGAAGAAGTTCGCCCGAGTAATCGGCGCTTCTGCTGATACTTCATCCTTCACTGCTGAATCAGTGTCAGCACCTGCAGAACGATTCACAGAAACAACTTCTGATGAAAGTCCGTTCGTAGAAGGCGCTACTGAAGAGGTGGATGAAGATGATACTATGAGTTACTTCAGCAAGTTAGCCGAAGCATAGTCCGTCAGGATTCATTCTCAACGAAAAGGGAGCCTTTAGGGGCTCCCTTTTTTTATTCGTCAGAACAACAAGAATCTTCCGTACATTCGCAGGGGTCACATTTACAATTATCATTGTGGCAATGTTCATTTCCTTGAGGGCACATTTGAGTTCTCCTATTGTAAAAAGTAAATTTCAGCCCAGACAGCAGTTCCAAATACAGAACCAAGAATTGCTATTATCATAAAGGCTGGAAAGATATATTCCTTAAATTTCATTTAAAATTTTTCCAGTATGACCAAGGTTTGCCTTCAAAAGACCATTCAACCGTCTTTTCTTCGGCCCGTACCCTAATCAAAAAATAGAGTGCTACTGGTATTGCTAGTAAACACGAGAATAGTAGAAACAGAAATGTGAATCCAATCACATTATGTAACCACGGAATCTCTATGATGAATCGGGATAACTCCCAGCCAATCACTTATGCTATAACGAATGACATTAACATCTCTACGCCAGAAGTCGATAAAGGATTAACGGCAGTAGCATATCGATTCAAGAGTCCAACATTCTGTTGGAAAGTTCCTTGAACACCTGACCTTAAAACTTCTTGTGGGAATGTTCCCATAATAACTGAAGATGCTCCGAGGCTATTCTTGCCGTGGTCTGATAGACCAACATATGCCGTGGTAGCAGTAACGTCAGGGTTAACATAATACTTAGTCTTGCCTATTTTATTAACAACAAGTCTTTCTTCGGTTAATTCTTTCTCACGAACATAAGAACTAAGTGCCGAAATACTTGCGGCGTTCTTGTACGGAAGAACAACAAAAGCATCAAAAGTTCTGAAACTAGGAGTGTTCATCTTGATAACAAGTTCTTGAACACGTTGAGTAATTTCAAATAATGATGTTTCTGCCGAACCGGCCCCTGTCAAAGTAAGTACTGGTGTGGCTAATGAATTGGTATCAAGAAAAGTCAAGAATGCAGTGTTCTCTGCTTGGTCTGTAATTCCTTTCAGCAAATTCGCCGCAATCTCATATCCATCTAATCCATATTGATTCTGTAAATCTTGTATTACTTCTACTGAAATACCAGTTTGAATTGGATTGGCAGTGGCTGTATTTATTGTTAAATTGGCAACTACAGTCTCAAAGGAATTAGTAACACCCTGCCTGCGAATATTAACGATTTGACCCGTTGAATATTTCATAGGAACAACGGCCGCTATTTCTCTCACTAGAGATAATGTTGGCAATTCCTCGAATGCTTTAACAAGCGAGTTGAAACTAAAATCAGCAGTGCCGATATTATCATTATGAGTTTCTTCTACGAGGCTTACTGCCTCTTCTATTACTTCTTCATCTATTTTCATTTCGGTCCCTTTTATTTATTGTGCAATATATCCATCAATTTCTGAAGAATAGTGGTCAATTCGGCACGCTCTGACGATGACATTGCTTTAATTTTCTGTCCAAAAACTCCATTTGCTAGTTTCTTCAAAGTCGGGGCACTATCTGGCACCGCCTTCTTGGCGTTTAAAATGGGTCTTTCTTCTAAATAAGTTTTAAACTTCTCCATTGTGCTATATTTATAATAATTCTTATCCTCGTGAACCAACGCCCATAACCCCCATACCCGAAGGCATTGCAGGAGAATGTGCAGTGGATTGAGGAGCAATAACTTGATGCGAACTATTATCTATGGATGATGGAGCATTAATCATTTGAGTTGCTCCACCAGTAGCCTGCTTATTTGCTATCATTGCCGTGGAAACAACTGCTTGTTGTAAAACCTCACTTGGAATTGCTTCAATATTGGCGCCTGTGGAAGGACTATTAGGAGTAATCTTCACTGAACCCCCTGCCGCCAATAGCAGTTTATTTAACGCACTTTCTACGTGCATATCGTGAACGTATATGGAGCCTGGATTAGTTCCTGCTTTATAGAAATCATCCATAGTTGTTTTATCTGGTGTAAGAGCATTAAATTCTTCAGCGGACATCCCATCAACATCTGCATCTTGCCCAGCACCAGCGGTACTACCCGTAATAACACCTGCACCAGATACATCAACTCCTTGTACTGACGGTGAGCCTGGTTCACCAAATGAAAGAGATTCTGCTACATTATCTAACGGATTCCATTTACTTCCCTTATCTTCTGGTACATAGTTAACTGCACGACCTTCTTTCTTCGCGGCGACAATAGATTTAATTGTTTCTAAGTCATCATCTTTCCACGTTTCCATATCAAGTAATGATTCTAAAGAGGCAAGGTCTAAGTTTGCTAGTTTTTCTAAAGAATCAATATCGCCGTGACCTCTTCCTATGTCAACTGCTCCCATCTCTTCGGCAGCCTCTGCTAGTAATTGCTTATCTTCATCACTTAATGTCGTATTTCCTGATACATTGCCCGTGTCTGTTTTACTGGATATTTCTTCTGCGACAGTTTCTCCAATTTCTCCGCCTAAGAAATACCCTAGACCACCACCGATAATACCACCTATTATTGTTCCAACAATTGGAACAACTGAACCAATGGCCGCACCTGCGGCTGCACCACCTAATGCACCACCAAGTCCGGAAGCCGTCTTAGTATGTGCTATATTCTTTTCAGTTCTATCTAAATTTTCGTCTGTTTCATTCGAGTAAACATCAAAAACCGACATTGCAATTGTTAATGGAATAGCGGCCTTACTTAATAATCTACCAGTTGTTCTCAATACACCCTTTGCTTTATCCATATTTTGGGCACCCGCTTTTACCACGTTGGCCGCATTCGTTGGTGGAGGAGGTACTACTGCCCTTGCGGCACCCATTCCAGGTGGTCCGCCTCCCCCTGTAGGTATTTTGATTTTAGTTTTTAAGGCCGCATTAGCGGTTGGTGCACCTCCACCTGGAGGGCCACCTGTTGTAGGTATTTTGTTTACTTTCAATCCCGTTGGTTTAACTACAGGCGCATTAACCTTCATCTGCTTGGCTAATTTAGCATAATCAAATTTAGCCATCTTAGCCATTTTGGCGACCTTAGCGACCTTGGCTTGTTTAATTTTTGACAGTCGTTTTACTTGTTCTTTAGATAAGCCTTTAGCCTTTTCTGCCACTTTAGCAACTTTTGCCTTCGGTGCTTTCTCTGCCACTTTTGCCTTCGGTGCTTTCTCTGCCACTTTAGCAACTTTGGCTTTCTCTGCTACGGCAGCCACTTTAGCAACTTTTGCCTTCGGTGCTTTCTCGGCAACCTTTGCTACTTTAGCCTTCGGTGCTTTCTCGGCAGTTTTGGCTACCTTGGCCTGTTTGGCTTGTTTAGCGACCTTGGCTTCTTTAGCGGTTGGTGCGACCTTGGCCTGTTTGGCTATTTCTGCAACTGCTGGTGTTTTAAAGTTAGTTTTAAACCACTTATTAGATAATGTCTTTAACCCTACAACGGCAGTCGTAACACCACCAAGTCCCAAAGCAATTTTACCAACCCACGGTCCAATCATTGAAACCATACTATCGAAGAATCCACCGCCTTCATCACCACCTTCGCCCTTCAATAATGTAGGTGCTCCTGGTTTGGGTGCCTTTGCATCTCTTCGGTCTTCCAGTGCCCGTCTATCTGCTTTAATTTCTCTTGCGGCACGTTCAGCGTCCAGTTTTAAGCCTTCTCGTCCTTGGTCAACCATTTCTCCAAGAAACATATTTTGTTTAAGAGTAGATATTCCAGCAAACAATGTGCCCAGTAACGACCCCTGACCTTCGATTGCTTTTACAACTTTCGCATCCTCAGAGTGTATAGGAGTTGATTCGTCACCACCTGGCTCCTGACCAGTATCCTTCTTTGTTATGCTCTGCGAGGTAGCCGAAGTAGACATCGCCGATTTCGGAGGTGCTATTGAAGGAGATGAATCTCCTCCACCCATTGCCTTCTGGAGTTTTTTCTCCTTGGATTTGTTTTCTTCTTTTTGGAGATGTGTGCCTTCTATCTGCGCCTTTACGGCTTCATCGTGAGCATCATCTATATCCCGCTTTTTACTATCATCAACTTCCTTCTGCATCTTATCGGTATGTTGCTTGATTGCAATTGCTTGTGCTTCTTCAGTTTTTCTTAATGTGGATTTGCTACGAAGGCCATCGGACATTGCTTGAAGTAGATTACCGTGTTCGCGGAGATATTCTTTGCTGGCTTCCTTCTCTACTTTTGCAGTCTCTTTCTTTTGTTTGACTTCCTCTTTCTCTTGCTTTTTCTTTGCACGAGCCTCAGGAGACAACTTTTTGAATTGCTTATTGATACCCGAGATACCACCTTTGAGAGCCGCTCCACCGGCCATCACTTTACCCCAAGTCTCTAATGTTTGTGACATTTATCTATCTCCTAGTTTCCCGTGCCTAGCCTTTTCTTCATTAAGCCAATCAGAAAGAAGTTTAACATAAATTTCTCTCTCGTACGGCATCATATTTTCCAAATCGTACAGCGAATAATTGTGGTGTTGCATAAGTTGGAAGTTGGTCTTGTAGTGATTGGCCAACGTATCATAACTTATGCAAAGCCGAAAAAATCCTCCAGCCCCTCCAAAGTGACTGGCTCGGTATGTCCGCATTTGCTACACTTATAATCAATTTCGTGTTTCAGTGTTGGTTGATGATTAAAAAATTCCTTAATCTTATCAAACGCATCTTCTGTCAAATTCTCAACAAACTGAATCAACTCACCTTTAGATGTCTCTTTACCCTTATAAACATTCTCTGCATCAAATACAAAGTCTATTGAATCGATGATAATTTTAAACATCTTTTCAATATTGTCTTTCTCGCCATCGTGAACTGCTGTTTCTTCAGTAGACAGAAATTTAAACTGTATTCCAACATCGTCCGTTATCATTACCTTTGAGTAATCTTTGTCAGGAAAATTAACTTTTATCTCATCAATCTTGATTGGATGTGTATCAACTTGACCACAGTTATTTCCTTTATCATTCACTTGATTACAAGTAAATGCTGGTTCAATCACTTCTCCTCTACTTTTCGCTCTAATATTTAAGAACAAATAATCAATATCGAATGATGGTAGTTTATTTCCCTCAATCTGCCCCTCAACGCAATTCTCAACGACCCTCATAATAACATCTCTTACAGCAACCTGGAATTCAGCACCTTTTAAACCTTTGGCACCCTCCATCGCGGTTAAGAGAATTTTCTCTTCTTTCACAAGAAACGGTCTGTATGTAATCGTTCTTTTCTTATCCGATGGCAGTTTTAAACTGTACATCGGTGTTTCTATTTTTGGTAAAGCCATAATATTATCTCCTATTTACTTTATTATATAATCAATTTACTCGTGTCGTGGCGCCTTGACCCCACCCGATTTGCCAGGTGCTGGTCGTGTTTCGTGATGAGGTTTCCCACCCGGATAACTTTCAGTTCCACGCCCTTCGTGGGCTGGTGCACGATTTGTTTTGTGAGGAACAAGTGCTATTCTAGTTCCATCTGCTGTAATTTGGTTGTACGCTTCCGCTCTACTACCATCTTTTCCTGGTGCATCTCTAAATGCCGGAACGACTCCTTCACCAAATGTATAATGGTCTCGAAGGGCTTTTCTGTCTGGCGCTTCCCTGCCTGCATAGTCTTTTACTTCAGAACCAGTTTTGGCTTCATCTGGGTCTGCACTCCAACCGTCTACTGAAGCGTGTTGCCAATCTTTAAATGACCAAGTCACTGTAAAGTTTGCTACTTCTCCCGTATCTCCCCAAGCCATTTCAATCGGTCCAACATTTGTTGGATATGCTTCTTGTAGAACGATGTTCGCCGCGGCACCACCTTGTCTATCGAGAGGAATAATTCTGACCTCTCCAACATAATCCATATAATAACCTAATGTATATAACTGTCTATTCGTAGATACAGTCGCACCAGTTCCTGGTTTAACTGCACCCATAATACCAGATATCCATCCATCAAAAAACTTATGTTCTGCATAATCGGCACCACACATAAATGTCATAGACACAGTGTCTACAATCAAATCATTTGCTACCTTATATACAGGACCAAATCGTTTTGCTTCAATAGTACCTATTGACTTGCCAGGGAGGGTCACTGTTTTCGCCATATAAGAAAGAAATCCAGTTCCATTCTCGTCTGCTCCAGTATAGAATTTTCCAAACCCACCCTTTGCTTTTGCGTGGCCTTGCGGCATAAAAATCTCTATAGAATACAGATTATTCCGGGCTACGTCTCCTGATTGTAGATGCTTATTAAATTCTGATACTCTCATTACTTACTCCAGACTGATTTAGCACTAGCACCCACAAATTTTTGATATGGTAGAAATATAACATTCTCCCATTCATTTGGTGGCGCCTCTAATAGACTCGTTCTTACGTGCCCATATAGATATTTATGTATCATTTTGTCGGCGTGCTTAACATTTCGCACTGCATCCCAAGATATATTAAATCTTGCTTTATCCGTGAAATTCATCGGGTCACCTTTTTGATTAGAGAATTTCATCACTTTTGTAAAGAACTTCTGTCGGTCAATAGGCGATAGATAGTGGAAGTTAAGGCCAAGGAAACCATCTTTGTATACGTCAAGCACTATAATCAAAGGAAACTTGTCCCAGTATGGGAGAATCGCTTTGAGTTTAGCATCATATCCAAACGTATACATCTTTCCCGGCTTCAAGACTGCCTTCTTCTTAAAACCTTTAGCACTCTCACCGACTTTTGTCTTGAACCACGCTACTGATTTCTTGGCCTGTTTGGCCTTCGACATTCGTTTCTTAGGGCTTTGTGCTGAAGCACTTAATTCGGCACCGATTGCCTTCTTAGCCATCTGTCCAGTCTTACCAGACTTGGCTATTCTGCCCCATTGCTTGCCGAGATAACGATACTTACGTCCATCAGAAGCAACCTTTTCGGTGCCCTTTGCGATTTGTATCAATTTCTTTGCTACTTGTACTGCCATATTCTTATTTTACCAGATGGTCCTCTGTTAGTAATTTAAATGTCCACTTTCTATCGGCACAAAACTGTTCGGCTACTTTCCATTTTGCTTCATTTACTTTCCAGGTTCTTAGTTCTCGTAAATATCTATATTTGCTTCTAGAATTTTTAGTCTTTGGGGGCTTCGGCGGTCCACATTCTTTTTTCGGCTTTACTTCAATAACCATATTTGATAATTTACCATTATCATCCCTTTGTTCAATCCAAAAGTCTGGAAAGTATCTATGGACTCTCCCGTCTACTGGACTCAAATAGGGCAATATGAGTTCTTCACTGCTCCATCTTACGATTTTTGGCTGTGTAATATCACAGTATACCATAAATCTACGTTCCCAAGACGACCGATACTGAACTTTATCGACAGCACCGACATACTTATCACGATTTTTAACTTTGTACTTTCCCTTATAAGCCATCACAACTATTTATATAAATAGTTTCAAAGAGTAATTTATTACACAATACCATCAGTTGGAGAAAAAGATGCCAGGACACCACACAAGAAAAGGCTATGGGAGCATTGTTGAACGTAAGCCGGGCAATGCACCAACGGGAGGAGATGGGCAGTCTTTCGCTCCTGACGAAGTAACTAGAACGTCTAATGCACCGGCAGTATTCAAATTCCCACTGGACGATGTTTCAGCAGGTAACTTTTGGACAAGACTTATAGTCAATGCTTGGACTCCCGTAAAAAGAGAAGAAATCGAACCCAAAGCCAATCACGGCTTGGATAAGTATCTTATTAGTAATATATGGCTACCTATGCCTCTATCTCTTGCTACTGCCTATAATCAAAACTATACAGAATCAGACAATATGATGCTTAATAGAGGGTCAGGAATGGACCTTAGTTCAATGAAGGGCTTGGGCTCAACATTTTTCGACCAAGCGGGTGCCGTAGGTATGGCAGCCGGGAATGAGGGGGCTGCCTTCGTTTCAGCAATTGCTAACGTAAACAACTCTGGTAAAATGAATCTTGGTTCAGTAATGAACCAGCAAATGGGATTAGTGTATGATGGCGCTACATTAAGGTCACACACTCTCTCGTGGAGAATGACTCCAAAGGATAGAGATGAACAAGACGCAATCCAGAAAGTTATTTTTGCTCTTAAAAAATACTCTTCTCCTATTGTCAAAGGACCTCTTGGAGGTGATGTTAACTTATCAACTTCAGCAGAAGCCCTTGAACAATCTACAGCCCGTATTAAGGCCGCAAATACCGAAAAGGCATCAGCGGCTGCCGCAAAGGCAAAACTTGGTGACTCAATGAGAAACATAGGGCGACTAGGTATACCTGCGACAGTCAATGTAGAATTTTGGTACGGTGGGTCAATAAATCCTCATCTATTTCAGATTAAAGACTCATTCATTCTATCCGTTGAAGTTAACTATACTCCAACAGGCACGTGGAATGCTTATGAAGATGGCGCACCTATTGAAACACAAGTTACTATTAACCTTAAAGAAAACGCAATCGTTACTCAAGAAGATATCTCTGATGCGGGAGGATACTAATGCCCAAATATACAAACACACTTCCTAAACTGACATATAATGGAGTAACTATATCTGACATTACACACAGAATAGATATGCTTAAATCAGTCAGGAAATATGAAGCACTTTATTACACAGTAAGAATTTCAGAAGATATGACTCCTGAACTATTAGCAGAAAAGACATATGGGAATCAAGATTATTGGTGGATTATTTGCACAATAAATAAAGTAATAGACCCCTTTTACGATTGGGTAAAACGGGAAACCGAGGTCTATGCCTATACTGAAATGTTATATGCAGACAAATATGACATACATCATTGGGAAGATACAGAGTATAATCAATATGAAACAGATTCTCCAGAAAACGATAGAGTAGCAGTAACCAATCTAGATTGGGAACTATACAAAAATGATAAAAAAAGAAATGTTTTGTTACTCAAGTCCCAGCATATTCCCAAAATAGTAGAGGAATTTAATGGATGGATGAGAGATATTAAAATTCAAGTACAGGAATAATATATTATGGCATTAAGTCACACATTTGAGACTTTGGACCCCAAAGGGCGGTCTGAATGGAATTGTAAATTTACCAACTATCGAGGCAACAGTGCCGAGATGAGTGCTATCATCTCCCAGTTGAGTATCTATGAATCGATATACAATAATTGTATGTTTGGTAATATCAAGGTACAAGATGGAACGGGATTTGTAGAGTCCAACGGTATTGTGGGCTCTGGATTAGAAAAGTTTCATTTTGAGATTTTCACTGAAAATACTGTGGTATCTAAATCTTCTAATCTAGAGAAAATATGGAACATCGACTCTATAACAACAGGCACAAAGAATCCTAAGTTTACTGAATATGATATAGGAATAGTATCGCCCTATCTTGTTAAGAATAATAAAATAAAAATAAGTCGGTCATTTTTGAAAATGACAGCCTCTGATATAGCATCATACGTTGGAGAAAAAGTTCTAGAGTTTAAATCAGGAGCACCTGATTGGGCATCCTTTGATGTGACGCCCACTCTACACGAGAAGAACACTGTGGTACCCAATTGGAATCCGTTTCAATTGTTGAATTTCTTGGCCAAAAACTCTGTTTCAGCAAAAGGAGAGTCCAATTATCTATTCTTTGAGAATAATGATGGATTTAAATTTATGCCTCTTGATGAATTGAAGGCAAAGCCATCACAGAGAGTATTGTCTTTGAAGAATATGCCCACGAAAATCTTAACTGATAAGAAAGGATATAATGTTGATGATTCGATGATGGAAGACTATTCTGAAAATGTACGTTTTAGTATTGCTCAAGGTCAGACAGGCGGCCGATATGGCTCGTCTATACTGACACATAATATTCTTGAGAAATGGATGAAACCGTATGAAGTAATATATGACGGACCTAAAGATAAGATAATGGCTGAAACGATTGGTCTTAATGGACCAGAAGCCAAGCAATTTGCTGATTTTAATGTATGGCAACATAGTGGTTTTATGAGTCATAATTATCTTTATGATATCCACGATAAAGGAGAAAAGAGTCATTATCCTTTACACGATATGAAGAAGATGGAAATGAGAGCGAATATTGTTAAGTTTAATATTCCTGGAGACTCGAACATATTTGCTGGTGATGTTGTGACGTTAATGATTCCGACACATATTCATAATCACGATATCCCTGAGGACCAGTATTTGACTGGCAAATGGCTAATTACCGCAATACATCATAAAATTAGTAATAATGGATATGTAATGACATTAGAATGTATGAAAGATGGGATGTTTTCAGACCCAGATATAACAATACCGGCGAGAGGAAAATAATATGCAGTTTATGGGATTTGATGGATTCATTTGGTTTACGGGTGTCGTAGAAGATAGACGTGACCCTATGAAATTAGGACGAATGAAGGTACGTATCGCTGGACTACACACAGAAAAAAGAGAACTTGGACTTACAGAGGGCATACCTACAGCCGATTTACCTTGGGCACATCCAATGCAACCTCTTACTTCAGCGGCGATGAATGGTATTGGAACAACTCCACTCGGTCCTGTAGAAGGAACGTGGGTAGTTGGCTTCTTCAGAGATGGAGAGAATGCTCAGGAACCTATCGTGATGGGTACGTTAGGTGGATATCCTATGGAGCCACCTAAACCGATTGGTTTTCACGACCCAAACAAATTTTATCCAAAAGAAACTCATTTAATTGAGCCAGATACACACAGACGAGCAAGACGAACATTTAAGGCACCACCTAAAGGAGAAGAGTTTGATTCTAAGCCCACTCCGCTAGACCCAGAAGGTGGTCGAGTAGAAGATAAGGGAGTGTATAAAGCACTTTCAGATACGTGGGATGAACCAGAAAATCCATTTGATGCACTATATCCGTTCAATCACGTAAGAGGGTCAGAGAGCGGTCACGTTGAAGAGTGGGATGATACAGTAGACCACGAGCGAATGATGAGTTGGCACCGAACTGGAACATTTGAAGAGATACGAGAAACTGGAACAAAGGTTACAAAGATACAACGAGATAATTATCGAATTACTTTAGGTGATGATTTTGTTCACGTTAAGCCCAACGTAAATGGCCTCCCTGGAGCAGGTCCTGGTGGTAATATGTACGTAACAGTCGATGGAGATTGTCATTTGGCAGTTGATGGAGATTACAAGACGCACGTTAAGGGTAATGTGACGACAGTAATTGATGGAAATTGGACAGTTGATATATTAGGCAATACAGATATATCTACGGTTGGTACAAAACTAGATGAATCTGGTGGAGTTCACACGATTAAGGGAAGTGTTATACACTTAAATCCATAATGTTTGAACCAAATACAAAAATGGATATAAAAGTAATCACTGACATTAAAGACAGGAGGGTCGTTGTTATTGATAATTTCTACAAGAATCCAGATGAAATTAGAGAACTTGCTATATCGTTAGAGCATAACGATTCGCCTGAACTGACTGGTGGATTACCTGGGCCGAGAGGAATTAAAGATACGGGCGAAGTAAAAGAAAAACTAAAGGATGTATATTGGCATCTATGTAAAAATTACTTCGGACTCTTTGATGAAGAAAAATTTAGTGAGAATTGGGACAATCAGATTTTTATGGTCAATGTTTTAAATGATGACACTTTAAAAGAGAAGCCATTAGGGATAATGCCTCACCAAGATTATTGGGAGTCTGAACCGGGCCCTGGATTTCAATTTGGTGCTGTAGTCTATTTGAATACTTCAGATGAGTGTGCAGGCGGCACAAATTTGTATAGTCATTTTGGTAATATGAGTCTTGCAGAGGACTGGCAACCACAGTGGGTTCTGGACAAATATGATAGTGAAACGGGATTTAGTGATGATTTAGACTTTGAATATGTTAAATCTAGAGTTGATGGAAACAATCCATATACTTGTGAATTTGAAGCAGAAATGGTGTATAATCGAATGGTATTATATCAAGCAGATGTTCTTCACGGACAAAATGTGGACCTTGGTATGTTTACCGATTATAATCGAATCAATCAAGTTATGTTTATGTAAGGAGACAGAAATTGACACTACTCAATACAACCGCTAGTGTAAGTGATGCAGTCAAATCTGCACAAGGAACAAGTTATTTCACTGACGTAAACGATGCGTTAGGAAAACTTGGTGGGGAACTTAGGTCTCCTTCCTTTGACTCTTTAGATAATATGAAACAACACGCCCAGTCTTTGGACGTTACTGGTAAAGTGGACCAATTAGCACTTACTACAGCATTTGGAAACGATGGTGACCAAATATGGGATGTTCTTCAGCAAGTTCAAGGCGTTTCTGATGGATTCACTAATTGCGGAGACTATATGCAAGACGCCTTGTTAGGCGCACAGCAAGATTTCGTTAGAAACTCAGGAATACAACAAGCAGGACGAGAATTGTCTAGAGCCTTAGGTAGAGCAGACGAGATGATTGATTGTGTCGCTGGATTTGCCACCCTATTTGATTCTGCAGGAATTATTGATGATGCTCTTGGAATGGGAGACTTACCACAGTTAAACAATCGTGTCAGGTCTATCATTGAGGATTCTACTAACGCATCTTCTTTATCTAATATTTTAGCGAACACGGCTGAAGTACAGAATCTAGTCAACGATTTTAATAATATGTGTGGCGAGATGATGGGTAAAGTCAACGACCTTATTCAAAAGGACGTTGATGCAATGGCAGCCGCTCTTACTAAACTCGCTCAATGGGCAGCCTTTGCAAAATTGGCAACTGGTGACCCTTGTGCATTAGTCAATACAAATAGAATGCTTGGTCATATCGCTGAACCAGTGATGGATGATATTGTTAAGTTATATCAAGGTGTCACTGGACAATCCGTTACTCCTACAGACCCTATTATTCCTCTCGGTAAGTTCTTAGGGAATCCAGCAGGAACAGTTGTTGATATACCAAAATTAAAGCAAGCCGCAGGAGAAGCACTGCCTGGATTTAACACAATTGCAGATGCAATACCTATAGGACAAGAATTATATTCAGAAGAATACACCACGACTTCAATGAATTACATTAATGGAGTCGGATGGGTAGTACCTGAAGGAGCAAAAACAGATTTCACAAAAGGTATCCTTGATGGCAAATCTCCATTCGCAGATGGGGCTGGTCGTTTCAGAGGAAATGCCGCGGCTGTAGAATACAAAGCAGTATCAGAAAATCCATCGGCTGTTGCAAAAGTACACGTAGTTGGTTGGTGTTCTGGTGGAGTAGATGATAGAAATGTAGGTAGAGGCAGTAATGCAAATAGAAATAAAGAAGAATGTGCCGCAACTGGAGGAGACTGGAACGAAAAAGAAATGACTGATAACGAAGTTCAAATTGCTGGTTCACTAGAAGCGGCGATGGGCACTGTAGCAAAAACTTTATCAGGCGTATTTGAGAATATCGTTGGTGACCCACCGCCAAGTAGTGGTTCTTCAGCATTGCCTGGAGGTCCACCAGCAGTAGTAAGTAAAGTTCGAGACTCAATTTTTCCTAAAGCATTAACTGGTGCGCCGATGAAGGTATTCAGTCCAGCACCACCGTCTTCTGGAGGTAAATCTAGTCAAGACCCCACTGACCCAATGCCATTTATGCCATTGGCACAGGCATCGTTTGCTCTCGCGGCTGTATTGCCCGGTGCGGCAAAGGCACTCTTAGGTGCAACAGTTCCACCAGACACAAAGACACAGTTCTCTAATATTGGTGGTGATATATCTGAATATCATCAAAGCAGAGAAGTAGTAGAACACGCAATGAAAACAGGAGATTGGTCAAATGTTGAGACTTGTTCTTGTGAACCTAAGGCCGCTCTAGCAGGGTCAATAGAAGTTGGTTCTTGTGATTTCACTGGTCTAGGATTTCCAGATGGATATAAACTAATTGAGCCTTCATTTTATACCCCTGCGTTCTTAGCCAAAGTTCAGGCCGCAGAATCAAACAATACTGGTGAATATGTGATGGGAGATGATGGTAGTATCTATCAATCTGCCGAAGTCGTAGTAATGGCACAGTATGGAGCCACTGTAGTTAATCCTTTTGAGCAAGGCAGAGAAGCGTGTATCAAATATAATGGTAAATGGACAGCGACAGTTTCGGCAGAAGCAGGTGCATCTGGCACAGGTAGCACATTTGATATTACAAATGCCAAGTCCAAACAAGTATGCGAGAACGCTAATGGTACTTGGAATTGTAAGAAAGGTGCGGCCGGGTCATCATTAGGGAATAAAGCAATAGAATCTTGGGGAAAATTCACAAATAAAAAGAATGTGAATCCTAAGTCAAAACTTCCATCAGAAAAGCAATTCGATACTGATAAATTACCATCATTATCGTTCAGTAAGTTCGTTTAGGAGATATTATGCCAGCAGTTCATAGACTAACAGATATTTGTACAGGTCACGGGTGTTACCCTCCGAGGGAAAATGCTAGTGCTTCTCCAGATGTGTTTGCTAATAGTTTAGCGGCGCATAGAGTAGGAGATGCTTGGCAACCACACGGTTGTGCCGTATGTGCGCCACACGGAGCCTCTCAAGCGAGTGGGTCTCCAGATGTATTTGTGAATAGTCAACCGTGGTCGAGAATTGGAGATGCAGTTGACTGCGGTTCTTCAAATCAAACAGGTTCAGGTAACGTATTTGCAAATGGATAATGAGAAAGATTATAAATAGTAAGAACTAGAGGAAAATTCAATGCCGGCACCGATAAGAACACAACGAGTAAGAAAATATAGAGATTTAGACCTCGACTTCTTGGTGCATCCGATGACTAATGATATCGTTGGGCGTTCGGATGTAGATGCTATCAATGGAAGCATTATACACATTATACGAACACAACGTGGAGAGCGTGTATTTCAGAGTAAGTTTGGCTCAACGATATATCATTCGCTATTTGAGCCGATGATTACTGAAACACGAGTTATATTAGAAGGTGCTATTGAGCAGGCCATTAATACATTTGAGCCTAGAGTAGACTTAACAGGAGTACAAGTTAATGCGGACCCTGACAGAAATGGTTACGATGTAACTATTGTTTACGTTCCAATAAATGAAGGGTCTCCTGTTTCCTTAGATTTCTTCTTAAACAGATTGAGGTAGTAGAGATATGGCAACAAATCCAAAAGCATTAGATTTAAGTAACCTTGAATTTGATGGAATAAAAAACAACATTAAAGAGTTTTTGAAAGGGCAAAATGAGTTCGTAGACTACGACTTTGACGGTTCTGGAATGAGTGTATTGCTAGATGTAATGGCATATACCACCCATTATATGGGATTCCACACCAATATGGCTATCAACGAAGCGTTTCTTGATACTGCTACCCTACGGAATTCAGTCGTTTCTCACGCAAAAAGCATTGGATATATTCCAAAATCTGCTACTGCGGCCGAATCTATTGTCAAATTAACTTTCGACACTACTGGCTTTGACCCATCTTATATTATTTGTGAGAAAGGAACACAATTCGTATCTAATATTAGTGGTACACCAACCGCTTTCACAAACTTAGACACAGTAAATATATTTGCTGACGAGGGTGGTGAGTTCTCTGGTGAAATTAAACTACATCAAGGCGCATTAAAAGGCGTTGAATGGACATATGATGCTATATCAGAGACACAAAAATTCTTCATAAATGATGATACTTGTGATAGGTCAACAATCACTATGACGATTGATGACAAGCCTTGGGAGAATAATCAAGTTCTTTCTGAATTAAATAATACATCGGCGAACTTCTTTCTTCAAGAGGGGCTAGATGGTGTTACTGAAATTTACTTCGGTAATGAAATCTTTGGTAGAAGGCCTCGTGATGCACAAGTTATTAGAGTAACTTATCTAAGTACAAAAGGTCACGCTGGTAACTACACATCTACCATTAACGAGCAAACATTTTCTCTTGAATCAACTATTGATATTAACTATACAGCATCACAAGTGACTGTAGACACAGTGGATATCTCTTCTCTTGGTGCTGAACGAGAAACTACAGATAATATTAAAGCAACTGCTCCACGAGCCTATGAGCGTCAAGACAGGGCAGTTACAGCCGAAGATTATAAAACTATTTTGATAGAAAAATATCCAAACATTGAATCAATTGCAGTTTGGGGCGGAGAAGATAATGACCCACCACAATATGGTGCTGTCTTTATTTGTATCAAACCAAAACACGGTCTTGAATTATCGCCACTAACAAAGCAACATCTAACTACGGATATTCTATCAAAATATAATATGTTGGCTATTAATCCTATTATCACTGCACCAGAATACACATATATTGACGTAGACACAACGGTTAAGTATGACCCAGTATTGACTTCATTGTCTGCTGGTGAGATTCAAACAAAGATTATTGCCTCTGTTGCTAACTTTTTTGAGAGTGAACTTACTCAATTCAAAGTAACAATGCGATATTCTAGACTTGTTAATACTATTGATACGGCTGATGATTCTATCAGCAACAACTTGACTTCCATTAAATTCTATAAGAAATTCTTTATACAAGCATCGAACACTGTTGGTAACTACATTTTCAAATATGATAATGCTATAACTCCTGGTTCTGCCGTATCATCTGTATTTGGTAATACAGAAGCAAGTACGCAATACGCACTACTTGATGATGGACAAGGAAACATACTTTTGTATGATATTGCTAATGAATTATTTTTGAATACACAACAGGGAACTATCGATTATGAAAATGGAATTATTGAGTTAATTGGATTCAAGCCAGTTTTAGACACTAACTCGGTAATTAGTTTGTATGCTACACCTCAATCAAACGACATTACTGCAATCAGAAGTAATCTACTTGTACTAAATAACAGTAGTGTTACGATGCAGAGTATTAATTGATGGGTGTAACAGCGAATGGCTAAAGATAATTTTTCTAAACATCCTGCGAAGTTTCTATCAATCTTTGTAGAAAGAATGGTCCCCGACTATGTGCGGGAAGACCATCCTATGTTCATCACTTTTGTCCGCAAGTATTTTGAATACTTAGAGCGGGAGACTGGTGTTAATGGAGAACTGGGTGAATATTCCCAGATAACAGACTTAATTCAGAACGTGGATGTCGACCACGCTCTTGACCAATTTATTCCAGAATTTGAGAAGCAGTACCTACACGGTACTCCTCATACTGCTATCGACCCTACTGTACCCACTACAGATAAGTCCTTTCTAGCAAAAAATGTTCAGCCAGTCTATAGACAAAAAGGTACCACTTCTGCACTAGAATTCCTCTTCAGACGAGATTTCAATGAAGATGTTGATACGATGTATCCAAAGCAATGGATGTGGAAAGCATCTGGTTCTGTATGGAATGAACCGCAGTGGATTACACTATTAACAGACAAAGCCACAACCGACCCGGCTTCAGAATATTACGAATTAGTATCTAACGTACACGATGCTACCACAGTCCGTAGTATATACAATAAAAAGATTATCGGACAGATTTCAGGTGCTACTGCATTCGTTGATATGGAGGAGACAACTTCTTCCACAGATTATGAAAAAGTATACCTCACTGAAGTTGAAGGCACATTTGTTAAAGATGAACCTATATGGGAAGATATTGGTACACAAGTCAATGTTGTTCCATTTGTTGGAATTATTATTTCAGATGGCACACGTACTGAAGGTGAATGTATTATTAACGGGCATCGTTGGACAGATAAATGGATGCACGTTGCAGGTCTACAAAGAGAAGTTGCTTATCTCCCACCTAGAGTATCAATTACAGGTTTAACTTCAGGCGCTACTGCCGAAGTTGATGGCTTTGACGTAGACTATACGAAATTTAATCTCTTGAATGTCGATGGTGAC
>Ga0302119_10000464_pt1 | contig 18356 bp, 15 predicted proteins | sample AG5_Tmax_MG_FD_203114 | JGI IMG/M metagenome (GOLD analysis project Ga0302119, IMG submission 203114) | Marine microbial communities from Western Arctic Ocean, Canada - AG5_Tmax | ecosystem: Environmental > Aquatic > Marine > Oceanic | place: Canada: Western Arctic Ocean | collected 2017-10-01 | reverse complement strand
TATAGAGGACTTTTCTAAAAATGGGAATGATGAGGACGACAAGTTGAAAACAGCCCAGGAGTGAACAAATAAATACTACCTTTAAACACAAAGAAAACTTCATGTCTGACGAAGATAATCTAGATGAATCCCTGAGGGATTTGGCCGCTGGTGACGAGCTCTCGTCAGCGGAACAGGAGTTCGAGCGCACCGTCCGTCCTGATAATTTTAAGGAATTTGTCGGACAGGAGAAGATGGTGGATAACCTCAAGATTTTTGTTGAGGCGGCCAAGCAACGTAATGAATCCCTGGATCATGTGCTATTACACGGGCCTCCGGGCTTAGGAAAAACTACCATGGCTCATATCATCGCCAATGATATAGGGGTTAACATACGTGTAACTTCAGGTCCTGTTCTGGATAAGCCAGGAGATCTAGCTGGACTTCTTACCAATTTGCAAGATCACGATGTGCTTTTTATTGATGAGATACATCGCTTGAGCTCTGTTGTGGAAGAATATTTATATTCAGCAATGGAGGATTACAAAGTGGATATTATGATTGATTCAGGCCCCAATGCCAGAACTGTGCAGATCAAGCTCAATCCATTTACCTTAATTGGCGCAACCACAAGATCAGGGTTGTTAACTGCTCCTTTAAGGGCCAGGTTCGGGATAAATGCACGGCTGTCTTACTACGATACGGATATGATCACCACAATCATTATTAGGTCTGCAGGGATACTGGAAGTGCCAATTAATGAAGACGCGGCCAAGGAAATTGCAAAGAGGAGTAGGGGGACGCCGCGAATAGCCAATGCATTGCTTCGGAGGGTGCGGGATTTTGCGCAGATCAAATCTGATGGAACCATTGATATCAAGATTGTACATGTTGCACTGGATGCGCTAAATGTTGATGCTCATGGCCTGGATGAGATGGACAACAGGATACTCGAAGCAATTATTGATAAGTTCAAAGGGGGACCTGTAGGGCTGTCAACCATTGCAACAGCCGTAGGTGAGGAGTCGGGCACGATAGAGGAAGTCTATGAGCCCTTTTTGGTTCAGGAAGGGTATTTACAGCGAACTCCCAGGGGCCGGGAAGCTACAGAGCTTGCCTATAAGCATCTGGGGAAAACCCCGGGCAAGAGCCAGGGAACATTGTTCGAATAAACTGGCGTGATGGCAGATGCGTCATTATTACATATTGATGATCGCTCAATCTCAACATACAAAACTGATTAAGGGAGAAGCTGAACGTCTGGGGTTTATGCACTGTGGGATTTCCCCTGCTGGTTTTCTGTCTGATGAAGCCCCCATACTGGAACGGTGGCTCAAGGAAGGTATGCATGGAAAAATGCATTACATGGAGCAGAATTTCGACAAGCGGCTGGATCCAACAAAACTGGTACCCGGAGCGAAATCTGTAGTATCTCTGCTGCTGAATTACTTTCCAAAAGACTCGCAAAAGGATGCCGAAGCACCTAATATTTCGAAATACGCTTATGGTACTGACTATCATATGGTGATAAAGGACAAACTACATTCGCTACTAGGTTTTATTAAAGAACATATTGGTGATGTAAATGGGCGCGTTTTCGTGGATTCGGCTCCCGTGCTCGATAAGGCCTGGGCAGCGAAAAGTGGCTTGGGCTGGATTGGCAAGAACGCTAATTTGATCAATAAAAATGCTGGCTCCTTTTTTTTTGTTGCCGAACTCATTTGTGACCTGGACTTGGAATATGATGCACCGACAACAGATCACTGTGGGTCTTGCACCAAGTGTATTGATGCCTGTCCTACAGAAGCCATTGTAGCACCATATGTGGTCGATGGAAGCAAGTGCATCTCTTACTTTACCATAGAACTAAAGGAGGAAATCCCACCTGAAGTGAAAGGAAAATTTGAAGGTTGGGCATTCGGTTGCGATATTTGCCAGGACGTGTGTCCCTGGAACCGGTTTTCAATTCCTCACCAGGAACCACAGTTCAATGACTCTCGGGGAATGTTGAATAAAAGTGCAAAGGAATGGGAAGAATTAACAGAGGAGGTGTTCAATACAACCTTTAAAAATTCCCCACTGTCACGCACCGGATACAATGGGATGAAGAGAAACCTCTCCTTCTTAAAATAGGCGCTTACCTGCTAGAGCTGATCAAGAGGCGCTTGCTGAAAAGCTTCAACAATTACATCTCCATATAAGCTTCCAAAGGTCACCAAACTCCAGGAACGAAGCTGAACCTGCTCCCTCTTGTTTAGCCAACGCACTGATTTTACCAGTTCTTTTCTAAATAGCTTACGGCTGAAGCTTACCCGTAATAGAATGTCTTTGCAAAATTCAAGCATTAACAGCAAATTTATAACCGAATGTAATTATAGAATATCTTGTCGATAAAAACAAGTGATTGGTCGAACAATTATAGTTTCAGTAAAAACTGCTTAGCACCAAGTCTTTGCCCCGGCTATGCTATATGAGCTCATTTAGATCGAGACCATTGGGTTGTATGCCTGAATAGAGACGAAATGTGCCAATGGGATCATATGGACACTCGCCCCGCCCTTATTTAAGTATTTGCTTAAACATGCAGAAGGTCGTATATTTGTTGGGCATTCCCACATATTTATGGACGACGAGAAATTTTCAAGAGTTTTTGCTGATAAGGCGCAGATTGAAAATGGCCGCGAGAATATTTCTGAGCTTGAAGAGCCCATGGAAAAACTGGCATCGCTATTCAATCTGGCGGGAAACAATGCCCGCCTTAAGATCTTATATCTTCTACAGGACAAGCATGAGCTTTGTGTATGTGACTTGAGTGATATTCTTAAGATGAAGATTCCTGCTATTTCTCAGCACCTACGCAAAATGAAGGACGGTGGCATTATTGACAATGAAAAGGTCAGCCAAACGGTATATTATCATTTGGAACCAAAATATGAAGATCTGATCAAATCATTTTTTACTTTGTTAAACGTCCAGGAGGTTGTCAAAAAATCAGCATAATGCAGTTAGTGGAGATGGAAGGGGCACTTATATTACAATCTGAAATTACTTGTCCGTATTGCGATCACAAAAAGGTGGAGAAGATGCCAGTCGATGCTTGCGAATGTTTTTACGATTGCGTAAGCTGTTCTGCGCAGCTCCAGCCCCGGGAAGGAGAGTGTTGCATTTATTGTTGTTATGGATCCACCCCTTGCCCTTCAACACAGGAGGGTAGAGAGAATAGGTCTTGCTAAATCCATTGGACTTGCATCACGAGGCAGGTCACAAATCTAATATACATGGGCAAGAACCCAAACAGATCGTTAATTGGTGCTGGTGTGCTAGCAGCAATTGCGTCTTCTTTGTGTTGTATTGCCCCAGTGATTGCGGCTATTGGAAGTGTGTCAGGGATAGCTGCTTCGTTTTCATGGCTGGAACCGGCAAGGCCTTTCCTCATAGCATTTACGACCCTTGTTTTGGGATTTGCATGGTACCGACACATCAATAGCAAGAGGGCTGGGGTGGAATGTGGTTGTAAGCCTAAGCCATCCTTTTTACAATCAGCTAAATTTCTTGGAATTGTTACGGCCTTTGCAGGATTAATGCTGGCCTTTCCATATTATTCAGGGGTATTTTCGCCCGAGAGTGTTAATGTTGGAATGGAGGTAAGGCAGGGAAAAATTGCGGAAGCGAGATTAGAAATCGACGGGATGACATGTGATGGATGCGAGTACCACGTTAACAAGAGTCTGGCTGAGCAGGAAGCGGTAATACAGGCTTCATCATCTTACCAAAAGGGGATAGCGACAGTTAAGTTTGATAAATCACGAACAAGCCTGAAAGCCTTATCAAAGATTGTAGAAACGGAGACTGGTTATACAGTGACGCATCAGGAAATTGTCAATTAAGTCAATGCAAGATTCATACATAGTCCTGTCTACCATAGCCTGTCCTGAATGTGGCCACCAAAAGGAGGAAACGATGCCCACCGACGCCTGCCAGTACTTTTATGAATGTAGCAGTTGCCATAAGATTCTTAAACCAAAGGAAGGTGACTGTTGTGTGTATTGTTCTTATGGAACCGTGGATTGCCCACCGGTGCAAGAGCTTGGCAAGGGCCAGTGTTGCTGATCGAAGAGCATATTGCCTGGGTCAATGCGCAACTCGCATCTCAATTTCTTGAAGGTTTGTCTTGGATTTCTTCACGCGCTTTATTATTTTCGCAAATACTTAAATACAAACCTTATTAATTCAGAATCATGAAAGGACCTCTACTCTTATTAATAACGATTGCCTTCGCAACACTGGCTCAGGCGCAAATCAATGGATATACAGTAGGCCAGACGGTTAGTGACTTTACGGTTACTGACACTGATGGCAATAGCGTTAATCTGTATTCCATTACTGCAACTGGGAAACATGTGTTCCTGGACTTTTTCTTTGTGGACTGTCCGCCGTGCCAGGCAACAGAGCAATTCTTCAGCGAGCTACATGACAAATATGGGTGTAATGAGGGAGACATATACTGTTTGGTGATGAACACCGGACAGGATAACAATGCACAGGTAGAAACATTCATGACTACGTATGGGGGGAGTTTTAACCATGCTCCTGCAATAAGTGGAGATGGTGGTTCAACAGCTGTAACCACAGCATTCAACCCTGCTGCGTACCCAACCTATTGCCTGATTGGCCCAGACAACAAATTGGTAAATTCTGATATATGGCCCATTAATTCCGTAGCTGACTTTGAAGGAGCATTCCCTACGGCCTTCAACACCGGTTCGTGCACGCCTTCAACTGGGATAGAAGAAGTCGCTGTAAACCCAGGATTTCTGTCTCAAAATCACCCAAACCCATTTTCCGGGCAGACCTCTATTGGTTACGAACTGAATTCGAACAACGGGGTGTTGGTGGTCACTGATTTAACAGGCAAAACAGTTGAAGAGTATCCGTTGGCGGAGAAAACAGGTCAAATCACCATGGATGCCAACCTCAGTGCTGGAACGTATTTCTACCTGCTTCTGGATGATCAGGGCGCAGTGGTAGACAGCAAGAAAATGCAGGTAGTGCAGTAGTATGCAAGTTTCTATGCTTAGGCCAACGATTAATTTGATCCTCCTGCTACTCGCAACAGCTGTTGCGAGTACTGGAGTAGCTCAGCGATATACGTTCAGCCCATCCAACACCTGGGAGGCAGAATACTATATGGCGGATGAAAAGGAAAATCAAATTGACATTGTCAACGAAACTACCGAGGTACTGGCTTTCAAGTGGAGGATGATTAAAAGCACCTTCCCAGCTGAATGGAGCTGGTATTTTTGCGATTTGGGTTCCTGCTTCATCAATGTGCCAGATTCAAATGAAATGGACCTTACCACCGCCGGAGGAGATGCATACTTCCTATGTCATATGGAATTTAATGGTTTTGTTGGAACAGGTGAGTTTCAGGTATTTGTATTCGAAATAGGTGATGAGGTAAATGGGGATACTGTTACATTTAGATACGCTACAACGAATGTACTGGGTGTAGAGGAGTATGGTGGGAAAAGCAAAGTGTTGCTCTATCCTAATCCCGCCTCAGATGTTCTTAACCTCAGCATGCAAGTTCCGCTTCTTGTCGATCAAATAACGGTACATAATATCCTGGGGCAACCAGTATATGCCCAGAAGAGAGCGGGGACAGAACTGTCTGTGGCAAAGTTGCCGGCTGGGCAATACCTGCTTACTTTGGCCTATCGCGACGGAACAAGGGAAACAAGAAAGTTCTTAAAGAAGCCTTAGCCGTTCCACGTATAGGAATCAATCTCAAGACCACATAGATCAATCACCCTATCAACCACTGTGGCTGCGAGTGCTTCAAAATCTTTTGGCTTACTGTAGAATGATGGAGTAGCAGGACAGATAATTCCGCCTGCCAGGGTAATTGTGCGCATGTTTTCAATGTGGATCAGACTTAGCGGGGTTTCCCGTGCCACTAAAATCAACTTCCTTCTCTCTTTCAAAATAACGTCTGCCGAACGTGTCAGGAGATCATCCGACACACCCTGTGCAATACGTCCCATCGTTCCCATAGAGCAAGGGCAAACAACCATTGTCTTGTATTTGGCAGAGCCAGAAGCAAAAGGTGCGTTGAAGTCCCTCTTGTCAAATATCCTAAAAGAGAATTTTTCATAGTCCTTATTGCCCAGCTCATATTCCCAAACGGACTTGGCATTATCTGAGAGAATTACTCCAACCTCTTCAATGTGATCTTGTAATTGTACTAGCTTGTCCAGTAGGACTTTAGCATAGACAGCACCGCTGGCCCCGGTAATTGCAACTACAATTTTGTGTTTAGCTGTGCTCATTGTTGTCCGCTTGTGACCCTGTAGTTGATTGTGAACTCCAGGACGTTATTGTACGATCCACCATAGCGGTTCCACACGGTGAAAAGAACTTTATTATCTACTGCTATCGGACTCAGTGAGTAGGTCAACCTGGCTGTGCCACTCCATTGATCCGTAAATATATAATTGATCCCCACGAGCGACCCAATCTCAAATGGCCTGAAAGGCCCGATAATTGTTGTTTCCCCGAAACCGTCTTCTTCCTTACTCCTTATAAGAGTGGCGACTGACAGGCCTACTTCCAAATTTGTCTTGATCTTGTCAGCCCAAAACTGCAGTAAAACTGGTATCTCAACATAGTCAACCGCAATTCTCCGATAATAGAACTGGTTTTTGTCTGGATTGATACCTTTTTTACTTCCCTTGCCAATATAAATCATTTCCATTTGCCAGTTCAGCTTCGGGGTTAATTTTCGGTTGATGTACGCTCCGAATATCAGACCACCTTTGTGATATCCGGATAATTTGTCTCCGTCAATCTGGCTGAGGTCAAATCCGCCTTTAAGACCCCCCTTAAAATCCTGGGCCATTGCCGAACTGAATGCAAGGGGCAAGAGCAATATACAGATGAGCGTAGCAAAGTTCATAACACGCTAAGTTAGGTTAAGCTAAGCTAAATAAATTTTTCTTTGAAACAGCAGGTGGAGCAGGCAGGCTACTTCACGTGAGCTTCTTCCACCTGGACTACCTCATTTGAGGTAGTTTCGTATACGTAAGCGACCACGGAACAATGGTCTTCATCCCATCCGGCAGGAAATACCATATTATAGGCATTGGTAGAAGCAGTGCCTGCGGAAGCGGAGCCACTTGCAATTTCATCTCCCCAAGTCCCATTAAATGGTTGCCTTAAAACATGGCGGTGCACGTAGGATTCAATATCCTGCTGTCCTGAAGGCAGATTATAATCCTTTTGCCAATCCACGATGCTGTCTTCTGTTAATATTACAACCAGATTATATGTTCCCGACAAGTTGTTTTCAAAGGTAGAGGTAACTTCAGTGGTAACTGTTCGTGTGCTATTTTCATAGGTGTTCGAAATACTGATTTTCATATCAGGTGCCAGGTCAATAAGTGCCTGGGTAGCTGCCCCCCATCCGGCATGTGCCAGCAGCACATTTCCACTCACCTCTGTTCTATTTACCATTCCACGAGGCAGTCCTGTAGCATCAATATTAAATGAGGCATCCAATTCGCTTCCCATTATCGTGCGGTAATCACTGCTGTAGCTACTGTCTGTATTTGACTTTGGTGTAGCGAAGAAACCCATATGTACAGCAACAACAACCAATTGTTCTCCATAAATCTGCTTTAAGGATGTTGCTGTTTCTGCTGCTCTGGGACAATTGCCACAGGTATGGCCAGTAAAATCTTCGATCATTACTTTGCGTACCGCTCCGGTACTCGTATCGACCCCATTACCGCCACTGCCAGTTTCAAAGAAAGGCCCTTCACCCTCAATTTTGTCGCACGATGAGAAAGCAAAGACCAGAAGAAAACCCAAAAAGGCAATCTTAAGAGGTTCCAATATTTTCATGTGATTTCTATTATTGGGTTGTTAAAAACTACTGGTTAAAGCCAGGGTTATGCCGTTGGATGCTGGTACATTCCTGCAAACGCCACCCACACAGAAAATACCAGCCCTTTGTCTTCCATACCCTATTGTGATAGTGCTGCCCTTCTTCTTGTATCCTCCTTGTACGGTGAAATAGTGTAAACGTTTGACACCTTTCTTATTGCCGTAATTATATTCATCAAATACAGCAAGGAACCAATGCGGCGCCATGGTATATTCAGCGAGTACCTGAGTCCAACTGCCATCATCCTGTTTCGTGGTTAGGCTTTGAAATTCCATGCGCAAGGTTCGCTTACTTTTGATCTTGTAGGTCAGATCAACAATGGCTATATCTGCATATATAGTTCCATAGCCGTCCAAACCCTGAACAACATCCTTGTTGTAAACCAGGTTCATATACGAGAAGACACCCTTAAATTTTTTCGAGAATTTCTTGGTGATGTCAATGTTAAAGTCGCTGAAATATACTTCATCGCCCATGGCGAAAAAATTAGAATTATATCCGAGGGTTCCGGTTTCGCCAACAGCAGTGGAGTCGTTGATAGCTGTCTTGTCAATACTGCCCACAGTTGAGTAATTTACTGCAATTCCCATTCCATATTTACCACCAAGGGCACTTCCTTTTTTGAGTTTGTAAAACAGTTCAAGTTGCAGCCCCATCTCGCCATTTGGCTGGGTTGCATAAGGATAATAGGCGGCAAGGCTGTAGGTGTGCACCTTCGTGATGGCTGGCAGAAAGTTGATGTTCAGGTTGGTGCCACCAACGGTTCTGTCTGATCTGAAGTCCATATTGTCCACCCGCTTGGCAGTGGCAATAATACCAAGTCCCTTCGTGGAGTAAGAGCCCGATAGCATCAGCGCATCTCCTGGTTTGTATATATAGCCATTGATCATTGAAGGGTCATTGATCTTATAGGCATATTCTCCCATGAAATTAAAATTGCCGCTAATGAGGTTCAGCCTGCTCGACCAGGCACCTACGTTCTCAGGGAGTATATACAGCGGATCCTGATCCGCTTGATATTTACTAACAAAACTCCCGCCTACAATAACCGTGGTCTTTGCCTGGCTTGAATCAAACAGTTCATTAATGACTACTTCAGCGTCGGCTCCCCTAACAATCCCTGGCCCCTGGCTCATAAATGAGCGCTGCTTACCGATTACCCCTTTCAGGTAAACCCCCTTATATGGCGAACCAATTACCCTAATGCCGTCCATCACATTATCATATCCCAACCCCCATTGCTCATAGCTTCTAAAGATCAGCCCATTTCCAAATTGCTCGTAGAAATTCCCGATGGTAACCTCAATGCCTTCGGCCTGGTACGTGGCATATCGGTAGGGAAAAGCGTTCCCGTCGTAACGTGGGTCGAACCCCTGAAGTGTAGCTAAGTAACTTTCGTAACGTACCCCTGCCGTGAAGTTGCCGAGAGTATAATTCAGATTACCATAACCTCTCATGAGCATCTGCTCCGGTACTTCAGGCGCACCGATTATCGTGTCGGAATTATAATACTGTGCGTCCATCTGGAAGTTCCCGTGAATTTCACCGGGAATTACATCTTGGGAAAATATAGTCAACGGAAGTAATACAGCCAGAATTACTAATGACAGGAACTTGCAGCTGGATTGGGTCAATGGGGACAATTTATCGACGCTGTTTTTTTTTATTCTATACTCTTTCCTTCGGCGACCTTTTTAACAATTTCATACAACTCTTCCTCATCGCCATCTGCATAAGTTGTGTGTTGCCATACAATATCTCCTTTCCCGTTCAGAACAAAAGTGTGTGGAACGGTATTGACACTCATTGCTCTGCTAAAATCTCGGTTGGGGTCAAGCACCACTTCATAATCCCAGCCTTTGCCATTTACGAATGGGCCCACTTTCGCAGTAGATCGTGTATTGTCAATGGATACTGCCACCAATTTAACACCTGTTTCATCGGCCCAGTCTTCATATACTTCTGCTATTGCATCTAGCTCCCTTACACAAGGTTTGCACCAGGTAGCCCAAAAGCTTATTATAATGGGCTTTCCATTGTTAGACAGTTTGCTAGTGCTTACAGATTTCCCCGACAGTGTTTTTACATTGACCACGGGAAGCGTTCGAACACCAGATTGAGCAATGCACAAGGTGCACGCAAAAATGAAGCTGAACAATACGCCTACTTTTCTCATAACAGTAAATTTAGATATAAAAAAAAGAATCAGTTAGAGGACGCAAGAATTACGCCATAACTGATTCATTTAGTGTGCGAACGTTGCCGTTCTTAGTTGTGAATAACCTTTCTCGTAATTGACCTTTCGCCAATTTGGAGCTTTACAAAGTAGATTCCCGGGGCTAAGCTTTCGCCAGACACCTGAACCTTGTGACTTCCACCGCCAAGAGTACCGTGATCTTCAGTATAAACCAATTCACCAATCAAGCTAATCATATCTACAGTAACATTTGCTTTATCCTCAAGCGTAAACTCAACAGATGTAGCACTGCTAAACGGATTAGGGTAAACACTCACCTCGGTCAAGCCTTCAATGTCAGCAAGTCCTGTGCTTGTCGACACCGTATAACTTTCAGAGACAGAACAACCGAATCCATCGGTGATCGTCACCGTGTAGGTTCCCGGGGCAAGACCGGAAATATCCTGCGTGGTTGCACCGTTGTCCCAGGAGTAGTTGTAGTTTGGCGTACCACCAGTTACTGACAGGTATATAGCTCCGTCAGAACCAGTTGAGGCAGTAATTGATGAAGAGGCTGCAATAGCGTCTGGCGCCGTAATCGTTGCTGTTTCAAACGTCATGCAACCAGCAGCATCAGTTATTGAAACAGTATAATCACCAGTCACCAAACCAGTAATGCTCTCAGTGCTAGCACCATTGCTCCAGTTGTAAGTGTAAGGGTTGCTTCCACCACTAATTATCAGATTAACCACTCCTGTTGCTCCATCAGAGCATGAGTTTGGAATAGCCTGTACTGTTGCAGAAGCTCCACCATTATTATTGACCGCAACGCTTGTTGTTACTTCACATCCAATATCGTCAGTAATGGTTACATTATAGACTCCAGCAGCCAAGCCTTGTGCAGTTGCAGTGGTTTGAGCACTTGCATCGTCCCAGAGGTAGGTAGTTCCACCACCAGTCGTTGTTGCAGTTGCAGATCCATCAGAAACACCACAAGTGGCGTTGACAGAAGTTGCTGATGCGTCACCACATGTATATACCGACCATGCAGACTGCATTATTTCCTGAGTGTTTACGTCCTGTACCCAAACAACAACAGATAGATCAGAAAATTCCTCAACGGTATGTGCTGAAGCGTGATTTACCGGCGATCCTGCATCAGGAGGGAGAATATATGATCCATTGAAAGTATAAGAATCACTGATACTTACCGGAGTTCCAACCGAGAATGGCCCAACTGCCAGCCCACTAGCGTTAGGAACCATTTTCTTCATTACAAACTGAAAATCAGTTTCCCCATTGGTTTCTATATTTTGGTATGTCTCATTTTCAACGATGGCCATGTGCAATACCAGGTTACTGCTTTGCAGTGAAACGGCATCTGCCACGGGAGTTATAGTAACGTCCATCGCTACTGTCTGTCCACTGATGGTGTAGGTTGAACTGATGTCAAGAAAAGATGGGGGTGCAGCGAACTCATCGATAACCGTTTGGGTCAGATTGTTTCCGTTCTGGCCCCATCCTCCGTCAATCCATAAGTTAGGCACTGAGTTCACGCCATAATAGGACCTTCTTGTGCCACCTTCATCCGTGTAATATGGGTCCCCATTGCCTGGCCAGCTCATTTGGTATTTAACCAACGACCATTTGCCAGCATTTGATCCTGATGATGGATCTTTACCGATCAAGCCAAGCATAGTTGCATTTGCAGGGACACAAGGCCCGCACGTAGAACTGGTGAAGTTCTCATATAGTGGCAACCGTGTTACCACCTGGTCAACAGCAAGAATATCCATGTCCATTTGGTCATTAGCTGTGTTTAGATCAGCTTGTCCATTAGGATTAGATGTGTTTATTACAAGATTCTTTAATCCTGGAGATGAAGGCGTCCACGTGTCAGAATGGCTGAAAGTGCCAGAGGACAATGGTGCTATATTCAAGCCCGTAAAGGTTTGCGTACTGGTCGCTCCCCCATCTACGCTCCAGCTCACATCAGCGCTGGTGATAGTTTGTGCGCCATAGTTGCTGATCATGCCAGTAATGGTCTGTGGGCTTAGAAGTGCCCAATCTGCCATAGTGATATCACTGATTCCAATATCATAATCTAACGGTTCGTAAATGTTAACGTTGTCCATCGCTGTTCCGAACAGCCAATCGCCATCGTCACCGTAATTGAATCCTATTGTTACGCTTGACATTCCGGCGTAAGCTGTCAGGTCAACACCTTCTGACCGCCACTCATTTTCACCAGTAAGTGTTAGAACGGTAGTCCAGGTTGTTCCCCCGTTAGTAGATACGTTAATGGTGCTCGTTTCAGTGGCGCCATTGTAAGTGCCTTCCTGGAAGAAAATATCTACACTCATTACAACAGTGCTGTATGAACTTAGGTCTAAAGCTGGAGTCATAAGAATATCCGTAGCCTTGTCGCAGTTGCACGCATCGTCGTTCGATCCGGTTATTCCAGTTGTATTAGTGGCTGAAACAGGCCAGTTTGCGCTAGAAATAGCTCCAACATTCCCAAAAACCCAGCCGCCATCTGTGGCGTTGGTCTGTTGTGTCCATCCTGCAGGCAACGACCCGCCTTCAAAATTCTCACTGAGAATTGTTGTTTGTGCAAAAGCGCTGACCGTTAGGAACAGGCTTGCCGCTAGCATTGAGAGAGTACTTGTTTTCATTTGGTATAGGTATTGATTAAAATTTGTTTAGGCCTCAAATATATGAATTAATTTCGTATTTAAGCAAATACTTAAATAACAACAAGGTCAATCTGATCTATTTATTAATAATGAGTTTTTGATTGACTGTCGAATTTGGCGTCGATATCTGAAGGAAATAAACACCCCCTGATAGGACTGATGCATTGAGCTCTTCAACGTGTATGCCCTTGTTCATTAAGCCCCAGCTATTTGAATAAACCAGCTGGCCTGTAATATCACGTAGGGACATATTTACATCAGCCTGTTCTTTAAGGTTGATCATCACCTTTGTTGTATAAGTAAAAGGGTTTGGATAGATCTTCACGGTCGGGGTGGATGTTGCCAATTCAGGCACGCCAGGCAAAACCACACCATCCCAGAACCAATCATAGGCGGTTTTCATTATCTGGTTCTTTACATTCACATCACCAAGCATTTCCAGGCCAACACCGAGATACACCACCTTAAATGCTCCGCTTTCGTGCTTTACCCCTCCAATATTGTTGGTGTCACCATTGTAAAAGTAGATTGCTTCTGCTCCTGTAACCGGAGTAATTTGTTCAGGGAAATAATAAGTGCCTCCATAGTAATTGAAGATGTTGGAGGTGCCTACAGAACCAAAGATTGCATCTCCGGTGTTGAAGGTCGCTGAATCATTCGGGGCTGGGGCAAGGTCATTTACATAACTAGCTCCCATATAATTGGTGAAGAAAGCCTGCTGTGCTGCAGTACCATCTCCTTCCCATACGAACCATCCAATATCTTGTCCGGCGATAAGCAGCCTGCCCCCCTGGTCAAGGAATGTCGAAAGGTTCCCTATCGTCTCATCACTGAAGGGCGGGAAAGTCCATCCAATGTTAAGGTATATATTCACAACATTGGCCAGGGCATTCTCCTTAAAAGCCTCGCTCAATACCAGGTGATCTGTGACACCATAATTTGTACTGCCAGCATAGATGAGCCCATCTTCATAGCTTGACTCCCAGGTAGATGCATCGCCACCACTGCCATCACCAGGTCCCGCTGCGTTGTTCACGATCAGGTCGTTAACACCTGCCATTAAATGAAAACTGAACACTTTGGGAGCAATAGTTGGATCGTCCAAAGAAGTCAACACAGCTTCATAATCACCAATCCCGGAAATGCTGCCTGGTGTAATGTTGAAGCTTAAATCTTCTGATGAATTTGCAGCAATAGTTACGTCAATGGAATCAGCCGTGTTTGTGGATGACTGAAAGGTATAGCTCGCTGACCACCCTGTAGGTTGATCTTTAGTGAAATGGATTCTAAAATTTCCACTTGTATTATCCATATTGAATAAAGAGACTGCAAAGGTGGAAGGATTTCCCGTGCTGCCCTGGCTGAATGAGCTTCCGGAAGACAACATCCCCCATTTTGGATCATTTGTCGATCCTGAATTGATTACCTCACCCGTTGTTTCTTCTTGCACAAACGCAATCACATATATCTTAGATGTGTCCCATGTAGATTGGTCCAGCATATATGTGTAATTGAAAATTACCGAATCACCTACAGAAGCAAGGGTAATTGGCTCTCCTGCGGCACTTGGCACCATTTTACGCAGCACGTTGGGGAAGTCTTTCTCTCCATTATTTCCTGGAGGTGAAGAATAAGAAATATCGCTTTCTACTATTGCAGTGCGCAACACAAAGGTGCCGGTGGGAGGTGTTCCCATGGAATGTACGGCTACCCTCACGGACCGATCAGTACCATCTGATGTTTCTGTCACATCTATTTTTATTGGGCTCCCTGCAGCGGATTCCGAATTCACCATTGCTTGTGTAACACCACCTGGTGTACCCGTCCACTTTTTTCCAAGCATCTGCATGGTGGGCACCCCAGATACACCATAATACGTAACGCGATCAGCAACATCTGTCGGGTTGTAGGCATTCATTGGATCTACTCCCGGCCAACTGGTGTGATGGGCTATGTGGTGAACACTGCCAACATTGTTGGCGAGAATACCATCCTGGAAACCAGGATTTTGAGTGGCGCAGGGGCCGCAACTTGCTTGTGTGAAGTGTTCAAAGAGTATATATTTAATAGCTTGGCCTTGCGCTGAATAAACTTGAAGTAATAATACTATTAATGCTAATGCAGTAGTAGTTTTTTTCATTATGGGGATTATTGTGTTTAACTATATGTATTTAAGTATTTGCGAAAATAATAAAAAAGAGGGGAGTTTGGGCATAAACCGTGGTTAATTTGGATTTTGCGGGCAAATAAAGCTAAGCTCCAGATTGAAATCAGTTTTTTGAGGTTGATCTCCTTAATTTCAGGAGCAATGTTGGAAGAATGTATTTAAGTATTTGCTTAAATAATAAATAATATGTATTTTTGGTCCTTAACTTTGTGAATATTTGATTATTCCATAAAGTTGAGGAAATAGAGTGAATCTTTTTCCGGGTTGATCCGTACAAAGACGTGCTCTGTAACATAAGACACTAATTTTACCCTGGTAATATAATTGATTGGGCCATGAAACAACTACTAACGATATTTGTATTAACTTCATTTGTTGCTGTTGCTGCTGTTGCGCAGACTTCAAAAAAGTCAGAGAAAATCGCCAGAGTCTGGGTGCAAAATACAGGGGCGGCTACCATAGCTGTAGTTTGTGAGAGATCTGAAATTAGCCTTGCAGATAGTTCAGTGAACTATTTCTGCTGGGATGCGTGCTATAACCCAACAGTTGACATTTCTGAAGGGACACTTCCCATAAATCCGGGAGATACGAACAAGTACTTTTACGGCGATTATGATGCGGGAGGTGGATTGGGAACAAGCACAATAAAGTATTGCTTTTATGTGGATGGAATACCTGCTGATTCGGCCTGCCTTACTGTGTCCTTCAGCGAAAACAGCCCTGCTGATTCTGTTTATGGCACAATCGCGATTAACTCGGTTGTTGGAATAGAATTTATTGAAGCAACCAACCGCAATCACATATTGGACATTCACCCTAACCCGGCGAAAGAAGCTGCAGTGCTAAATTACACACTTGCCCAGAACATTGAATACGGGGAGCTGGTAATGCGGAATATGTTGGGGAGTCAGGTTTATAAGGCTGAACTAATGGGGGCTGCAGGTCAGGTAGTAATTCCGGTTGAGAGTCTCAACAACGGGGTGTATTTTTGCACCATGATTGTAGACAACAAAGCGTGTGAAACCAGGAGACTGGTCGTGAACCACTAGAGGTTACCGCTCAAAAGTTTTTCAGCCAGCATCGGGACACCAGTGCTGGCTTTTTCTTTATATACCGTTACGTTTTCGATTCCTAAAACACTGACATCTTCAGGATCGATCAGGTATTTAGGCACTTCTGGTCCAACCAGATCAATCAGGCCAGCAGCAGGGTACACATTAAGCGATGTTCCCACCACAAGAAAGATATCTGCCTTTTCAGTAATGATGCCAGCTCGTTCCATTTCCGGAACAGGTTCTCCAAACCAAACCACATGTGGCCTTAGCTGACTTCCCTTTTCGCATTTGTCGCCATCTTTCAACTCCCAACCGTTGATATTATAAACCAAACTAGGATCAACTGAACTTTGGGACTTGGTGATTTCTCCGTGAAGATGTACCACCTTTGAAGATCCTGCCCGTTCGTGCAAGTTGTCTACGTTTTGAGTTATTACAGTTACTTCATACTGCTCCTCAAGTTTAGCGATAGAGAGGTGTGCAGCATTGGGCTTCGCAGCCAAAACCTGCTTTCGACGCTGGTTATAAAATTCCTGAACCAGTGTACGATTAGACCGCCACGCTTCAGGAGTTGCTACTTGATAAACATCGTACTTTTCCCATAAGCCCCCACTGTCACGAAAAGTCCCCAATCCACTTTCAGCACTCGTTCCAGCTCCGGTGAATACAACAAGTTTCTTCATTGTTAATGATCTCATTGGGTGTGTAGCAGGCTATAATTATACGAAAATTTTGAGATCAATAAGATTGAAATAGATGGCGCCTTCGTATATTCGCAATTACAGGGTTTTTTGACAGTTCAGTTCATTGACCCGAAATCGGATTATTTATGAAAATTAGAAAACAGGAGGCACTCGACTATCACGCTAAAGGCAAACCGGGGAAAATTGAAGTGGTCCCAACTAAGAGGTACAGCTCGCAAAGAGATCTGTCTCTGGCATACTCCCCAGGTGTTGCCGAACCCTGTTTGGCAATTGCGCAAAATCCACAAGATGCATATAAGTACACTGCGAAGGGCAACCTGGTAGCGGTTGTGTCAGATGGAACGGCGGTTTTGGGTTTGGGGAATATTGGCGCTGCTGCTTCAAAACCGGTAATGGAAGGGAAAGGACTTCTGTTTAAGATATTTGCAGATATTGATGTTTTTGATATCGAGGTGGACTCATCAAGCGTGGACGAGTTTGTCAATACAGTAAGGGCTATTGCACCAACATTTGGAGGAATTAATCTTGAGGATATCAAGGCGCCTGAGTGTTTTGAGATAGAGAAACGCCTTAAGAAAGAACTGCCGATTCCAGTGATGCACGACGATCAGCATGGAACAGCGATTATTACTAGCGCCGCATTAATCAATGCACTGTCAATCTGCAAAAAGAGAATTGAGAAGGTAAAGATAGTCGTGAATGGAGCTGGAGCTTCCGCAATTTCCTGCGCACAACTTTATGTATCGTTGGGAGCAAAAAAAGATAACATTCTGATGGTTGACAGTTCTGGGGTGATCCAAAACAACCGGAAAGGCCTCAGCGAACAGAAAAAGCAATTTGCCACTTCACAGAAGATCGAGACACTTAAACAAGCTTTGAAAGGAGCTGATGTTTTTTTGGGGTTGTCCGTTGCAGATGTTGTGACTAAAACGATGATTAGATCGATGTCTGAGAATCCTATAGTCTTTGCTTGTGCTAACCCCGATCCTGAAATATCCTATGATGAAGCCATGAGTGCCCGGCCTGACCTTATTTTTGCTACAGGCAGGTCTGATCACCCCAATCAAGTGAACAATGTCCTTGGGTTTCCATTCATTTTTAGGGGGGCACTAGACGTGCGCGCCACAGGTATTAATGAAGAAATGAAGCTGGCTGCAGTATATGCAATTGCTGAGCTGGCACGTGAGCCTGTTCCGGAAATTGTCAATTCAGCCTATGATACAAAGAATATGACATTCGGGCCTGAATACATTATCCCCAAACCCCTGGACCCCAGGCTTATCACCTGTGTTGCCCCGGCAGTTGCCAAGGCAGCAATTAAATCTAAAGTATCGCAGCACACAATCACAGATTGGGACGCATACAATCAGGAGTTAATTGAGCGCTTGGGGCTGGACAATAAACTAATACGTGTAATTACCAGTAAGGCGAAGAGAAACATCAAAAGAGTTGTGTTTGCAGAGGCTGACAACTATAAGATATTGAAGGCGGCCCAGATCGTCAATGATGAAGGAATAGCCAAGCCCATCCTGCTGGGCAATGTGGAGAAGATATCTGCGATGATAGAAGACAATAATTTGGAGCTCAAGGGCGTACCCATAATAGATCCACGGAGCAAAGACGAAGAAATTACC
>Ga0302119_10000463_pt1 | contig 18364 bp, 18 predicted proteins | sample AG5_Tmax_MG_FD_203114 | JGI IMG/M metagenome (GOLD analysis project Ga0302119, IMG submission 203114) | Marine microbial communities from Western Arctic Ocean, Canada - AG5_Tmax | ecosystem: Environmental > Aquatic > Marine > Oceanic | place: Canada: Western Arctic Ocean | collected 2017-10-01 | reverse complement strand
AACCAATTCGCCTTGTAGAGAATTGCCAGTACCGTCCGTAATTTTCACTGAAACGATCTGACCAATAAGGTCTTCATCGCCAGCAAAATGCGCGGTACGCATATTTTCTGTACGAGCACTTAAGGTGCTGCCTTTTTTGGACTTGCCCTCAACGAGTACTTTTTGCACACTGCCGATCATTGATTTGGATATAGCATCGGTGCTTTCATTGAGTGTGTCTTGCACAATGGCTAGGCGATGTTTTTTAACTTCTTCACTAACGTCATCCGCAAAACTTGCCGCTAAGGTACCAGGGCGCTTGGAGTAGATAAAGCTGAAAGATTTGTCAAAGCCAATATCGTTGATGAGCTTCATGGTTTGATTAAAGTCGTCCTCGCTCTCACCAGGGAAGCCGATAATAAAATCCGATGAGAACGAAATATTAGGGCGAATTTTTTTGAGTCTTCTCAGTTTGGATTTGTATTCAATCGCTGTGTGACCACGTTTCATTAGTCCAAGAATTTTATCCGAGCCACTTTGCACCGGCAGATGTAGATGCGAAACAAGTTCAGGAACATCTCGATAGGCCTCAATTAATCGATCGCTAAATTCTACCGGGTGTGATGTGGTGAAACGAATGCGTTCAATGCCGTCAATTTGGGCAACAATAGTGATGAGAAGGGCTAGGTCAGCCATTTCACCATCGTCCATTAAGCCTTGGTAAGAGTTAACATTTTGCCCTAATAGATTAACTTCTTTTACACCTTGCGCTGCCAATACTTCCACTTCGTGCATGACATCATTAAACGGACGAGACACTTCTTCACCGCGGGTGTAGGGCACAACACAAAAAGTGCAATATTTACTACAACCTTCCATAATAGAGACAAAGGCAGATGAACCTGTTACTTCGGGCTCCGGAAGGTGGTCAAATTTTTCAATTTCAGGGAAAGAGATATCAATACTTATCTCATTTTTTTCAAGCACATCGTTAAGCATGTTTGGCAATCTGTGCAGTGTTTGTGGGCCGAAAATAAGATCCACATAAGGCGCTCTTTTGAGAATTAACTCACCTTCTTGCGAGGCTACGCAGCCACCAACGCCAATCACTAAATTGGGGTTTTTCTCCTTAAATTTTTTCCAACGACCAAGCTGGTGGAACAATTTTTCTTCGGCCTTTTCTCTGATAGAGCAGGTATTAAGCAACAACACGTCGGCTTCTTTAGCGTCGTCAGTTAGCGTAAGGCCGTGAGAGTGCTTGAGTACGTCGCTCATTTTATTAGAGTCGTACTCGTTCATTTGACACCCAAAGGTGCGAATGTGTAATTTAGAGATGGTCATAGCGTTTATTTTTGAATATGCAGAGTTTGCGTTGGATAAGCAATTTCCGCACCATGTTTGGCGATGATGGCAGCAATATCAAGCAATAATTTACCTTTAATGCGCTTAAACTCCGTAGAGTTTGTCACCGAGCTGAAGGCGTAAATAACAAAGTCAAGTGATGAGGCGTTGAACACATCAAAATAAACACGACAAGCTTCATTATGGTCAATGTGTTCGTGATTGTTCATTAGCCCCTCAACCTCTTCAATAATGCTTGGCATTTGCGCAATGTCATCATAACGAATGCCGATAATTTCATTGATACGACGGTTGGTCATACGAGAAGGTGTTTCGATCGGAATCGTCGCAAAAATAGAGTTGGGTACGTATACCGGGTTTTTGGCGAAAGTGCGAATACGAGTCATCCGCCAGCCGATTTTTTCCACCATACCCTCAATGCTGGAATCCGTTGTGCGAATCCAATCACCGGTGGAAAATGGTTTGTCCATTTGAATCATTAAGCCGCCGAACACATTGGCGAGCATGTCTTTTGCAGCGAAGCCGATAACAATACCACCAACACCACCAAAAGTGATAATTGAGGAGACTGCAAAACCGAAATACTGCGCTACACCAAGAATGATGGCAAAGACAACCAGCATTTTGAAAAGGCGGGTAAAGAGTCGGACGGAGTCCTTGTCGACACTACCTTCTCGCTCCAGCATAAAGCTCTCAATACTTGAAATCAGCCTAACTACCGCCCAAGTTAGAATGAGGATTGGAATGATATCGATATATTCAATGATTTTACCAAGTATTGGAAATTCGACTTTAAGTGCAATCGCTGAAAAGTAAACCCAACCAAACCAAATCAGCACTTTTAGCGGCGCCGAAAGAGACGCAATTAAATAGTCATCTATTTGTGTTTTGGTTTTCCCCGTGTGTTTGGTAATTAATTTAAGCGCAACGCCTAGACCGAAGTGGGCAACAAGCGCCACCATGAAAAGGACGCCGGTCATTTGAATTGGGGTGATGTTTTGGATGAATTCGCTCATTTCAAGTATTTTAATGGATTAATAGGGTCTGAGTATTTTTTCATTTCGAAATAGAAAGGATTTTTTCCTGTTAAAGCAATCACTTGTCCTTTCTCTACGTGGTCACCTTCACGAGTGCGAAGTAATTGATTTTGAGTGTAAGAGCTGTAGAAGCCAAAAGCGTGCTTAATGATAATCATTTTTCCGTAACTTTTCATCTTACTGCCACTATAGACCACGGTGCCATCACGAATTGCACGCACTTCTTGGTCTGGCTCGGTGGCAAAAGTAATGCCTAAGTGTTGATCATCCGGTGAGTATTTTTTTAGGATTTCAGCATCCACAGGAATGAACCAACTGCTTTTCTGTTTTGCTTTTTTCTTTTCAGGTTCGACCTTGGCGGTATTTATTTTTTCGGATTCGATTGGCTCGTAAACGGCTTGCGCATCTTCGACCTCAAACGAACTAACTGCATTTTCTTTATTGAATGACCGGTCTTCAACAATAACCTTGTTAGGGTCGTTGGTTAGGCACCCCGAGAGGAATAAGCACAGTGTGGCGATTAGTAATTTAGTAGACATACCAAAGTCCTGTTGCAATAATGACGATTAAAATGTAACCCAATCTGTCGATGTTTTTATTTAACCACGCATCACACTGTTTGCCAAATTTTCTTACGAGAAAAGCAATTAAGAAATAACGAGCCGCCCTGGCAACAAGAGAGAAGAGGATAAAAGGCAAAAGTGCCATTGAGAGCATGCCTGCGGCAATAGTGAAAATTTTATAAGGCACGGGGCTAAAGCCAGCAATCAAAATAATCCAAATACCGTATTTGACAAACCAACTCTCGGCTTGATTAAGTTGAGAAAGATAGCCAAATGTCTCTATAAATGGCAATAAAAAATCAATGAAGTAAACACCTAAATAGTAGCCAATCATGGCACCAGCAACGGAACTTAGTGTGCAAAAAAGTGCGTAGTAGTAGGCTTTGTTTCGTTTTTGCAGTGACATTGACGCCAACAAAACATCTTGCAGCGGCAGGGGTAATATAAAGGACTCTATAAAGCTGATGGCACATAGCCAGTAAATAGCAAATTGACTCTTTGAGTATTTAAGTACTTTTTGGTACGGGTAATGAAAAAGTCGCATTAAAACTATTTGTTATCCCTTGAGAAGTGGAAAGCCAAGTCGTTCTCTTGAGTCGTAATACGCTTGCGCTACTTTTTGACTCATTGCTCTAACGCGACGTATAAAGCGCGCTCTATCAGTAACACTAATGGCGTGTCTTGCGTCCAGCAAGTTAAACAAATGCGAAGCTTTCATTACTTGTTCGTAAGCAGGAAAGGGCAATTCTTTTTCAATTAGTTGTGAATTCATCGTCTCAGCTTCATCAAACTGTCGAAACAGTACTTCGGTATCGGCAATGTCAAAGTTGTATTCTGACTGCTCCACTTCGTTTTGATGAAAAACATCGCCATAGCTTAAGCCCTCCGTCCAAACAAGGTCGTAAACACTATCAACACCTTGTAGGTACATCGCCAGTCTTTCCAGTCCATAAGTAAGTTCGCCTGAAACTGGTTTGCATGCCAAACCACCAACTTGCTGAAAATAAGTAAATTGAGAGACTTCCATGCCGTTTAACCAAACTTCCCAGCCCAAGCCCCAAGCGCCAAGTGTCGGTGATTCCCAGTTGTCTTCAACAAAACGCACATCGTGAACACTGAGATCGATACCAATGGTTGAGAGAGATTCGAGATAAAGATCTTGGATGTCGCTCGGCGAAGGCTTCATTAGCACTTGAAATTGATAATAGTGCTGCAGTCGGTTCGGGTTTTCACCGTAACGGCCATCGGTAGGGCGACGAGAAGGTTGAACGTAGGCCGCTTTCCAGGGTTCGGGGCCAATCGAGCGCAGAAATGTTGCTGGATGAAATGTACCGGCGCCAACTTCCATATCAAAAGGTTGCATCAAAGCGCAGCCTTTTTCAGCCCAAAAAGCTTGTAATTTGAGGATTAAATTTTGAAATGATGCGGTTGCATCTAAGTCTAAAAGTGACATGAAAACAGCTGAAAAATAACGAAAATTTTACCGCATCAATCCCTTGCTTTGAATCTTTTCAATAAACTGACAAGCTGGTGAATTTATAGCGGCAAAGCATCAAGTGGCCAGTAATACAGCAGCGCTGGAATGGCGACAATGGTAATGATGATTTCAAGTGGTAGCCCAAGCTTCCAATAATCGCCAAACCGATACCCTCCGGGACCCATCACTAGAGTGTTGTTTTGATGGCCAATCGGCGTTAAGAATGCGCAAGAGGCGCCAATAGCAACCGCCATTAAAAATGTATCGGGATTAACCTCCAAAGTTTTAGCGATCTCGAAGCCGATTGGGGCAGCAACAAGCACGGTGGCAACGTTGTTAAGCACAGCACTGAGAAGCATGGTGATTAACAGCATCATGGTGAGAATAACCACTGGCGACGCGCCACTCGCTATATAGAGCAAACTATTGGAAATAGTTTCAGCACCACCACTGCTTTGCAGGGCTTGACCAATGGGGATCATCGCCCCCAAGAGTACGATAACAGGCCAACTGATGGATCGGTAAACCTCAATTGTGGGGATAACATTGGCAGCAATATAAAAAACAACAACTAGAGACAATGCGATTGGTAAATTGATGTAACCCAGGCTGGAGGCGACAATGGCAATCAAAAAAGAGAGGATGGCCATCCAGGCTTTTTTTCTTTGAGGGATTTGTAAGTCCTTCCTTTCAAGTGTGAGGCACTCCATCCACTGAACTGCACTTTCAAGATGTTCGCTATTGCCGTGTAAAAGCAATACGTCGCCTGGCTGAATTTTGGTTTTTCTTACTTGATGAATAATGGATCGGCCAGAGCGAGAAATACCCAACAGTGAAATTTGTCTAAGTTTTAGTAGGCTAAGTTGAGTGGCCGTTCTGCCAATAGAGCGTGAAAATGGTGGCGCAACAACCTCTATGAGAGAGGTGTGGGTGAATTCAAAATCGGATTCTATGTCACTAATATAGTGAGTTTTTGTATGTTTCATAAACTCATCAATACCTTGAACGGAGCCCTCTAGAATCAGCAAGTCGTCAACGTTAATAATAAAATTACGAATAAAGCCTTCACCTTCCAGTCGTTCGTTATTCCTAATAAGGCCCAAAATCGAGACGCTGGCTTCGTCGCAAATATCATCTAAATGAGACAGGTATTGGCCAATAAAATTCGAGTCTTCGGCAATAATCACATTGGATACATATTGTCGAAGGTCTTCTGGCTGGGTATCCAGTTTGTTTGAGCCTTTAGGGCTGGGCATTAGTCGCCAGCCAAATAAGGCAATAAAAATGACACCGGATAGAGCGACAATCAGGCCAACTGGAGCAAAGTCAAACATTGAGTACGGCGTATCTAGCACGCCCTCTCGATAGGTGGCAATAACAACATTTGAGGCGGTACCAATCATTGTGACCATGCCACCCAATATTGAGGTGAAGGCAAGCGCCATGAGTGTTGCAGAAGGCTTTCTATTGGCTTTTTTGTTTAGCGCAGTATCTGCAGGCATTAGTATGGCCAAAGCCGCAACATTGTTAACAATACTTGAGAGTGTTGCTGAGATGGTGCCCATCACCGCAATATGAGTTTTTAAGCCGCTGATAAGATGGGCAAGCTTTGAACTAATCAGTTCAACAGAGCCAGAACGAACCAAACCCCTGCTTATAATCAGGACTAGGGCAATAATAACAACCGCTGGATGGCCAAAGCCAGAAAAGACTTCTTGGGTGGGGATAACACCAATGAGTGTGCCAGCAATAAGAGCGCCGAAGGCGACCATGTCATAACGAACTTTGCCCCAAACAAACAAAACAAAGGTGGTGGAAATCAGTAAAAAAACAAGGGTTTGATCACTCATATTTACTCAATTATTCCCGTTTAAGTAGAAAGTCATTATAGCGAATTGAAACCTATGTGAACTCAAATAAGACTGGATTTATCCGTCCTTAAATAAATAAAATATTGTGACAAGTGAAGGCAGATGAGATAGGCTTCATTCATACGCTTTGGTTAATAAATGAGGCGTGCCAGTATTGAAAAATCAAGGAGTTAATGTGTCGTCAGGCAGTAAAAAAAATTGTTGTCATCGGTATAGCCAGTAATGCTGTGGTCACCATAATTAAATTCATTTCCGCCTTTGTCGCGACATCCACCTCGATGATGAATGAGGCGATTCACTCATTGATGGACACGTTGAATCAATTGTTTTTGTTGTTTAGTTTAATCGCCAGTGAAAAAGCGCCCGATCAAGATTACGCCTTTGTCCACAATCAAAAGAAATTTATTTGGAATTTATGGTTAGCTATTGGGTTATTTTCAATTGGCTCCAGGTTGGGTTTATATCACGCTTATCATTCCTATTCAATTATGGGTGAAACAAGGGTTGAGGCTGTCAGCACCATCATTCTCAATTTCAATATCAGTGGTATTCTGCTGGCATTTATTGTTCTCAGCATTTCCTTTGTCATTAAAGGTAATGCTTGGCGGCTGGTGATGAAGGAGTTTCGTCAAAGAACCAAAGACATTCATATTTCTGTTGCTCAATATATCAGCGAAGCCAAAGACCCAACCTTGGTGGCAATGATTCTGGAAGACAGTATTGCTATGTTCGGTATTTTATTGGCGCTCATCGGTATTTCTCTGTCTTATGTCACTGGCAACCCACTTTAGGATATTTTGTTCTCTTCTCTCATTGCTATGCTACTTGTTGTTGCAGCCGTATTTTTTGGCAGAGTGAATATGATCTATTTATCCGATATTCGTCATTTGGAGATTGAAGAGGTTTTTATCAATATTTGTAAAGCGCACAATGAGGTTGAACTTTGTTACGATGTTAAGTCTATTATTATGGATTAAAATAACATCATTCTTGTTGCCGAGGCAGAAGTGAGAGAAGAGGCGCTAATTGACAATATCCAATCCGATATTGAGCACGTAAAGGAAAATATTACTGACAACGTTAAGTTTCGGAATGAACGCACCGCGGTATTTGCTACTGTGCGCCGCATTGATCATATTGTTAAAGACCTAGCTCGTCGGTTGCAACAAAAACACCCAGAGGTGCAATCGGTGACGATAGAGGTGGGTATTTACCAGGGCTGATGACCGCATATTCATTTTACTCTTGAGTTGACACCTTGCCCGGTATTTGCAACTGCATTGAGCTGGGTTCATTTATCTCAGGCTGGTTAAACGATTGAGCCGTTACTGTATAATTTAACATCATGTCGTTATTACCTAAAAATCTCCATTCTTACCCCAAATTTTGGCCCCATAAGAAAGGCCTTATTCCTGCACCATTGCTGCCGATGTCTCGTAAAGAGATGGACGAGCTGGGTTGGGATTGCTGTGATATCATCATCATCACGGGGGATGCCTATGTAGACCACCCTAGCTTTGGCATGGCAATTATTGGCCGATTGTTGGAATCTCAAGGGTTTCGTGTGGGGATTATTTCTCAACCTGATTGGCATTCAGCAGATGCTTTTCGTCAATTAGGAAAGCCTGGTTTATTTTTTGCTGTTGCATCAGGCAATATGGACTCTATGGTGAATCACTACACGGCTGAGAAAAGGCCGCGTTCTGATGATGCTTATACTGCAGGCGCTATGGCGGGCAAGCGCCCTGATCGAGCAACCACTGTTTACACTCAACGCGCCAAGGAGGCCTACAAAGGCATTCCTGTTATTATTGGTGGTATTGAAGCCAGCTTAAGGCGTGTTGCGCAATACGATCACTGGTCGCAAACGATTCGTCGCTCTATTCTTCCCGACTCCAAGGCAGATTTATTGCTTTTTGGTAATGCTGAGCGTGCTGTCGTTGAGGTTGCACACCGGGTTGCGGCGGGTGAAGATATTAAGGAAATCACCGATATTCGTGGCACAGCTTATATGCGACAAGGCATTCCTGAAGGCTGGACGGTGCTAGATTCAAGTGAAATTGATTCTGATAAGAGCCTGGTTCATCCACAAACAGATCCTTACGCAGACACATCTGCCAAGGATAAGCAGGGTTGTGGCGACAAGAGTAGTCAGGTCAATCCTATTAAGATCGACCCTAATCAAGGGGCGGCTCAGGTGATTGATTTTGACCATCGCACCAAAGGGTTAAAGCGAGATAGTACGGTTATTCGCCTACCATCTTTTGAACAGGTGGCAAAAGATCGCTATCTGTATGCGCATACGTCACGTGTCTTTCATTTAGAGACAAATCCGGGCAATGCTCGCGCCCTAGTGCAGCGCCACGGTGAGCGCGATGTTTGGTTGAATCCGCCGCCGATCCCTTTATCAATGGAGGAATTTGATAGCGTATTTGAGATGCCTTATACGCGCAAACCTCATCCTGCTTATGGTAAGTTGAAAATTCCTGCTTTTGATATGATTCGTTTTTCAATAAATATTATGCGTGGATGTTTTGGCGGCTGTACTTTCTGCTCCATTACCGAACATGAAGGGCGCATTATTCAAAGTCGCTCAGAAGACTCAGTTATTCGTGAAATTGAAACCATCCGAGATACAGACGAAGACTTTAAAGGCAATATTTCTGACCTTGGTGGTCCTACAGCCAATATGTATCGCCTGCAATGCAAAGATCCTAAAATAGAAACTGCTTGCCGTCGCCTTTCTTGTGTCTATCCTGGCATCTGTCCAAATCTGGGAACGGATCATAAGCCACTGACTAAATTGTATCGACGCGCTCGAAGCCTAAAAGGAGTTAAGCGTGTTTTTATTGCTTCAGGTTTGCGCTATGACTTGGCTATCAAGGATCCGGAATACATTAAAGAGTTAGTAACTCATCATGTGGGTGGGCGTTTAAAAATTGCCCCAGAGCATACTGAGGAAGGTACTTTGTCCAAGATGATGAAGCCGGGTATTGGTGCTTATCATGAATTTAAAAAACTGTTTGATCGTTATTCTAAGCAAGCAGGAAAAGATCAATATTTAATTCCTTATTTTATTTCCTCTCACCCGGGAACCAGTGATGAGGATATGCTAAATTTAGCGCTTTGGTTAAAACGTAATGACTTTAAGCCGGATCAAGTGCAGGCCTTTATCCCTACTCCTTTGGCAATAGCGTCCGCCATGTATCACACAGAATTAAATCCGCTTAAGAAAATTACTCGACAATCGGAATCGGTCCAAACCCCACGCAGTGGACAACAACGCAAATTGCATAAAGCTTTTTTGCGCTACCATGATCCTGAGAATTGGGGTGTATTACAAAAAGCGTTAAAGCGCATGGGGCGTAGTGATTTGATTGGCAGTGGCGAAGAATGTTTGGTGCCTTATTCTAAACCAGTCGGCGCGCTACAGTCGCGACCGCCACGCAAAAAAAATAACGATTTTCATCATCGTATCCCTGTCCAAAAAACTCGAAAGAGATAAAGACGCTCAGTAGCCTTAGACAGTCCAAATAACTTAAGACGGTGAATCAACTAACAATGCGAGTAGTGCCCGCATTGTTAGTAGGTTGACGAAGTTAGTATTTATAAGTTTCAGGCTTAAACGGGCCTTCTTTTGGCGTGTTGATGTAGTTCGCTTGGGTATCGGTCATAATCGTTAGTACGCCACCAAAGCCTCCAACCATGCCGGCAGCCACTTCCTCGTCGAGTTTTTTAGGCAGTACTTCAACGGTAATTTTGTCGGATTTCTCAGTCTCTGGCAAATCAGCAAACTTTTTCTCGAATAGATGCATTTGCGCCAAAACTTGGTTGGCAAAAGAGCCATCCATAATGCGGCTCGGATGACCTGTTGCATTGCCCAAGTTAACCAAGCGACCTTCGGATAAAAGAATCAAATAATCGTTTTTACTTTCTGACCTAAAGACGCGATGCACTTGCGGTTTGACTTCATCCCACTGCCAATTGTCACGCATGAATTGAGTGTCAATTTCATTGTCAAAGTGGCCAATATTACAAACTACCGAGCCGGGTTTTAGTGTTTGTAGCATAGCAGAATCACAAACATTGATATTACCCGTTGTGGTGACAATCAAATCCGTTGTTGAAAGTAAGACTGTGTTGATACCCGCAGTTGCACCGGTGTTGATGCCGTCATTGTAAGGTGAGACCACTTCAAAGCCGTCCATGCAAGCTTGCATCGCACAAATTGGGTCGATTTCACTTATCTTCACAATCATGCCTTCTTGTCGAAGAGATTGTGCCGAGCCTTTGCCAACATCGCCATAGCCGACAACCAGTGCTTTTTTGCCAGACATGAGCATGTCTGTGCCGCGTTTGATGGCGTCATTTAAGGAGTGACGGCAGCCGTATTTGTTGTCATTTTTTGACTTTGTTACTGCATCATTAACATTGATTGCTGGGACTTTAAGTTCGCCATCGGCAATCATTTCGATTAACCGGTGCACACCTGTTGTTGTTTCTTCACTGATACCGTGAATATCGTTTAGCATGTCTGGGTATTTTTCGTGCAGCATTTGCGTTAGATCACCGCCATCGTCAAGCACCATATTGGCACTCCAAGGCTTGCCATTCTCTAAAATAGTTTGTTCAATGCACCACAAGAATTCTTCTTCGGTTTCGCCTTTCCATGCAAAAGTTGGGATATTGGCCGCCACCATCGCGGCTGCTGCGTGGTCTTGAGTTGAGAAAATATTACAAGATGACCAACGAACTTCAGCACCAAGCTCCACTAATGTTTCCATTAGCACTGCAGTTTGAATAGTCATGTGAATACAGCCGAGAATTTTTGCATTCGCAAGTGGCTTTTCGTTGGAGTATCTTTGACGAAGCGCCATTAGTGCTGGCATTTCAGCTTCTGCTAGCTCGATTTCTTTACGACCGTAGTCGGCCAGAGTCATGTCAGCTACTTTGTAGTCGTTATTATTTAGAGTGTTGTTGCTCATTTGTTTTTCCTATATCTATATTGAAAAATAAATGAGCGTCGTTGATAAAAGATAGTGTTACTTTCTTTGTGCCAAGCCTGATGAGATGAATCTCAATGCAACGCTCCTTGGCGGGTGTGTATTATAACTAAAACACAACGATTCTGTTAGTTAAGCAAGTGAGCCTTGTCGGTTTTTTCCCAGCTGAACGAATCCTCTGTGCGTCCAAAGTGACCGCAACTTGCCGTTTGTTGGTAGATTGGTCGTTTTAAATTTAGCATCGCAATCAAACCTTTCGGTCTAAGATCAAAATGCTCAGAGATGAGTTGTTCAATTTCCTGGTTGCTTGCTTTGCCTGTACCAAAAGTATTGACATTAATACTGGTAGGTTCTGCCACGCCAATGGCGTAGGACACTTGAATTTCACAGACTTCAGCTAGCCCTGCAGCGACAATGTTTTTTGCTACGTAGCGAGTTGCATAGGCCGCACTACGATCAACTTTTGAAGGGTCTTTACCAGAAAAGGCACCACCGCCATGACGAGCCATGCCGCCATAAGTATCAACAATAATTTTTCGACCTGTCAAACCTGCATCACCCACAGGGCCACCAATAACAAAGTTACCCGTTGGGTTGATGTGATATTTAGTATTTTTACTAAGCCATTTACTTGGCAAAATTGGCTTGATGACTTCTTCTAAGATTGCTTCGCGCAAGTCATCCAGAGAAACGTCTTCATCATGCTGGGTGGATAAAACGACTGCATCAATACCAACCACGTGGTTATCTTCATAAATGCAAGAAACCTGAGATTTGGCGTCGGGGCGCAACCAAGGTAGCGCGCCAGATTTCATAAGTTCTGCTTGGCGTGCAACTAGGCGATGAGCGTAGACAATAGGTGCTGGCATAAGTACATCGGTCGCGTTATCGGCATAGCCAAACATAAGGCCTTGGTCGCCTGCACCTTGCTCGTGATCACCTGACTCATCAACGCCCATAGCAATATCTTGCGATTGTTCACCGAGCAAATTCGTGATAGAGCAATTATGGCCGTTAAAGCCGTATTCGTCCTGGTCGTAACCAATCTCTACAATTGTCTTGCGAACGATGGCCTCGTAATCAAGGTCGGCACCGGTGGTGATTTCACCCGCAAGCACGACTTGATTGTCTTTAACTAAAGTCTCAACGGCAACGCGTGAGTTGATATCTTGAGTAAGTGCTGCATCAAGAATGGCATCGGATATTTGGTCACAAACCTTATCGGGGTGACCTGCTGAAACGGATTCGGAAGTAAATATCATGATTGTTTTCCTTTTGTAAACTATAAAAACCCTTAAAAGCGGGGTTTTGGGTAAGGAAAACACCTACTTTAGCTTGTTTTAGTCACTTAAAAGTGACAACGCTAGCAATCGGGACAAATCAGCGTGTGAGGAAATTATAACGTATTTTTCTAGAAAATAAAGGTCATTCCAGGCTTGTTTTAAGGGCGAGGGCGCTAGCAAAGGGTGAGCCCATCAAACTCAGTATTAAAATGCTTGCGAGAAAGTACAATTGTGCGCTAATGGAGAGATCGAATTGCGCTTGAGAAACGGCACTCGAAGCAAAAATTAGGATCGGGATATAAAGTGGCAGAATTAGTAATGATAGTAGCATTCCAGAATTCTTAATACCGACGATTAAGGAGGCGCCAATCGCACCAATAAGGCTTAGGCTCGGCGTGGCGAGCAGTAGGGTGAGCATTAATACACCAATGCTAGCGCTATCGAGAAAAAGTGCAGCCCCCAAAAGCGGTGATAACAACACTATAGGTAAGCCAGTCAACAGCCAATGTGCAGTCGTTTTTGCGAGCAATAGCAAAGGTAGGGGGTGATGTGAAATCACCATTTGCTCTAAAACACCGTTGTCGTAATCGGTGTGAAATAGAGCGTTTAGAGACAGTAGTACAGCCAACATACAGGTGACCCAAATAATGCCAGGAGCAATGTTTGAGAGGGTGTGCGCTTCTGGGCTAATAGCCAAAGGAAAAAGAGAGGTGGCAATGACAAAGAACAGTAAAGGGTTGAGAAAGCTGGACGGGTTTCTCAACGCCATCTTTAAATCGCGAGCGAGTGTTTGTATAAAAATATTCACAGCGAGAGCGTCCTCATATTGGACAAATTGCAATCTTGATGGGTGGTTAAAATACAAATACCACCATTGTCAGAGTGTTTGTTTATTTGCTTTTCTAGAATAGAAACACCGTCGCTATCAAGTGCGGTAAATGGTTCGTCTAAAAGCCAAATAGGTGCTGTGTTAATGAAAAGCGAGGCAAGTACGACGCGCCTTTTTTGACCGGCCGACAAATTGGCGGCGTATTCGTATTCGTAACCTTTTAGGTCAATAGCGATCAAAGCATTTCTTATTTGACCATTGACATTGCCGCCTTGAAGGCGTGACAAATAACTTAAGTTTTCTCGGCAACAGAGCTCCGGACTGAGGGCTGGAAGGTGGCCTAGGTAGAGGATATCTTTCTGGTATTCGCTTGATCCTGCTTGGTTTTGATTGTAACTGATGCTTCCGCATTCGCCGCCGCTTAAGCCGGCGAGAATTTTTAGCAATGAAGTCTTGCCACTTCCATTGGCGCCAGAAACTCTTAAAATTTCACCCGAGGTTAGCGAGAATGAGAGATCGCTAAAAAGGTTGTTATAACCCCTTTGGCAGCTTAGTTTATTAACGATTAATTCGGACATAAAGGTATTTTACTAGATTGATCTTTAACCGTCGAATAGGGTGGTTTTAGCGTTACACTTATTCTTCTTGGTTGTTGAATAAACCGCCAAGGCCACTGTCATCGATAACTGATAATAAATTGCCTGAAAAAATCAGCGTTAAGCGGTAATGAATTACCTCTTCACCATCAATTGTTGAGTGATGAATGTAGTCCCATTGGTCTTCGTGAAAAAGATCATTAATGCTTGGTGAGCCGATAAGCTCCATCACTGCATTTTTACTCATGCCTAATTGCAATTGCTCAACAGCATCAGGTTCAAGCACCGAGCCTTGAATAACGGTCGGTTTGTGAACGTCAATACTGGGCCACGAAGGCGTTAAGAAGCTCGGCCAACTTGGTACCGAGACCTTAGAAAAGTCAGGCATTGATATTGAAGGCATTTTCGGCATGGACACTCCACAGCCCGTTAGCAAAGGCAAAATAAGCACAAGCAAAGTTAGTCTTTTCATGATTCGTTAAACGATTAAAATATTGAATAGATTTTACCCAAGGATTTTGAATGGACGCACAAGATTTAAAAAGCGCTGGTCTTAAGGTTACCCTGCCTAGATTGAAAATATTAGAGGTGCTAGAAAAGAGTCCGAATCACCACTTGAGTGCTGAAGATATTTACCGTGCGTTGATTGAGCAAAACGAAGAAGTGGGCGTTGCTACCATTTATCGAGTGCTGACCCAGTTTGAAGAATCGGGTATTGTTAATAAACTTAATTTTGAAAACAATCTGAGCGTTTATGAGCTCTCCAATGTTGAGCATCACGATCATTTGGTTTGTGTGAAATGCAATGAAATTGTCGAGTTTCAAGATGATGTGATCGAGTCTCATCAATTACAAATTGCTAAACAACACGGTTTTCAGTTAACAGATCACTCTTTGTATCTTTACGGCCTTTGTCGCCGTTGCCAGTAATTAAACCTAACTAGACCTGGCTATGGAAGACTTTATTGTTCGCGCACTCGCAGCCTCACTTGGCGTATCGGTGATTGCCGGTTCGTTAGGTTGTTTTGTTATTTGGAAACGCCTATCTTACTTTTCGGATTCAATCTCGCACAGCGCCTTGCTTGGTGTTGCCCTAGGACTTGTGAGCGGCCTTGGAGTTAATTTTGGTTTGTTAATCGTTGGCGCACTTTTTGCTTCTTTAATTGTGGCATTGCAACAAAAACAGTTTCTATCGAATGACGCCATTCTGGGCATCTTTTCTCATATCGCACTTTCGGCCGGTATCGTGGTCTTGGGGTTTGTGGGTGACAGGAATACTGATTACTTTGCCTATTTATTTGGCGATATCCTCTCAATAACTGTGCAGGATTTATTCTGGGTCTATTCGGTAATGGTTGCTGTGGTTGGACTACTGATTATGAATTGGAAGAAGCTGTTGTTATTGACTCTAAATGAAGAATTGGCGCGAGCAGAAGGCATTAATAAAATCGCCTATGAGCTTCTCTTTATGTTCTTAATCGCACTTGCGGTATCTGTTTCTGTGCGCATTGTTGGGGTGTTGCTAATCACCTCTTTATTGATTATTCCGCCTGCCATTGCCCGCGTATTTTCCAAGTCACCACCGTCAATGATTTTTGGCTCTATTGTTGTCTCGGTGATATCCGTACTGCTAGGACTTTACAGCTCCATTCAGTATGACATTGCAACAGGGCCTGCTATTGTCATTACGCTCGGTATTATTTTTGTGTTGTCACAATTAATACCAACAAAAAACTAGCTACAGGCTATCGTTTAAAGCTGTTAATTGGTTGGTTTGTTGCTCGACAATAAGCGGCTCAATGACAGACTCCAGCTCGCCCTCCATTACTTCACTTAGCTTATAAAGCGTTAAGTTAATGCGGTGATCAGTAATTCTGCCTTGTGGGTAGTTATACGTGCGAATTCTCTGTGAACGATCGCCACTGCCGACCAATTCCTTGCGTTGCGAAGCTTGTTCTTGATGCTGCACTTGTTGTTGTGCGTCTAAGATTCTTGAAGCTAGTACCGACAAAGCTTGTGCTTTATTTTTGTGTTGTGAGCGGCCATCTTGGCACTCAACAACGGTGCCGGTTGGGATATGAGTAACTCGTACCGCTGAGTCTGTTTTATTGACGTGTTGACCGCCAGCGCCAGAGGCTCTGAAAGTATCGACTCTAACATCACTCATGTTAATATTTACTTCTTCAATGGTTGACACTTCTGGCATTACAGCAACGGTGCAAGCTGATGTGTGCACGCGACCTTGAGATTCGGTTTCAGGTACGCGTTGTACGCGATGGGCGCCCGATTCAAATTTAAGTTTTGAATAAACATTAACTCCACTGATGCGCGCAATAACCTCTTTAAAACCACCGTGCTCACCTAAGTTTGAGCTTATTACTTCAATTTGCCACTTATTTTTTTCAACGTAACGAGTATACATTCTGTAAAGATCGCCTGAGAAGATACTGGCCTCATCACCACCTGTGCCCGCTCTAATCTCAATAATAATATTACGAGAATCGTTAGGATCCTTTGGTAGTAAAGATTTTTTAAGGGCGAGCTCTAACTCGATTAACTTTTCTTTGCCGTCCGAAATTTCTTCCTCTGCCATCTCTTTAAGGTCGGCGTCGTCTTCACTTAGCATTTGCTGAGCCGCCTCAATATCTTCCTGGGTGGATAGGTATTGTTGATATTGATCGTTGACAGGGGTTAGTTGCGAGTGTTCAATCGACAAATCTCTAAATTTATTCGGATCTGAGGCTACCGCCTGTTCTGAAAGCATGGCATTGATTTCTTCAAGGCGCATGGATAACTGCTCAAGTTTACTTAAGATGGATTGGTTCATGAGTTATTGACTTTAATGGGTTGTGTTGATGGCTTAGGTATGCAGGATTTGCATTGCTCCAAGTTGGTATTCGGCATTTGTTTGATGTTCTTAAATGGCGCATGCAAGAGTTTATTGGTTAGTTGGTCCGCCAGCTCTTGAATAACCGCATCCGCTTCTGAGCCAGCCGCCAGTTTTTTGATGGCACCTTTGACTGCATCGTCTTTAAGGTTCATCGCATGCTGACGATATTGTTTAATAATCTCTTCATTTGGGATATTATCTAGCCAGGCTTTGAATTCTATATTTTGCTTTTTAATGATTTCTTGGGCGGCAATTTTTTCTTGTTTACGGCCCTCAAGGTTATTTTCCACCACCTGCTGCAGGTCGTCTACTGTGTAGAGAAATACATCATCGAGTTTGCCAGCTTCTGGCTCAATATCTCTAGGGATGGCAAGGTCTAGAAGCAGCATCGGCTGGTGCTTTCTTTGCACAAGCACTGTTTCTATTAGGCCTTTGCCCAGAATAGGTACTGGTGCAGCGGTTGACGATATAACAATGTCGGCTCGATGAAGGTGCTCAGATAACTGCTTAAGGTTAATAGCCTCAGCCTCATAAGCGAGTGCAATAGTTTGCGCATTTTCAATCGTTCGATTAGCAACAATCATCTTGCTTACGCCTTTTTGTTTGAGGTGTTGAGCGCTCAATTCAATCATTTCACCTGCGCCAATTAAAAGCACCGTTTGATCGGCTAAGTTGGTAAAAATCTTTTCACTGAGCTTGACGGCGCAATAAGCAACCGAGACTGGAGAGGCGCCTATTTTAGTGTCTGTTCTAACTTTTTTTGCCGTTGCAAAGGCGTGTTGAAATAATTTTTCGAGTGTTTTGTCAAGCGCTTTTTGTTCTTTTGAAAATTGATAAGCATCTTTGAGTTGGCCAAAAATTTGCGGCTCTCCCAACACCATTGAGTCGAGTCCTGCAGCCACATTGCAAATATGATTAATGGCATTATCGTTTTCAAAATAACTTAAATATTGAGACAGTTTTTTATAGTCAATGCCATGCGTGTTGGCTAAATATTGGCCCAGCACCTCTTCAATATGACTTGACTCCGAGGCTACATAAAGTTCTGAACGGTTGCAGGTAGATAATACAACACAAGAGAGAATGCCCGGTATTGATAGTAGCTTTGAAACAGAGCTCGCTAATTCGTTTTGCGCAAACGCTACCTTCTCTCGTATTTCTACGGGCGCGAGCTGATGATTAACACTCAGTACGGCAATATGTGGCATTCAATTTAGCGCTATTAAAGTCAGAGGACAATTATACAGTGTCATCCATATTTTTGACCCGATGATAACATTTGGCCAAGATATTCATTAATGCTTCACACTATCTTCATAAAACTCGCGAATCTATTCAGATAAAATAGGGCGAAACATGCAAATATTCACCACTTTATGATCGAAGAAGATCGCCTAGTCGGCGGTAAAAATCAAAACAACGAAGATATAAAAATCAATTCGGTAAGGCCAGCGTCTTTTGACGATTATATTGG
>Ga0302119_10000462_pt1 | contig 18367 bp, 18 predicted proteins | sample AG5_Tmax_MG_FD_203114 | JGI IMG/M metagenome (GOLD analysis project Ga0302119, IMG submission 203114) | Marine microbial communities from Western Arctic Ocean, Canada - AG5_Tmax | ecosystem: Environmental > Aquatic > Marine > Oceanic | place: Canada: Western Arctic Ocean | collected 2017-10-01 | reverse complement strand
CCAGTGTACATCAACTTTCAGGTGTGGGTTGCCGGTATTTGGGGAGGGGTACTGGTGCGCCCGGCAGGACTCGAACCTGCAACCTGCGGATTAGAAGTCCGCTGCTCCTAATTCCCGAGGCATTACAATTAGGGCATGAATGAAGAACACGAATCCTTTCAGAGTGAGATAAAAGACCTCCGCACCGAAATCAAGACGGTTAAGATTGAATTAGAAAAGGCGCGACGAGTAGCCGTCACTGGCAGATTTATAGCTTGGTCTGCCTTTTTATTCGCCGCGTTATCGCATGCGCTTAGCGGAATGGGTTGAGCGTCCTAGTTGGCAGAGCTAAAATTAATTAATGCTTAAGCACCTAAACCCTGCTTAAAGATCGAATTGCCATCCGGCGAAAATGGCTTGACTACCCATCCCAGCTAGGACAAAATTAGGACAAGGTTTCCACTTCGGAAGCCCCACGCAAACTCAAAATAAATCCTAATCACCTCTTATTTGAAGGGGGATGGTGCGCCCGGCAGGACTCGAACCTGCAACCTGCAGATTAGAAGTCCGCTGCTCTATCCAGTTGGGCCACGGCGCGATAGATATGCGAGGAAGAATGGGATGTTAGCTATTTTTCGGATGTCATTCGTGTGGATATTTAATGATTTACTCAAGTATAGTCGGGATTATATGAGATAGAGTTTCACCGAAGTTTTTGTGCTGTGCTGCGTCCCAATGCACTCCATCTAGAGTATTTGTTTTTATAATCTCTCCGGCATCAAGGAAGTTGATTCCAAGGGATCTCGCAACTGATTCATAGCAATGAGCTAATTCGAGAGATTTTTTTGTTGCGCCAGAAAACAACGCCCTATCTTCTTTCGGCATGTCATTTAAGCATGGCGGAGAAACGAGGAGAACGCGCATTTCGAATTCGTTCATTTTGGAAAAGTCTAATACATTTTCACAGACAGATTTCACTCCCAGGGAAATATCTTGTGGTGTGCAATGGAATCTAGATTTCAAGTCGTTTGTTCCCAGCATGATGACGACCAAGTCAAGAGGTCTGTGGCTTTCCAGTATGGTAGGCAAGATATCTCGTCCGCTCCGGTAAGGCCTTTCCTCTTCATTGTGCACAGTGGTTCGACCATTCAATCCTTCCTCGATGACCCAATAGTTTTTGCCTAGGTGCTCCCGGAGGACCCCAGTCCATCGAATGTTATGTGGGAATCTTTCACCGGTGATGGGTACATACCCCCAAGTGTTTGAGTCTCCGAAGCAGAGGATGTTTCTCATGTTAGGGGTGGAGGATATACTATTTGACAATGGGCCACTCAATTGACCCGGAATTAGAGATTTTAGGTTTTGAGGATTTGCATATGACCTAGGCCTATGCCTATGCCTATGCCTGAGACTGTGAGCTCCAGGTGTCCTTCCACTGAGCACCTGCGTCGAAGCATTGGCGGTATTGGGTTTCCAGGCCTTGGGGTTGCTTGCCAATGCAGACTGGAACTTCTACACGGTGGGTGGTTGCTCGCACCAGTTTTATTGCGAATCGAATGTGACTTTTGTTTTAATTTTAGTCCCTTCCACGGTCTCTACTCCCCAATTATGTATGGCAGGAAGGAGTCGGGAGAATAGAATACACCTGTGGCCCTTCTCTACCGTCCGAATCGTCTCGGCAGCGTCCGACCAGCCTAAAACTAGGCTCTGAGGGTTTTTTATGCATTCACCAGTTCCTTTTCGTTCACTGAGATTAAAGTGATACGCATTGCCTTGCTTCTCTCGCTTTGCTCGTGTGTTTCACCTGAAACAGTAACCAGTAAAGTAGACGAAAAAACTTATGCGATACTCGAGGATCGTTCGGAGAAGTTGTTCGGCACTACTAGCGAATTTCGTATTGATCCATCGAAAGACAGCTTACGACAGCAATTGATTGATGGGGATATTTCAGAACTTCCGGGCCTTAACTTGGTGAGCTGCCTTGAGATTTCTGCTGAGAATAGTCGCGATTACCAATCAAACAAAGAGGATCTCTATAGATCAGCTCTTGCGCTGACCCTTGAGCAATGGAATTACGGGCTCCAATTTGACCTAACAGCGAGTACCTCTATTTCAGACACTGGGCCATCTTCGGAGTCTGCATTGAGCATGACCAAGTTGTTGGGAACTGGTGCAACTGTTCTTGGGAGCATTGGAAGTAGCCTATTCCGGGTAACGAATGGTGGGGATGGGTGGGATTCTTTAAGTAATGCATCGTTTAGTATTACGCAACCTTTGTTGGGTGGTTCGGCGCGTGAAGTAATACGCGAGCCCCTGACTCAGGCTGAACGAGATTTAATTTATGAGGTCCGCTCCTTCGAAAGGTATCGTAGGACTTTTGCACTAGCGGTAGCATCGAGATACTTCCAGCTCATTGAAACCATTGATAATGTGAGAAATGAGGAGGCGAACTTTGAAGGTTTAATCCTTCTTAGTAAACGCAATCAGGCGCTCGCCGAAGCTGGACAACTGAGCGATATTGAAGCCGATGAGGCTCAGCAGGATCGACTTGAATCAGAAAATCGACTACTTGAGCTGCGTGGCGGGCTAAATGAACAATTAGATAATTTCAAGCTCTACCTAGGCCTTCCTGTGGATGTTGAGATAAGCCTTGTGCGCTCCAATATGAACGAGCTCGAGAATGTCGAAGTTGGTTTATTGGAGCTGAACGACGAGGACTTTTTCAGGACATCATTTAGAAAGCGATTGGATTACTTGAACCGTATAGATGCTACTAATGACGCAGAGCGAAAAGTTCGAGTTGCGGAAGAGGCCTTGAAAATTGGCTTGGGCCTCGAAGCTAGCACGGCAAAGTCAGAAAATTCTTCTGCCAATTGGTCGGCTGGATTCTCCTTAGACTTGCCGATTAATCGAATTCCACAACATAACGCATATCGATCTAGTTTGATTTCTTTGGAGTTCGCTCGTCGGAGTGAGCAAGAAATGGGCGACGTTATAAAAGCTAGCTTGCGGGACGAAGCACGTAAGGTGCGTAATACAAAACAGAGTTATCAGATCCAGCTCAATGCTGTGGAGCTCGCACAACAGCGGGTTGAGAGTACCGAGCTAAGTTTGGCTGCCGGGCGTTCTGATACACGTTCAGCATTGGATGCGCGGCGGGCGCTGGTTAGCGCTAAGAATGCTGCGACATCGGCACTTGTCGCCCGTTTGCTGGCTCGCCTATCTTTGCTGAGCGAACTCGGATTGTTACGAATAGGATCAGGTGGATTTGAGGTAGAATCCGAGGACCTGATAAAATAACTTCAGAAAATGACAAACTTCCTTAAAACTCCCCGAGGACTTGTCCTCTCCTTGGCCGTACTGATTATTCTATTGGGTCTTGGCCCCTGCGGATGGTTCAAGAATGCGGTTGAAGTCAATGGTGTTGGCGCTGAAGTCCGCCAGGGGCCGCTTACGATTAGCGTCATTCAACGCGGAAATCTTTCTGCTAGAAATTCAGCAAAAATCAAGAACAGCCTAGAGGGGGAGTCCCAACTCCTTTTCCTTGTAGAGGAGGGCAGCGCTGTCTCTAAAGGGCAACTTGTTGTTGAACTTGATGCTTCGGAATTAATAGACCGCAAGATTGGGCAGGAGATAGCGACTGAGGGAGCAAACGCAGACTTCGTTAATGCGGAGCAAGCATATCGAATTCAAGAAAGTCAAAACGTGAGCGATATTGCTCAGGCTAATCAAAAGCTTGCATTTTCTAAGACAGATTTGGAAAAGTACGTGAAGGGTGATTGGCCGCAGCAATTACAGAAAGCAGATGAGTCAATCGAGCTTGCGAAAGAGGAGCTCGCGCTGGCTAAAGATCGACTTGAATGGTCGAAGAAGCTTTACGGGAAAGGATTCCTGACGCGAACTGAATTGGAAAAAGATGAGCTTCAATTTAGCCGAAACACGATTCTTCTGCAGCAGGGAGAAAGAGCCAAGAGCCTTTCAATCGAATACGATAATCCTAAAGAGTTGGCGGTCTTAGAGGCTGCTGTTACGGAGGCAGCAAGAGAGTTAGAGCGAGTGGTGCTCCAGGCGAAAGCCCGTTTCGTTGACAAGCAGTCATCAATGCGATCGGCTAGGTCAAAGGCGGATTTCGAAATCGAAAGATTAGCCAAGCTAGAGCGACAAATTGGTAATGCGAAAATATATGCTCCTGAGGGAGGGATGGTCGTTTACTCTCGCAGTGAAGGCCGCCGAGGCAGCGAAAATACTATCGAGGAAGGGGCGAGGGTGTATGAGCGCCAAGAGCTCATGACCATTCCTAGGAAGGGTGGAATGTTAGCCGAGGTGAAACTTCACGAATCTGTCCTGAAGAAGGTCAAGGCAGGGCAAAAGTGTCGAATTTTTGTAGATGCGATTCCCGGTGTAACTTTGCATGGTGAGGTCGAATTCGTTGCGTTGCTTCCGGATAAAAATAGTTGGTGGGCAAATCCAAATCAGCGTTTATTCCGAACACGTGTATCGATTTCCACGGAGGATGCCGGCATGCGTCCTGGGATGTCTTGCGCAGTTGAAATCCTTGTTGCCGAAATAGTTGATGCCACTTACATGCCTCTTCAGGCCGCTTTCACTCAAGGCAGTCAAACAATTTGTTTTGTTGACGGACAAGCGGTAGAGGTCGAGCTTGGGCAGAGTAATGAAAAGTGGATTGAAGTCATCTCTGGCGTTAATCCTGGGACTGTGGTTGCGCTTAGTCCGCCAGCTGATTTCCTGTCTTCTGGTGGCAAGGGGTCCGAATTGGACGGTCCAAAGAAAGATAGTTCACAAGAAAAGTCCGCTGGTGCTTCTTCTGGAGGCTGAGAAGTTTATGAAAGTTATTGCAGAGTTGCGTAATGTGTCGCGTACTTACCAGATGGGGGGGATTGCTGTCCATGCCTTAGATGGCATTAGCGTTCCATTTGGCGCTGAAGAATACTGGGCTATTATGGGCGCATCGGGTAGCGGAAAATCTACCTTGCTCAATATACTTGGCTGTATTGACCGCCCAACAGGAGGCTCTTACTTCGTTGATGGTTGTGATACAAATGATCTGGATGACGATGATTTGAGTAGATTACGGGGTGCGAGTATTGGTTTTATTTTCCAATCTTTTAACCTTATTCCGCAGTTAAATCTTCTTGAAAACATAATGGTTCCTCTTTTCTATCAAGATGGATCCACAAGTGATGGGGCTGCTCGGGCTGAGAATTTAGCGGAACGCGTTGGCCTTGCAGACCGCCTTTCGCATAGGCCGTCAGAGCTTTCAGGAGGCCAGCAGCAGCGAGTGGCTATTGCGCGCGCTTTAATTAATGATCCAAAGATCATTTTGGCAGATGAAGCAACGGGAAATCTAGATTCCCAAACGGCTTCTGAAATATTGGACATTTTTTCAGAGCTCCATTCCGAGGGAAAAACGATTCTCTTGGTGACTCACGAAGAGAAAATCAGTCATCAGGCGCAGAGGGTTCTTCGCCTTAGGGACGGCAAGGTCGATTTAATTAAATAGGATTTATCATGTTTCACTCTTCTTTTACGCGGTCGATACGCCTTGGGATTAATAGTCTTCTGCTTCACAAGCTAAGAAGCCTCTTGACCACTCTGGGCGTTCTTTTCGGAGTGAGTAGCGTTATTGCGATGCTTGCGATTGGTGAGGGGGCAAGCGAAGAGGCGCAAGAACAAATCCGCCAGCTTGGTAGTCAAAATGTGATATTAAGAAGTATTAAACCGTTGGAGGATAAAGTGAGTTCTTCAAGTTATGGTGTGAATGCTTATGGATTGACTTGGCACGATTTCGAACGAGCCTCGGAAACTTTCCCTTGGGTTGAGAATTCTATTCCAGTGAAAAATATTGTGCAGGAGGTTCGTTTTGAGGACAAAGTGATTAATCCGAGGATTCTGGCAACAACTTGGGAATATCAGAATGTGACTGGCCGTATTGTTCATCGTGGTCGATTCATTAGTCAAGCAGACGATGATCTTGTATCTAATGTCTGTGTTATTGGTTATGAGGTTTCTCGCCTATTGTTTCCTGGATTAGAGTCCATTGGCCAGAAAATAAAAATCGGGCCAGAATATTTTAAAGTTGTCGGGGTAATTCTTCCTCGCGTGCCACTCTCTGACGACATGCCTAAGGTTAATACTTCGGTGACGAGTGAAATTCTCATTCCTTTGACTACAGGCCGCCGCTGGTTCGGTGATATGACCGTTAAGATTCGAAGTGGGAGTCGAGAAATGGAACAAGTTGAGCTGAATGAGATTGTGCTTGCCGTTCGGAGCCCGGAGCAGGTTCCCTATACCGCTTCTGCTAGCAGAGAGATGCTGGCCCGACATCATCAGCAGAAGGACTATGAGGTTGTTGTGCCACTTGAGCTGCTTGCACGCGCCGAAGAAACCAAGCGAATTTTTAATATTGTTCTTGGTTGTATCGCTTCTATCAGCCTACTCGTGGGTGGTATTGGCATTATGAACGTTATGCTCGCAACCGTGACAGAGCGGACTCGTGAAATTGGTATTCGCCGTGCTCTGGGCGCTAGGCGCCACCACATTATGCTGCAGTTTCTTGTTGAAACGGTAGTCCTTTCTGTTGGGGGAGGAGTCTTAGGTATTGCGCTTGGAGTCTTTGTTCCAGTGCTCGTCGAATATTATGCTGACATGCGCACCATTGTTACTCTTTCTGCACCACTTCTTGCTTTTGGAATCTCAGTTTCAATTGGCCTAGTGTTTGGACTCTATCCTGCTTGGCAAGCAGCGAATTTGAATCCGGTTGACGCGCTACGCCACGGGTAAAAACTCTGGTGAGCAAATCCCTCGGTCACTAAACTCTGCACATGATCCTCATCCCGCTCTGCCTTTCTCTATCCTTGTTCATACCTCAGAGCGTGGATGAAAAATCGAGCCCTTTCGATGGTCTTCGATGGTCAGGTGATCAGCCAGAGGTTCAAATTGAAGAAACCTGGTACACGCCGATTGCGATTGACAGGGTTGCGGTTGATAAAATTCTTGTCCGCTGCGACCAGTGGTCCCCAGGCCGCATAAAGCGATTTGCTGAAGACCTCGTACCTGTTATGCAGAGTCTCGGTTGGAATGGAGATGCCTTTGTTGATCTAGACCTTCTTGCGCTCACGGATGGCTCAAAAGTTCGGATTGAAAATGTCGAGATGACACCCAGGAAACGCCAGGCCTTGCTTCGCCAGAGGAGGGCCAGGGAGTCTTCGGGGTCTCGAAGTTCATCGAGCTCTTCACGAATCTCGGTAAAGGGTGCCCACTCTGACGTTACGGCATTTGGTGCTTTGCTCAAAGATCAATTTGCGTACTTGGGCCTAGGCAAGGTCAATTTGGATGATGAGATTTCGAGGATTCGCGAAGGCTTGTCCGGGGAAGACGTAGGCATTAATGACCTTGCCCAAGATTTGCACAAGCTACTTATGCGCTTTGGGGATGGGCATGCGCGAGTGGAATCAAATCGGCCTCAGGGCCAGCCCGGCGACAAGTTTTTGCCATTTTTACTTGTCGAGTCTTCTGCAGGGGTGGTTGCTGTACTCCCCGACCGCTCCGCTCTTGTTGAGGCAGAGACGCCAGTTGTTCGAGCAATCGACGGGCGGCCACTTGGAGATTGGGTGGAAGCGATGAAGCCTTTTGTTGCGCAGGGGAGTCCGCAGCTTATCCTCCGGCGATCACTCGGCAATCTTCGCGAGATTGACAGAGCTCGACGTTTACTTGGACTTGAGACTAGCCGTCCGCTGAATGTAACTTTTGCAACCGGTGATGGGAGCAGGACTGTTCAGCGTGAACTCGCAGCCTCATCCAATCGGCCGACCTATGGAACGTGGCCGAGGCCCGAGAACTCCATTCCCAATGCCCTCCTCGAGGGCAATATAGGGTACCTGCGTATTCCCAAAATGAATGACGATGTTGAACTCGTTCACGAGGCGATGAGAAGCTTCGCTGATACGGAAGGGCTTGTTGTTGATGTCCGTGGCAATGGGGGTGGAACCCGTGCCCTTCTTCTTGCTTTAGGTGGGTACTTGATTGACCCTAAAAAACCTGCTGTTGTAGGAAACATCGCCAAGTATCGGCTTTCTCAACAGTTTGGCGAGGACCATCTCGAAGCTCGGTATATGTACCGGGCAGACTGGTCAGGGTGGAACAAGCGGCAAAAATCTTCAATTCGAAAAGCAAAATCAAAATTCAAACCGGAATGGAAGCCGGTTGGTAAGTTTAGTGACTGGCACTATCTGGTTTTAGATAGAACCGATTATTCTGGGGAATACTTCTACGATAAGCCAGTCGTGATAATTTTAGATTCTGGTTGTTTTAGTGCGACGGATATTTTCCTTGGTGCCCTAGAAATTCTTCCTCGTGTAACATTGGTTGGTACCGCAAGCTCTGGAGGGAGTGCAAGGTCTCAGTCTTTCCGTCTGCCGAAGACAGGTATAGAAGTTCGTTGTGCTTCGATGGCTTCATTTCGGCCCGATGGGCGCCTCTACGATGGTCGTGGCATTGAGGTTGATATAGAGATTCCTTCAGACCCCACAGATTTCCTGATTAATGGAAGTGACGTGCAGTTAAAGGCCGCACTTGCGCATCTTGGAGTTTCTCATCAAGAAAGCGAAGAGGGTTAGCCAAGATATCTTTAACTCAAGCGAAAGAAGAGCTAATTTTTTGGCTTGGGGCCAGGCTCAGGGCGTGGAGGCTTGCTCCATGCGATGTACATTTCCTTTCCTGTGACTTTTCCGTCTTTGTCAAAGTCAGCCCTTGCCAAACGCCTCCAAATTTTCCCAGCTTCCTCTTCTGAGATAGCGCCGTCTTTGTTGTTATCAAACTTTTCTAAAAGGCCTGCGATTTTTTTCTTAAGAGCATCATCTCCCGCAAGGGCAGTAGATCCGAGTAGCCCTCCAAGAAGGACTGTCAATAAGAGGTGCCTGGAGAATTTCATGTCGTCCACTATAATGCATTTTCACTGAGCTGAGAAGAGATCAAGTATTGTTGCGCTCATCGCGATAACGCCTGTCCGAATGGTTTTTAGGGCGTCTGGGGCAAACCTTGATGTATGAATTCCCGGAAGAGGTCTGCCATTCGGATTTTGGGACTGCTCCCATTGACCTAATTCCGTAGCCCCAAGCCACATAATATTGCTCGGGCAGTCAGCCGCTGGGCCGTAACGGCCAAAATCTTCTCCTCCCATCACGGCTGGTACTTCAATTACTTGGCCTTCCCCTAAGACGCTTCTGATGATTTTGGCATTGCGTTTTACAAGCCCAGGTGAATTCCAGGCGGCAGGCGTGTGTTCGTCTAGTAAGCGAACCTCTGGCAGTAAATCGTCCGGGAACCCTGCGGCAAGTGCTTCGTATTTTGCCGTTCTCTTTATTCCACTTAGTAGTGCTTCCCTGACCTCTTTTTCGTACGAGCGAACAGTAATTTGCAGGAAAACTTCATCTGGAATAATGTTGTGTTTCGCTCCACCATGTATTGATCCAACGGTAACCACCGCAGATTTTTGGGTTGGAATTTCACGACTTACTAAAGTTTGTAGGGCGACGACGATACGAGATGCGAGAACAACTGGGTCATGTGTCTTTTCAGGAGTTGACCCGTGTCCACCTTTCCCGAGTACCTTGATGTCTACAGAATCTACATTTGCTAAGGCAAATCCGGGTCGTATTCCAACTGTTCCGGAAGGTAATTCGGGCGTTACATGAAATGCGAGACAGTAGTTAGGTGTGGCGGTACGAGCATATAAATCATCGTTGAGCATTTTTATGGCGCCTGCTCCTCGTTCTTCTGCGGGTTGCGCAATGCATAAAAGGGTTCCGCTCCATAGGTTTTTATGTGTTGCTAGAAAGGCAGCGACCCCAGTCCAAACGGTCATGTGCATATCATGCCCACAGGCATGCATTACTCCGACATCTTGCCCGTCTTGTTCCGTCGCTCGAACTTTACTTGCAAAAGGAAGTCCGGTCTCTTCAGTAATAGGGAGCGCATCGGTGTCCGTTCTCACTAAAACAACGGGGCCGTCACCATTGCGAAGAATTCCGGCAACGCCATAGCCCCCAATCCCAGATTGAACTTGAAAGCCGAGATTTTCTAGAACAGCGGCCATTTTCTTCCCAGTTTTCTCTTCCTGAAATGAGAGCTCTGGGTTGGCATGTAAATCTTGATACCTCGCAAGAAGTTCTCCCTGATGTTCTTTTAGCCATCCCTGCGTGGCTTCGAGGGCGGGATTCTGAAATACTACGAGCGAAAGGAGGGTCGAGATGAGCATAATCAATCATAGCGAAAGGGGCCCGCTCACTCCGAGGTTGGAGATTATTCTAGGTTTCCTTCCAGGCCTAGCTCGGCTGCATGTGGACGCAAAGTGTCAATGAGGAACTGCACGTGTTCCTTTAGCTCCACCTTGAGTAAAGTGCAGCCAGCACGGACTTCATCACGCTCGACGCCAGCAGCAAAGCGCTTGTCTTTGAGTTTCTTGAGCACACTTTTAGGTTTCATTGTGGTGATGCCCTCAGGTCGCACGAGAGCACAAGCGGCGACAAAACCTGTCAATTCATCACAAGCCAAAAGCGCTTTATCCAATTGACTGTTGTGGGGGACACCCCATTTTGTGTAATGAGCTGAAATGGCATAAGCCAGTTCTTCTTCATCACGTTCACGGAGCCAGGTTACGATTCGGTGCGGATGATCTTCTGGCCACTGGTCATAGTCCGCATCATGCAACATGCCGGCAATGCCCCAAGGCTCCTCGTCTTCAGATCCATCCCCATAACGATACGCAGCGCCACGCATGCTGACTTCTACTGCACGCGCATGGCGACGGAGAGCGTCCGAAGGGGTCCAGGCGCAAAGATGTGCCCAAGCTTCGTCACGAGTGAGTCTCACAACGCTCTCTAAGGGAGAATGGAGACTTTAAAAGTAAACGCGCCGACCCCGGCCGAATTGCGAATCCAGGGACCACCGCCCTTGTGGCCACGATAGGTGATTTCGGTGGCCGCGGTGTTACCGGAAAGTTGCAAGATAATTTTTCCTGGAAGGGCTACGGCGGAAACGACAGTTTCTGGGATTCCAGAGCCAAGGGTGAAATAGTCTTCGATGTTCGGGTCAAGGGTCAGGGTTTGAGCCGGAAGCCGGAAGGCCAACTCGATTTCATCGCGGGCGGAAGAAGTAAATCGGGCTTCCAAGAGATTGGGCGGAATTTTTTCCGCTGAGATTGACTCACCATAAAGAACTTTGGCAATTGCTCCAGCCATCCAGGTGCCCATCTTGCGGTAGCCCAAATACCTGAAATGGCAACTATCATGTGCATCGATTCCGGCAGTCGGCAGAACGGTGACGTCGGGGTAAAAGTCTCCGGAGGTTCGCTGAAGTTCACGAAGTTCTATATTCGGACCGCCGCACGCAGAGGTCCGAATTTGGAACACAAAAATCTGTTCCAGTGCTGGGTAGTCCCATAGCCAGTCATTCCTCAATTCGTCCCACAGGAAAGAATAATCCGTTAGTAAGGTCTGGGCATCGGATTCCCCCTGATGCCAAAGAATTCCCCTTACACTTTGGTCTATCCCTGCCATTCGAGCTCGGTACAGAAGGCGCCCATAAATTGTTTGTAAATTCTCCGGGTCACTGTCATCTCGGGAATGCTGGTTTACTAGGGTGCCACCCACCGCACCATTTATGAGGGCAATCGGAATCTGGTAGCGGTCGGAAATCAATCGAGCAGCCCGAAGTCCCCATGTGCCGACGGAGCCCGTTTCGTAGAGCTTGATCCCTTCTGCTAGATGCCAGCTCTGGTCATTGATAACATCGATGGAAGAGAATGTAGCTGAACCAAAAGAGCGGACCCAACGCGACTGATCCACATTAGCCATTCCTTCCGCATGGTAATCCGCAGCGACGGCATTCGATTGACCGTTGATTAAAAAGGCATCCCCGCAGGCCACAAAGTTAACAAAACCAATCTGCTGGGTCTGTCCCGTTTTGTCAAGGAGTAACTCAAATGCGTAATCATGGAATCCTGCTTCAATGGAGGGTGCGAAAGAAAATGAAGGGGCGCCGTTGGAGTAATCCAAGTCAGCGACATATGTTGACCACGGAAAGCCATCCTGGGTCACCACCAGATGGATGCGACTAAAATTCGGAATAAGGACAGTTCCTGAAACTGGAACTGTCGCCTGGTTAGTTGCTAAATCTCGTGAATAGAGCTGACCAGGAATTGGGCCCTCATCTAGGCTAATTAATTGTGCCGACAGGAGGGGGCAAATGAGGCAAAAAGACCCAAGACCAAAGAAAAGTTTCATCGTTTCAATCAGCATACCTTAAAATTGAGTGCTCAGCAGGGGCATTTTCTATAATTGATGAATGTTTCGCCACACACTTCTTCTTGCCCCATGCATTTTTTGGGGATGTACTATCGGTAGCATGAACCATTCCTCTGCACCCAAAGTACACATTGCTGTCAGTGTTGATTGGGAGGGCCGTGAAATAAGTGACGAAAACATGGACGCCTTTTCTAGTTTTCGCATGGTTCACCCTGATGTTCCGCTCACTCATTTTTTAAATGCAGCTTATTTTTGTAAAGATGGTGCAGATGCCCAAGTGGTCGCTCAGCGAATAGGCGCATTGTTGCATGAAAAAGACGAATTAGGGTTACACATTCATCCTTGGAAATCTCTCGTCGAATCAGCGGGAGTGACTTTTCGGAGTACGCCAACTATCTGGGGGGTTGAACGACCAGAGCGAAAAGGCTGGCCAGACCCAGGCCATGATGTTTCAGTTGAGTCATACACGACGGATGAATTCCAGAAGTTAGTGGCATATTCCACTTCCATTTTAGAAGATAACGGTTTTGATTTATCAAATTCATTCCGAGCAGGTGCATGGTTAGCCGGTCCTCGTGTCCGCGAAGCGATTCGGCGTGAAGGGTTCGTAGTCGATTCGTCGGCTACGGACACTAAATGGCACACAAAAATTTCTCAGTACGCTCTTCCCCAGATGATTCGCGAAATTTGGCCTGACGTCACTAGCATCACTCAGCCGTTTTGGATCTCAACTCCGGCCGGGGATTTGTTGGAGATGCCCGACACCGGGGCTCTTGCTGATTATGTAAGCGCGGAGCAAATGGCCGGGCACATTAGCGATGCCGTTGCCCGGCTAGACGGGGAAGATCGTTATGTGCACATCGGATTCCATCAGGAAACCGCTGCGAAGTACATTCCCAGAGTAATAGAGGCACTTGAGATGGTGAAGAAGCAACATTCCAGGAGTGTCATTTTTGAAACCCTTGAAAGTTCGGCCTATGCTGCGAAAAAGGATCTTTGTGATAACAATAAAGACGACCATCGATAATCAACCCACCTTTTTGGGCCGTTGCCTTGGAGGGAAAGTAGTGCGGAAAATGAACCCGTTAAGGAATCGAATGAAATATCGAAGTCTATTGTTAGGGTTCCCTCTCCTTTGTTCTTGCCAAAGTGGGGTGCCGGTGAAGGAGGATTATGTGAAAATCCAAAGAGCCCAAGAAACGCTTGAACTTCCAGCAGTCCAAGAAGTTTTCATACCAAGCACATTGGATGATCACCTCCAACCGGCTATGTTTTATGCCCCATCAGGGGCGGGGTTAACAAAACCAAGCCCACTTTTGGTTTCCTTGCACACTTGGAGCTCAAACTATAAACAAAAATTACACCAGCCCTTAGAGGATTATTGCTTAGCAAATGGGTGGGCTTATATTCATCCTAACTTTCGGGGTCCAAATCGAAACCCCCATGCCACTGGTTCCAAACGTGCCGTCCAGGATGTGCTGGATGCGGTTGACTATGCTCAAAAACACGCTGAAGTGGATGAAGGGCGTATATTCTTGATTGGTGCCTCGGGGGGTGGTTACATGAGTTTGTTGATGGCAGGCCAAGCACCCGATTTATGGGCAGGAGTTTCTGCTTGGGCGTCGATAGCCGACCTTGCCGCGTGGTATGCTGAAACGCATGAGCGTAGACTGAAGTACGCCCGCGAAATTCTTCTTTCTTGTGGGGGAGCTCCGGGTTCTTCAGCGAAGGTGGATGAAGAATATCGGCAACGCTCTCCTCTGACCCATTTGCCGAATGCAAAGGGTAGGGTGCGTTTAGATATCAACGCCGGAATCCGGGATGGCCATCGGGGAAGCACTTCGATCCGACATAGCCTGCTCGCTTTTAACGCGGTAGCGGAATTGGAAGACCAGTTTTCGGAAAATCTGATGGCAGAATTGGCGCGCAGTCCGACTTGGCCGCCAGGGTTGGCATCTGCCATTTCAGACTCGTCCTATGAAGACAAGCCTCCATTGTTGCGGCGGTCTTCCGGGCTCGCCCGCATCACTATTTTTGATGGTGGCCACGAGATGCTTCCGTCCGCCGCCCTTAATTGGCTTGCTCAGCAGGGGAAGGCGAAGGCACCTAGGTCATCATTGTCCACATTGCCGAATTAAAGATTCGCTATATTGTGAAAATGTTCAACATCATCTCATGCCCCACTTTGCATCTTTGAAGCACAATGACTAAGACCCTCTCTGCAGTTCTCATCCTAATAGCTGGATTTATTGGCGGGATATTCCTGATGCCCCAGCCGACAGCACCACGATTAGTTCCCACGGTTGATGCCCCGATGGCTAATCAAGGGTCCTGTGCTGCAGAAATGGAATTACTGCGTGAGGAGACGGCATCTCTGCGTCGCGAATTACAAGAGCTGGGCTTGAGAATCGATTTGATGGGCAGTGGATCGCTAAGGCGCGAACCACTCGATGGCTTTGTCTCGCAGAATGATTTCAATGCTCTTGCTGAGAAGCTTGGCGAACGAGCAACTTTCGGGTCATCTGATGAAGGACTAAAGGTCAAGGTGGAAGAGACTTTGCAAGAAATTAGAAGAAAAGAGAACGATGAGAGAGGGACCAGGAAAATTCAAGAAAGAATAGCCTGGGCCAGTGAGTGGCTTGGGCTCGATGCCGCGCAACAAGCTTTATATGAAGAAATGATTCACGAGGAGCAGCGTGATGGGAGGGAATTAGGCGAACTCTGGAAGTCGGGTAGCCTCACCGCTGAAGAGGGCGGGCAGATGAAAGCCGAAAATGGACGACGCCATCTTGACAATGTGGCGTCAATGCTTAGCCCTCAGCAGTTGGAAACCTTCAATAATGCTTTCGGTAAACAGCGCCGTGCTTCTGGGGACTAGAAGGCGTTAGCATTGCTTCAAGTAAGTCATACAAGTAAAATATGGCATGCGTTTTCTCCTGGCATCATCACTAATGGCACTTCTCAGTGCCTCATGTGTAGTAGCACCATTACCGATTAATCACGATATCGACGATCCAATTTTAGCTGCGGTATCCCATCCGGATAGAATGGAAAGCGATCGTGAGCGCGACCAGAATCGACATCCAGCGCTCGTCCTGGATTTTTTTGGAATAAAGCCCGGCATGATTGTGGGCGACATCATGGCTGGTGACGGTTATTACACCGAAATTTTATCGCGTACGGTGGGTCAAGATGGTCAGGTCTATTGCCAGAACACTGCTATCCCCTTACGTGTTTTTGCAGACGCACCGCTCACCGCACGTCTCTTGGGTAATCGCTTGCCAAATGTGATCCGTCTCGACACCGAGTTTGAAGATGCTGGGTTGCCCACCAACCTTGATGCAGCGTTGCTCATTCGATTTTACCATGACTTTGAATGGCAAAAGGTCGATCGTGGAGTTTTTAATGCATTAGTGTTTAAGTCACTCAACACAGGTGGGGTATTCGGCGTAGTGGATCACCATGCGAGAGAAGGCGCAGGTATTAACGAAGGCAAGCGACTGCACCGAATAGAAGCCGACCTCGTGCGTAAAGAGATTGAAGCTGCCGGCTTCGTCTTTGAAGCTGAAAGCAATATATTATTCGATCCCGAGGACACCTTGGACTGGAAAATTTTCTCCAGCGATCATGGCGGACAAGACACGACCTCACGCTTCGTCTACTTATTCAGAAAGCCATAATTCACGCCTTCAAACATGGTATTCCTACCCGCCTATCGTATTCGCAAGACAATCTAAGATGAAGGGGTTGCGTATCAAGGCTTATGAAGACAAATTTCACAAACAATTTAGAGACATCTCTTCAGATTGGCTGCTCAAGTATGATTTATATGAAGATTCAGACAGCCAATTGTTAGATCATCCGCAAGAGTACCTGGACCGAGGGGCTTCAATCTTTTTGGCACACCTCAAAGATGAAATCGTGGGTACCGTAAGCATAAATCCCATTAGCCGTTCGGTATGCGAAATATTAAAACTAGGCGTGGTTGACACTTACAAAGGATTCGGCATCGGTGAAAAATTAATGCGACTTTGCATCGAGACCTGCCAAGAGAAAGAAGTGGAACTCATTACGTTAGAAACTAATAGTAAATTAGAAAGCGCCATAAGGCTCTATGCGAAACTTGGCTTTGTGCACGTCGAACTAATAGATTCTTTATATGCCTCTGCAGACGTAAAGATGGAATTAAGGCTAAGGCGATGAGCCGCTCTCTTTGGTTAGCGCAAAAAAACCACGCTATTCTTTTGTTTTAAGAATGACACGAGCAAGCTTTTTTTTAAGATTATGATGACCAGCCGAATATAATCTACAATATGATGATGATGAGTAAACCGGTCACCCTGCTTTTGAGCCTATTGGTTTTTGCTACTACAGTTTCCTACAAGCCAGTAGTGAGCCAATATACCCCTGATTTTAGTTCCTTCGTAACGATAGGGGATAGCTACACAGACAATGACTGGGGGCGGCCTAGATCTATGTACGGCGCAGACCCATTTGAAGCATTGTTTGACAAAGCCAGTGCTCCCTCTGATGTACTGTCTAGCTTTGCCATCGCTGGCACAGTAACTCAGGATTTACCTCAAATGATTAGTAGCTACCGACAAGCCGTTTCCAATGGAAGCGTTCAGCCGGCCACTGTTTTTGGTTTAGAAATAGGCACTAATGACATGTTCGATATACTTCACCAAATTAAAGACGTCGTTGCTGGGCAAGACCCCATTGCGGATGCACTGGTTGGTGAAATTCTTGTAAATATAAGGCTTGCCACTAAGTATTTACTAAGGACTCATCCCGGATCATCAATCATCCTATGGAACCTAGAAACTGCCAGATGCTGGCCTGCTTTTCCCAATATCACAAATTCTCAATGGGATAACATCGACACGCATTATCAAAGAATGAACCAAGCAATTGAGAATGCCGCCCAACATTCATCTAGGGTTTTGGTTCTGGATATGTACCGGGTTTTCGGGCAGCTGTGCACCCAACCTACAATTATTAGAGGAGTAGAGCTAAAGCGTCCTCCACAATGGTCTGGATGGGATTACATATGTGCTGACCGTTATCACCCTACGGCTGTATCGAATGCCCTCATTGCAAACCAAATGATTAGTGATATTAATTTAGGAACCGGTACAAGTATTCCTCTGTATACCGAAGGTGAACTGGCGACATTGGCGCGTATTCCGTAGCAAAGCCTAGGCAAATAGAAGGCAAATCACATCTAGCCTTATAACCCCCTTCGCATAAGCCTCTACCCCGCTTCCATTTAAGCTCTCACTCGCATCTACGAGAATAATATTTGTAATATTATGTTCGAGATTAGAGTGGGGTTAAATGAGGTTAGAGAGCTGAAATGGAAAGATGCGGGCACAGCTATTGGATTGTGCGAGCGAGAGAGTTACTTAATACTTGACCTCCAAGGTCCAAAGCTTGCATCCAAACCTTGACCCCTGAGATCCCGGGTGGAATCTGGAATACTGCTCCACTCGTCCCATCGACAGCAACCGGAAGGGTTAGCAATCGTTTGATTGGAGGAGTTAGCGAGGCCAATCCCCACGGGGAGGTAAAAGGCCCTCCCCCCGCCAATGAATAAGCGGGAATCACTGAACCATTGGGAGCACAACCAGAAAAGGAAAGAGTGAGGGTAGCGCCTGCCACCATATTGGATGCCGCAAAACTGGGCCGGGGCTTAGCCATCTGTGCGATTTCAGTGTTGGAAAGGACCCGGTTGTGAATGCGGACATCATCCAAAATGCCGTTCCACTCCACGTCGCTCCCCTGCCAGGCTATGGCATCTGCTCCGATGTAAGCCATCCCCCTGCCCCCGCCAGTAGGAAGCCGCGGGAAAGTAACAGCACTCCCAAGTTGAACGCCATCCACGAAGAATGTGACCTCCATTGTGGCAGCATCCCGGGTCATTGCGTAATGGTGGATCTCTCCAGCCGCGACCGGTGCTGGAACCGTGGAAAGGACGGTGACATTCAAGCCTGTTTCATATTCCCAAAACCCCAACAGGGTTCCATCGGACTGAATGCTCAACCACCAGGAAAAATTGCTCTCTT
>Ga0302119_10000460_pt1 | contig 18385 bp, 16 predicted proteins | sample AG5_Tmax_MG_FD_203114 | JGI IMG/M metagenome (GOLD analysis project Ga0302119, IMG submission 203114) | Marine microbial communities from Western Arctic Ocean, Canada - AG5_Tmax | ecosystem: Environmental > Aquatic > Marine > Oceanic | place: Canada: Western Arctic Ocean | collected 2017-10-01 | reverse complement strand
ATGTTCGCTGGTCCTTCGCCCATCGCTGGTCGGCCGTCTCCATGCGGATCCCCGAGTCGCAGTGCGGTGTAGTTCAAATCAAACAGAGACGCTGCCGCTGCCGCTGTCTGGATTCGGTCCCACTTGCCATCGGCTTTCCTGATGGTCTTGGAACCTGCTCTGGTGCTGACTATGATCTGCATTTTACGACCTCCTGATCGTGATGTTGCCCGGTGTGATGGTCGCCTCGAAGTGAGTCGCTCCACCCATGAATTTCGTCACCCACTTACCGCTGAGATCTAGGATCGGCCTAGCAGAATCGCCAGCGATCCGGTGCCTCCCTTTGCCGGAAGTCACGGTCAAGATGATCGCATCATCCGTGACCTCTTTGGTGTATTGCCTACCGTGAGTTGCCCCACCAGTCAGCAGTGCAATCCCTTCGATCCAGATCCTACGCTGGCCCTTATTCGAGCCAGAAATAAGCCGCACAATCGACTCCAAAATCGCCGCCATTTGATCCACCTTTCTGAAGTGGTTTAGTACCCTAAATTGTCACACTAAAGACCAGTTTTAGCAGACTGCTAGCCTACTGTCAACTGCTACCACTGAGCGATCAGCAAACTAGGATGGGCAGAGATCAGACAGCGACAGACCAGCAGGGAGGAGTGGTATTCGAGAAGGGCTCTGGCTTCCCTCGCATGGCGACAGGATCGAGGAGGAGACTGAGATCACCAGCGGACCAGTCGGGAGGATCTGAGAGCCTGCTAGCACGGTGCATCGAGTGGACTGATCGGCACTGATTCGAGACCTTCGAGGAGTGATAGATTCCCCCCCATGATCGGTGCGGATTCGAGCCTGCTAGCGTGGTGTGGTTTGCTGCTAGGATTCTGCTAGCGTGGTGCCTTGCGAGGGTGGGCACGGGGGTGGGTCGGCCCCCCACGGCGGAGCGGCTCGGACTATATATATATCCCTCTTCCATAATGTGGCTAAAAACCCGATTGGCTCTTATTTAGGAGGGACGCCCTCCATTTCTTATACTTAAGAAGACGCCCCTTGTTTACCTGATTAGGTAAGGGAGTTTGGTTTAGTTAAATCCCTCGAGGGAGGGATGTTGTGGCTGGTCTCAAAAACCCCCCCTTACCCCCCCAAGAGAATGGGGAAGAGCAAGGAGGGGGAGGAGGTGTCTTACTTGGTGTCAAATCCCTTGTCGGGCGGTGTGCAGGACAGGCAGAGTACAGAACCCCATAACTATACTCTCCAAGGAATCTCCTTGGCTCATTTGCGAAGATAGGTTCTATTCAGATAGAAGTCAAGGGAGGACAATGGAGAACTCTATCCAGTTAGACGACAGTAATGGTTCTGCGTCTCGTTACTTTGTTCGAGAGTCGATGAAGCGAGAGATTGAGAGGTCTATGTCTAAAGGTCTTCATTTGCGTGATGCCTGCGAGATTGCTGGCCTTCCTTATGAGGTAGCCTTATCCCAGATTGCCACTGACGAGGATTTTGCTTCTTGGGACAAACTGTCCAAGGATAGGGCAATGGTGGACAGGGTTAAGGATCCTGTCAGGCGACCGAAGAGGCGTACCAGTCTCCAGATCAAGCATGATTTCGTCAACAAACTGAACAATGCTGGCTTATTTGACAAGATCACTTCAATGGCTGAGGAGGCGGATCCTTCTACGGAGGAGGGCAGACAGGTCTTAGCATTCTTCATGCGTACAGTGATTAAGGATGTTTTGCCCAAGGAGACGGCTGCGAAGGTTGAGACGGTTAATAAGGACGATACGGACAAGTTGAGTGATTCTGACTTGATTCACTTACTTGAGGAGCGTAGGGCCGAGCGTCTTGAGTTGCAGTCTGAGATAGAGTCTAGCAAGGTCAGCCGTATAAGGCATGGCGAGAATCTTCTTCTGGAGGAAGGGTCTAGTGAATGAGTTGGCATTATTCGCTGGCACTGGTGGGGGCATTCTCGGAAGCGGGCGTATTGGTCACAAAGTCGTCTGTGCGGTTGAAAGAGACCCGTACTGCATCGAGATCCTTCTTCGACGGCAGGAAGAGGGCCACCTGCCTGTATTCCCCATCTGGGACGAAATTCGATCATTTAACGGTAAACCTTGGCATGGCATCGTCGATGTTGTCTCTGCTGGATTTCCATGCCAGCCCTTCAGTAAAGCAGGTCTCAGAGCCGGAATTGACGATGAACGAAACCTCTGGCCCGAAGTTGCTAGGATCATTGGCGAGGTACGACCCAGATATGTCTTCTTGGAGAATGTGCCAGCCGTTGTTCAACACTTGGGAGGAGTATTGTCCGGCGACTTGGCCAGTCTCGGCTACAATGCTGAATGGGGAGTTATTTCAGCGAGAGCCGCAGGAGCCCCCCACATTCGCAAGCGTTGGTGGTGTGTGGCCCACTCCAACGGCGAGAGACTGGAAGGACAGCGTGTACTGTCCCAATGTGCCCGTAAATAAACTATTAGGTCGTGTTGTGTGGGAAGGCCCGGATAACGAAGGAAGGCTTAACCCTGACTGGGTTGAATGGCTCATGGGTATGCCCGTCGGCTGGACTTCACCAGGCAGGCTAGTTGCTAGCAGCACATTGACCTGGCTAAAAGATCCTGGTAACACTGGAGAAGTCCCCAGGCTAACCGTCTCTAAAAGGCATAGGGCTAGCAGGCTAAGGGCACTTGGTAACGGACAAGTCCCAAGGCAGGTAGCGTTGGCCTGGAAGGTGTTGACTGATGAGCGATCTTAGCGACGAGGATAGGTCCATCCTCATAGAGCAGTTGAAACTAGAAGAGGAACTGAACAAGCGTCTCTCCTCTGACATACTGTCTCGCCTCACTCCTAATGCTAGGCAGTGGGACTATATCTGTACGCAGTCGCACGAGACCTTGTTTTCAGGGCTCAACCAAGCGGGCAAGTCCACTGCTCTGTGCATGAAGGCCGCCTACCATCTTACCGGGCTTTACCCCGACGGGTATGAAGGCCCACGATTCGACGGGCCAATCGACGCTGCTATTGGTGGCGAGACTGCACAATCGACCAGAGACCTCCTGTGCGAGCGGCTACTTGGACCCGTGTCAGATCGTGGCACTGGGTATATCCCGCTCCATGCCGTCGAAGAGGATCGCATTGTGAGGATCTCTGGAGGGGTAGCGAATCAGATCGACTACTTCCAAGTCCGCCACTATGACGAGTTCGGGGAGTTTGACGGACACTCCAAGTGCTATGTATTCTCTTATTCAAGTGGTTGGCAACGACTTCAGGGGTACACCTTGCACTGGATTGGTTGTGACGAGGAACCCCCATTTGAAGTGTATGACGAGTTCTCAGCCCGCCTGAATGCTACTAACGGCTATATGGACATAGCCATGACACCACTCCAAGGGGAAACCGAACTCTACCTACTGTTCGACAACTCTGACAATGTTGATGTTCGATTCTTAATAAACTACGACATAACCGATGCCGAACACATGACGGACGAAGATCGGGCTAGGCTGCTAGACAAGTACGATAACCACCCCCTAGCAGAGGCTAGGCTTCATGGTAGGCCAGTCCGGGGTGCAGGACTAATCTACACTGCCCCTGACGAGTTCCTGTATGTGGATGATTTCGAGATACCTAGGCACTGGAAGAAGATCATTGGCCTGGACTTCCCGCACGGAGTTGGCACATTCGCTGCCGCCCGCATGGCTTATGACGAAGATTCAGACATAGTGTACCTAACAGGTGAGTATAAGGAGAATGGCCAAGAGTTCCCCATGTACTGCCACAGGTTACTTAATATGGGCGGATCTACCATTCCATGTGCGTGGCCCCATGATGGAGGACGAGGGTTCACTGATGGGTCCACCATCGCTGGCAAGTACAAGGAGTATGGCGTAAATATGCTAAGAGAGTTCTCTCACATGGTTAGTCCAGAGGGAAAGAAGACCTTTGCGATAATGACCGTTGTTGAGGAGATCTGCGAGAGAATGGCAACTGACCGATTCAAGGTCTTTGTATCATGCCAGAAGTTCATGGCAGAGAAGAGACGATACAAGCACGATCATGGTAAGGTGGCAAAGAGGCAGGACGACCACATAATCGACGCATTGCACAAAGCCATAATGATGCTTCGGTATGCTGAGTCGGAGAACAATAAAGGGATGTCCAATTTCAGGATTCCCGAGTACGACTTCTTTTCCAGTTTCTAGTCCGGTTATAGGGGACATAGGCAATGAATAAAAAAATACATGAACTGGTAAGCAGATATGAGTCGCTGAAGTCTGCTAGGCATAACTTCGAGGCATCTTGGCAGGACATTAGCGATCTTATGATGCCGTACCGGGGAGACATCACTACTGTCCGCTCGCAAGGAAGCAGGAGAGTCAACGGCGTATTCGACACAACGGCAATGCAGGCGGCTGACACTTTCGTCAACTTCCTAAAAGGTGCAATCATTCCTAGCGGAACTGATTGGGTTAGGCTCCGGGCTAAACCCCCATTTGATGGTCAAGTAGAGATCAGAATGATTCTGGACCGTGTTGCCCAGAAGATTCTATCGGCACTAGCAGACAGCAACTTTTATACTGAAGCGGCCACATTCATTAGAGACTTCGCTGTTCTTGGAAACGGAACACTTCATGTCAAAGAGGACGAGCCTGCAATAAGCCCGGACGGCTCCACCTTCTCCGGATTAGTCTTCCAGGCTATTCCAGTTGGAAGAATGTGGTGGACTGTAGGTCATAAGGGGAAGCCTTTCTTTCTTGCCAGAGAAATAGAGATGCCTGCGATTGATGCGTTCAGGTTCTTTGGTGGTATGGCTGGAGAACAAGCAAGCCAGAGTATGAGTATGAATGAACCGATGGAGCCTATTAAGTTCCTTCATTTTGTATATGAGAATGAGAACAAGGCTCCTAAAGGGGCGATCAAGTCGGCTGAAAACAAACCTTGGGTTTCTGTGTACATGGCAGACATCGACATGAACCCCATGATCCTTAAAGAGTCTGGGTTCGAGAACTGCCCGTATATTGTTGCCAGATGGATGGTTGTAGATGGCGAGGACTACGGCAGAGGCAGGGGCCACCTTGCTAGGGCTGACGCAATGGGTATCAATGAGTTACGCCGCCAGATCCTAATCGCTGCTGGAAAAGACTTGAATCCACCGCTCATGGTTGAGCATGACACTATGGTTGAACTAGACATCACTCCTAACGGGTTAATGGTTACAAGGCCGCCGATCAAGATGGGGCCACAATACTTGAAGTCCGAAACCCGGTACGATGTCGCCGACTCTATTGCAAGACTGGACAGGGAGCAGATCCAGAAAGCGTTTCTTGGTGACTTGCTAGACGAACCAGAAACTCAACCTAGGAGTGCCGAGGAGAGTCGCCAAAGACAATCAAGGGCGTTGCAGAGGCTAAGTGCTAGTGCGGACATCGTTAACTACGAGTTCTTGGATCCAATGATTACTAGCATTATCGAGATCATGCAGAGGGCCGGACATCTACCAGAGTTAGATATGTTGGCAGAACAGATCCCCAATGCTGAAGTAGAGATTTCATACCAGTCTCCTTTCTTTACCGCACAAAAGGCTAGCGGCAGTATGAGGATACAAGCATTCCTAGAGCGTAGACTTGCCTTGTATCAGGCAACTCAAAACCCAGTCTACCTAGATGATATCTCTCCAGATCAGTTAGCCAAATATGACGCTATGATTAGCGACATTCCTGCGGTGATCCTGAGAACCCCAGAGGAGGTTGAGGCGTTTAGAATGGCTAGGGCTGAAAGAGAGTTGCAACAGCAACAGCAACAACAGCAGATGCAGCAACAGCAGCAGCAACAGCAGCAGCAACCTCCACAGCAACAGCAGCCTCAACCGGGAGGAATGCAGTGATCCCGAAGGAGCAGTTAGTATTCATTTCTCATGTTACGAACTTCCTGAAGACCAAATCGGGAATTCAGTTCTTAGAGTACCTAAGGAAAGTGTGCCATATTGAGGACACGCTAGAACCAGAAGAGGTCTACAATAAAGAGATGGAGTCTGCTGGTCTTGCTAGCAGGATGCCTATCGACCCGTTGGCTCTTGCTAAGAGGCAGGGCATGAGGGCAGCGTACTTCAAAATAGTTGCGTTGCAGAAACAAGGAGAAAGGGAAGAGGATTCAAAGTGAGTGAACTAAACGAACATTTGCCGTCCGACATGGAAAACAGGGACAGCCTATTGGACAAGTTCGGTTCAGTGGGAGACCTAGCAAAGTCATACCAAGAACTTAGTCAGAAACTTGGAGAGGCTCCTTCTGGTCGTGAGGAATACCATTTACCAGACGGGTATGCCGACGACCAACTGCTGAGTGCGGTTGGCGATGTGTCCCATCAGAACAAGGTCACCCTTCAGCAGTGGGAAGTCCTAGCCAAGGCAATCGTCGAAAACAAAGAGAACGGAGCCATTGCTAGGGCTAGCGAGAAAGCCTCCTCCATAGAGGGTTGGAAGAGGTCTGCCGCTCGTATCTACGGGGAAGACTTGGACAAGAAGAGTGCTTTAGCAGAAAGGGCTTTGGAACACTTCGTCAATCAGAATGACGATCTGAAGTTGGTAATGGAGGAGACCGGGATGGGGCACCACCCGGCAGTAATGGATTTCATGGTTAAATTAGGAGAACAAATGTCAGACGATGTAACACCAGACTCGGAAACGGGGCTTGCCTCCCTAGGAGACAGTGCCGCTAAACTAGCAGAGCGTGGACGCAAATTGGCCCTAATGAGATCCCTTAGGGATAACAGGGATCCAGATCACGAGGAAGTCCTGAGAGAGTTTATGGATATCCAGCAGAAACTTGAAGATGCTGGGTATGAAGGGGTGACGGACCCGAGACTCGCAAGCAAATGGGGTGCGTGATATGGTCAAGAAACGGGACTACAAGAAGGAGTACGCAGAGTACCACTCCACGAGAAAAGCCAAAGATGCTAGGAATAACGCTAATAAGGCTAGGAGGAAGAAGAAACTCAAGCCGGGAGATCCTCGTGAGGTAGACCACAAGAAGCCTCAAAAGAAGGGTGGAACCAATGCGAAGTCCAACCTACGCATAGTTTCCAAGGCTACTAACAGGAGGAAAGCCTCGAACTCGACATACTCTAGGAGAAAAAAGTCTTGACACTTGACTGCTAATGCGTCCTAGTTAGGGGCGTTCGATAACCCAGATCGCTCCGGGCCGGACTGACGCTAGGAAAGACTAGCGACTAATGGGTGCCGTAAGCACCAAGAGAGGCCCGGAGCCGGACAACCTCTCGATAAGAACTAAAACTTACCGAGAGGGCTAATCCAATGTCGATTGTCGTTCCACAGCCTCCTGGCTTTGCTTCTACGGCGGGTCCGTATCATACGGATTCAGACGATTCCTACATAAAACTATTCAAGCGGGCCTATACAGACCTCATCAGGCTTGAACTTCAGCAATCCGAAAGCATCTTGCAGGACACCTGCATCAACGAAGCCATGCGTGGCGAAGTGCTTTCCTTTGACCGATACATGAAACACGCCGATACCGATCTTGCGACAAGGAAGCGTGGTCAGACATACGGAGATCACGGTAATGGCGATGCGATCCAGTACAAAGTAACGGATACCGAACGCAGACTTGTCAATCCGACATTCGTTGATTACGCAGAACTGTTCGACCCGAGAGATCAGTACGCTCTAATGCGGGCTGTTCGTCCTGACGGTCAGTTTCTCAAAAATGTGTCTGCGATGTTCAATCGCAAAAAGGACACAGTAATCCTCAATGCGATCAAAGCAGCCATCACGGTTGACGGCAGCAAGTTCGGGGCGGCAACTAGCACTAAAAACTTTGCTAATTGCACTGCTGGCGATTTCATGCCCGCTACTAACCAAGCCCTCACTACTGGTGTTGCTGCTGCTGAAGGCGAATACCTTTACGACAATGTTCCTCCGTCCAAGGTGCTAGAAACTGCTGCTGACGGATATGCTGCCAGTCTTTCTGGTAACTCCTATATGCTAGCCACTGCTTACACTGACCTTTGGAATGGCTCTGACCTAGCAGCCGCAGTAACAAATGTCCTGCCTACCAAACTGGGCGTGAACACCTTGATCCAGGCTAGGAAGACTCTTCATGCGAAGAACGCCATCCAGCCGGGAGATCGTGTGTTCTGCGTTCTCCACCCAAACCAGTTCTACCAACTCATGGAAGATGCAGACGACAATCGTTTGACCAGCATCGACTTCAATGACGGTAAGCCGCTGGTGAACGGTGCCCCCATGAACTACATGGGATTTGACTTCAGGGTTACGACTCAGGTTACTGGGATTGCAGCAGGGGTGGCTGCGGGCAACTTTGGAGGCGTTGACATTGATGGCTCGACCCCCGCTACTGGACCCTTTACTACGGTAGTCGAAAGGGCAGCGGGATCTGCTGATACAGGTCACGAAGTTTACTTCTACACCGACTCGGCACTTGTTTACGGTCAGGCCGAAGAAGTGACTGTGCGAATGGACGAGATTCCTGAGCGTGGTTACGCACTTCAACTTTACCACTCGCTGGGACTTGGCGGGCTTCGTCTTGACGGGGATAAGATCCTCATCAAGCGTTGCATTGACTAGAACTAAGGAATTGTAGAATCCGGGGGCAGCAGTATGGCAGGCAAAACATTCACTGTGTCTGATTACGCATTGAACAGATTGCGGAATATCGCTGCCCCCGGAGTTGCTACTACCTATGTGAACTGCTTGCGTGTGGCACCAACCCTGAACTCGCCAGATCAATGGGTGGAGTGGGGCGTTGAAGATACGGCTGGGCTAGGAACCGCTGTTAGCCGGATACAGGTCTTTGAATCAGATCAGGGGGACGGAACTCCATACTGGTCTGCTCCGCAACAGAGTGCTGTATATCCCAGTAAGCGTGAAATCTACAACAACAATGGTATCAGGTTTGGAACGGTTAGCCTTCCAGCCGCAACTACCATTGTCGCTATGGGAGTTTTCAGTTCGGCTACTTCTACCTACGAGTACAACCTTGGAACTAGCAAGGCAGAAGTGGCCGCATCGGATCTTTCAGATTTGCTTTACTGGGAACTTGTCGTGCCAAATATCTCCGTAAATGACGAAGAGACCTTGGTATTTTTAGCAACCAAATTCAAAGTTACGGAGCAATAAAATGAGTAACAGTTCTTCTGCCGGGGATAGCCTCGGTATTTACATTAAGAAAAATCCAGGCATCGTGTCTGGCCTTGGAGTTATGGGTTGGTTTGACATCAAGCATACCTGTGCCAAGACTGGCAAAGTGACGGACCACAGTGGTCCCAATGCTCTTTCACAAGAAGGCATTGAAAAGATGCTGTTTGGTTTTACAGGAGATGCTACCGCATCGGGCAATACTGCTGCAACAGTTGCTACAGCGATCTATATGAGTGCTACAGATCAGGCTGCTTGGGATGCGGGGGATGAGGTCACATCCGCTACTTTTGGTAGTGTCAATACTGCCAATAATGATACCCAAGCAGGAACTGTCGATGCTCTGTATCCAGACAGCACTGCTACTAATGTTTCTGTTGTGGATCCTAATACTGGTACTGGTAATGTTACAGGTTTTGGTTGTTGGAGGGCAGCGGGTCCAGTAGATGTATTTACTACTGCCTATGTTCCTACTGGTGGGACTTCTGCTGACAGAGTTTTCACCATTACAGGAACAACCATTACTGCTAAAGCCTCAATAACTACTACTTCAGTTACTATAAATAGTATCTGGGTTGCAGACAGAATAGACACAGCGAATGTCTCAGACATCAAGTTGCTTGCTGGAAGAACAGTCAGTGCTGCTGGCACTGGTGAGACTATGGCCGTAATTACTCTAGCAGATAACGACACACTTGCGGTTACTTACTCGTTGGCACTTACGGCATCCAAATTAGCCTAACCTAGACCTTTCTGTCGCTGGGAGGGACGGTTTAGTTCGGGCTGCCGTCCCTCCCTTTTTATAAGGATGGATCATGGCTTCTAAGACTTTCACCATAGAGTTCGATGGTGACTTGGCAGACAGTGCCACAGGATTTATTTATGCTCTAGGTGTTTACGGATCTCTAACACTGGGTAAGTGCCGGGTAAAGAAGTCGTCTGCTGGCGGTACTGGCAGAGTGAACATAGACTGTGCCTCTCCCGTGGGTAAGTCTATGGATGTTGCAGACCTTTCTGTTGACATCAATCCGCTATCTCTTGCCGATGAACTAGCCGATGGCGACAGCATTACGGACATTCCAAACTCAGCCGATGGGTCCAGCATCGTTGCGGCATCAGGGAATGAGCCTGAGTGGATGAGTTCAGGCGATTTCATCACCGGATTCCCTGCTATTGATTTCGTGAATACCGGTGGCGATGAGCGTTTGATCCTTCCCTCTCCTGCTCCTTCATTCGCTTCTGGAGAAGAGTTCTCAATCGCTCTGGTCATCGACAACGGGAACAACAACAACAAACCCCTGCTTGGGTCGGATGTCGGGAGTGCTAGCAGGGCATCCATGTATGGCACTGGCTCAAATCGGAACATTATGATTCAGGACGAATCGGGGAACCTGTTCGAGTCCACTGCCGGATCCTCAACAAACATGAAGAACAAAGACATCCACATTGCGGTGAGGTTGTCGAATGATCGAGTGTCCTGCTGGCGGCGTGGAGTCGAGATCATCACGGGCCAAGATCTTAGCGGGACATTCTCGCCATCGATCATCGGCAATGCTAGGCAGAGCAACTCATGGAACGGCAATAAGGCGAACTTTGCTAGGATACTAATAGTCGGCAATGCTTGGACTGATGAAGAAAGACAGTATGTTGAGGGATGGTTAGCGTGGAAGTATGGCCTACAGACATCAAGCAACAGTTACTTGCCCAGCACCCATCCCTATTACCAAGGCACTTCCCCAATTACTCCCTATGACAAGGCGTACACAACCAGTTTTGATTTGAGTTCACTGGCCGCTGATACTTGGACCGATGCTGACATCTTGAACGCTCCGTCACCCAACGATTCTACGATTGCCAGTTCCATCAAAATCTATATGGAGAATGTTTATAAGATCGGGACGGTTACTGTCCAGATGATTGTCGATTACTAATGGCAATAGAACTACTCGCACCTAATCCAGTTATGACGCTCGCTTTCCAGGGCAACGCAAGCACAACTCAACTTACGCATGATTTGCTACAGGCTGGTGATTTAGTTTTCCTATCGTGCAACTTCAAGAGGCAAATGTCGGGGATTATCTCCTCGTCTCCATTTACGATTGTAGATGCGACAGGCTCAGGGCCGCAAAACATCAACTCCAACTACTGGGTATACACTTCAGGGCAAGGTACTGACTGGTGGGGCGAGATTAGGGTTGATTCTGCCAACACCAGGCGGAATCGTTCTATTGCCTTGTTCTATTTTGTTGTCACAGACGACGACCTAGATGATGACGGACTTCTAACCATAGATGTTGACTGGGGTACATCGTTTCGCTCTTCCGTGATGCTTTCAGCCTACCGTGGAGTGGATACTTCAACATATTTCTCTACTGTTACTTCCTCCACAAATATGCAAATGACGGGGATGTTTGACAATACTGGAGATGACACAATTGAGTTCTTGGCTCCCTCAGGTGCGGGGGCTTGGTGGAATTCTTTTAGCGGTTCCCTAGATGTCCCCCACGCTATTGTATGTTTCGGTACATTTGGTCGTCACAATTGGACATGGACTACGGGAACTCCTACTCCACCCGGAGGTTGGGTTGCGGGATTACACGATGCCGGGTCTGGAACAACAGACACATTCAATCTAAGTGAGGCTGGGAGTTCTTCTCCCACATCCTTCGGGATGTACCGTTCGCAGTCTTCCTTTGTCAGCACCGCTATGGACAATGTGAACCCGGCACAGGCTAGTGGCAACAATAATCAGGTTTCTGGTTCTTCTTGGATTGTTCTCAGAGAGGCTTCGAGCGGCACTCCCAATACATTCACAAAAACAGACAGTTCGACTACTTCAGATACCATTACGCTAACCAAGGCTTCTACAGAAACGAAAACCGACACTGCCACTACTAGCGATACTCTATCGGCTAGTAAGTCTGCTACAGAAACCAATACGGATTCCTCTACAGCCTCAGACACGCTAACAACTCAAAAGGCAGCAACGGAATCCAATACAGATAGCAGTACAGCCTCAGACACACTAACTGCTACCAAAGCAAGCAGCCTATCGGTTACTGACTCAGCAACGAGTTCCGATGTCCTTGTGGATGCCCAGACAAGTGCGAAGGCATTCACAGAAACAGATACGGCTACTGCGGCAGATACGCTAATGGCGGTAAAGTCTGCTTCAATATCCATAACGGATTCGGCAACTGCTTCCGATGTTTATACGGGCACTAAAGCCAATGTCCTAACCGAAACAGATAGTTCGTCTGCTGCCGATACACTAGCCGCAACCAAGGCAGTAACAGAAACAAAGACGGATACCTCCACTGCTTCTGACACTCTTGTGGCTACCCAGACAAGTGCGAGGACATTCACGGAAACGGACAGTTCTGCTGCTAGCGATACGCTGACAGCAACGAAGAGTGTGGCTCTATCGGTTACGGATTCGGCTGCTATCTCGGACACGCTTGCAACCCAGAAGGATTCGACGCTCTCGGTCACGGATGGTGCGGCTTCTTCAGATACTCTAGTTGCCGACAGGTCTGCAACAATAACCATTACAGATGGTTCCTCTGCTAGCGATACGCTCTCGGTAAGCAAGTCCAGTACGGAAACTCCAACCGACTCCTCAACTACTAGCGACACACTTCTAGCGGTCAGGTCTGGTGCCGAGGTCTTCACGGAGACCGACTCTGCTAGTTCTTCAGATACGCTAGCGACAACAAAAGCCGTATACCTTCCCAAGACGGATGCGGCAACAGCATCCGACACGCTCCTAGCAGTCAGGTCCGTGGCTGAGGTCTTCACGGAGACCGACTCTGCTACATCAGCAGACACCCTTCTTGCTAGGAAGTCCGTCACTCTAGCGATAACAGACAGTTCCACCGCTGCTGATGTGCTAGACGCTCAGAAGTCCGGTGCTAAGGTCTTCACCAAGACGGACTCCAGTACAACTAGCGATACACTCTCGGCAACCAAGTCTGTAGCCCTGACAGTTACCGATTCAGTTGCTGCATCCGACACGCTTTCAGCCACTAAGTCTGGCAATAAGGTCTTCACTAAGACTGACTCTAGTAGTTCCTCAGATACTCTGGCCGTAACTAAGGCAACTCGACAGTATTTCCCAAATAAACTCTTCGTGGCACTTGGGTGGGCTACAGACTACACGGTTACTTCAGACACGCTAGCCGTAACCAAATCGGTAACTCAAGCAAGCACAGATAGCAGCACAGCATCCGACGACCTTTCGGCAATCAAGTCTGGTGCCGAGGTCTTCACCAAGATCGACTCTTCGTCTGCTGCCGATACATTAAGCATTACAGTAGGTAGAACGCTGTCCCTTACCGACTCTGCTGCGACCTCGGATACACTAACTCCCTCTAAAGGGCTAATACTCAACATAACGGACAGTTCCTCGACTTCTGACACCCTCACAGGCATCAAGAGATACCATCTAGCATTCACGGACACCTCGACAACCGACGACCAACTAGACAGAATGCTAGCAGCGTTACTGTCCATTACGGATTCTAGCAGTGCCGCAGACACGCTAACTGCGGTTGGCCCAACGATAGTTGAATCCGTAATAACCATTTCCGGGTTGGGTGGCATAGACTTCACAATCCTAACTGAGAGGCAAGCATTGGCACTTATAGATATTTGGAATACCGCATTAGTAAGTTTGGGTGTAACAGCAGTTACATCAACTAGCGACGGTAGCCCTCAACAGAAACTAATCAGTAATGTCTACCCATTATTCAAGCAGCAGTTCCTAGCGGACCATGTTTGGAATGGGGCGAAAAAGACCGCTATCCTTAGCGGGCTAACCGACAACGCTGGAGATGCGGTGGCCCCTGTTAGCAGGTGGAGTTACGCATACACGCTCCCAACAGACTCTCTGAGGATTTGGCGACTCAATGGACTAGAGAACCAACCCAATCATGTTGGAGGACTGGCGATCAACCTATGGGAGATAGAATGTGTAGTGACCGATGAAGGCACCGTAAATGAAGACACTCGTCGCTGTCTCTGTACCGACCAGAGTACGGCTAAGATCGAGTATGTCTTCGATGTCACAGACCAGAAAATAGACACCCTGCTAGGTCCATTAGTTAAACACGCTATGGGTAGAGCATTGGCTGTGTATGTCGCACAAAACTTTGGGAAGAACTCCACAGAGATTGCACAACTAGAATCATTGGCAAAAGAGGCATTGCTGTCTGCGAAGGGTGTAGATGGGCAAGAAGGCACCCCTCAGATCATGGGATCAACAAGTCTCCTAGGAGTTAGGTACATCTAATGGTCTATATCGCACAACAATCCTTTGGTTTTGGAGAAGTGGACCCCAACATCAGGGCACAGTACGAATCTCAGCCTTACCAGAGTGGCTGTCAGACGCTCACTAACGCCATTCTGTCGAGTACGGGTTCTGCTGCCAAGCGGTGGGGAAGCGTAGACGACACTTCATACCAGACAGCAACAGAGAAGTCCTACCAATATGTGACTGGTTATGGCGAGAGGATAATGATCTACGGTGGAACCACCACCTATACAATCAGTTCTTTTAACCACCCGGTTCAAACCTTCACAGGCATGATTCTGGATGTTGCATATCGTGGACCCGATTTGATTGTGCTAACCGATAAGGGTGTATTCAGGCATGAGTTTGGTAAATTTGGAACTAATTATTCTAGCCTTCGCTATGCCATTGAGTTACCAGGAATTCTTATAAATTCCACTCCACCAGTTACTATGGCATTCTCAGCAAAATATGACGCCTTTGCTCGTGATACAGTGTTAACTGCTGGATCGGGATGGTTTGATAGCAATGATGGTGGAGATATGTATGTTCTTCCTTATCGATATAATCAAACTTTAGCAGGGGGGGGGACCGGATTAGCCCCAGGACGATCAAACTGGGGTTACACTTTAGTATTAAATTCAGCGGGATATATTTCCTCTACGCAGTTTAACTGTAAGTGGGACTACCATAATGGTCCATTGGGAAATACAGAAGCACAAAATATTGAAACGCTGGACTGGTCTGGACCTTATCGAAACTGGATACCTGTTGGAAAGATTCTTACTAACCGTCCAACTCCAGGGGCCCCACTTGCTGGTGTTATTTATTCTGCAAACTGGGCTGTCATTAACGACGGTCCTGGACCCTTCCCACTCCAAGGCCTGAATCTAGCATTGTGGCAATTCTCCACTGACATAGATTCAGATACTGAATCTGTTTTGGAACCTGGAAAAATTGGGAAGATAGTCATAACCTATAATATGGGTTCAGGTCCAGTTGTTAGATATGAACAACATTTTCTTATTGGTGATAAACAGGTGTATGATTTACTTACAAGAACAAGAATGCTGAGAAAAGGAATAGATGAGCAAAATTTAGCGGCTCCGACTGGTTGGAATTCAAGTGATGGTAAAACACTTCAAATATTCCTAGCCTCCAGTGATGGGCTTTATGCGGATGGTCTACCTACTCCTAAAAATGGATTCTTCCCTAGCGTAGTAGCAAGAACTAAAAGCCAAAAGACAAATCCATCGGCTACCTATGAACCAGTACAGTTGGTTGGGTCACAAAATAATACAACAATCGATACGACCTATCCTGTATTTAGTTCGTCTGGAGGCCTTCTTTCGACTACCGTAGCGTCTACTACCTGTAGACAAAATGCCCCCATTGGTGAAGTTTACCCGCTTATAGGTTCAGATACTTTTAGAATTTCTGAGTGGGAAATTGAAGACTGGAGCGGGAAAGTGGCTTCGGGGGATTCTATCAATGCTCCCTTTGACTCGGTTTCTACTCTTTGGGGAGATCCAGGTTGGGGTGCATACTGGAAAATTACGGGTAGAGCCTTGCGGCATTTTGGTGATACTCCTGCTGGTCATACTCAAGATTTAAAACCACTAACCGTAAATACCATTGAGATTCACCAAGAACGCACATTCCTTGCTGGTTTTGATGGAAGCAAATCAACCCTTGCTATTCTCCCAGAGATCCAGAACTTAGGACTAACGATAATATCTAGCAAATCTGGTGAACTGACGAATTTTAATACTGGTTCCTTAGATGCCGACGGTCTCTCTTTCATTATCTCGTCTAAGGCTGGTGGAAAAATCTCTTGGTTAAAGAGTCAGTTCAACCAGTTGTTTGTAGGGACGACCCAAGAAGAATATGTGATTACTAGCGTACCCATATCTTCAGGAACCTTGAATGTCGAGTTGCAATCTTCTTACGGAAGTGAATTTCTTAAAGAAGCAATCCTTTTTGGTAGCGACATTGTGTTTATCCCAACGGGGAAGAGGACAATCAGAGCCATATCCTATGCAGACAGAAGACAGAGATACGAAACTGAAGATCTTTTTCAGTTTGCAAAACATCTTACAAAAAACGAGACAATAGAACGAGTAGAACTGGTTAGTACAGAGTTCCAAAGATTGTTTGTTAGGACCAGCCTTGGAAATCTCTACTGTTTCAGTAAGGATGTAGCAAATGGAGTGTACGGTTGGTCTCAATGGAACAACTCGAACTACACAACCATAGACGACATTGTTGGAACTGTAGACGATTCTGGAAATGCCTCTCTCTGGGCACGGGTACTCCTCACAGGGGCTACGACCGTTTCTAGGGGATCCTACATAACATCCGACCCCACATACTACAACAGGCGTATGGATCTCATAGAGGAGCATACAGGCGGCGATATCGTGAATACCGGGGCTCTTGCCGGAGTAATCAACATTAGTGCTGATTTGCTCGGCAAGGAAGTGTCATACATCCTTGAGGTTGGAGGAGTGGAACTGTACTACGGGAATGCGACTGTTCAGGCCGGAAACAAGATATTCTTTGGCGATTCTGGCACGGGAACGGTATTGGGCACCACTCCAACCAAGGTTTACATAGGGCTACCGTATACTTTCTCGCTAGTCCCTAACATTCCTGAGTTCATGCTTCCGGGTAAAGGGTCAACAAGTGGCAGGAACAAGAACATAAGCCGCATTAGAGCATATCTGAATGCGGCTCGTGGAGGAGTAGTAGAAGGCTACAGTATACTTCCTGCTACGGCAGGTTTGAGTCTTGTGCCTGATTCCCCTGGATTCTACAGTGTCTCAGTAATCGGGGAATACGGTCCACAGCCAAAGATTAGCATTAACCAGTCAGTCCCGTATGAGTTCGAGTTATCTGGGTATAACGCAGAGTATGACTTTGGAGATTAAAAAATGAGCCTAGCAGCAGCAGCAGCAGTCCTGAATGTGGCTGGATCTTATTTTGGTGGTAAGGCCAAGAAAAAGGCCGCCAAGAGAAAGGCTGCCTTCCAGAGAAGTCAGGTGATCCGGCAAAGGGATTACGGAATAGAGGACAACAGACTGTCCAGAAACGCTCTTCAAAGCCAGATCATGGCAAGTGCTGGAGCGTCTGGAGTGAGGACTTCTAGCGGGAGTGTACAGAGCGTTAAGTCCGACGAGATGCTCAAGTCTGGTCGCAGGAGGGAGCGTATTCTGGCTGGTAGCGAGGCGGAATTGAAGATGATTGCCATGAATCTCAAGTCCGAGAAGTCTGCGGCTAATATTGATATGATCTCAGGCATAGCCAACGCTGGCACCTCTTACTTTGGAGGGTCAAGTGGCTAAGATTCGCCTACCACGATCCAGGCCAGATATTGGTATTTCACCAATCCCTAGGATCGCCCCAACCGAGGACACTCCAGAGGCCGCACTTGCTAGGGGGCTATATGGAATAGGCAGCCGTCTACAACAGCAAGCGGTCAAGGCGGATGAGGAGGATATCCGGTTAAGCCTAACAGAAGTCGGAGATGCCTCGTCGGTCCTTAACGAAGATGGGTCATTAAACTATGAAGAAACAATCATTAAGTCCAGTGCCTTAGCGAGAGACCCGCAAGCGGGGATAACTGAAATACTAGGAGAGGACAGGGCTAGTCGGCTAGCAAGTGATCCTAGATTTTCAGAAACAACCTTCAGGCAACAGATGTCCAAGAAGGCAGATACCTCCACCGCCGCATTATCAGTACAGAGCAGTATTGATATGTCTAAACAGATAAAGGATGGGGAGTTCCAGTATGGTGACCCGCAGGCCATAGAAGATCTAAGGGATAAGTTCAACTATACGGAAACACTAATAGGGAACATTTCAGATCCCAATGCCGAGCAACAAGCACTAGACGCTCTCAATCCGAGAGAACTCCTTAGGGGGCTAGAGGTAGGGGCGAAAAAGA
>Ga0302119_10000457_pt1 | contig 18438 bp, 14 predicted proteins | sample AG5_Tmax_MG_FD_203114 | JGI IMG/M metagenome (GOLD analysis project Ga0302119, IMG submission 203114) | Marine microbial communities from Western Arctic Ocean, Canada - AG5_Tmax | ecosystem: Environmental > Aquatic > Marine > Oceanic | place: Canada: Western Arctic Ocean | collected 2017-10-01 | reverse complement strand
AAGTCAGCAAAGAGGAGGTCGCAAAGGGTCCCGCGGCGGGAACAAGCGTGCAAAGGAAGAAAAAGTGACCGACCGCCCAGAGCAAACGAGATAGCATATGATTTTGACTTGGTTATTCTGGAGAAGAGTACGGGCCAAAAAACCAAGAAGAAATCTATAAAACGGCTAAAGCTATCAAGTTTTCAAGGAAAAAAACCGGTTGCTCTTATTTTTGGACCTTACACCTGCCCCCCCATTCCGCAGCTCTGTTGGTCAACTGAACAAGATGCAAGAAAAGTATGGGGACGAGGTGGAGTTCGTCTTGGTGTTATGGCAGAAGCACACTCCCTGGATGGGGGCCAAGCCAACCTCCGAGGAAACTCTCCCATCGTGGAAGAGCCAATCATATTTGAAGAGAGAATCTCTGTGGCACAACGCTGTGCTGTCGGAATGAGTTTGGGAAAAATGATCATCGTTATCGACGAAATGGACAATGCCGTCAGCCTCCGCTGGCAGGCCCATCCAGATCGGCTCTATCTCATTGGAAAAGATGGAAAAGTTTTCTATCAAGGTGCGAAAGGTCCACGCGGGTTTTCCACCAAAGAGTTAGAAGCAGCCATCCAAATGACTCTGGAAAAACCTCTGGAAAAACCTCTGGAAACAGAGAAATAAGCGCTGTCGGCTTTATCATGAGAGTGCCGCCACGTACATCATGACCCCCCTACGCGCCCTTCTTTCCTCTTGCCTCATTCTGTCGGCATGCAGTGGTGACTTCTCCACGGAAGACCGGCCCTCTCCCGCGCCTTCCATCTCTGTGGTAGAAAATCTTCGCATGAAAGACCCTGCCGCCGACGGCTGGAACAGTGAGGTTTTGCATGACCAATCTAAAAAGCCGATGCATCTTTTTTTAGATGCTTTATTCCAGACAACTCCCCTTGGAGAGGATCCACATCTGCCTTCTTGGCAGAATATTCGAGTCTCTCCTCTTTTGCCGACAGGCATCACGGAAATATTCACTGGGGAAGACACAAGAGTTTTTCGTGGGGCACCGTTAAGCGGCATCTTCGTAAATGAAAAGGAGACTTCCCAATTCGTGGATCAATTCCTAGAGCACTTGGCCGATGCCCAAGTAGAGCGCGTTGACATCAAAATTGTTGGTGTGATTCCCAGTGAACATGGATACACCACAGATACCCATGTTCATGTTCTCGGAACAAGATCAAAAAAACCTTTTCAACTCACCCTGCGATGGGTCTTCGGGTGGGACTTCCCGCAACAAGACCAGTCACCTGTCCTGCGAAGTATTTCCGCAATCAATTATGAAGAGGTTCTACTGAACGCCCCTCTTTTCGCAGAACGAACTGGTTTTGTTTTCGCGCGCCATCCTTTTTTCAGAACGGAATTCCTCAGAGGCGCGCATGAATATCACCAACATCAAGATCGCCTAGACGGCTTTTCCTTTATGGGCCTCCAGGGGGCTGCACTTGGCGACATCAATGGAGATGGACTGGAAGACCTTTATGTCGCCCAAGGCGGTGGACTCCCCAATCGCCTCTTTCTCCACTTGCCTAACGGGAGTACACAAGAAGTTGCCCAAGCATGGGGTGTCGATTTCCTGGAGAATACACATGGCGTACTTCTCGTGGACCTTGATAATGATGGAGACAAGGACATCGCTCTTGGAATGGGCCATTACGTTTTTGTCGGCTACAACCTGGGCAATCGCTTCGGAGACTTTGCGGTCCTCGCCGGCAAAGACATCTCAAACGTACATGGGTTGAGTGCTGCCGACGCGGACTTGGACGGTGACTTAGACCTATATGCGGCTCATTACTCACCGTCGGCAGCCCAAGGGACTTTGTCCGCACGCCCGAAGCCCTACCACGATGCAAAAAACGGAGGTGTGAATAGCTACTGGCGCAATGACGGCTATCAAAAATGGGTAGATGCAACCGTTGAAGTCGGCTTGGATGCAGATAACTCACGTTTTAGTTTTTCTTCCGCCTGGGAAGACTTTGATAATGATGGTGACTTGGATTTATTCGTGGCCAATGACTATGGAAGGAACAACGTTTATCAAAATGATCAAGGACATTTTGAAGAAATTGCGGAAGACATCGGCATGGAGGGTTCCGCCGCAAGTATGGGGATGAGTTTTTCGGACTATGACCTTGATGGGGACATGGACTTGTATGTCAGCAATATGTTTTCCTCAGCGGGCCAACGTATCACTGCCCTTGGAGACCAATTCATGAAAGGAAAAGGGGATGATGTCGTCAAGCATTACCGACGCCATGCCCGGGGCAACACGCTTTACGAAAATAAGGGTGATGGGACGTTCACCGACGTCACAGAAGAATCAGGAACCGCGCTTGGCCGATGGGCTTGGGGGGCCATGTTTACTGATTTTGACAACGATGGGCTTGAAGATATCTATATTCCAAATGGATTCATTACTAATACAGACACGCATGACTTGTGAAGCTTCTTCTGGCGACGCGTGACGTCGCAATCCCCAGAAGAGCAGGAAAGTGTCAATCCGGATTACGAAAATGCTTGGCAAGCGTTAACGCATATGTTGCTCAAACAAGGCGCGTCCTTCAGTGGCCGGGAAAGGAACTGTCTCTTTCAAAATACCGGCACGGGGAGGTTTGCAAATGTTTCCGCAGCGAGCGGCATGGATTACTCGGACGATGCTCGCGGAGCTATTGTGTGTGATTGGGACGGTGACGGCCGCCAAGATTTAATTGTGAAAAACCGCAGTGCACCCCGCTTGCGTTTCCTCCATAATCGATCGGCTAGTCCCGCTTCTTGGATTCAAGTGGAACTCATTGGGACACAATCTAACCGAAGTGCTATCGGTGCACGGGTGACGGTGAAGGCAAATGGGCAAGAACAAACGAAAACCGTAAGAGCCGGCGACGGGTATCTCACACAATCTAGCTTGCGGCTCCATTTTGGTCTTGGGAAAAGAGACCGCATTGATTCAGTCAAGGTACGCTGGCCCGGCGGCGCAGAGGAAGATTTTGGCCCGCTTTCCATCAATCAACTTCACCGTTGCACGGAAGGCCGCACGGCGCAGGCTATCAGCACCCCTGCTCAGGCCAAGGTAGCTCATGGAAAGCATAAAAAGCTTCTTGCGGATAAGACATCTGCGCGGCGCATTCTTCTGAGAAGCCCGATGCCTTTGGACTCATTGCAATTGCCTAGTTTTGAAAAGCCACAGCGAAAAGTGGCGGACTTGAAAGGGCAGCCAACACTGGTCCTTCTTTGGGCAACTTGGTGCGCCTCCTGCCACGAACTTTTCGCCGACCTCCTTGACCAGCGAGAAATATGGGAATCCCTGGGGCTTCGCGTGGTTCTCATGACAACTGACGAGGCTGCCAAAATCCCACAGGCAAAAAAGGAAGGGCAATCCATGGGCCTCCTCCAAGACGCCGGGGCCGTTTCGGAGACCCTCCAAAAACATCTCAGCGGAATCCTGCAAGAAGTCCTGGGCTACGACACCCCACTTGCTCTCCCCACCAGCCTCCTTCTTGACGCTTCCGGCCAGTGCGTGGTTCTCTATCAAGGCGCTATTTCCACGCAAACTATTCTCAAAGACCTCCAAGGCATCCAAAAACATGGTCCCATTTTGAAAAACACCCAAGTTCTTCGAAAGGATGGCTTCTGGACTACTCAGAAGGCTCGGAAAGCACTGAGTTTTTAAGCAAGGGGGGGAAAAACTCCCGTAAAATACGGGTCTCATTTGCCATGAACAACGCACCCATGACGACTTCTCATGCTTCGGACCTCGAAGCCCTTTTTGGTCTCAAAGGCCAAGAACTCCGCATCAACCTCTCCAAAGAGGAACTGTTTCGGCAGGCGATTGAACATGACCGTGGCCGCGTGACGGAAGGCGGAACCGATGATGCACAGAAAGCTTATGCCACAGCTTTGGGCACGGCCGGCCCGTTGGTGTACTACACGGACCCCACTTGCACGGGCCGCCCCGTACAAGATACGTTTGGTGTTGCCTGGCCAGAGTTTGAAGACACCGTCTGGTGGAAACCCGATTTCAAAAAGTTTGATTCCGGTCAATTTGAAGATCTCTTGGCACGCGTGGTCGACCATCTCAATGCAAAAGGCGAACACCTTTACGTCAAAGATGTGTACTGCGGATCAGACCCAAGTTACGCGCGCCCCTACCGCTTAGTTTCAGAATACGCGTCCCATTCTTTTTTCTGCCATAACATGTTCATGCATAATATTGCCGGCGTCGAAGAGGAAGAGGCAAAGCGGTGGACCATGATTAATGCGCCGTCGTTTCATTGTGATCCAGAAAGAGACGGCACCTTTTCCAAGCGAATCGTCTGCTTAGATTTCAAACACAGGCGGGTTCTCGTAGCCGGCAGAGCAGATTACTGTGGAGTCGTCAAGAAGTCGATGTTCACCGTCATGAATTACCTCCTTCCGGAGATGAAGGAAATGAGTATGCATTGCTCGGCAAATGTCGGCCAAAACGGAGACGGCGCCATATTATTTGGACTTTCTGGTACCGGGAAAACGACTCTTTCGGCAGACCCCGTGCGAAAGCTGATTGGGGACGATGAACATGCATGGACGGGGATCGGTGTTTCCAACCTCGAAGGCGGTTGCTATGCCAAGCTCATTGACTTAAATAAAGAAGCGGAACCCGTCATTGCTGCCGCGCTTTCGATGCCGGGCACGATTATTGAAAACGTTCCCCCTCTTCCAGGAAAGCCCATGGAAGATACGGATCCGCAAGAATTGGATTTAACCGATGGCTCTCTGACAGAGAACACTCGGTTTTCTTATCCGCTTTCGGCGAATCCTCATGTTGCCGAGGGCGCTAAAGGTCCTCACCCTAAAACCATTGTCCTTCTCACCGCTGATGCTTTTGGAGTTCTTCCGCCTGTGAGCATGTTGACGACGAAAGAAGTGATGTACCACTTTGTTTCAGGATTCACCGCAAAGTTAGCCGGGACGGAAGTTGGCGTCACAGAGCCACAGGCTGCATTTTCCGCTTGTTTTGGTGCACCATTCATGGCGCAAAAACCTAGCGTGTACGCAGAGCTTTTAGCAAAGAAAATGAAAGAGCATGAGACTCGGTGCATCTTGCTCAATACCGGTTGGGGAGGCGGCCCTTACGGTATTGGAGAACGAATCAGCATTGGCCACACGCGCGCTTTGTTGGATGCAGCGCTCTGTGGAGACTTGGATCACGTAGAGTATGAAACGCACCCTGTTTTTGGCTTGCGCATGCCGACATCCTGCCCAGGAGTTCCTGCCGAAATATTGAATCCTCGCAATACCTGGGAAGACAAAAAAGCTTACGACGTGGCTGCTGAAAAGTTGGCTGGCATGTTTCGAAAAAACTTTGAGGACAAAGGACTTGCTGGCCTAGGCATAGAGCCTGTAATTTAACAAACGTTCGATTACATCCTTACAGATTATTCTACGGTTACACGCCCTGGCTCAGAAATCTGAACCCCTATTGCGCTGAACGCAATGGCTTGGGAATATAACGTTGTTCCAGAAATACTTCCGGGTATGGCAGCTTGAATCGTAAGTTTCCCTTGCGCATCGGCGTGGAACGGCCCCAACGCAGAATGCTGCGCATCTAAGGCAATGTCACCCCAAGGCGTGGAGGAGGGACCTGGACCAAAAGCAGAGTAACCGAGGTAAATCTTTGCGCCAGGATATGCACCCGCCAAAGAAATCTGAGCTGTGCCACCTGCAACGACGTCATTGGCGTAAATTGCAAAGCCGGAGTACTCCGTAGCTCCACTTGGAATATTACTATGCCCGCCGTTTGGACCTAAATTTGCCGTGTCCACCACGCCATAATATTGCGGACCAATCACGTAAGGATAAACCGCATCTCCGTTAGAATTTTGGGTCAAAAAATATGTGTAAGTGCCTTGGGGATATTCTGGGGTTACCGCAAATCGGCCATTACATTCATCTAAATCACCAGAAGCTGCCACGAATTCGTAATCCTCAAGGTAGCAGCCTAAAGGATAATTAATGGAGATATCAGGCCCCCAGTAATACGGAGAAAGTGAAGTGCCGTCAGGTAACGTGCGGCGCGTGGTGATATTTCGCATTTGATAGCCCGACTCCATCCTATGGATGCCCCCCGTGCCGTCGGTATTCGCAAAACCATAGGGCCCGTAAATAGGGTAACCGTCAAAGGCATAACCCATGATGAGAGAATGATATTGCGCATTATTCCCGCGTTGATTCAGTAAAAGTCGGGGTGCTTGGTGATAGTGATATACACCTTGTCGCTGTGGGTGGCCGATGCCAACATCAAAACTCACAGACTCGAAGACGTTTGCATTTTGAAACCAAACGCCACGGTTTAAATAAGAGAATCCATCTTTTGCGTTGTAAAAAGGAACACCATTCGAAGCAACTGCAATTTGACCCATGGGAGTCCATGTTCTCTGAGACACACTTGCCGCCGTTGGATTCAGTGGAATTCTCCATGTCCAATTCTGACCAGCAATCATATTGGGGTTGGGGTTCCAAGGACCCACTTCATGCGAAGGCACCCCTGCAGCATCCACAAAAACATAGCGATTCCCATAGAATTCCCCCGTCACGTCGGCCTCAATACTTCCGACAACTTGATTTACCGTGGCGCTAGAGCTTGTTCCCGTTGTTCCGTCTAAGTTTCGCCGCCATTGCGTAATCGCTGGATCTTGAAAAAAGGGTGGGCAGAGAAGAGGGAGGATGAGAGTGGTGAGCATTTTTCTGATTTTCCTGGAACAGCCAAGGGATTCATCTTAACCCATCATTACCGATTGGGTTCCGCCAGTCTAAAATCCCCTCCTCATGAAACTCTGGCCCCTCCTCATTTTCGTTCCGCTTTTGAACTCGTGCAGCCAAGGGTCCCCCTCGACAGCCCCCTCTGTCCTTTATTTCACCGCAATCCCGGATGACAACACCACGGAATTACGGCAAAAATTTGAGCCTTTAGCGGCGCATCTCAGTCATGAGTTAGGCATTCCGGTCCGATATCTTCCCACGGCAAGTTATGCGGCCTCGGTGGAGGCCTTTAAAAATGGGGATGTCCAGCTTGCTTGGTTTGGGGGATTGACTGGGGCACAAGCACGTGCCGCCGTGCCCGGATCCCAAGCAATTGCCCAAGGGGAAATTGATCCGGAATATAAAAGTTATTTCATTGCTCACCAGGATTCTGGACTTCGGCCCGGAGAGGAGTTCCCGGAAAACCTCCAAGGGAAGAGTTTCACTTTTGGCTCCCCCTCTTCCACATCAGGACGCTTGATGCCGGAGTATTTCATCCGAACCAACACAGGGAAATCACCAGAAAACTTTTTTGAACAACCGAATCATTACAGCGGAAGCCACGACAAAACAGCGCTCCTTGTTCAGGCGGGAACTTTTGACTCAGGCGCCCTCAGTTATAAGACTTATGAGAAAATGGTCCGAAAAGGAGCCATCGACCCGAAAGTTTGCTTCATCCTTTGGACCACTCCGACGTATCCAGACTACAACTGGACAGTTCATCCATCTGTTCAAAATACCTTCGGGGAAGATTTCACGGAGAAATTACAAGGTACCCTTGTCAGCATTACGGACAAGGAGTTACTCCAGGCTGTTCTTCGGCCGGAAGGGCTCATTCCAGCAACCAATCAAGATTTCCTTCTCGTTCACCAATTAGCGCAAGAGCTGGGTTTCCTCCGCTGAGTCCTCATCTTTGCTTCGATGTGCAATCGGTCTCCCTTCAACGAGGAGACACGAAAGTATTCCAAAATTTCAATCTCCAAGTCCAACATGGAGAACAGGTAGCATTGGTCGGCCCCAGTGGTGCTGGAAAAACGAGTTTGCTTCGTATGATGGCCGGTGGAATTCCAGCTGAGTCGGGGGATATCCTCCACGGAGATGCATCTTTCGCAGGTGCCACTCCAAAAGAATTACGCTCTTTGCGTGCCCGAGTTGGCTTTATCCATCAAGATCATGCCCTCGTCCCCAATCTTCGTGTTTGCTCAAATATTGTGGCAGGACGATTTGGCCGGCAAGGTCTCTTGCCAGCACTGCGTGCGTTGATTGCTCCAACGCAAGAGACACGGCTAGAAGTTCTTCAGCTTTTAGACCAAGTTGGTATTGGAGACAAAATATACCATCGAGTCGACAGTCTTTCTGGCGGAGAACAACAACGTGTAGCCATTGTCCGCGCACTCTTTCAAAAGCCCGACGCACTCCTTGCGGATGAACCGGTAGCATCGGTGGACCCAGAACGCGCTCGAGACGTCATCGGGATTTTGACGAAAGTCGCGCAAGAACACAACCTCACACTGGTAGTGAGCATACATGATATTGCCTTAGCCAGAGAATTTTTCCCGCGCGTGGTTGGACTTCGACAGGGAAAAATCATGTTTGATGCTGCACCACTTGATTTGCAAGAAGGGCAACTCCAAGAACTGTACTCCATTCAAACCAAATGAACCACAGAACGAGCACCCTATTTGCCCTACTTATTGCGGCTCTTTGGGCATGGTGGCAGTTGGATTTGAAGTTCATCGACCTTTTCCCCACCAAGGGTGGCGCGCAAATTGCGAGAGATTTTTTTTCTGCCGCTTGGCGGCCAGCGGTCGATTATCAATCCGAATTCGTTCCAGAAGGTGCGCCCCCCTTCCTTTGGATTGTGCTCCAAGGAATGCTCCGAACTATTTACTTCGCCACCGCCGCCATGACCCTGGCAGTGGTTGTCGGTGTTCCACTCAGCGCTTTGGGCTCCCGTCTTGCCCCACCTTGGGTACGCATTCCGGTTCGTATCTTGGTCGGCGGTATGCGCTCCGTCCATGAACTCTTATGGGCAATTTTCTTCTTGGCCGCAATTGGCTTCAATTCAGGCGCTGCCGTCATAGCTTTAGCCATTCCCTATGCAGGAACCTTGGCCAAGATTGGTGCAGAAATGTTAGATGAGACGTCTGACCGTGCCTATCACGCGATGCGAGGTTTTGGCACAGGAAAGCTCACGGCCTTTATTGCCGGACTTCTTCCGCAAGCCACCCCAGATTTGGCTGGGTATACTTTTTACCGCTTTGAATGTGCAATTCGATCTTCCGCAGTTCTCGGTTTTTTTGGTTATGAAACGGCCGGCTATTATCTGAAAGCTTCTTTCGAAAATTTACATTATCAAGAGGTTTGGACTTGGCTCTATGCCTTTGTTCTATTAGTACTTTTCCTAGAAGCTTGGAGCGGGCAATTGCGTCGGAGGTTTGTAGCATGACCCTTGCACAGCGTGAAAGAGAACTCTACCAAAATCGTTCCCGAAGTCGCTTCATCCGTGCAAGCAATTGGGCATTAGGTGGGCTTCTTGCCGTGACCTGGGCTGGAGAAACGATAGATTTCCGATCTATCTTTTCCCCGCAACGTATGAACAATTTGCAACGCTTCCTTCGGGAAGATCTATCCCCTTGGCCACTTCGCCAAAACCCGGAATCTTTTTCCTGGGGAGATTGGATTCTTTCTATTTGGAACCAACACGGCGCCGACGGACTTCTGCTCACCTTATGCATCTCACTGGTCTCCATTGCACTTGCCGGTGTATTTGGATGGTTCGTTGCCCCTTTAGGCGCTCGAAACTTCATGCATCAAGACCCATTGCATCGCACGCTGCAAGTAGAGACAAAAAATGAATCTGTCCTTCTTCCGTGGATTTGTCAGGGCGTTCGGCTCTTGCAAATATTCATGCGCGCTATTCCGGAGTACGTTTGGGCATTTCTGTTTTTAGCAATGCTTGGCCTTGGAGCCTGGCCAGCTATTTTGGCGCTGGCAATCCATAATGCAGGAATCCTTGGGCGGCTTGGCGCGGAAACCATTGAAAACCTAGACTCAAAATCCTCGCGTGGGCTCTTTCAACTTGGTGCATCTCGCTCCCAAGTTGTCGCTTCCTCCATCTTTGCCCAAGGTCTTCCACGCTACATTTTATTTCTCTTTTACCGATGGGAAACCTGTGTGCGGGAGGCAACAGTCTTGGGCATGATTGGTATTTTATCCCTCGGGTATTGGATTGATGATGCCCGTGTGCGGCAGCACTATGACGAGATGCTCGTTCTTGTACTCTTCGGCGCTCTTCTTGTTCTACTTGGAGATCTCATCTCTCATCAAGTCAGAAAATCAATCCGGTAATAAGGGGTGGAAAACGGTGGTATTCATCAGATTTCCGGTGACAGGTTAACATTATCCTCCTCTGGCACTCATCCCAAGGCTAGGAGTCTCTATTAACTCTTGAGCAGAATAGAGCGGCCCACGTTCCCACTCTGCTCGGCGTTTCTCTGCACCACGATCCTCGCGCAAAGACCACGTAGACTGAATTTTTGCTGCCAACTCTTGATGCGTGGCTCCTTCCCGCAAAGCGTGGCCCAGATTTACACCCTCTTTCGCATAAAGACAAGACAACCAACTTCCAACGGAAGTAAGCCGCGCGCGATCACACGTCTGACAGAAGGGCTCCGTAGTGGATGAAATAATGCCAAACACGGTTCCGTCGGGCAAACGGAAACGCTGTGCGGGCGCCCAATCATCCTTATCCACGACTTCAACCTTTCCATACGCTTCTTCAATCACCTGCAGTATTTCCAACTTCGACACCACTTGCCTCATGGACCATTGCAGAGCACCAGCCACGTCCATGTATTCGATGTATCGAATTTCACAATTTCTTTCCTGCGCAAAATGAAGCATATCCAGAATTTCGTCCTCATTGAATCCCCGAATCACGACGGTATCCAATTTTGTTCCCGAAAATCCAGCCGCCTGAAGAGCATCGAAGCCCTCTAAGACCTTTTTGAGGCCAGCTCGTCGGGTAAGTTTTTGGAACCTATCTTCCCGCAAAGTATCCAAACTTACGGTCACCCGATCTAACCCTGCAGAGAACAAATCCTTTGCCTGTTGCGCCAACAACAACCCATTCGTGGTTAATGCCAAATCCTGAATCGCCGAACGCCCTGCAAGCATTTCCACCAATCGCCAAACCTCTTTCCGAACCAAAGGCTCCCCTCCAGTCAAACGAACCTTTTCTACACCAACGCTCAAAAAAACATCGACGATCGTGGCTAATTCGCCAAAATGGAGTAAATCGGCCTTCGCAAGAAGCGGAATGCCCTCCGCTGGCATGCAATAAGAACACCGTAAATTACACCGGTCCGTCACCGAAACGCGCAAACAACGTAACGGCCGACCGAGTGTGTCGCTAGGAGGCGTCTCCATAGGACAACTTTGGACGAGAAGTGAACTCCTGCACCGCGAGTTCCCATTCTTTCAGAATTCCCGTGACACGCCGACGGCTTGCTTTAAGAGCCTTCTTCTGGGCTTTGGAAGAAGTACGCAATACCGTGGCCCATTCATCCTTAAACTCTGTCCAGGCCAAGATGAAATCGTCACAAAGAGTTTGTAACTCAATCGGTGTTTCCTTTTTTTCCTGATGGTTCTGAACACGACCTAAGCTTTCCTCAAATCGCCGGCGAAGAATGACATCGGCCCCGACACGACGAAGGTCTGAAGCTAGACCAATTTTCGACAACGACCAAATCAACCACTTGCTTGGATCAACGTTGTAGTACTTGGTTCCATTGCGATAATCTCCGGCAAAAGCATGATGATAATTGTGATAACCCTCTCCAAAAGTCAGGAAGGACAAAAACCAATTATCCTTACTGGTATTCGCGTCACTCCAAGGCTGTTTGCCCACGATATGCGCAAGGGAGTTAATCAAAAAAGTGAAATGATGCACCAAGACAACACGTACTAAGCCTGCAAATAACAGCATGCCACCCACATCATTCAACCACAAGCCAAGTAACACTGGTACGCCCACATTAAATCCGACGGAAAGCAACATGTACCAACGATGCTGAAATGCCAAAATAGGGTCTTTCTTTAAATCCGGAACATTGTCGAACACTTCGCCCCGTGGGTTTTCAAACATGACCCAGCCCATATGAGACCACCAAAAACCTCGTTTGACATTATAGGGGTCTTCATCCGTATCCACCTTGCTATGGTGATGCCGATGCCCCGAACACCAACGAATGGCACTTCCTTGCCATGCCGCGCCTCCAAAGAGAACGGCCAAAAACCGCAACGGTGCTGGGGTACGAAAAGATGCGTGGGAAAATAATCTGTGATACCCCACCGTCACTCCCATGCCGGTGATGAGCCACAAAACTATCATGGCAATGATTTCTTCACGGGTCACGCCATAAGTCATCACCCACCAAGGGACCAAAATCACACTGGCCAATGGAGTCAACGTAAGAAAGAAAATGTGCAGCCAAATTGGCCGCCCTTGATTGGGGTTAGAGGCTTGAGACATGAGTTGAAGTCCTTGAAGGCAGAAAACCTAGGCGAGGTCTTCTAATTTCATGAGTTGCATGATACGCGTTGACCCAGAGATTTGGAAGGAGCCTGTTAGGGCCACCAGAAGGTCCTTCGGCCTCAAATAGCCACTTTCTCGCAGTAATTTGGCTGCCGAGCGGTTCCTCTGGCTGTTTGAGCGTGGAGCTGGAGTCAAACCAGGCCGAACCCCCCACAAAAGTGCCATTTGGTGATAAGACTTTTCTTTACTGGTCAATGCCACGATAGGAATACGAGGGCGAAATGAAGCCAATAGTTTGGCCGTCCGGCCACTTTCCGTGAAGGCCAAAATCATTTTGGCCTTGGCTTGATGGGCTGCATAAACACCTGCATTCACGGTTGCCATGGTGATGGTGTGCCCCGGAAGTCCCTCGGGGTTCAGCTCCGGACGAAGTCGCCAGGAGTCCGTGAATAACCCGGACTCTGTGCAATCCACAATGCGGTGCATGACACGACATGCTTCAAGAGCATAATCCCCCACCGCCGTTTCTCCGGAAAGCATGACGGCATCCACGCCATCAACGACCGCGTTGGCTACGTCCGAAACCTCAGCTCGCGTAGGCTGAGCCGCGTCCATCATGCTTTCAAGCATCTGCGTAGCCACAACGACGGGCACCGCAGCCTCAATGGACTTTCGAACTATGCGCTTTTGAATTGTAGGGACCACTTCATGCCCCATTTCTACAGCCAAGTCTCCGCGCGCCACCATGACGGCGTCAACGACTTGAAGAATATCGGTAAGATTTTCTACCGCTTCGGGATGCTCAATCTTTGCCATAATCGGCATCTTGGAGCCCAACTTAGTGAGTGCTCTACGCAAGATGCGAATGTCGTCGGCGGTACGTACAAAACTTAATGCCACCCAATCCATACCCATTTCTACGGCAAAACGAAGATCCTTGCGGTCTTTGGCGGAAAGCGCGGGCGCCGATACCTTGCTGTCCGGCAAATTCACACCTTGATTAGAGGAAAGGCAACAGCCACGAATCACTTTACATTCAATTTTCGACTTCGTTTTTCGAAGGACTTTGAGCTCCGCACGGCCATCACGCAGGAGAATCCGATGCCCTTTGCGAACATCCTTAAGTAGCCCCGAATAATCCACCGGCAATACGCCATCCTTCCCTTTTGTCTTCCCTGGCTTCAAAAAAATCACTTGCCCTTTCTTTAAATCCACGTCACCAGACCATGAGCCCATACGAATCCGCGGTCCGCGGAGGTCACAAAGAAGACTGACCGGGCGTTTCAGCCCCCGGCGAACTTTTTTCGCCGACGCCACCCAATTGCGGCGTGTTTCCTCGTCTCCGTGGCTCATGTTAAAACGAAATGCATCCACGCCAGCCTGCACCATAGACTTCATCCGGGATGGTTGGGCACAAGAGGGACCCAGCGTGGCAATGATTTTCGTTCTCGCAAGGTTCTTCTCTAGCATAAGATACGTATCTTATCATGGTTCCCTCTCGCATCTTGGTTACTGGTGGTGCAGGCTTCATCGGCTCCACCGTCATTGCCACGCTGTTAAAAAAACCCTCCACACAAGCGGTTCTCAATTTCGATGCGCTGACCTATGCCGGAAATCTGCTCTCGCTTCAGGAGGAGGCGAAAGATCCCCGTTACACTTTTCAAAGAGCTTCCGTTCAAAACCTTGAGGAAGTACAGCGCGCCCTAGAAGATTTCCAACCGGACTGCATTCTCCACCTTGCCGCGGAAACTCACGTGGACCGCTCTCTCAATCACCCACAAACATTCCTCGAAACTAATGTCCTTGGCACTGGAATTCTTCTTCAAGCAACCTCCACGTACTGGGAGTCACTTCCTTTAGAAAAAGCAGACACTTTTCGTTTCCTCCATGTCTCCACCGATGAGGTTTTTGGAAGTCTAGGCGATTCAGGACAGTTTCACCAGGATAGTCCGTACGCCCCGACCTCTCCCTATTCCGCATCAAAATCCGCTGCGGATCATCTGGTTCGCTCTTGGGAAAAGTCATTCGGCCTTCCATGCATCATCACGCATGGCTCAAATTGCTATGGGCCTAAACAATTTCCAGAAAAGTTGATTCCCCTCATGATTCTCCAGGCCCTTAATGGAGATTCCTTGCCTGTTTATGGAGATGGTCAGCAAATTCGGGACTGGATCCACGTACAAGATCAGGCCGACGCTATTTATCAAGCGGCATGTCTAGGAAAACCCGGCGGCACTTATTTCACGGGAGGCGGTCAGGAGCAAACGAACCTTCTCGTGGTTGAAACTCTTTGCCGTACGCTTGAAGAGATAGGTCCTTTTGTGGAATCCGGTTTTTATAAAAAGAACATCAAATTTGTGCAAGACCGCCCTGGGCATGATTACCGCTATTCGATGGATTGCAGGAAAACACAACTTGACTTGGACTGGAAACCCCACTATGCCTTCGCCGACGGCCTTCGGGAAACAGTGAGGTGGTATCTCAACAACCCTGCTTGGGTCAAATCCATTCAAACGGGTGAATATCGTCAGTGGATGGATGAGAATTACGGATGGCGATAAGCAGAAAAGGGATTCTTCTTGCTGGCGGAAAAGGAACACGACTCCATCCTTTGACGATGGACAAATCGAAGCATTTACTTCCCATCGGCTCCTTCCCGATGCTGGCCTATTCCCTCTGCACTCTACTTCAAGCCGAGGTTCGTGAAATCTTAATCGTGACAAATCCTGAAGATTTAAACACCTATCAAGACCTCTTCGGCGATGGGTTTGCTTGGGGATGTTCGTTGCACTACAAGGCTCAGGCAAAGCCGGAAGGCATTGCGCAGGCTCTCCTTCTCGCAAAAGATTTCCTACAAGGTTCTCCCTGCGTGCTTGCCCTTGGAGACAATTTATTTTCGGGGCCATCCTTAAAATATCTTCTGCAAAAGGCGAACGCGCAAAATCAAGGCGCTACTTTATTCACAACCCTCGTCTCTGACCCAGAACACTATGGTATTGCCGAAATTAGCGCTTCAGGGAAAGTGGTGAGTCTTGAAGAGAAACCCTGTCGGCCGAGATCTTGCCATGCAGTCACGGGGCTTTACTTTTATGATGAGCATGCCTCTTCGCTTGCCGAATCGTTGCAGCCCAGCGAACGTGGTGAACTAGAAATCACGGATTTAAACCGCCTCTACCTAGAGCAAAGCCAATTAACTTGTATTCCTCTTCCGGACGAGTTCCTTTGGATGGACCTCGGCACCCTTCCCGCCCTGAAACAGGCGGAGAAAAACGCATCTCTGTGGGAGCAACAACTGTCACACGTGGCACCTTGGGTTGCCTTACAAAAAAAACTGGGTCCCCAGATTCAACTTTCCCTTTCTTTCCTTTCCAAAGAAACTTTTTTACAGTTTCCCGAAGAAGGCGTGGCGGTTCAAGGCGCCGTTGAAAAACGAGTGCAAGATTTCTCATCGGGTCGAGCCGTTGCCCACAAGGCCCTACACCACCTAGGCGCTGTCCCACACCCTCTCCTGTCCTCGCCACAAGGATCCCCACTTTGGCCCAAAGGTTATGTTGGGTCCATTTCCCACACAAAAAACGCCGTCGGCGCGGTGGTCGGCAAACAGAAGGCTGAGGGAAGCGAGAATTATTTGTGGGGCGTCGGGCTCGACTTGGAAGTCGCCGTTCCATTGCCTGAAAAACTCCATGACAAAATCCTGACCTCAATGGAAAAGGAATGGATTCAAAGTTGGGCTGGCTCATTTCCAAAAGAATTGCTTGCCAAGGCTATTTTCTGTCTCAAGGAAGCCGTTTACAAATGCATGCTTCCATGCGGCAATGAAGGTTTAGGCTTTCAAGATGTTTCTTTTTCTATTGTAGAGAGTGACCCTACACCGGGGTGTTTCACCGCAAAAATCCACCCCGAAGAAAATCTGCGTAAACGCTATCCCACTAGTTTTCAGTTTCAATCACAGGTTGCCCTTCATGGTGAGACTTTATTGGCTCTGGTTTCTCTAAATCAAAACAACTAGCCAAAATATCGGCAGCCACTTTTTGGCCAATGGCAGGCGCACAAGTCACACCATGCCCCCCTAGGGCGGCCGCCCAATGCAAACCTTGAAGGCGCTCATCCGGACCTAATACAAACTGACCGTCAGGTGAGAACGTGCGCATGCCTGCCCAATAATGCGCCGCACCAAGCGAAGAAAAATCAGGAATCCAACGCTGTACTTTTTGCGCCAAGAGATCCAATACAGTGGAGTCGACCGTCGAACCCTGGTCTGGTAGAACCTCAGCTTCATCACAGGCGGAAATGAGAAGCCCCCCACTTTCTGGACGAAAATAGCACTCCTTCCCGGCAATCCAAACAACGGGCCAGTTTCGATTCACTTGTGGAGAAGGCTCGGTCACTAAAAGATGCCGACGCTTCGCCACTAAAGGCAAGCCAAATCCTTCCTCATCGAGAAGAGTTCCGGCCCATCCACCGGCCGCGACCACCAAATGTTCTGCAGGAAAAAAACCATGCGATGACTGGGCCCCCCGAAAGACACCGTCGGAAGAAAGGATTCCTGTCAACGCAGTTTCATAGTGTATTTTAGCTCCAGATTTCTGGGCACCCATCAAAAAAGCCTGATGAACCGCAGAAACATCCAAAGTCCCCTCATCCGGAAAGAGGTAGGCCGACGTCACCCCATCGGCCAACGGCGGCACCAAAGCCTGCGCTTCTTGAGGAGAGATTGCCTTTCCACCGACCGAGGTTTCTGGGTGATTCACCCAGGTTTGAAAGTCGGCGTCGGCCGTCGCGTCGGCCGCTAAAATGACACCACGGGCGGAGTACAGTGGAGTTTCTGAAAACCCACGAGGTGGATCTTGATAAAAGGCAAGGGACTTTTTGGCAAGGTCATGCGTTTCGGCATCTTCCACCGCCGTACGCAGAATGGCTGCACTTCTTCCGGTGGAATGGCAGTCTCCGGACTTCTCTTTTTCCAAAACCACCACATGCACTCTTCCAGAGCGCGCGAGATGCCAAGCTGTGGAAGCTCCGGCAATCCCTGCACCAACAACGAGAACGGTAGGACGAGGCATCAGGATGGGTGGTTGAGTTGCTCTATTCTAGAACAACAAGGCCACGCTTTTCACCTGCGCATAAAGAGATTGGCCCGTTTGGAGCCCTAGGGTGTCCGCCGATTTCCGCGTGACTCGAGCCAATAAGAGAGCATCTCCGACCTGAAGGCGCACGGTCATTTGCGCGGTGCCATAGGCCGTCAAAGCCTCTACCGTTGCGGGAAATCGATTCAAAATACTTGTGTCTGACTGGGGATTTAGGGTCAAACTGACGTCTTTGGCTGCCACACCCAAGCGCACGCGCGCACCGCAAGGCAACTCCGGGTGCACGACTGAAAATGAACCCGCTGCGGTCTGTAGTTGTGCTAACCCATAAACTTCATCCCAATGCTTCACGGTCCCCTCAATCAAAGACTCTGCATCCGGCCCAGCCGCCAAGGGTAAATCTAATCGTGTAAACATATCATGGATGGACCCGGATCCCGCTACAGCGCCACCTTCAAGGAAAACTAAATAATCTGCCAGTCGCGCCACTTCATCGGCAGAGTGACTGACATATAAAATGGGAATGCGTAATTCTTCATGAAGCGCGTCAAAGTAAGGGAAGAGTTCTTTTTTTCGTTGTGCATCCAAACCACTCATGGGCTCATCAAAAAGCAAGAGTCTCGGGTTTACTGAAAGTGCCCGAGCCATGGAAACCCGTCGGCGTTCGCCACCGGACAATTCTGGCGGGCGACGATGCATCAGGTTTTCCAAGCCTAATAAATGAGTCAGATGGCTCTGAGAGAAATGTGGTGTATCGCCAAAGGCACGCTTTCGGGCATACGCTAAATTCCCCCCCACCGAAAGGTGCTCGAAAAGACTCGATTCCTGAAAGACATAGCCCACAGCTCTTTGATGAGGTGGAAGGAATGTTTTTTTGTCTTGCCAAACCTGTTCTCCTACTTGAAGGAAACTATGGGGATGATGGTCTAATCCAGCAATAGCACGAAGCAATGATGTTTTCCCGCATCCCGACGGGCCGAAGAATGCAGTCACGGCGTCGGCGGGGAGGTCCAAATC
>Ga0302119_10000456_pt1 | contig 18466 bp, 18 predicted proteins | sample AG5_Tmax_MG_FD_203114 | JGI IMG/M metagenome (GOLD analysis project Ga0302119, IMG submission 203114) | Marine microbial communities from Western Arctic Ocean, Canada - AG5_Tmax | ecosystem: Environmental > Aquatic > Marine > Oceanic | place: Canada: Western Arctic Ocean | collected 2017-10-01 | reverse complement strand
CCAATTCCGGACCCGGGAAGCGGGGCTGGGTTCTGCCTTCCCGCCCGTCCTGGTCGAGATCTTTCCTGGTCGCCCGCTTGCCTGGCATGGACGGTGAAGAGCGCAGCTCCCGGAGAGTTGGAGATTATTTGGCGCTTGTGGGTTGAAATCGGTCCCAAGGGTGGAGTAGTAGTCCGGCGAGATGGGACTGCTTCTGGGAATGAACATTGATCATGTGGCGACCCTGCGGCAGGCGCGTTATGCCACGATGTTGGCTTCCTCGAATGCGGAGCCCAGTATCGTGGCGGCAGCCCTGGTGGCCAAGGCGGGGGGGGCGGATTCCATCACGATGCATGTGCGGGGAGATCGGCGGCATGTGCAGGTGGAGGATGTCTTTGCGGTGCAGGATGCCTGTGATCTGCCGCTCAATCTTGAGATGGCGAACACCTCTGAGATGCTGGCCCTGGCGTTGGAGGTGAAACCGGCCTTCGTGTGCCTGGTGCCGGAGAACCGGGAGGAGATCACGACTGAGGGCGGTCTCGATGTGGCTTCGCAGGTCGAGGAGTTGCGTTCCACGGTGGAATCGATCCAGGCAGCGGGGAGCAAGGTGAGCATGTTTGTCGATCCGGATCCGGAACAGATCGAGGCCTCGGCAGCGGTGCGGGCAGAGATCGTGGAACTGCACACCGGATGTTTTGCCAATGCGGTTGGAGCGCAGCGTGAAGACGAGTTGGCACGGCTGGTGTCGGCTTCCAGGCAGGGTTACGAGCTGGGACTTCAAATCAATGCCGGTCATGGGATCAACTACGAGAACCTGGAACCGCTGTTCCGCATTCCCCACCTGGTGGAGTTGAACACCGGGCACAGCATCGTGTCCCGGGCGCTCACGGTGGGAATGGAACAGGCCGTTCGCGAGATGGTGAGCCTGATGCGCGGCTACGAAGGGATGGGCTCATGATCATCTTCGGGATTGGCATCGATGTGATTGAAGTGGAGCGCATCGAGGAGGCGGTGGAGGGATTTGGGGATCGCTTCCTGGCGCGAATTTTTACGGATGGGGAGCGGGAGTATTGTGCGCGTCAAAAACGACCAGCCATTCACTACGCGGCGCGTTGGGCCGCCAAGGAGGCGGTTTCGAAGGCGTTCGGGACGGGGATCGGGGAACAACTTGGCTGGCAAGACATGGAGATCTGCCGGCGGGCTTCGGGGGAACCCGAAGTGGTGTTGCATGGCCGCGGAGAAACCTTTGCGGAGGAGAATGGAATCGAGCAGGTGAAGATCAGTCTTACGCACGCGAAGAGCTACGCGGCCGCCAATGCGGTTGTGATTGGAAGCGCGGTGGCCCGGGATCTGGATGCGGACTAATCTTCTCGGCTCAGGCTAGGAGCGATTTCCGAGAGCGAGGATGATCTCGCGCACGACCTTGGCGGCGAGGACGGTGGAGCAGTCGCTGGCATCTAGAGCGGGCGCAAGTTCGACGATGTCGCAGCCCACCACTCGTTGCCAGGGGATGACGGCGAAGAGGGATTGGAAGATGGCCCAATCGATGCCGCCGGGTTCCGGGGTGCCGGTGCCTGGAAGTTGCGAGGGATCGAAGATATCGAGATCGAGGGTGAGGTAGAGCGGAGCATCGCCGAAGCGGCTGAGAGCCTCCCGGAGATCGGGGGCGTGGGGAGCGAGGAGGCGATTACCGGCGCGGAGCTCGGCGAATTCCTCCCTGGTGCCGGAGCGGATGCCGCATTGGAGGACGCGCTCGGAGGGGATCATGTCGAGGATGCGCCGCATGGCGCAGGCGTGACTCCACTTTGTGTTCGACCACTCCGCACGCAGATCAGCGTGGGCGTCGAGTTGGAGGACGGCCAGTTCGGGATGAAAATTTCGGATGGCGGCTACCGCACCAGGGGTGAAGGAGTGTTCCCCGCCGAGGAGGACCGGAATCGCTTGTTGCTTGAGAAGTTCCCCACAGGCCTCGTGGACATGACGGGCGACTCCCTCGGGGTCATCGGCGTGGAGGTTGACATTGCCGAGGTCGGCGAAGTTAGTTTCGGCGAGGTCACGGTTGAGAAAGGGGGAGTAGGATTCGATGCCAGCGGAAATCTCACGGATGGCGTGAGGGCCGTGGACCGCACCTTTGCGAAAGCAGGCCGTGCCGTCATAAGGGATCCCGAGGAGGGCCGGGGCTCCCGCAATGAGGGTGGGGGCCGATTCCAGAAAGGGGACGAGGGGCGGAGTGATGATCATGCGAAGTGTTGCTTGAAATCAGGGTACGTGAATTCGCGGATCGTTTCGAGCGTTCCGTCTTCATGGCGGAGAACGAGGGAAGGATGTTGCACGCCATTGAAGAAGGTCGATTTCACGATGGTGTATTGCGCCATATCGAGAAATTCCAGACGATCACCGATCTGGAGAGGTCGATGAAAGGCGTAGTCGCCGATCAGATCTCCAGCGAGGCAGGAGTTGCCGCCGAGACGATAGAGGTGGTCTCCGGTGGGTAGGGCGGACCTTTGATCGAGAGTGACGGTCGGGCGGCAGGGCATTTCGAGCACGTCCGGCATGTGGGCGGTGGCGGAGAGGTCGAGGATGGCAATCCGGGTATCGCCATTTTGAAAGAGGTCGAGCACTGTGGAGTGAAGGACGCCCGCGTTCAAGACCGCAGCCTCTCCTGGTTCGAGCCACAGCTCCTCGAGTTGGTAGCGCGACCGGGTGCGTTCGAGCAAGCGGTCCAGGAGATCGAGGTCGTAATCTGGTTTCGTGATCCAGTGTCCGCCGCCGAGATTGAGGGAGGTGAATTGTGCGCGTCGCAAGATGTCGCCAAAGTGGTGGTCGACGGCCTCGAGAGTGGTGGCGAGATCATCGCTGCCCTGCTCGCAGAGGGTGTGAAAGTGCAAGCCGCTGAGTCCATCGAGATCGGCATCGTCGAAGTGCTCTGGGGGGACCCCGAGGCGAGAGCCCGGCATGCAGGGATCATAGAGCGGGGTCTTGCCGGTGGAGCAGCGGGGATTAATGCGCAGTCCGAAGCGGAGTGTGCCGCACTGGGCACGAGGGTGATGGAGGGCGCGTTCCTTCCAGTGTTGCCAATGGCTGAGGGAATTGAAGTCGAGGTGGGAGGAGAGATCGAGCAGTTCCGCGTCGGTGTCGGCGTAGGCGGGCCCACAGGTCAGGACCTGGCCGCCAAAGAATTCGTTCGCGAGCTTGGCTTCCCAGAGGCCCGACGCGCAGCAGCCATCGAGATGGCTTCGCAGGAGCGCGAACGTTTGGGGGAGAGCGAAGGCCTTGAGGGCGTGCGCGATCTTGCAGCCGGTCCGCTCCTTGAGTTTGGCAAGGATCTCGCAGTTGGCGCGCATCACGGCGAGATCGATGAGGTAAGCTGGAGAGGGCCCCGACATGGGCGGCAATGTGCGTGAATGCGGGAAGAGCGCAATTCTGAAGATGTGGGCAGTCCGTACGACCACGGGTATCCTGTCACGATTAAGGTATCGATTGTGGGTCCGGGAGGGATGGGGATGGGGCGGGCCTATACCCTGGCCCTGAAAGGAGTGGTGCGCGCGCCTCTCGATGTGCGCGCCGATCACTTGGATGATGTCGCCGATTTCGAAGTGGTGGTGATCAGTGCCTCAGTGCCGATGAATATCGACTTGAAGGATCGCAATGCCCATGCGGAGGGGAATCCCATCAAGGACACGAGGAACCGGAGAGAGCTCTTTGCGTCAACCGTGGGCGCGGGGTTGGAAATCTTCAAGCTGAAGGGCACACACGTGCTATGCGGTTGCCATTTTCGTGGGGGGACGATATCGCGAATCAGCGCTCAGAGAGGAGAGGGTCAGCCTCCAAGATGGTCCACGGCAGGCCGCAGGTGTTCAGGTGATCCATGAAGGGATCGGGATCGAATTGCTCCATGTTCCAGACTCCGGGTTGGAGCCATTTGTCTTCGAGCATGAGCTTGGCGCCGATCATGGCGGGGACTCCGGTTGTGTAGGAGACTGCCTGGGAGCCGACCTCTTCGAAGCACTGGGTGTGGTCGGAGATGTTGTAGAGGTAGATCGCCTTTTGTTGACCGTCTTTCAGGCCTCGCACGATGCAGCCGATGCAGGTTCGTCCGGTGGTCGTCTTCCCGAGGTCACCGGGATTGGGGAGGACGGCCTTGAGGAATTTCAGAGGGACGATTTGCTTTCCCTCATAAGTGACCGGTTCGATGGCGGTCATGCCGACATTCTGGAGGACCTCGAGGTGCTTGAGATAGTTCTCGGAGAAGGACATCCAGAACTGGGCGCGGCGCAGGGTGGAAAGATGCCTGGTGAGGGACTCCATTTCTTCATGATACATGCGGTAGATGGAATAGGTGCCCACGCCCTCGGGGCAGGTGAACATGCGCTTGGTGGACAGGGCGGGAGTTTCCACGAAGGCATCCTCCTCCCAGTGGCGACAGGGAGCGGTGATTTCACGGATATTGATCTCGGGATTGAAATTGGTGGCGAAGGCTCTTCCGTGATCGCCGCCATTGACGTCGACGATGTCCAGTTCATGAATTTCGTCGAAGTGGTGTTTCGCGGCGTAGGAGGTAAATACGTTGGTGACCCCGGGATCAAAGCCTGATCCCAGGAGCGCGCAGAGACCCGCCTGGGCGAAGCGTTCCTGGTAAGCCCATTGCCAGTGGTATTCGAACTTCGCGACCTCAGGTGGTTCGTAGTTGGCGGTGTCGAGATAGTGGACCCCAGCTTCGAGGCAGGCGTCCATGAGGTGCAGGTCCTGATAGGGTAGGGCGACGTTGAGAAGGAGGTCGGGTTGCAGTTCGCGAAGGAGAGCGACGGTTTGCGAGACGCCGTCGGCGTCGAGGCAATGGGTAGAGATCTTGCGGCCGGAGCGCTCTTGAACGGAGTCAGCAATGTCAGTGCATTTTTGAAGAGTGCGCGAGGCGAGTGCGATTTCGCCGAAGGTGTCAGGGTGTTGGGCGCACTTGTGCGCGACCACGCTGCCGACGCCGCCGGCTCCAATAATAAGAACCTTCTTCATGATGCGCTGAGCGGTAGTTGGCGGAGATCAATGGAGAGGTCAACGTCGATTTCAGGGTGCCGGAAACATCTGCCAGAGGGATAGCGTGATCATCGGCAAGACCAATGAAGGGCGCCCCCGGAGTCTCTCGGTTAAGATTCTCCCGGTTGATCGTCTAGGGCGCTCAGGGTGCGAGAGAGCGGGGCTGGATTTGGATTGGACGGAGGCCCCACCCAAGGAGGTGGATGTCCGGGAGGGGCGCAAGAAGGGGAGGGCGAAGTTCCGCGCAGGATGAGGGGCTCAGGTCGCGGGAGGCGGAAAATTTGGGCTAACCTAATCAGGGTGAGCGAGAGGGAGGATTTTTAGAGGGCCGGATTATTTGGAGATCTGGTCAAATTCTGCGGAGTTTACTTTCGTTCCGCGCATCTCAGAACCGTAGATCCTTGGAACTGCCACCTTTCGAGAAAAAGAATCGCTCACATTCAGGGGACAACTTTTCAGTCGAAAGGCGTTTCTATCGCTGTAGATTACCTACCAAAACAGAGCATTGTTAATGAAAGTGAAAATTGAACGCCGGAGTCGTCCTAGCCTGAAACGTGGATTCACCCTTTTGGAAATGGTCATTGTGCTTGGGATCATTGCCTTGATTTTGGGGACTGCGATCGGTCTCAGCGGCGGATTCATGGGTTTTGGTCGCGAGGTTCAGACCGAAGGAAAGCTTCAGCGGATCGATACCGCCTTGCGAGCTTATCGCAGTCGGGCGGGACATTATCCCTCTGCGACGCAGGGGTTGAATGCCTTGGTGGAAAAGCCGACCTCGACTCCGCAACCGCGGCGGTGGGACCAGAGCTTCAAGAATCTGCCCAAGGACGCTTGGGATAACGAGTTTGAGTACAAGTATCCGGGTAATCAGGACCCGAATCACCCGGAAATTATCTCCAAAGGGAAGGACGGCCAGTTAGGCACCGATGATGATCTCAGCAGTCAGGACCCGAGGTAACGAACTTCGGAGGCTTGGACTGCGAAGAGGCTTCACGCTTCTCGAGGCCATCCTCGCGATGGTCCTGATGTTGATCGTGATCAGTATCGGTCTCGCCTACAACTACGATGCAGGGGACAAGGAGACTCTGCGGAAGGCGGCGGTCACGATTGAGCGAATGGCCTCTCAAGGGCATGCGATGTCGGTGCTGCACCAGAAGCCGATCTGGCTGCGATTCGAAGAAAACATGGTTGTGCTCGCGGGGGCCGATGTGACCGCTGAGCCGGTCCGGGATCCGGATGCGCCCCCGGTCTGGCTGGAGGAAGGGGAGCAAGAGGAAGAGACCCATGAAAAAGTTTACGACACCTTCGGAGGCGATGCCGTCGTCTCCATCCGTCGATGGGGAACAGGAGAGGATGCGTGGGTCCGGCCTGAGGAGGACGAGTTTTTCATCTGGCAATTTCAAAGCACCGGCTTGTGCGAACCGATTTCGATCAAGCTGGAGACCGAGGACAGCTGGATGATCCTCCACATGAATCCACTCACGGCGCGGGTCGATGAAGAGGAAACGGAAATCAGATGATCGGGATCCCCACAAAGCGTCGTCGCGGCTTCGTCCTCATGGAGGTCGTCCTCGCTCTGACGTTGTTCGGGATGGTGGGGGTCGCTTACCTGATGGCCCTGCAGGATGTCGCGGAACTCCTGCGGGAGATGCGGCGGGAGGCCAAGATTACCCGGATTCTCGATAGCGAACTCAGAAAGTGGATGTCGCTGCCACAGATCGAGGAGGGGGAACCGGATCCCAGCGTCCTCGATGAGAGGGATCAACTGGAAGTGAGGGTGGTCATCCGTCCGCTCGAGGACGCGGTGGAGGAAATGCGTTTTACCACGGAAGAAGGTCGCGTGTTGCAACAGATGTTCCACATCCAGGCAACCGCGAGTTGGTACGAAGATCGAGAATGGCACGAACGAACTGCCGAAACCTGGCGCTATGCGAGACTCTACCAACAATAGATATCGATCTCGGGGTGGCCGGGGGCGTCGTGGCTACTTGCTCTTGGAGGTCATTCTGGCCCTCATCCTCTCGGGTCTTCTTTTGGGGACCATCCTGGAGATCATTGACGGCTCCTTGGAGATGTCGAATCTGATGGCCGAAGATGGACGTCGCCACATGACCCAAGAGGCCTTCCTGACCTTCCTGGGCCGCAATTTAAGTCAACTTCCGGGCAATGCGGAACTTGATCTTACTCGCCAAGACGCGGGAACGCACTTCCTCAGTGATCTGACTTTTCAGAATGTGCCGACCTCGTTCTCGTGGTCGGGGCAATCGATTTCGGCGGAGGCGATCCAGCTCTCGACCGTGCGACGGCGGGGGGGAGATCTCGACATCGTGCTACGTTACTATGAGGAGCCCATCCTTGATGACAGCGATTCTGTCGGGAATGAGAGCGCCGAACCGGTGGCGGAGATCACGCTCTTGCGCGACATTTTCTGGTTTGAGTGGTGGGCCCGCGATGGACGCACTCTGGACTACACCGAAACCTGGGATGTGCGGGGGCGCCTCCCGATCCAGATGGAGCTGCGGGTGAAGTTCGATCAGAACTCCGAGGAGATCGTGCACCATTTTTGGATTCCTCCCAAGTTGAACCCGGAGACCGTGATGCGATCACAACAGCGCGCCGCGCCGCAGACTCGAATTCAGCCCGGATCGGGGCAGGGAACCGATCGCCGAGGTGGAACTGATCGCCGAAGTGGAACCGATCGCCGAGGCGGGACGAGTGATCGTCCTCCCGGGACTGGGGGCGGGTCCGGAGCGCGCACCGGGGGGGGCGGACCAAGCGGGTCAGGACGATGAGAGCGAACCATTCACCAAGGCAACGGCGGGGAAGCACCCTGATCGCCATTTTTTGGATGATGAGCATTTTGGGGTTGGCGATCTTCACAGCGGTGCAATTGCTGCACTACGAGGACCAGATCGTCTCGGCGCATATGCGCGGGACGACGGCCGGGCAGATGGCAGAGATGGGGATTTCAGTGGCCGCCAATCCGGTGGTCGAACGCAAGGACTACGCGCTGCTCGAGCAGCAGTTCCCGGGGGGAGTGGGCTTTCGGGCGACCATCAAGTCAGAGGGCGCCCGCTTCAATATCAATGCCATCCTCCGCGATCGGGGGGATGGCGCTCCTCCCGACAAGACCCTCCTGCGCAAGATCTTCTTTGAGTGGGGCTTGGAAGAGGAAGTGGCTCAGGAGATAGTGGACGCCTTGGTCGATTGGATCGATCCGGACGATTTTGAGGAGCTCAATGGAGCAGAACGGTTGGACTACGAAGCATTGGGTTATTTGAATCGGCCCTACAATCGCCCGTTTTACTCCCTCGGTGAGATGCGTCTGGTGCGTGGGATGGAGCAGTTGGAGCGGGTTTACCCGAACTGGCGGGATTGGTTTACGGTCTGGAGCGGCGGGGGGCTCGATGTGAATGAAGCGGAACCGGAACTGCTCGCGCGGGCGGCGGAAGTATCCATCGTCGATGCGGAGGCCGTTCGGGACCGGGTTCTGGGGCCGGACATGGAACGGGGCACCGAGGATGATATGCCTTTTAATAGTAGCGCTGAGGTTTTGGATCTGTTGAATGTCCCTGACCTTCAACGGATGGTTGTGGAGTCCCGCCTGACCGCCAATGACCCGACCACGCGGCTCGAGTCGACAGGGTGGTCTGGTGATGTTAAGCGCCGGATCACATTAATTGTGAGAAATCGGACTGGACGACCGTCTATCCTCGAGCGCAAGGAGGAACAAGTTCCGTAGGACCATGAGTGCAAAGTCGAAAAAGAAAGGCGAAAAGATCCTGATGCTTCCCGGTGCCCGTGGATGGGAAGCTTGGAAGGGCATGAATGGGGGTGCGTTGGATCTTGCTCTGCGGACCGAGGAGCACCGTGCGTTGGACGTGGGTGGATTGCCGGTCGGTGAATTGACGATGGCTTTTCCGGTCCGTGATGTCTCGGCCTTGCCGTTTCGAGCCCCGACCGGCGACAACGCCCTGCTCAACGACTTGGCGAATATGCACGTGGAACGGCTCGGGATGCGGCCGGATGCGGATTCGGGAGTGCTGAGTGATTTTTTCAAGGTGGGGATGCGGGGCGAGGAGTGTCTCGTCGTGCCCTTGGTGCTCTCACCGCCGCCGGAGGGGCATTTGCCCAAACGCTCTCCGCAGGCCTTCGATGTCTCGGCCCGCTGTCTGCCCCTTCCCTCGGATGGGGTGGTGATCTGGCAGGAATTGAATCGTTGGGTCTTTGCCCTCGCCGAAGAAGGGCAGCCGCTGCATTTTCAAGCGCTCGCTTCGAACGGATTGGGAGAAGATGCGGGCCGTGAAATTCGGCTCACTCTTTCTCAACTCGAAATGCAGGGACTGGTTGAGACGGCCCCCCGCCATTCCTTTGTGTGGGTGGCGGAAGAAGAGGAGCCTCCCACCGCAGAGGAACTAGCCGCCCTAGGTGAGGGTTTCGGAGGGACCGCGACTGTCGCGGCCAAGCCCGCGCCGGTGATTCCGCCCAAGACCAGTCAACTGCTGCCGGCCGACACGCGGGCCGAACGCATGGCGGTGCGCCAGAGGCAGCAGATGGTGCTCATGATTACAGCGGTGGCGGTGGCCTACCTCGGGCTCGTCGCTTATCTCGGCTACACTCTGGTGGAGTCCAATAAGAAGACGGATGCGGCGAAGGCGGATTACGATGCGATCTATCCTGAAGTGATCGTCTTCCAGGACCACAAGATCAAGTGGGAGGAACTTCTGCCTGTCGTTGAGCAGGAACACAATCCGGTGGAACTGCTCCTTCATTGTGCCCAGGCCCGTCCGGACGGGGGGCTTCGCCTGGAGCGTTGCGATATCAACAACCAGTTGGAGGTCAACGGCGATGAGCGCAAACTGATCAGAAGCATTCGTCTGCAGGGCAAGGCGGATGAATTGGAGCAGGTGAATACATTTAACGAAAACGTGAAGCGAAGCAGTGGTCTCAAGAACTATAGTTGGAATACGCCACCTGCGACGGAGACAAATGACGGTCGCTGGAGCTTTACATATGATGCCGTCTACGTGGGACCCTTGCCGACACAGTAACAATGAGTGATCGAGAAAAACGCCTCCTCTTCTTCATGGCCGTCATCGTCTTCCTGGTGGTGAATGGGGGTGCAGTAAAACTTTTTTATCTACCCAAGCTGAAGACCGCCCGCGCGCAGGAAACAGAATTCCGAAGCAAGTACGAGATCGCCCGCGAAGATCTTGAAGCCCAGGACAAGCGAAGTGATGAGGTCGCCTGGGTGATCAAGAACGAAGGAGAGCCCCGTTCAGCCCAGAAGGCCTTGACGGACCTGGAGCAACTCGCCAACCGGGAAGCGCAGCGTCGCGGCTTGACCGTAAAACGGCGTAAGCCGATGAAGGCGGTGGACGACAGGAGCCTCTTTTATCATCGGGCGCGGGTGGAGATCGAAGTGAGCGGTCGCGAGAATGTTCTCTACCAATGGATGGATCGCCTGAATGCACCCTCGGAATTCCGTTCCGCGACCATGATTCGCCTCAATTCAAAGCGTGATGACGACACTCTGATCGATTGTCTGATCGTCCTCGAACAGTGGTTTGTCCCCGAGATCCCAGAGGCCTGAAGCCCAAACACCAAATTTTAACATGATCCATTCGAAGATGAAAATGATGCCCTCTCTCACCGCGGTCATCCTGATGGGGATGATCCTCCCTGCGATCTCAGCAGTGCCAAAGAAGCAGCCCTTGGGTCGCTATGCGGAGTTGTGGACGGACTCTCCCTTCACGGTGAAGCCTCTGATTGTGGCTCCCGAAGTGGAGGAAGAAAATCCACTCGACGACTACACTTTGGCCGGTGCCTGTATGATGAAGGGCGGCTGGTTCGTGGTCTTGATCAACAAGAAGGATCGCAACGAACGGGTGCGCATTCGGCCCGGAGTTGAGAACCTCAATGGCTTCCAAGTGGTCGGGGTGGAGAATGAAGGCGGCTATATGGAAACCAAGGTCCAGATACAGACCCGGAATGGGAAGAAGGGAACCGTGGAGTATGACAAGAAGTTCATCGTCCTGAAGAAGGCCACTCCGCGGGCCCCGACCAGAAAGCCCACCGCCAAACCCGGACAGAGGCCGCCCATTCCTGGACGCACCACCAATCGACCTCCGGTTACGGGCAAGAAACCCACCACCTCCACTGCGCGCCCGTCTCGGGTTCGCCGCGTCCCCAATCCTCCCACCCGATAACTTTTCTTAAACACGTCTCATGAGCCGATCAATCATCCTCATCCTCGTTCTTGCCCTGCCCCTTGCGGCCCAGGAAAAGCCTCCTGTGCCCAAGCCACCCGGCCCTGTTAATCCTGTGGCACCGCCCGTGGATCCTGCAGCACCGCCCGTGGATCCTGCGGCACCGCCCGTGGATCCTGCGGCACCGCCCGTGGATCCTGCGGCACCGCCCGTGGATCCTGCAGCACCGCCCGTGGATCCTGCGGCGAATCCGGTTGTCCCCGCGATTCCGCCCATTCCCAATCTCATTCCGCCGCGGCCCGCCATTAATCCGAACCCAAATGATCCTCTGCCGGCTCGCGCGGTTGCGGGGGTGATTAACATTCCGGACCCCAATCTTCCCGCGACCTTGAATGCCGCCAACCTCACTGGACAGGACATCGCGGAACTCTACCACCAATACACCGGGTTGCGCGTTCTCGTGAGCCAGGAAGCCGCCTCCGGGGAAGTCTCCTTCATTGTTCCCGGTCAAATGTCCTATGCCCAAGCGGCGCGCATCATTGAGAAGAAGCTGGTCATGGAAGGATTCGAAATCGTTCCCGACAGCGACGATCCCGGTCTGGTCAAATTGGTTCTCGCGAACTCGCAGACCAGCGGGGTGAAAGCCTTGGGCGCGCCCATTCTCCACACCAAGGAAGAACTCGAATCCATCACGCCCGCCGACCGGTTTGTCACCTATGTCATGGCGTTGGAATATCTGAAGCCGGATGACGCCCTTCGGGCCTTCTCCTCGGTGGTGCAGCAATTCGGATCGGCCGGGACGGTGGCTGCCGTGCCCAACGCGGGATCAGTGGTGATCTCCGGCAACCTGCCCCTGGTTCGCATGCTGGTGGAGCTCAAGGAGAGCATCGATGTTCCCTCGGCCCAGATCGGCACCAAGTTCGTGGAGGTGACTTTTGCCGATGTGGAGGATCTCGCCGCCAAGTTGAATGAGATTTTCAACAACCAGCGCCAGACCCAGCAATCTGCACGGGTGCAGCGCACCACTCCCGCCGGGGTGCCTCCCATTCCCACCAACGTCGCAGCGGGAGCGATCGCCGCGGCAGGCAGTGGGGCCGCAGGGGAAGATACCCCTCTCAACATCATCGCCCAGCCCCGGACCAGTCGGCTCTTTTTGATGGGGCGTCCGGTGGACCTGGTCTTTGTCGAAGGACTCATCGCCGGCTTTGACGCGCCGAGTTCCAAGCGGAACTACCTGCAATTGAAGCTGCACTACCTGCCCGTGATCGAATTTCTCGATGTGGCGGCGCAGGCCATCGAGCGCACTCTTGAAGCGGGAGCTGGATCCGGGGGCGGGGGATCACGGACCAGCAGCGTATCGCAGGCAAGGAATACCGCGACTTCGAATCGCTCTACATCCAGAACCAGCCAAACCAGTCGCAGTTCCCAGACTGGTGGGAACACCACTGGCGGTGGAAACCGGGCACAACTTCAGCAGCAACAAATTGACACCAAACCGACACCCCTCCTGATCAACAAGACCCTCCTGGTAGCCGACAACATTTCCAACAGCATTGTGGTCAATGGACCGCCCCATCACATTGAGATCGTGGAAGATCTCGTGATGAGGCTCGATCAACCGTCGGAACAGGTCGCCATCACGGCGGTCTTTGGAACCTATGATCTCACCAAGAATCGATCCTTCGGAGTCGACTTGGCGAAAATGATCAATGGAGGCCGCGATTTTTCCGCGGGTGTTCAGAATCGCGGATTTGTTCCCGGGACTACCGCGGTGATCGACCCGAATACGATTATCAATCTTGGAGGATTGCTCAACACCGCTGCGGGACGTGGCTTGAACAGCTACGTTGCGATTGGCGACAGCTTCGGTTTGTTCGTCAACGCTCTGGAGACCAACACGAATTTCACTGCCATCGCACGTCCCACCGTGTTTACGACCAACAACGGAGAGGCTCGGCTGAGCTCCGGTCGGCGGATTGCGATTCCGACCAGCACCTTCCAGGGTGGCACAACGGGGAATACCACCAACATCGAATTCCGGGACATCACCTTGGAGTTGGTGGTGACTCCCTTGGTCAACTCGAGCGACGAGGTGACGCTCGATATCTCCCTGATCCGGGATGGAGTCGGGGCCGACCGGGTGGTCGGCACTCTCACGGTCCCCGACATCAATACCGATGAACTCACCACCCGGGTGACGGTCCCGAACAAATCGACCATCATTTTGGGCGGACTCATCTTGGAGGAAGACACCCAAGGCGGCTCGGGGATTCCGATCTTGAGGTCCCTCCCTGCTATCGGCCCGCTCTTCGGAGCCAAGAGCGGCAACAAAACGCGGACCGAGCTCGTGATCTTGGTCTATCCCACCATTCTCACCCACCAGTCCCAAGTAGCGCAATATCAGAACACCTATGACACCAAGAGCAAGGTCGCATCCCGCGCCCGCGCCTCGGTGGAGGGAAGCGGGATTCTGCCTGAGCGGGGCGCCTATACCCCAGATGCGGGTTACCCGGGTAGTTCGGGGAGAAGTTTGAATGGTGCGGGAAGGGCGGTTCCGGTGCAGCCCAATGTCACCAAAGGAGGGGTCATGACCTCCCCGAGCCACCGTGCGATGCGCAATAAGCTCCGCAGATAGCATTCCGAGCTGAATCCACTGGCGCGTCCGGCTGGCCGGGAGTATTTTTCCGCGCAAACCGGGTGCTTGCCATGCAGGGCCGAAGCGGCTTCATTAGCGCCCCACGCAATCCCTCACTATGGCAGAACCACCCATCGAAGAAACCAAGTCCACGGAAATTACCGCCAAAGACCTGCCCAAGAATCTGAGTGATCTAATTTTGAAGGCCGATGCGGCGATCGAGCAAGCTAACCTGAGTTACGCTGTCAAGCTCCTCGTGTCGGTCCTGAAACAGGAGCCTGGTTTCCTCGAAGGGCGCAAGAAGCTGCGCGCTGCGGAAATGAGCATCGCGGGTCCGCCGAAGAAGAAGGGTCTCTTCGGTGGGGGACTCGGACTGGGGAAACTCAAGAGCCAGTCCAAGAAGGATCCGGTCGGCGTTCTCGAAGCGATCGAGAAAGAACTCGAGAAAGATCCCTACAACGCGGGCGCCAATGATCTTCTTTTTGACAGCGCGATGCGGGCCAATATGCTCGACACCGCCGCCTTTGCCCTGGAAACCGTGCGCAAGGGCACTCCGGAGAATACCAAACTCCTCCATAAGCTTGCCGAGTTCTACATGAACCGCAACATGCCTGATCAATCGGCGGCGGTTTACAAGGACATCTGCAAGGTGGATCCGACCGACACCGATGCGATCAAGGGGGAGAAGGATGCCACCGCCCGCGCCTCGATGGCGCGGAGCCAGGACTCCTCCGGCGGATTTCTCAAGAAGGACGACGCCGCAACCCTCGAGTTGGAAAAATCATCGCGGGCGGCCATGACGGCCGAACAGCTCGAAGAGAAGCGCGATGGGCTGATCGAGGAATACAATGCGAACGTCAACAATTTCGATGTCAGCAAGCGCCTGGCCGACGTTTACGAGCAAATGGAAGACTGGGCGATGGCCCACCAGATGTACGACTGGGCTCACAGTCTTTCGAGTGGAGACGTGGCCCTCAAGCAGAAGGCGGGCTATATGAAGGACCGCGCTGGGGATGAGGAGGTCAAGGGCCTTGAATCCCGGGCCCGCGAGAATCCCGACGACGAGGAAGCTCGCGCGCAGTTGGAAGAATTGCAGCAGGGCCGAATCGCTGAGCAAGTGGCAGAGCGGGCCAAGCGGGTGGAGCAGAATCCGACCGATCCGCAGCTTCGTTACGATTTGGGGCAGGCCCTCTATCACGCCGGCGAGTACAGCGATGCCATTCCGCATCTTCAACAAGCGACCCGCAACCCGCACATCCGCACTCGAGTGCTGCTCCTCCTGGGCCGCACCTTCGATGCCAAGGGGATGAGCGATATGGCGGTGAAGCAGCTTACCGATGCAAATGCGGACCTGCACGCTATGGACAACATCAAGAAGGAAGTCCTCTACGAGCTGGGTCTCATCCACGAAAAGATCGGAGATGCGACCGAGGCCCTGGGCTGTTTCAAGCAGATTTACGAGGTCGACTACGGATACAGCGACGTCGCCAAGCGCGTTGAGGAATCTTACTCCGGCTAGGATTCGCGGGCTGCAATCGAAGGGCAACGTCCGCGCGCGCGTTCGCGGACATCCGTCTTTCTTGTTCGCGAGTGGTGATTAGAGCCGATCGAGCGCATCGACGCAGAATCGTGTCCAGGACTCCAGGGACTGGTAGAGCGGACCCCGGAGTTCCTCGATGGTGCGGAACTGGAGATTGTGCAAGGCATCCTCCCGAGCGCTCACACAGTCGTCGGCGAGTTCGAAGAGGTGAACCACTCCGAGGTGAACCCGGCCCACGGTGTTGCTATCGTCGTTGAGAAGGGCAACCACTCGTTGGGAGGGTTTGCTATTGAGGACGAGCTCTTCTTCGATTTCCCGCTCCACGCCGGCCATGTAGGTTTCGTGACCAAGGTGCCCTTCCCGTTCGTCGACGGGATTGATGTGTCCGCCGATGCCGAGGGACCCTTGGGCGTGGAGTCGGCTTTCTCCGCCGGACTTGCCTCGAACGTAGTGCAGGTAGCGGTTCTCGAAGCGAAAGAGAGTGTAGGGAATGATTTGCTTGTGGCTGGGATCTTCCTCGGCGGTCTCCCGGTCCATAAAGAAGTTGTTGGCGGGATCAAGCAGGGTGGGGATGTAGTGCTCGGTTTCGGTGGTGAGTCCCTGGAAGTTGCCGAGTTCGTCGAGGAGGTTGCGCGGAATGACCAGGATTTGTTCGCCGTCATACGTGGACATGCGGTAGGCTGTCCCCGCGCCGACAAAAGGAAACTCTAAATTTGAGGGAGAGAGCTTTCCTGGGTGGGTAGGAAGTTTCGGGTGGGACCGGTCGCAGACCATGCCCGCTTCAGAGGATTCGGGAATTTCCAATTTGTGTTCATCACTCCGGAAGAATCTTGGCGAGTGGAAGAAATCACAAGGGGGCCTGGGGAGTTTTAGGCGGGGAGCATTCCGCCCCCTCCCGGACAAAGGCGAGGATTTTCTGATCGTCCTCCCCGGCAGCCCAGACGGACCGCAGGAAGTCGGCGAGATGAATGTTGTGTTCGCGGAGGAATTTGCGGTCACCGCCGCAGCCGTACATCAGGTCAGGATCGAGTTCGCCCCGGAGTTTTGCGCGGCCCTTGGTGATGATGCGAGGCAGGTAGGAGATCCCCTCGAGGAGGTCACCGAAGCTGGGCAGATCATCCCGGGTGATCTTCGTCTCGCTGTGCCTGCCGCATTGGATGACCTTGAGGTAGTCCCGGCGAACGGCTGCGATGAGGAGGGCAGTGGTCGGAGCGGGGGCTTTTTCGTCGACGAAATCCTCAACGAAATCGAAGAGCTCACGGGGCTTATAGCCAATATCCTGGAGAAATCGGAGGTCGGCCGCGGTGTAGTAATTCGCCAATTCCGTCTCGCCGGCCCGGTAGCGCTCCACCGAGCGTTCGAAGAGATGCATAAACTGTTCGTTCCAAGTCATGTAGGAGTAACTTGGGTTCCTGGCCCCGATCCTGTCAACGCCGGAGGGTGGCGGCTCGGACAACGGATTGACATATCATGAACACTACTCAGAACCCCTTATCAAATGAAGATGGTTGGTATTGGACTAGGGGTCTTGTTTGGATGTTACGGCCTTAAGCTTGGTCCTGGGGTTACTGGTATTGGCCGGCTTCCACGGGTGGGGCTTTGCCGGTCTTTGATGGGCGTCTCAATGGAGACATGGTCAACCAGCAGATAGAGTCGGCACAATTAAAATGAAGGGAGGATCGCCAGCCTCAGGGAGCGCATTGCGAATATCAAAGGGCGCATGGAGGGGCGCCATAAGCGCAAGGCTGATGCCCGCAAACTTGGTGTCGCCAAGCTCACCATGGAGCGTCGCCAGAGTCGGATCGTGCAACTTGAAGGCGAGAGGGGATCGTTCTTCCGCCGGGAAGGGTACAGACAGGGGAGCGGCGAATCAGGAGATTGGAGCGCAAGCAGGATCAAATTCCGATCCGGATTCTGCACGCGGAAGCCGAGATGGGGAAATGGAATCCGAACTACTGGAGTCGTGGAGTGCAAAGCCCTTAAGGTGAGCTCGAAAACCCGGGGCGCACGACGGCGCGAGCACTCTTTCTGGCTCGCCGGGCGTCGGGTCGGCAGCAACGCCGCAGGGACGGGAACGAAGCCAGACAGGAAGAGATCCTTGAGCCTTTGTGGTGCTCGGTGCCCAGAGCCCTGCAGTAAATGCTCCATATTCCGGCAAGAGCGGAACAGTGGGAACCTCGTTTCTACGCGTCGGATCTGAGCCTTAGGGCGCGATAGCCTCTGCAATGAGTCGTCGGTAGGTCCGCCTGGCGTGGTCGTATGCCATTTTGGCATCCTCCATCTCATCGGCATCGATGAACTTCTCTTTCTGCTTCCAGCAATTTTCGGTTCCCTGCATGCACCACTCGGCGCTGCGCTTTGAGGCCCGCACGGGCTGGTGTCCCACCGTGACCCAGACGGGGTTGGTGTGAGAAGAGGGGAGAATGCGCGCGGCCACCCAAGAGCTGTGCTCGATGGCGATTTCCAAGCTGAGGTCCTTCATCACTCCGTCGGCTCGCAGGGTGGTCTCCTTCACGGGGATTCCATTCACAATAATTTCGACCACGACATCACGCGAGTCTCCTACGCGGGCGCGCTCAACATGCCAGTACGGCTTCTGCTGGTAGGGGCGATCGCGCAGACTGGGAATGGGCGTCCTGGGAAGGAAGGCTGCCGCCTTGAGCTTGGCGATGACCTTGCCGGGTTGGTCGAGATTCATGGCGCTTCCGTTCACGCCAACGGCAACGGTGCCCACTTGAAAATCGATTAGGTGAGAGCGTCCGTCCCCGACATAGTTGCGCCCCTGGCGGATGCCTTCGCACCAGTCATTGAAGGTGAGTTTGTGGTCGAGTTTCACATAGGAGCGTCCCAGCCCCACCCGCTCGGCATAGATGCAGGGGAAGTCGGTTTCACCGCTGATGCGGGTGCGGAAGCCACAGTTCAGGGCGTGATACCAAATGTTGAGCTCCCATACGTAGGGAGTGTCGACCATGGAGATAAAGTCGACGGCGGGCACCTGCCCGCCATCGGGGCCCTCTACGGTGTGGGTGACATCGACGATGTATTCGTTGGCGCCAATGCCATCGAAGGGCG
>Ga0302119_10000455_pt1 | contig 18471 bp, 16 predicted proteins | sample AG5_Tmax_MG_FD_203114 | JGI IMG/M metagenome (GOLD analysis project Ga0302119, IMG submission 203114) | Marine microbial communities from Western Arctic Ocean, Canada - AG5_Tmax | ecosystem: Environmental > Aquatic > Marine > Oceanic | place: Canada: Western Arctic Ocean | collected 2017-10-01 | reverse complement strand
GAACCTGTATTTATTGCAGCTGTTTGTGCCACTGAATGCTTTGGGTTTTATTTACCGTGAGATACGCCGAGCACTGTCTGATATAGAGAATATGTTTGGTTTATTGAAACGCCAGTCCACGGTGCAAGATAAAGCCGATGCGCCGACCATAAAAGTTCAGGCTGCAGCTATAGAGTTTGAGCAGGTTGATTTTAGTTACCAAAATCAACGCCAAATTCTAAAAAAACTTAGTTTTAGCGTAGCTCCTGGTGAAAAAGTAGCGATTGTAGGCCCCAGTGGTTCTGGTAAATCTACTATTGGACGCCTGCTATTCCGTTTTTACGACATTAATGCTGGAGCCATTCGTATTGATGGCCAAGACTTACGTGATGTACAGCAGCTCAGTTTAAGGGAATCCATTGGGGTAGTGCCTCAAGACACCGTACTATTTAACGACACCATCTGGAACAATGTGGCTTATGGTTGTACGGACGCCAATGACGAAGCCATTTGGCAAGCCATCGACATGGCTTCGTTACGAACTTTTGTTGAGTCGATTCCAGACGGTGTAGAAACTGTTGTTGGTGAACGGGGTTTAAAGGTATCTGGTGGCGAAAAGCAACGTATCGCTATCGCTAGAGTGCTACTTAAGAACCCGTCTATATTGCTATTTGATGAAGCGACTTCTGCCCTAGATTCAGAATCTGAACGTAGCATTCTCAAAGCCTTGGCAGACATATCCACTAACAAAACGACTATAGTTATTGCCCATAGATTGTCCACTATTGTGGATGCAGATCGAATTTTGGTAATTGATGATGGCAAGCTAGTGGAGCAGGGCAGTCATCAAGAGTTACTCACTCAAGGTGGCCACTATGCTCGGTTATGGCAGATGCAGCAGACGACTAACGGTTAAAAAAGTACTTTAACCGGTCACATGCTTGGTGCAAAACTGCCATGTCTGTGGCATAAGAAAAACGAAAGTGGCCGGGCAGGCCAAAAGCACTGCCTGGCACTAGCGCCACACTGGTGCTTGCCAGTATGCCTTCTAGTAGGCTGACATCATCTTGGTAACTCAACTGAGCTATCGCCGCACTACAATCTACAAAACTATAGAAAGTCCCTTGGCTAGGTAACACCTTAAGCCCAGGCATCATATTAAGCTGCTCAACAACATAATTGTGTCGGTGTTGATACGCGCTGACCATGGGCGCTAACAAGTCCTGTGGGCCCTCTAAGGCCGCGAGGGCGGCAGCTTGGCTGATGCTGCTTGCACAAGAGCTAGACTCTACCTGCACATTGGTCATGGCAGCAATGATGGCTTCTGGGCCAGCAGCATAGCCAATACGCCAGCCAGTCATCGCGTAGGCTTTAGAGACACCATTGACTAACACGCACCGGTTAGCTAGATCTGGACACACATTCAGCAGGTTAACCAAAGGTTCTTGGCCCCAGTAGATGTGTTGGTATATGTCGTCGCTTAAAATGATCACGTGTGGGTGCAAACGCAGGACTTCACCAATAGCCATCAATTCGGTGCGGCTATAGGCTTGCCCACTAGGGTTGCTAGGGCTATTGAGCATTAACAGCTTAGTAGCGGGTGTAATAGCTTTTGATAATTGCGCAGCTTTGAGTTTAAAGGCTTGAGACGCTGGGCAAGGAATAATGACACATTTTGCACCGGTCATAGTCACCATGGCGGAATAGGACACCCAATAGGGTGCCGGTATAATCACTTGGTCACCTGCTTCTAATATTGTAACCGTAAGGTTGTAGATACTCTGCTTAGCACCGTTACTAACCAACACTTGGTTGGATTGGTAGCTTAATTGATTTTCTCGCTGGTACTTATCACATACTGCTTGGCGTAGTGCTAGGGTACCGGCTACATGGGTATAGCGTGTCTGGCCCGATTTCATGGCTGAAATTGCAGCTTCAATTACATGGCTAGGGGTATCAAAATCTGGCTCACCTACGGCTAGATTGATCACGTCCTCACCGTCAGCTTTCATTTGTGATGCAAGGTTACTAATGCTCACAGTAGCAGAAGGCTTAAAAGAGTGTATTCGTTGCGAAAGAGGCCACGTCACTGGCATAACTCCGTTATACTATTGGGTTTGCTGGTTAGGGTATCACGCCGGGCCCTAGATAATGAATCCAAATGAAGTAAATAATGAATCCGCTATTTGAATTAAAGTCGAAGTTTGAGCCTGCAGGTGATCAGCCCACAGCTATCAAAGAGTTGGTAGAGGGTATCGACGCGGGCTTGGCTGCTCAAACTCTTCTCGGGGTAACGGGTTCGGGTAAAACCTATACCATCGCTCAGGTGATTAACAAAGTGCAGCGACCTACGCTTGTTATGGTCCATAACAAAACCTTAGCGGCTCAGTTGTATGGCGAGTTTAAGGAGTTTTTCCCTAATAACTCGGTAGAGTACTTTGTATCCTATTACGATTATTATCAGCCAGAAGCCTATATGCCAGCGTCGGATACCTTTATTGATAAAGATTCATCCGTTAACGAACATATTGAACAAATGCGCTTGTCGGCCACTAAAGCGTTGTTAGAACGCCCCGATACTATTATCGTGGCCACCGTTTCTGCCATCTATGGTTTGGGAGACCCAGAGTTGTACCATAAGATGGTATTGCACCTAAATCGCGGTGATAAGTGGGACCAGCGTGACCTTGTTAGGCGTCTTGCAGAATTGCAGTACAAGCGTAATGACGTAGATTTTCACCGCGCTACTTATCGTGTGCGTGGTGATGTGATTGATGTGTTTCCAGCAGAATCCGACGAAGAAGCAGTGCGCATTGAGCTGTTTGATGATGAAATTGAGCAGCTAAGCTACTTTGACCCGCTTACTGGCCAAGTATTGCGCAAAGTTCCACGGCTAACCATATACCCCAAAACTCACTATGTTACGCCCAGAGAAACTTTGTTAGCTGCTATTGACGAGATTGAAATTGAGCTTAAAGACCGTTTGGAGTACTACCGCGACAACGACAAGCTAGTGGAAGCACAACGTTTAGAACAGCGTACCCGTTACGATATAGAGATGATTCGTGAACTAGGTTTTTGTTCAGGCATCGAAAACTACTCACATTACCTTTCAGGGCGTAAACCTGGCGAGCCACCACCAACGTTATTTGATTATTTACCAGCCGATGCTTTGTTGGTAATGGATGAGTCTCACGTCAGTGTGCCGCAATTAGGTGCGATGTACAAAGGCGACCGGTCGCGTAAAGAAACACTGGTTCAATATGGCTTTAGACTCCCTACAGCCTTAGATAATCGGCCTATGAAGTTTGAAGAGTGGGAAGATATCGCACCACAAAAGATTTTTGTTTCAGCTACACCTAGTGTTTATGAAAATGAACATGCTGACTGCATAGTAGAGCAAGTCGTTAGGCCTACAGGTCTAATTGACCCCCCTATAGAAATACGTCCAGCTACGTCTCAAGTGGATGACTTGATGTCTGAAATTAGTATTCGTGCGGCTAAAGATGAGCGAGTATTGGCCATCGTATTAACCAAACGTATGGCTGAAGATCTGACAGATTACCTTCATGAACATGGTATTAGAGTGCGTTATTTACACTCAGATATTGATACTGTGGAACGGGTGGAAATTGTGCGTGACCTTCGCCTTGGTGAGTTTGACGTTTTAGTAGGCATAAACCTTTTGCGAGAAGGGTTAGACATGCCAGAAGTGTCTCTTGTGGCTATTTTAGATGCCGACAAAGAAGGCTTCTTGCGTTCAGAACGTTCTCTTATTCAAACCATAGGCCGAGCTGCACGAAACTTGAACGGTAGGGCTATTCTGTATGCTGAGAAGATTACCGGCTCTATGCAGCGCGCTATGGACGAAACAAACCGTCGACGTGACAAACAGATAGAGCACAATAGGATCAATAACATCACTCCAACGGGTGTTATAAAGTCTGTGCAAGACATTATGGAAGGTGCCTACACCCCCGGCTCTGGTAAAAACAAAGGCAGTAAGTCGGGGAAGAAAGTAGCTGAAGGCAATCTAGATTACACAGCAGGCAGTGAGTCGTTGAATAGCAAGCAGTTGTCTAAACTCATTAGCAAAACGGAAGATGCTATGTATGAAGCTTCGAAGAATTTGAAGTTTGAACAGGCGGGCCGTTATCGTGATCAACTACATCAACTGAAAGGTCAGTTAATGAGTCGTTAAATGGTGTGTAATGCGGAAAAACTGCTTGAAATCAAGACCTAAACTCCGTATTATTCGCGATCTAGACTTTCTAGGACTATAGCTCAGTTGGTTAGAGCGCATCGTTGACATCGATGAGGTCGGCGATTCGAATTCGCCTAGTCCTACCATATTATGTGACAAAAACAGCTACTTAAGGTTAACGCCTGGTGGCTGTTTTTGGTTTATATTATTGTCAGAAAGCCATTCTGCATAAACAAGCTGTATGCTTGGGCGAGACATTGTAGCTTCTGCAATTCGCTTAACATTGGGAAACTCTTCAATATTAGGGTGTCCTCGTGTTGGATTTAACCAGGTAGTTAGCATAAAAAGATATATATCGACTGCGCTAAAGTCTTTACCCAGCACCCAGTCATTGTCACCAATCTGATCATCAATAATTTTCCAAGTTTCCCGTAGACGCCTTATCCCACGCTTTTTCGCGCTCGCTTCGTCCGCAGATAGATCAACAAAACGATCTGGATAATAATTAGTTTGAAAGGCGGTTTGTACAGAATTAGAAAAATACACTAGAGTTTGTAAATACAATCCTCGTGTAGCGTCATGAAGTGTGGGTGCAAGATTCGCATCTGAATGTCGGTCGCACAAAAATATGGCAATAGCAGCACATTCGTATATGCCGGTATCTTCATACATAAGAACGGGCACCCATCCATTTGGGTTTACCTTTAATTGCTCGGGAGGGCGTTGCTTGCTTCTGTCTATTGTAGACTCAATTAATTCATATGGAACTCCAAGTTCTTCAAAAATTACACGAACTCCTTGGGCTGCACTTCCATCTGCATAAAATAGTTTATACGTCATTGCATTTTACCTTTTTCGCCATCAAGTTTTTATTTTGTACCTTTCATAGGTCCAAGCATCTGTGTATGTATATACAGCTAGGAACAACAAAAAGTAAAGACAAGGTAGATAATAAAATGATGCTTACGTAAGACAACTGAGTTAATTCACGCATAGACTTATGTCTCAATGCTGCATAAAATATGGGTAACCAAGGAGAGGCGTAATGTACCTATCAGAAATTAATACCTATCCCATTAAGTCCACACACCCCATATCAATTAAGGCCGGCTATTTGTTCCCTACAGGCATTGGTTTTGATCGAAATTGGATGGTGATAGACGCTAATAACGCCATGATGACATCGCGCAAATATCCCAAGTTGCTGCATGTTTTTAGCCGTATTGAGGGCTCCAATTTACGTGTTATTTTGCCACAACAAGACTTCTTGTTATCTTTGCTTCCTCAGCCTAATACCCCTGTTTTAGTGAAACATTGGGGTGAAACGCTAGTGCCTGCTTGGCCACAAAATGCGACGTTAGATGCTGCGCTAAGTGATTATTTAGGGTTAGCCTGCCGGTTGGTCTATTGTGCTAACTTACATTCTGAAGATGTCGATCAAGCAGTTTCCTTTGCCGACGCACAACCACTGTTGCTCACCACTACTGCTTCCTTAGCTGCCTTAAATGATCGGCTGGGTGAGGCCATTGGTATGGATCGATTCCGCACTAACTTAGTAGTGAGTAATCTTATTGCTGATATAGAAGATGACTGGAGCAGCGTTCGTATTGGTGCATGCGAGTTAGAAGTATCTTACCCTTGTGAGCGGTGTGTATTGACCACGATTGACCCAGTATCCCTCATTAAACATGAACAACAAGAGCCCTTGCGGACCCTGGCGACATATAGGCGCTTGGAAGAAGGTGGTGTTGGATTTGGTGTTAATCTTATAGTTGTTCGGGCTGGCCCGATCGCTATTGGTGACACTGTTGAGGTGTTAAGTTAGGCGTTAAACAAACTTTCGAAACAGCCGAGTGTCATCAAACATAGATTCCAGCTCCTCTATGCGCTGTTTAGCTAGTGGCCAAATGAGTTCCTGTACCTGTGCAATCATAGTTTCTATTAATAACAGGCTACTCACGGATGAATCCCATGCCGATGGCGCCACAATTCGAGCACTAAATACCATGCGGGTGAGGCGAGCTACAGGGGACACCCATTGGTCTGTAAACAGTATGATCTCTGCGCCTTTTTTGGCTGCCATTTCTGCTAGTTTTAAGGTGTTATTTTCGTATCGCCTTACATCGAGAATGACAATAACATCTCCCTCTTTCAAGTTTAATAAGTAGTGTGGCCAAACATTTGATGTTGTTTCAATATGGGTAATGTTGGGTCTAATTACCTGCATGTGGAGGAAGAAATAGTCTGCTAAGGTGCGGGTGATTCGGCCACCAATCACATATATGCAGCGGTTAGGATCTGCCAAAAGTTGACAACTCTTGTCGAACGTTTGAATATCAATGTGAGCTAATGATTGCTGTATATTATCCATCACTACATCAGTGAAGCGGTTTAATATATGTTCTTTTGGAGCGGCAGTTGTCCACTTGTCATGTTTAGCGATAGGGTTCGCGAGAGTGCTCTCAACTTCGCTGCGTAATTGCTGTTGATATTCTGCAAAACCACTAAAACCGAGTTTTTGAACCAGTCTCCCTACTGTTGGGGTAGAGACGCCTGCTTTTTGGGCAATGCTTGTTATTGAGCCCAATCCCGAAGCTGGATAACTGCGTAAAATAGTGTCAGCAAGTTGGCGTTCTGCGCGAGTAAGTTCGTTAAACTGTGTTTCTAGTCGTTCTGAAACTGCTGTTTTAGACATTTTAACGCCCGTTAATTTAATTGAGTGATGACTCAATATACCCTAGTAAAATAAATTATGAAAATATATTGACAGAAGCTAGCTTCAAGAACAATATTATACATAAAGTTTATGTTGGAGACTATTTTGAATCGTCAGGCGTTGATTAAAAATCATTTACATATCACCTTAGGTCAAGTATTTGGGCTATTTTCGTGATTCAGGTAACCAGCTGGTTAAGCCTGACTTATTTATCATGACTGTGCTAGATGTGAGTATGCTAAAAGTGTTTAATGATACCGGTGAAGCTCCAGTTTTACTGGTTTGTGAACATGCAACTAACTTTATTCCGGCTAATTTTGATGACTTAGGTTTAAGTAAGCAGCAGTTAAAAAGCCATATTGCATGGGATCCCGGTGCTATTGAAACGGCAGAGGCAATGGCTCTGTTATTAGATGCTCCATTGATCTCGGCACCAGTTTCACGATTGCTTTATGACTGTAATCGTCCCCCAGAGTCGCCTACTGCTATTCCCCTGATGTCAGAAAATCAGCCTATACCTGGCAATGGTAGCCTCTCTGAGGGGGCTAGGCTGCAGAGAGTGGCAGACTATTATCGGCCCTTCGAGGCTGCTGTGGCAAAACAAGTGTCATCTATGGATGCGCCTCTGATAATCACGGTCCACTCATTTACTCCCGTATTTTTGGGGCAACAGCGGCAAGTTGAAATAGGCGTGTTACATGATGAAGATTCTCGTTTTGCCGATGCCTTTTTGCAACAAGTGCTGATGGATGCTCGGTTTAATATTCAACGCAACCAACCTTATGCGCCCACTGATGGTGTTACCCACACACTAAAACATCATGCCTTACCCAGTGGTCTAGCCAATGTAATGCTAGAAATTCGTAATGATCTAATTGCATCACCTACACAGCAGCAACAAATGGCAGCCTACCTTGCAAAACACATAGTAATGGCTGCAGAGAGAATATAAATGTCAAACAAGCAACAAACTATTTCACCCGTAGACGGTAGTATTTATCTTGAACGTGATTATGCGAACTCTAAGCAGGTAGACCTTGCCTTAGACTTAGCTCATAGATCACAAAAGCGATGGGGTCAGGTTCCACTCGAGGAACGTAAAGGCCTGTGTAGTGGCGCTGTGCAAGCTTTGGAGTTGAATAAAGACCAGATTGCACAAGAGCTTTGCTGGCAAATGGGGCGTCCGATTAAGTACGCCGCAGGGGAGGTAAACAGCTTTGCTGAGCGTGCAGAGCATATGATCGCTATTGCTGACACAGCTCTTGCGCCCTTACAGCAAGATGAGAAAGAAGGATTTATACGCTACATCCGCCGTGAACCTGTGGGTGTGGTTTTAGTGATAGCACCTTGGAACTTTCCTTTACACACACCTATCAACGTTATTGTGCCGGCTATACTGGCGGGCAACAGTGTCATCTTAAAGCACTCTAGCCAAACCCCGCTATGTGCTGAGCGAATCTGCCAAGCTTTTACTGAGGCAGGCTTGCCTGAGGGAGTTTTGCAATACTTGCACATGGATCATGACTCCACTGAAGCCTTGGTGGCCTCAGGTGAGGTTAATTATGTTGCCTTCACGGGCTCTGTCGCTGCTGGCCGCAAGATTGAGCGAGCTGCTGCGGGTCAGTTTATTGGTGTGGGACTTGAATTGGGTGGTAAAGACCCTGCTTATATTCGCGCTGACGCAGATTTGGACTATGCTATCGAATCTACTGTAGATGGTGCATTTTTTAATTCGGGACAATCATGCTGCGGATTAGAGCGCATTTATGTGCATGAGTCTGTGTATGACGCTTATGTAGACGGTTTTATTGCCTTAACAAAAGGTTTTAATCTAGGGCGTTCCGATGACCCAGATACTACTCTTGGACCTATGGTACGTACCTCTGCGGCAGATTTTGTACGTCAGCAAATTGCTGAAGCACTAGAGCAAGGAGCGGTAGCAAATATTCAACCCAGTGAATTTGCTATGGATCAACCTGGAAGTCCTTACATGGCACCCCAAGTTCTAACACAGGTAGATCATAGTATGCGGGTGATGACTGAAGAGAGCTTTGGTCCAGTGGTAGGAATTATGAAAGTGGCAAATGATGAAGAAGCCATTGGCTTAATGAACGATAGCGACTTAGGTTTAACTGCGGCTATTTTCACCCAAGATATGGATGCAGGTATTGCGTTGGGTGATCAAATTGAAACAGGCACTTTCTTTATTAATCGATGTGATTACCTTGATCCTGCGTTGGCGTGGACCGGTGTTAAAAATACTGGTCGAGGTTGCACTTTGTCGAGTTTAGGTTTTTCCGCCTTAACTCAGCCTAAGTCGTACCATATTAAAACTAAGCTATAGGGTTAATTATGACCACATTTGATTACATTATTGTTGGTGCTGGCTCAGCTGGCTGCGTGGTGGCTAATAGACTTAGTGCCGACCCACGCATTAGTGTGTGTTTGGTTGAAGCAGGCGGCTCCGGCAAGAGTCCCTTGGTGAGTATACCTGCTGGTATTTTTGGTTTATACGGCAATAAAAAATACGATTACAGTTTTACTAGTGTGCCTCAAAAGAACCTCTTCAATCGAGTGATGAACGTTAATCGAGGTAAAGCACTAGGTGGCTCCAGTGCAATAAATAGCATGGTGTACATTAGAGGCAACCGCAACGACTATGACGGTTGGGCAGCCCTAGGCTGTGATGGCTGGGGCTATGATGATGTGCTGCCTGTATTTAAAAAAATGGAGTCTAACCAAATTGGCCAAAGCGCAAAATATCATGGTTTTGATGGTGAGCTAACCATCTCTAAACAGCAAGACCCAAACCAAGTGGCTAAGGTTTTTGTAGCGGCTGGCAAGGTAGCTGGATTGTCAGAAAATACAGACTTTAACGGCCCATCACAATTAGGGTTGGGCATCTATAATGTTAAACAAGATCGTGGGCAGCGAGTAAGTAGTTATACAGCCTTCGTAAAGCCCATTATGTCTCGAAGTAATCTTACCATTATGACTCACACGCAAGTGTTGGAGTTAAATATTGAAGGTGACACTGTATCGGGTATGACGATTGAACGTGCTGGTGCACAGCAGCAGTTGCATTGCAATAAAGAGGTGATTCTTTGTGGTGGCACTATTTTATCACCCGCTATTTTATTGGCTTCAGGTATTGGCGATCGAGATGAACTTCAGCAGTTAGGCATTGATTGTAAATATCATGTGCCAGGTGTGGGTGAGAACTTACAAGATCATATTGATAGCATGGTTACCGTTAGGTCTGCACAAGCGGACACGATTGGTTTATCTCTTAAAACCTTAATCCCTCACGTATTTCCAGCACCATTTAAGTATTTCCTTGGCCGCAAGGGCTGGTGGACGACTAATTATGTAGAGGCGGGTGGTTTTGCGAAAACAAAATTGGCTGTGGCTGCCAATGTGGATGCGGATGGAAGTGTTGAGGCTGAAGTTGATCCAGACGTACAGTTTCACTTTACACCTTTGTATCGTAGCCACAGAGGTAAGACGTTTGAATGGGGCCACGGTTATTCGGTGTTCACCTGTGTGTTAAGGCCTCTGAGCAGTGGCAGTGTTAAATTGGCCAATGATGGTAGCAAACGGAACGTACTCATTGATTTTAATTTTTTTGCTCATGAGCAAGACCAACAAACGTTGGTAGACGGAGTGAAAAAAGCTCGCGAAATACTAGCTTCACCTGAGTTTGATCATTTGCGAGGTGAAGAAATGGCACCCGGTAAAGAAGTTCAAACCGATGCTCAGATTCTTGACTACTTACGGCTTACTGCGACCACCGTATACCACCCAGTTGGCACCTGTAAAATGGGCACTGACTCACAGGCGGTGGTGCATCCGGCAACACTAAAAGTAACAGGCATGGACAATCTACGGGTGATGGATGCGTCTGTTATGCCGCGTTTGATCAGCGGCAATACATCGGCAGCAACTATGATGATTGGCGAACGTGGTGCTGCCATGGTGTTGGCAGAACACCACAGCTAATGAGAAGAATACAAAGATGAAAGAAGCCTGTGTAGAGTCACAAGACGTGGTTATTATTGGTGCCGGTTTTGTAGGTATCGCGACCGCTATGTGGTTACAAAAGAGTGGTCATAAGGTCACCTTAGTAGACCCAGAACCGTTTATGGAAGGGGCTTACTTTGGTAATGCCTGTACCATAGCGACTTACGCTAATATTCCTGTAGGCACGCCTAGCACCATCAAACAAATCCCTAAGCTATTATTCAATCCCAACAGCCCTTTATCGATTAACTGGGGATATTTACCTTGGCTTACGCCGTGGTTGTTGCGTTTCGCTTGGGCTAGCCAGCCCTCCAAGGTGGCGTATATCGGTCATCAGTTGGGTGTGTTGTTAAGTCACGCACTGGGTGCTTTAGAACCATTGATCGATGAAGCGCAAGGCCATGATTTAGTCAGAAAAAATGGCACTTTGTATTTGTATGGTAGTGAGGCCGGGTTTGTTAAAGCAAAGCCAGATATTGAATTAAGGCGCCGTCATGGCATCCCGGTGACAGAGCTGACTAAGGCCGAAATTGGCGATCTAGAACCGCATTTGAAGCCGATTTATGAGCGTGGTTTGTTTTTCGAAAATGCGCAGCAGCTACTTAGCCCCGTGGATTTGTTACAGCGTATGGCAAAATCTGTGATTGCCAACGGTGGTGAAATCATTACTAACAAAGCGTTGGGTATTGAGCGTATCAGTGCAGACAAGCTTAAGGTACAGTTACAAGGTTCTAGTTTGTTAGCAGATAAGGTGGTGGTGGCTGCCGGTGCTTGGTCAAAGAGCTTGGCGCAGCAGATAGGGGATGCAGTGCCACTAGATACGGAGCAGGGGTATCACGTGATGTACAAAGGTGCGCAACAGTTGCTTAATAGGCCTGTCGGTTGGGCTGATGTGGGCTTTTATATGACACCTATGAATGATGGATTACGAGCGGCTGGCACCGTTGAATTAGCGGGCCTTAACAACCCAGCTAACCCTCGACGTTTAAAACTCATTGCGGACACAGTGAAAACCCTATTGCCACAACTGCCAACCCACGATAGTGAGTGGACTGGCTTTAGACCTTCCATGCCGGACTCCATGCCAGTCATTGGCCAGTCAAGCAAAGATACTGGTGTTTATTACGCCTTTGGTCATGGCCATATTGGTGTAACCTTATCAGGTATTACCGGCAAGTTGATTAGTGAGCTGATTGATGGCAAGTCACCCAGTATCGATATTTCAGCCTTTGGAGTACAACGGTTTTAGCCTTACCCCTAAGTGTAAGCCTTTTGCTCCTTGGGTGGTTTCTGCGGCTTGCACTACTGGGGTGCTAGGGGTAATCCTGAGTTACCGCTGGGTTTGATGACCTCTGGTGCATAGGCTTTGCGGGCGAATACACGCTCCAAAAATGGTGCAAAAAACTCTAAGGGTTGGCTGTCATAATCTGGATCAAAGCAATTTTGATCCCAGCGTTCACAAAAATCCACTGCAGTTTGGTAATAAGGGTGGTCACGGTATTGGTCACGTTCATTGGGGTTCCAACCGTCTAGATGGTGGGCGTAGTAAATCATTTGAAACACCCCGTGGTGCTCAATCACCCAAGTGACTTCCTCACAGACAAAAGGGCGGATGATTTCTGCGGCCATACGGTCGTGATTTTGTGGTGCTAGGCCATCACCTATGTCGTGTAACAGAGCAGCCACTACCCAGTCGTCATTAGCACCTTCGCGCCATGCTCTTGTGGCAGATTGCAGGCCATGCTCCAAACGACTAATGGCGTAACCGCCTAAGCTGTCTTGGCCTTGGCGTTCGAGTTCATCATACAATCGCTTAGCCGTTTTGGAAAAAAACAAGTGCTCTAGGTCTTGCAGCATTGCGTAATCTTGATGGGTACCATGTTTCATTTGGGTAAAACTAACGGTGGCCATTGTTTGTTCTCCAGTTCTATAGTGATCTATTTGGTAGTATTGCCTTGAATGCCCTTAAGTTTAGCATCTAAGGCTTGCTGTTTTTGCCATGCCTTCAAATCGAAGTTGCTGGTAGCAGGTAGGTCTGTTTGAAAGTGACCATAGTTATCAACGCCCCGTACTAACATGGCTGAATCTTGTTGTTGCTTAACTTGCTTTACTGCTGGACTAATATATTGAATATTAAGGCCAATACGGCGGTCATTACTTAAATTGGGTTTGGAGCAATGAATAGTCCACCCGTGGTGGAACGATGCTTGGCCTGTTGTGAGGCTTGCAACGATGCTCTTGTTAGGGTCTATATCATTAATGGTTTGCCCACTGAGTAACACATTATTGGCGTCTTGGGTGTTGTGGTGTTTTTGTTGCCCGTGCCTGTGGCTGCCAGGGATCATATGCATACATCCGCTGGCTTCGCTAGCATCTGACAATGCCAACCAAACACTCACTTGGGCGTCAGAATCTAATCCCCAGTAAGTCAGGTCTTGGTGCCAGCTCACGTGGCTTTCGGTATGGGCTTCTTTAACGATATAAGCTGCGCTATAAAGCAATATATCTGGGCCAATCAGTTGCTCAACAATATCAAGAAGATTGGGTAAAATTGCTAGTTGATAGGGTGATTGCATTGCTGTGTGGGCTTTGAACTGATAATGCATTGGCCCACGTTCGGCTTCAACGGCCTCCAAAATAGAACGATGGGCTAAGGCATCCGCAGGACTAATAATGGGCACCCCAGTTAAAAAACCTTGGTCATCATAAAGTGATTTTAAACAATCTATCATAGCCATCCTCCAAACTGATTATGGCAGAAAGAATGCCACTTTACCGAGTGCTTGACAAGACCACTGCAGGCTGGCGATAGGACATCAAAATAGCTAGTGTGATGCAATTCAACGAGTGGGTGGTTTTTATCTGCTTGGCTATGCAACCAAGCCTCTTCGATGTGCCCGTTTTAGATGAGTTGATGGTCTGTATTTTCAAAATGGGCTAACCATTGATTCGGAGGTAGGGTAGAATAATCCTTCGTTTTATTAAGATATGTTTTCTATATGGCCAGTTTGCATCAAGACGTTCTTCGAGAGCTGGGGATTTTACAATTAGAATTGCAAACCCTTGGCTTATGGAGTGATATTGCACCCTCTGAAGAAGCCTTACTAAGCACCGAACCTTTTTGTTGTGATCTCATGGGTTTTGCCGAATGGTTGCAATGGATTTTTATTCCGAGACTGAGTTACTTGGCGGAAACAGAAGGATATTTGCCCCGCAAGAGCGGTATCTTGCCGATGGCAGAAGGGGCCTTTAAAGATCTAGAGGATACTATTAAAGGCTTAATGGGGAGTATCAAGCGAATGGATACTTTGCTTACGGCATAAATCTTGAGTTTATGCCGTAAGCGTTTGGTTTATGCGGAATAACGCTGACCTATCCAGCCACCAATGACTAATGCCGGTAAAAACACCATAGCTTCAGCAGGATTGATCATAGCGTTAATGATGCCAGGGCCAGGGCAGTAGCCACTCAGTCCCCATCCAACACCAAACAAACTTGCTCCCAAAATTAAACGGCCATCAATGCTGGTTTTAACGGCCATGTAGAAGTGGTCAGCAAATATGGGTGTTTTGCGTTTCATGATAAAGCGTGATGTGAATAAAGTGACCACTACAGCCCCACCCATAACGAAGGCTAAGCTTGGGTCCCAGTTGCCAAAAGGGTCAAGGAAATCTTGTACTTTAACCGGATTGACCATTTCTGAGATCACTAGGCCGGCACCAAAAATAAGACCTGATATGAGAGCGATAATTAAACGTTGCATTTGTGTGCCTTCCTTATCCAATAAAACTGCGTAAAACGGTTACTGTAATAATACCAGTGGCCATAAAGGTGACTGTAGCAACCAGTGACCGTCCCGCCATTAAGCCAATACCACAAACCCCGTGACCGCTGGTACAACCATTGCCAATGCGTGTGCCTATGCCGACAGCTAAACCTGAAGCAATGAGCAAAATGGATGAATAACCTTGACGCAATTCAAATTCAACCGGTAGCATTAAATAACCACCGCCAATAAGGCCTATAAGAAAGGCCATGCGCCAGCCGCGCTCAGAACTACTTAGTGGGTTAAATAGCAAATTGTATAGGATGCCGCTAATACCAGCGATGCGGCCATTAAACGCCAACAGTAATGCAGCGCTTATACCTATTAAAATACCACCGAGAAGGGGTTGCGTGGGGAATGCGTCAAGCATGATTCAGCCTTTTATATTAGAAAATACTAATTAAATTATACGTTAATAAAATGACCTATGTCAATTGTCTAGACCCCACGAAAATCAGGTGTTTGTAAAAAATGTGGGTTTACTAGGGAAATCCAGGCAACTCAGTATCAACAAATGCCTCATATCGTGGTATGTTTAGCATTGGGAATTTGATGCTAATAATGTGGACGTTCAGTACATGCCAAGAAATGACGATATCGGTGATTTACCAAGTTTAATGCCCGATTCAGATGAAATTAAAGGGACTCGTAAACAGTCTTTTTCAGCCGCTGCAGGTGGTAATGCCAATGTTGAAGGAGCCGATGGTTCTTCTAGACGAGGAGGTAGGCCGATTGGCGCTCAACGTGCGATGCAGTCTAGTGCGCCGCAAATGGTAGCGAAGAGCAATGGGATTCTATGGGTTTTGGTTGTGGCAATGTTTGTTGGTGTATTGGTTGGGGGCTATTGGTCTTACAGCAAGCTAACTGATGTTGATCTTTTGCTGATGGTATCTCGGGGAGAGCTGGATCATGCTCGTAAACGCATTGGTGAATTAGAAGCATTAGTAGTTGCAACGGATGTTAACTCAAATAAATCAGGTACTGTGGTTCAAGCGCAGGTGAGGCTCCTTGATAATCGAGCTAAAGAGCGCAATAAATTTGTAGATACAGAAATTGATAAGTTGTGGGGTGTTACCTACCGTAATAACCGCCCTGCAATAGAAGAAAACCAAAAGGCCATTGACAACAATACTGCCACGGTAAAGCAGCATCGAGAAGAATTGAAAACTCAAAATGAGAGAGTGGGTCTGCAACAATCTTCCATTACTAAGCAGGAAGTTAAAATAGAAGAGGCCAGCCAAAACGGCCAGTTGGCATTGCAGAGCGTAGAAGATCAGCTGAATACAGTGCAACTATTGCAGGGTAAATTAGCCAATGTGTTGAAGCAGGTTGCGTCACAAGATAAAGCCTTGTCAGACCAGTATAAAACTGACGTTGGTCAAGCTCAGCTTGCCCAACAGCACGCTAAAGATTTAGCGGCTCATGAAAAACTCTTGTCAGATCAGCATGAAACGGACTTGGGTCAAGCTCAGCTTGCCCAACAGCACGCTAAAGATTTAGCGGCTCATGAAAAACTCTTGTCAGATCAGCATGAAACGGACTTGGGTCAAGCTCAACGTACGCAACAGTACGCTATGGAATTAGCATTTTTGACGGCCTCTATGGAAGACTTGTTGAAACAAATTGAAGGTTCTAGTATGGGTGACGATATAGGTGTGATTACAAACCGTCTTAATGTGCTTGAGAGTAAATCTAGAGTGTTAACTGCTATCGAACAAAATGCCAGCGAAATGGACGAGCGAGTTTATTTGATTGAGCAATCTGCTGAATCCGTGAGAGCTTTTCGTAGGGACACAAACCGACTTCTAAATGAGTTGCAGAGTCAGATACGAAACCTGGCTTACAGTAAATAATCAAGCGGGATAAACTCCAGGGGCTTCAGTATGCAAAAACTATCGCATCCTAAAATTCAATTGGGACATTGGCCCACACCTCTTGAGCCTATGTTACGCATCAATGACATGCATAAAGGGCCTGAGTTATGGGTAAAGCGAGATGATTGCTCTGGCCTGGCTTTTGGCGGCAATAAAACCCGAAAATTAGAGTACTTGTTAGCAGATGCCCAGCTAAAGGGAGCGACTACCCTTTTGACAGCTGGTGGTTTGCAATCGAATCATGCACGACAAACTGCTGCAGCTGCAGCTCGAGTGGGCCTTGGTTGTGAGTTGTTTCTGGAGCAAGTAGAGGGTATTTCAGAAGCTGATTACAGCCACTCTGGGAATGTGTTGTTGGACCAATTACTTGGAGCGCGAGTACACAGACTTCCTGCAGGTCAAGATTTGGATAAAGCGATGGCTCTTCGTGCCGAAACACTCAGTGCCTCAGACGAAGTGCCATACGTTATGCCTGTAGGCGGTAGTAATGTTGTTGGTGCAATGGGGTATGTTAATTGTGGTTTAGAATTGGCACAACAATTACAGCATCAACAGCTCAGTTTTGATGCTATCGTTTTAGCCACGGGAAGTGCGGGAACTCAAGCAGGTTTGTTAGCTGGCTTGGCTTTGGCTGGGCTTGATATTCCAGTGTTGGGGGTTACCGTAAGTCGCTCTAGTGATGAACAATGCCAGAAGGTGTTGGCTTTATTGCACGAGGTGCAAGATGTACTTAAGCAGCCTAAATTGCACGAAGACCATGTTATTTGTTTTGATCAGTATTACGGCTCGGCTTATGGCGATCCAACTCCACAAATGATTGAAGCTGTGCGTCTTGCAGCTAGCCTGGAAGGGCTGTTGTTGGATCCGGTTTATTCCGGCAAAGCCTTTGCAGGGCTGTTGGATTTAGTTCGCCATGGCTATTTTGACACCTCTGGACGTATTTTGTTTTTGCACACCGGCGGGGCACCAGGCCTGTTTGCGTATAGCAATTGTTTAAGCGAGCCCTCGTAAGTTATTGATATAGTCTTAAGTTACTTAGGTAGCTAGGTGATCAGCTGTTTGGGGCTTTCGAGGTGCTTACCTCTACGTTTAAAGGTTTCAATAATGATACTTTCGAGTGCAGCTGTCGCCGGCATTTGTTGATGATGACGGGATTGTAATAGAGCAATTTGGCGTTTTATTGGGGGTTCTTCAATTAATCTAAAAGCTAACTCTTCGCTGTCTTTTGGAAAGGCCATCCAGGGCAGTGTAGTAATGCCCGCGCCTGCTTCTAACATGGCGACCAATGAAGTCATGTTTGTTACTTGCATCGGTGCGGATAAAAACTCCTGAGCGGGGGTGTTATCAACTAACGGTGTGGTGCCATTACGAATAAGCTTCTCTTGGCTTAGCTCCATCCAGTTAATGTCATTGCCCATTTGCATCCAAGGATGAGTTTTACGGGCTACAATGCCTACTCGGTCGGCACATAGGTATGTATGGTGAAGATCTAGTTCAGTTTGCCAAATACTACTAACCGCTAAGTCAATCTGTCCATCGAGCACCTTGTCTCTTAAGTTATCACCATTATCATCTTGCACTTGCAGGTGAACTAGAGGATGTTGCGCTAGAAAAGCACGAATGATATGGGTGAGTACAGTTTTTGCGATAGATGGTAAAACACCCAGTTTGATACTACCAGACTGCCCTTGTGCCATGCTCATGCCATTATGTAAGGTGGTTTCATAATGTTTATAAAGGGCTTTAGCCTCGGGCAAAAAAGCGATGCCAAACGCGCTGAGTTCTCCATGACGTTCAGGGTTAAATAGAGGTGCCCCCAGTAATTGCTCAAGCTGTTTGATGGCTAAACTAA
>Ga0302119_10000452_pt1 | contig 18532 bp, 12 predicted proteins | sample AG5_Tmax_MG_FD_203114 | JGI IMG/M metagenome (GOLD analysis project Ga0302119, IMG submission 203114) | Marine microbial communities from Western Arctic Ocean, Canada - AG5_Tmax | ecosystem: Environmental > Aquatic > Marine > Oceanic | place: Canada: Western Arctic Ocean | collected 2017-10-01 | reverse complement strand
TATGAACATTCAGGTTAAACTTGGAGGGAAGAAACGAAAGCGCTATAAGAATATCACCTATGAAGAGGCATTGCGCTTTAGGGAGGAGTATAGCTATGGTTCGCTTGTGTCAGTTTCAGCTATAGGAACATGGCAGGCGACCTTAAAGCATCAGTCAAAAAAGAGCAATCCAAATATTACGGTTTTTGGGAGTGATGAGAATTATCTGGTTACAGCAGGTTATGATCTGGAGTTGGGCAGAAACTTCACCTTGCATGAAGTCGAAACGGGAAGCCATATGGTATTGGTGGGGAAGGAGTTGGTGGAGACCCTTTTTGAACCAGATGATAATCCGGTTAATAAGATAGTTGGTATCGGTGATCGCAAGTACAGGATTGTTGGCGTCCTTGCAGATAAGGGCTCCAGTATGGGGTTTGGCGGAGACAACTTCTGTATCATTCCTTTGAAGAACGTCATGAAGCACAGCACGACTCCGAGTTTGTCTTACGTAATTTCAGTTTTAGTGCGAGCTCCGGAATATTTGGATGGTGGGGTACAAGAGGCTAAGGGAACCTTTCGATTAATAAGAAAAGTACCCTTGAGGGAAGAGGATAATTTTGAAATTATACGCCCTGATCAACTGGCGGCGTTGGTAGTTGAAAATATTGAAATGCTTACAGGGGCGACAACCTTTATTGGAATTATCACTTTACTTGGAGCTGCGATTGGACTAATGAATATTATGCTCGTTTCAGTGACGGAGAGAACAAAGGAGATAGGTATTCGAAAGGCTATTGGTGCTACCAGGCAAACTATTAGGCAGCAGTTTCTTATCGAATCACTGGTTATTTGTCAGCTAGGTGGCCTGGTTGGAATTGTGCTGGGAGTGATGATCGGCAATATAGTTTCCCTTGTTTCAGATGGGGGGTTCATTGTCCCTTGGGTATGGATGCTTGGTGGAATCACTTTATGCGTAGTTGTAGGACTAATATCGGGGATATATCCTGCCGTGAAAGCAGCGCGCCTGGATCCTATTGAGGCCCTACGGTATGAATAGCACGCACATTTTGATTCCCCATCTTGATGGCGATTCAGGAACACAATAAAATTTTGATTAGGAATGCTATTCCTTAACTACCTCAAATTTAAGATCGAACTCCACTTTTGGATGTAGTTTGATCTTTGCAGTAAAGGTGCCTAGCTCCTTGATAGAATCTTCAGGAATATTGATCTGCTTCCTGTTTACAACGTGACCTTCATAGTGAATTGCTTCCGCGATTTGTAAGGTTGTAACAGACCCAAATATTTTCCCTTTTTCACTTACTTTGGCTCCTACCTTCACGACAACTTCTGCTAAAGCATCAGCGATTGTCTGGAATTCATCCACTAGCTTTTGTTCCTTCACAGAACGTTGATTGAGGGTCTCATTAAGAACTTTTATATTGGTCTTGTTGGCAGTGATTGCCAATCCCCGTGGAATCAGGTAATTTCTTGCATATCCGGATTTAACAGTCTTAACTTCGTCTTTATAACCCAGATGCTCTACGTGCACTTTTAGTATTACTTCCATGATTTAATAAATAAAATGCCCCCTTCTATTTCAAAAGATCTGCCTGGTACGGCAAGATCGCCAAATGTCGAGCCCTCTTAACAGCATTGCCAATTTTTCTTTGGAACTTCAGTGAAGTGCCTGTCAGGCGTCGAGGCAGCAATTTCCCCTGCTCGTTGATAAACTTCATCAGGAAATCAGGATTCTTATAGTCAATATGCTTGATGCCACTTCTTTGGAATCTGCAATACTTGTCTTTATTTACCTCTACTGTGATAGGGGTTAGATACCTTATTTCTGATTGATTCGCCATCTTTTGTCTACTTGATATCCATGGCGTTTCACCACGGCATAATTCAATAAATTACACTTCTTCAGTCTTTGGCTTTTTAGCCTCTTTTACTTTTTCTTCCTTCACTTCTTCCTTCACTTCTTCCTTCACTTCTTCCTTCACTTCTTCCTTCACTTCTTCCTTCACTTCTTCCTTCACTTCTTCGGCTTTCACCTCTTGGGAGTCGTTGGCTGCTGCCTCCGAGCTAACGTCTTCTGTGGTCGTCTCTCCCTTGGGCTCTTCTTTCTTCGTTTGTGTTTCCGCTGTTTTCGCCTCTTGTTCTTCAGCTACTACCTCTTTTTTTGTTACAGGCTTTTTTTTCTCAGTATCCGCTTTTTCCTGTGCTTTAACTTCAGAGGGCGTGCTAGCTGAATCATCAACTTTCTTCTCTTCAACCTCTTCTTTTGGTGCATTTGCTCTCGCTTTCGCCTTCTTTCTGTCTTTCTCGTTAAAAGCCACAGCGTGCTTATCAAGGCTGACAGTTAAAAAACGCAAGATTCTCTCATCTCGCTTAAAGGCCACCTCCATCGCTGGAATAGTATCTGCTCCGCCAGTAAATTCCACGCAGTGGTAGAATCCTGTTGATTTTTTTTGAACTGGATATGCTAATTTCTTCAACCCCCAGCTTCCTTCGTGCACAATCTCCGCACCTCCACTTTTCAACATAGTGGTATATTGCTTTACGGTCTCACCTATCTGTTTTTCAGATAGTACCGGGGTCATTATGAATACTGTTTCGTATTGACTCGTCATTAAATTGCTAATAAGTATTAATTGTATGCGTATTTTAGGGGTGCAAATGTACAAAAACTTATTAGAATCAAGAAACCTGCCTGTTAAAATTTAGGATGGGTAATTGACGTATGTTTTGCCGGATAATTCTCGGTGACCATCTGTAGTTGAGAAAACTAAAATAAAAGAATAATCGGCAATTTATTTATTCTTTCGATAATCAGTTCTTGAAATAGAAATACCTTTATGGCGTTATATCAAAAATTGATTTAGTAATGGAGGTCATAATTAGAGAATATGGAGTGCATTCAGTGAAACTGTTGATCGCCTTGTTCTTGAGGGTTTTAGTGGGATTGGAATGTGAAAAATCAGGCAAAACTGCAGGGATCAAAATATATGGCCTTGTGAGTATGGGCTCCGCCCTATTTGTAATCATTCGAAAGAATCCTAATTACCAATTGTGTTTCCCAAACTAACATATCTTCTCTTGACTAGTACTTTGCTAGTGTTTTTTTCTTGTAAGAAAGACGCAGTAATTACTGATCCATCAGCAAAACTCCATTTTACAACAGATACTGTGATGTTCGACACTGTTTTTACCACAATAGGTTCCACAACACATAATTTCAGGGTCCATAACAGAAATAAGAAAGCTATAGTAATTTCTTCGATTGAATTGGCAGGGGGAGTGAACTCCCTGTTTAGGATAAATGTAGATGGTATATCAGGAACCAGTTTTAGTGATATTCAAATACCGGCCAAGGACAGTATCTACATATTTGTAGAAGTAACCATCGATCAAACGGCTGGTGTTTTGCCGTTCATTATCAACGACTCTATCATTTTTGTTACCAATTCCAATGTTCAGGATGTAAAGCTCGTAGCATGGGGCCAGGATGCACATTTTTTCAATGGGCAGGTATTGTGTGATATGACCTGGTCAAATGACAAGCCGTATGTTATCTATAATTCTGTGTTGGTAGATTCTGGGTGTACGCTCACCATTAATCAGGGCGTGCAGGTGTACACCCATTCAAATGCAGGACTCTTCGTCGATGGCACCTTGATTGTCAATGGAACAGTAGATGATCCAGTGGTGTTTCAAGGGGATCGCCTGGAGAGCTATTATGATGATATACCGGGCCAGTGGTACGGTATCTTCATTTTGAGGGGGAGTACTGGCTCTGTAATTGACCATGCACTCATAAAAAATGCCTTCTACGGAGTATCAGCAGGCTCCTTCAGTAATCCTGATCTAAGTCAGTTTACATTGGCAAACGCACCAGATGTACTCATTAAAAGAACGGTGATTCAGAATATGTCCTATACCGGTATTTTTGGATTTAAATCCAATATAACGGCAGAAAACACATTGATTAATAATTGTGTCAAGCACGGGGCCCAGCTCGCGTTTGGTGGCAACTATGACTTCACACATGTCACCATGGTAAATAACGGATTGACCGGAATAGATCACGGGGACGCTACCTTAGCGTTGGGCAACTTCGCGGAAGATGAATCGGTGCACTATAAGGAGGATTTGAATGCAACTTTTACGAATTGCATTATCTCCGGAAGTTTGGACGAGGAGCTGGAATACTCAGATGACAATATAGCCCAGTTTAATTACCTGTTTGAAAATTGTCTCCTAAAAACCGAGCTGAATGTGAGCGCAGCAGAATATATTGCGATTATCAAAAATCAAGATCCAATTTTCCAAGATAAACTAGAGGACGATTATCATCTTCAGTTGGGTTCACCATGCAGAAATGCAGGTAAGCTGACATTTGTTCTGGATGACCTCGATGATGTCGCCCGAAGTGATGGTGCTCCAGACATTGGCGCTTATGAGTACGTGCCGTGATACATGACTTACAATAAACTCCTTCTTCGATATCTTGTACCCTTACCATATTTAAACGGGTTTGGGCTAATGAAACTAAAGGAGATCTCTATTCCTCCTTTTCCTCCCGCAGCTTCTTGAAGATCCGAATTGACTATATCATAACTAATCCCCAGAGAGTAGCTAGTAAGCTCAAATATTACTGTAGGAATCAATGCATCGCCTAGTCGGGAGTATACACCAAAATAAAAAGCGGTTTCCTTGAGAAATCCAGTGTACTTTGATTCCTCACGTATTGAGTACCTAACCAGGGCGCCTACATTGACCTCAGTAGATGGGCCCTGACGCATTAGAATAACATTTGGTACAAGGGCGAGCGGGGTATTCTTAATACCTAGATAAGTGCCACCGTGAATAATCAACTCCCGGTATAATGGCTCTACATCATATTTGAGCTTTGGTGCATTTGCATGAAATATCGCGATACCTGCGCAGGCGTAAAAATCATCACCTGCAGACATTGTTGAACTTTCTTTAGCATAGCTCCAGGATATTCCAGCAGAGAAATCTCCAAAGGCATAAGGCTCAAAAACTGCTAGCTCACCTGATTCAATTGCAGGGTTATGGGCAGTTCCATCAAACTGGCTGCCCCATTCAAACTGATTTGCGTCAATGCTCTTTTGTGCGAATCCACCTTGTAAGCCTACGGAGAGATCATGCCCCCCCTCAAGGGTAATTATACTTGACAGTGAGAGGTTTGCAGATGTTGTAGCGTACTTCGTATCACCTGCTACATCCCTGAAAAAATACAAGCCTCCTCCAAGGTACTTGTTCTTGCCCTTCTCCTTTAATAGGCTCATGTCATATGAGAAGGCATAGGTAGTGAACGGATCTGAGACTGAAGCCCATTGGTTTCTGTAGTTCAATATTGCCCGTTGATCTCCATTGAATACTCCGGTTAAGGCAGGGTTAAGCAGTAGAGGAGCTTGGTAGTATTGGGAGAGGTGAACATTCTGAGCACTCACAGATCCTCCAATAATACCTGTGGCCAGGACCAAAAATATTAACTGATATCTCATAATACAGTGTTCTTTTATTAAATTCAATCAGCTATTTCAACAGGGTGATACTTCCTTTTCGAGTAAATGAGTCTCCTGTTAAATACGTCCCAACAAGCACATAATCAAATACTGCTGTATTCAGTTTCTTATCGCCACTCTGGTAGTTCCCATCCCATCCAAGTCCATACTTGCAGCAGATGCCATTATCAAGATCGGTTTGAGTCGCATCCGATGTTTCATAAACTTTAGGGCCCCAGCGTTCAAAGATCATCAGTGTGTAGGATTCTATACCATTGCCGAAAACATATAGCTTTTCATTATCCGGGTTTCCATTTCCCGGCTTAAATATATTGGGTACAAATACTGCTGTGTCCGTTGTGATAACGGTTGGTTCAATCAAGACTGTTAGCGAAGTGGTATCCATGCAACCATTGGAGTCTGTGCCAACAACTATGTAGGTTGTTGTTGCTGACGGACTGGCGGTAACGGTGCTTCCAGTTCCACTGGATAAAGTGCTGTCAGGACTCCATACATAGCTGGCACCGCCACTTGCACTTAATACAGTGCTGTCACCTGCTGCCATGGTGGTATTGCCGCTAATCAATATATTGGGAGGCCCATATATATTAATATATCCCAACATCTCGGATGTGTCGGAATCTGTACCATCAATAATGATGAGGGTTACATCATAGCTGCCTGGAGCAATATAACAAATGGGGGGAGGGCTTGCTCCCAGGAAACTGCCCAAATCTGATCCCGGAAATTGCCAAATTGTAGTTGAGATGGTGTCGGTGCTAGTGTTGGTGAAGTTCACGCAAAGAGGAGCGCACCCACTTGTTAGATCGGCAGTGTATGACGCAACCAATGCCCCGCAGGTGTTGACAGTAATAGTAACTTGGCTTGTCGCACTTTGGCATCCAGCCGACGTTTGTATTGCGTAATAAATAGTTATTCCTACCCCGGGATTAATGGCCAATGGTGATCCCGTTCCAATTGAATTTGTCAGGGCTGCATCAGAATACCATAAGATATTGGTGCCACTCGCGGTCAGGTCGGCAATTGTATCACCATCGCAGTAAGTGGTGTCGGCGCTGAGCGTAGGAGCTGCCGGGGCTGCATTAACCATTATAACTACAGTATCAGCTGAGCTTTGACAACCACTTACGGTTTGAGTAACGAAATAGGATGTAACCCCAACACCTGGGGCAATAACCAGTGGAGATCCAGTACCTAATGATGTAGTCAACCCACCATCAGAAAACCATTCAATATTGGACCCGGAAGCGGTAAGATTCATGATAGAATCCCCATCACAATAGGTGAAATCAGCACTCGCTGTAGGTGCCCCTGGAGTACCAGGTGCGGAGATGATAAATCCCAGATTGTTGGATATGCAGCCCAGGTCATCCATGATAACAGCATCATAAGAACCGGTTGTAAGAGAAATAAAGGTAGTGGTCCCTACGTAGGTGCCACCACCGTTAATTGAATATTGTAGAGGTGTAGTTCCTCCGGTTCCAAATAGTACAGCAATACCATCAGCTATCCCGCAACCCGACGCGTCCGAGGTTACTATTGAATCCAGAACAGGGCTAGATACTATTGTCAATGTCATACTGTCAATAGCAAAGATACAAGGGCCTGCAGGGTCGTCCGTGGTAAGAACTAGATCCACCGAACCAGTCAAAATATCTGCCGATCCAGGGGCGTATATCGCACCTGCCGAAGAGCTGTCGTCAAAGAATCCATCACCAGAGGTCGTCCAGACTGCTGATATTGCACCGTTCCCAACAGCCCCGCTAAGCGTGTATGACGCATTATCACAGATAGTATCGTCTACACCAGCATTAACCGTTGGTGTGGCAGAAATTATAATCAAACCTGACATCGTAACTACAGTTGTCCCGTTGCTGTTCGTTGCGCTCAATGATACTGAATAGGTGCCGGCGGTATCATAGCAAATGTTGGTGGGGTTTTGATTGTTGGAGGTATCAGGTATGCCTCCAGGGAATGACCACGCCCAGGCTGTAGGGCTGTTAAGTGTGGAATCCATAAAGTTGATGCATGATGTTTCACAGATTATAGTATCACTTGCGGAAAAGTTTGGTATAGGTAGTACGCATGCCGCAAAACAAAGATCCATATCGTCAGACGTACTCAAACATGGGCCTGCAGGGTCATCCGTTGTAATTGTGAGCGTCACGCAACCCGCAGCGGTATCTGCCGGAGATGGTGTATAAATGGGGCTCAGTAAAGTACTGTCATTAAATGTACCTGTACCTGAAGTAGTCCATACCTGTGAACCGGCGTTGCCCCCTATGCTTGAACCGGTAATGGTGTAAGAAGCAGTACTGCAGATGGTTGTGTCCGGACCAGCGCTGGCGGTCGTCAGTGGGTTCACGTCAAGCCCTATTAAATGTGACGCAGCACCGCAGGGGCCTGCAGGATCATCTGTCGTTATGGTGAGTGTCACAACAGTGCCAATATCTCCGCTGCCTGGGGTGTACACCGCTCCCAAAAGCGATGAGTCATTAAATGTTCCATCACCAGAAGTAGTCCATGTGACGGAGGATGCAGAACCTCCCATAGAGCCACTTAAAGTATAAGGAATACCTCCACAAATTACGTCATCAACATTGGCTGAGACCGTTGCGGCGGTATCCACATCGATGTATGCGATAAATGTTGTGTCATGTGTACCCGCGCTATTGGTTGCACTCAGGGTTACTGAATATACCCCCGCGGTATCATAACAAATGCCTGCGGGGTTTTGATCGTTGGAAGTATCTGGTGTAGCTCCGGGAAATGACCATGCCCAGAAGGTAGGCGTATTAGTTGATGAGTCTGTGAATGTTATACATGTTGTTTCACAGAGCATTGTACTTGCAGTTCCAAAATTTGCAACTGGAGGCGATGAAATTGCAGGAATAGTGAGCTCTATGTCGTCTATCGAAAAAGGTGGATCTGCGCCCATACTATTGTCATTGTTAATCCATCTAAATGCAATTCTAAAGTTTGAAATACCTTCGTAAGCTGCAGGAATTGTAATTGTTTCTTGTGTACATGCACTAGTACCAGAGTATTGTGTACCTAAGTCCGTCCATGTTGAACCTCCATCATCGCTCAATCTCACAAGACCATAATCCGCGCCAACTTCACCTACTGACTGATAATAGAAGGATAGTGTAATATTAGTTCTGCCGATTGTTGAGATATCTCCTGATTGTGCAAACTTATCAGTTGAGATAGCAGTAATGCCACCGGCATTATAGAAGCAGCCAGGACCGTATAGCAGCCCACACCAAATATCTGCAGGATCGCATCCAACATGAAGTTTGTTATTTCCTCCAGTTTGACAGCCACAGGTACCATCTGTATTGATTTTCCAGACATTTGCATTTAGGTCATTGGATCCTGGGCCATTCGTATTTAATGTCCAGGTTCCGCCACCACTGTTAAAATCTTCTGAATAAAATATGGTTTGCGCTTCAACACACCTCAAAGCAAGGAGAGAGCACAATACAAAAATCAGGATAGCAATAGTACACTGTTTCACAATGCGGTAATATTCAAGAAAAATAAGGTGTTTTCAGAGATAATCCAAATTCTGTTCGCTATTTACAGCGATACCAAAAACGCCATGGTATCAACGCCATCCGCATAGTCATCAATTGCAGGAGATTGTGCATGTCCAAACGGTACTACCCGCAAGTCGGAAATGTTGTTTTTGGCTACAACGCACTGAATCTTGCTCTCGTTCGCAAGCAGCACTTTTGCTAATGCATCAGAATCTTCATAGTATTCATAGTGCAATACCGCAACCGGGGAGGCGATGGATTGGTCTTCCTTTAACAAAATAAAACCATTCTCGATCAGTTCTGTTTGTCCCATCAAATAGATGGCCTTGTAGTAATCGTAGTTGTTACCGTACTTTTTATTGGTAAGCACATCTTTGAAAGGAAACAGTCCCTTGAACACCAAATCCAAATCATAGCCTTCAGGAATGTAAATTTTGGAAACACTTCTGCACCCCAGACCGAAATAATCGAAGATATCATGGCCCAGCCCTATCAGCTCTTCTTCCGTTTCTGAGCCATCCAGTACTGCTATTGCATTTCGGTTTTTTCTGATGATGTTGGGATACTTCCCGAAATAGTATTCAATGTGCCTGGAGGTATTGTCACTGCCGGTTGCGATTATTGCCTCAATATTAGCTAATTTACCGTCGGTAAATTCAATTCTCTGAGCAAGGCCCGGGTCAATTTCCAGGAGTATATCAGCAACCATGGGTAAAAGCTGGTCGTCTTTGGATGAAAGCTTGCCAACAAAGGTATTCCCTGAGAGAAGCACACATAAAAAATCGTGAAATCCTACCAGCGGCAAATTACCGGCGAGGAGCACGCCAACACGCCTGGAGTCGTGCTTTGAGATACTGTGTTTCTTTATCCAATTGTTAATTGAAGCTTCTTCAAGCATTGTCCCAATATTATCGATTGAACGTTTTACGTTCTCCTCATCGAACCACCCATTGTGGTGAATTGTCTTGGGAATATATGCTTTTAGACGTGTTGCAGTTTTGTAAATTTCTTTAGCTCCATCTGAGGTAATGTCATTCAAGATATTCCCGAGAGCAATGAAATTCTGATGAAGATCCTTGTTCACTGATAAAAAGTTTAGTTAGTCCTTGCGTGGTTCATTGACAATAGTAGAGCAAGCGCAAAAGTAGCCAATTATAGATCACAATAATTAGAGGTAAGCCTTAACTACTACGGAGCATTGTCTTGGTCATTGTCAAAAATATAGGGTGCTGATTCTGCTAGGTTGAAAGATTGTAAATTCAGTATATTTGCCACTAATTAATTGATAATATAAGAAGTCATGGCAATTATTATTACTGACGAGTGCATCAACTGTGGAGCATGCGAGCCTGAGTGCCCAAACAATGCAATATACGAAGGCGGAGCAGAATGGAGATTTTCGGATGGCACAGGTCTTTCTGGAGAATATAGCGGGAAAAGTACCGACATAACCGTTGATGCAGATGAAGCCCAGGATCCTGTAAAAGGTGGGGCCCACGGCGCCGACGGTGATGAATTCTACTATATTGTGCCTGACAAATGTACGGAGTGCAAGGGGTTCCATGATGAGCCTCAGTGTGCTGCGGTGTGCCCTGTTGATTGTTGCGTTGATGATCCGGACCACAAAGAGTCAGAGGAGCAACTTCTTGGCAAGAAAGGTTCTATGCATCTGTAGTATTTACTGCAACTCCATTAGCCATAACAATATTCAGTGCCTTGGAAGGATGTGTGAATATCACGTTTCGGAGAATGTTGTGCTGAAACAATAATTGGACCATGGAGAGTGTTACTTAGGCATGAAATATATTCTGGCAATTATTCTGATAGGTAGTTGGCCGTTCTTAGCTAATGGTCAAAAGTCATCTTCTTTCGGGACCTTGGAGGATAGCTTGGCTGCTATAGCACCGGCTATTCTTAATGGTGAAAATGATTCAGTTCGATATGCCGCACACACACAATTCACGGTGATCCTTGGTGCGGCTTTAAAGCAAAAAGGGTCGTTCAAATACCCTTTTGATGAATTAAAGACTATTGCAAAGTTATCGCCATCAGATAAGTCCTTTAGAATATTCAACTGGAATATGCCGAGGGATGATGGCACTTATGAGTATTTTGGTATTATCCAGCGTTACAATAAGCAATACAATAATTATCAAGTCTTTGTTCTTGAGGATGGATCAACAGATATAGGAAACGGGGACCAGAAGGTGCTTTCCTCAACAACCTGGTACGGAGCCCACTATTACTCCTTGGTGGAAATGAAGAAGAAAAGAAGTAAGTACTTCTTGTTGCTTGGATGGGATGGTAATGACAGGATGTCCAATAAAAAGATAATTGAGGTGTTGTCATTTGGTAAAGCTGGGCAGCCGGTTTTTGGTAAGGCCGTACTGGGTACTCCACTTGGATTTAAGAATCGTTTGATCTTTGAATACCACGAAACAGCTTCAATGTCAGTGCAGTTCAAAGCAGAGTACAGGATGATTGTGCACGACCATCTGTCGGGAAATACAGAGTCTGTGGGTGGGCAGACAGCTTTTCAGGGGCCTGATGGCAGCTATGATGGGCTTAAATACAAAAGAGGCAAATGGCACTACGTCAGGGACATTGATGCACGCAATCCGAAGGGCAGTAAAAAGGATAAGTATAACGACCCCGAAAAAATCGCAAAATAATTTGCAACTTTGCCGCGATTTTAAAGCCACCTATGATGTCTAAGGTCCATAATTTTTCAGCGGGTCCCTGTATCCTTCCGGATGCAGTATTGAAGCAGGCCAGTTCAGCAGCCCTCAACTTTGATGGTCTAGATTTATCCTTGCTCGAAATCTCACACCGTTCCAAAAGTTTTGTGACGGTCATGGAGAATGCACGAAGTTTAGTTAAAGAATTGCTGGAAGTGCCGGATGGATACTCGGTATTGTTTTTACAAGGTGGGGCTTCAACCCAATTTCTCACACTTCCCCATAATTTCCTGATGGAGGGTGGTAAAGCAGCATATGTAAATACTGGAACCTGGGCTAAGAATGCGATCAAGGAAGGTGGATTTGTGGGCGAGATAGACGTGGTGGCCAGTTCTGAAGACAAGAAGTTTACTTATATCCCTAAAGGTTTTGAGATTCCGTCTGATGTAGATTATTTTCACTTCACCTCAAATAATACAATTTATGGCAGCCAGTTTCATACGTTTCCAGAGACGGAAGTACCGGTGATCTGTGATATGTCTTCAGATATATTTAGTCGTCCGGTTGATATTTCCAAATTTGCAATGATCTATGCAGGTGCACAAAAAAACATGGGCCCGGCAGGTGCCACTCTGGTGATTGTCAGGGATGATGCGCTGGGGCACACCGGAAGAAACATTCCGTCTATGCTTGACTATCAGGTTCACATAAAGAAGGAATCCATGTTCAATACGCCACCGGTATTTTCGGTCTATGTATCGATGCTCACTCTGGAGTGGTTAAAGAACCTTGGTGGCGTGCCTGAAATAGAAAGAGTGAATAAGGCAAAAGCGGAATTACTGTATAATGAAATTGATAATAATCTCATGTTCAGGGGAGTGGTTGAGGAAATGGATCGGTCTGTCATGAATGCCACTTTTGTGCTCAATGATAGTAGCAAGGAGGAGGAATTCAATAAGATGCTTGCAGCAGGCAGGATCAATGGATTGAAGGGACACCGGTCCGTAGGCGGCTACAGGGCTTCAATGTATAATGCGCTGCCTCTGGAGAGTGTACAGGTCCTCGTGGACATCATGCAGGCATTTGCCAGCAAGAATACCTGATACTGATTTAATAACGAAACTAGAGGAGTTCAGGAAGAGATTTGCTTTTCACCCTCCTTTAGTGGCAACAATAGAAGAATAAGATGACAAGAATACTAGCGAATGATGGCGTAACAGCTGGATGTAAAGTGGCACTCGAAAATGCCGGATTTGAAGTGAGCCTGGAGAATGTGCCACAGGGTAAATTGAATGAAGAGCTCAAGAACTTTGATGTGATACTTGTTCGCAGTGCTACACAAGTGAGGAAGGAAACAATTGATGCGTGCCCCAATTTGAAGCTGATAGGTCGGGGAGGTGTTGGCATGGATAATATTGATGTGGAATATGCTAAAGAAAAGGGGATAGAAGTTATCAATACACCGGCGGCATCCTCAGCATCAGTTGGTGAGCTGGTATTTGCACACTTATTTGGGATGGCACGCTTTCTTCCAGATTCAAACCGCACTATGCCGCTAGAGGGAGAAACTCGTTTCAAGGAACTTAAAAAGAAATTTTCCAAGGGTGTGGAGCTGCGAGGCAAAACGTTGGGTATCATTGGAATTGGACGTATAGGACAGGCTACTGCCAAAATTGCCCTTGGGGTTGGGATGAAGGTGATTGCCACAGACCCTTATATCGATGATATAACTATTGATGTTGAGATCAATGGACAAGCCAACCTGGTAGATATCAAAACCATCGAATTTAATGAGTTGCTGAAGCAGAGCGATTACATTACCATTCACGTTCCCGGAGGCGACAAACCGGTCATTGGTAAGAAGCAATTTGATATGATGAAAGATGGTGTAGGTGTGGTGAATTGTGCGCGTGGAGGCGTAATCAATGAGGTCAATTTGGTAAAAGCGATCGAAGCGGGGAAAGTAGCCTATGCCGGATTAGATGTATTTGAAAATGAGCCTAAGCCTGCTATGCAGGTACTTATGAATGATAAGATATCCCTAACCCCACATATTGGAGCTGCTACCCATGAGGCCCAGGATCGAATCGGGATGGAACTTGCAGATAAGATTATTGCGTTTTTTGGAAATTAGTAAGACCACTTGTTTGTCCAGCTATTAAAGAAGTCAAACCCAAATTTGATTTCACCGCTCAGTTTCGTCTGGTTGCTTTGTGCTATGGCATAGTACATGCCTACCTTCATAAGCTGTCGCTTGATTCTAAAAGGCCATTCCACCCCACCAAAAAGTTCAGCGTGTTTGAAGCTTGACGCATCATCCACCAACAAGATGCCTGCACCCCCAATTGCCTGTAGGTGTAGAGCTTTAATTAAAGGGATTTTATTGAGCAGTGTTCCACTAAAATTGTGAACATAGTTGAGCATCATGTATGGGTTAGTGGTTGAAATCGCTCCAGAGTCAGTGCGCAGTAGTTGGAAGCTCATCAGAGGGTTGCTGAACCAATATGGGTCACTTCTCCTGAAGTACTTGTAATTGGGAACTCTCACATCTTTAGAGTTTACAAATGAGCCAACTGTTCCTCGAATCCTGCTCTGTCCAATCGTACCCATGGTAATATCATCCTTAAACTTAAATTCTATAAAGTCAAAATTAACCGTGCTGCTAAATACAGAAGGCAAACCTTTAATATAGTTGACAGATATCGTTGGCCACTTGGAGGGTATGTTGATCTTTTTGTACGGTGCCGTCATGTACTTTTGCCCAAACGTATAGCGTAGATAAACATCCATTACTACCTCGTTAAATGGGTCAAAGTCAGTGGGTTGGTTAAAATCTCCAAATAGATTCTGGCTCCATTGCGACAATTCAATGCCGGTTATCGGTTTCTTTTGGCCCAATTCTAAAGTGACATCAAGGAAGAGACCATTTGTTATCTCAAACTCGTGACCAAGCGAGTACAGAAGGTCATTGACGTAGTTACCTCTACTAAAAATAGACTCAAAACTCTCATACTCATTGAGTAATTCGTAGGTGTTTCGGTATTCTGCGTGGATCCTTCCAAATTTCTTCGGATTATATAGCAGATCCCCACCTATAAGGCCCTTCAAATCATTATTGTGAAAACCGTAGTTGAGCTCATAGAACAGACCAACTTTTGTTGCCTTTGAAAATTCCTTGTCAATATCGCCCCCGATGGCATGCCGATATCCTCCGACTCCAAGCCAACGCATTTGCTCTATTACCGGCGTAAAGTAAATGGTCTGTTTCTTGAAGCTGTTTTGGAATCCAATACCATTGAACAAGACATCCCAGATGTCTGTCTTGTTGCGGATACTGTCCTGCTCCCACATGTACTTTGCCGTTTCATGCATTGCAGTGATACTGTCCTGTGTATGGATAAATCTGATCTCGTCTTCTTTCAAGGTTACAGGCCTTCTTTCGGCCCAATAGGTGCTGTCTTTTTCATACGCGTCGTCCAGGGTAACCCGCAATTCGTTCTTAAAGAACTTCTTGTCAAAAACAGTATCCAGCTGATAATCAGAATAAATGATAATGGTGTTGCCAAGAATCATTTCCTTTCCTTCTTTGGCATTGTAAAAGAACTCCTCTCGGTGCAATAGCCAGGAACTGTCTCCTTCCAACTCGTAATCCTGAAGCACTCGGAAAAACCTAAAGTGGTATAGATTGGATTGGTCTGGTGTGAGGTCAACAGCCTTGATGTTCCACAAATCTTCTACAATATAGATGTAACCTGCGAACAGCGCAGCGTCTTTCCTCTTCGGTATTACCTCTATCTTATTGATCCATCTGCCATCTTGTTCAAATAGTTCATCCAATCTAAACCGGTAACTGACGAATGCCATATTGCTCAATGGGGAGATAAACGGTATAGGGCCCAGGCTTTCCAGAGACAGGTTGTTGTAATAGAAATTAAAATCAGCTTCAGCAATTTCAGCCTTAAAGAGATTTCGATTCACGAAATCTGATCCATAGCTCTCTCCGTTGCCATTGTCAATTGATACTACAACTGTCGGGTTATAGCTTTCGCTCAGGTCCTTGACCGCCGATTTAATCTCTTTCCAGGTGTTCGGTGTCTGGTAATATGCCTTGCCATAAGTTTCGATGAAGTTCATTTTCTCCTTGGTGAGCTTATTGTCAATGGTATCTCTTGCCTTTCGGCTTAACGTATCGTGGGTGAAGAATTCTCTTTGTAGGCTGGCCTTTATGTAAGTGTCACATGCGAAGGACTTTGTTGGCGTACGGTGCTTCTTGCGGTTGGCAATGGCCTTTCTGATGATTCGGTAGGCTGGATCTTCTCTATCTGCTGATATATGTACTTCATTCAGGGCCGTTACATTCTGCTGTAGGGTAATCCTGAGTTTTTTATTGCTGTCTGAAATAATACAGGAAACTTCCTTTTTCTGATAGCCAATGGTTTGTACCACAATTGAATAAGTGCCATTAGTGAGTTCAAGAAAGAACTCGCCTTTGAGATTGGTCGCCACCCCATGTGTAGTATTCTTAATAAATACACTGGCGTATGGAATGGGTTGATTCACAGAATCTCTTACCACACCACTCAGCTGCCATGCATCTGCCGAAATTGGGCAGAGTACTATAACAATAGCGATCAATTTATTGATGGAGAACCTCATAGTATAATCAGAGGCGCAAAGATATGGAAAAGGGTAATAAGCAAGTGTAGCCCATTGGGTAATCCTGGATTTAAGTAAAAAGGTTCGCCTGCTACGGACAAAGTGTTATTCAGATTAATAGTGCTGCTATATATTTCCGGTTTTAAGAGAATCGATGTAACTTTACACTTTAAGAGCATTGTTGTACGTAGATGTGTTTAACCACTATTAATATATTATCATGGTAGATTCATATAAGGAAGTGACAACACAATCCTGGGGAAGCCGTTTAATGGAATCCATCAAAGGGGTATTGGTTGGTTTGGTCTTGTTTCTCGGAGCGTTTGCTGTTCTGTTCTGGAATGAAGGAAGAGCCGTCAAAACAGCAAAAGCACTAGAAGAGGGCAGTAATACCGTGCAAACAATATCGATTGACGAAGTATTGGAGAGCAATGATAGGAAACTAGTGCACATTATTGGCAAGGCAACAACATCAGATACGTTAACGGATGATAGATTTGGGGTGTCGTTTCACGGAATTAAATTATCCAGAGTGGTGGAGATGTATCAGTGGAAGGAGAAGCAATCGAGCAAAACAAAGAAGAAACTTGGTGGTTCAGAGGAAACCGTAACAACGTATGATTATGTTAAGGACTGGAGCGGTTCATTAATCAGGTCTAATGAGTTCAAGAGAAAGGAAGGGCACAGCAACCCAGATAGGTTTATGTATGAAGCAAAAAAGTACGCTGCTCAGGATGTTTCGCTGGGCGCATTTAAGTTATCTGGTTCTTTGATTGGTGGCATCAATAAATCTGAAGCTCTTATGGTTGAGAGCATTGATACAATACTGGTTCCAAAATCAACAACAATTTCAGGTAAGGTATATATTGGAAGCAGGAATGCCAGTAATCCGAAGATTGGGGATATGCGTGTTTCCTTTACCAGGGTAGGAGAGATGGATGTAAGTATTGTGGCACAACAAGTGGCAAACACTTTTGAGCCTTATGTTGCCGAAAATGGGGAACAGGTGGAGTTGTTGGAAATAGGTACAATGTCTGCTAAACTCATGTTTGCGAATGCGCAGGCGTCTAACAAAATAATGACATGGGTTCTGCGGCTTGTAGGGTTTGTAATGATGTTTGCAGGCCTAACGATGATATTTAGTCCATTGGTTGTCTTCGCCGATGTCATCCCTTTCCTGGGGACTATCCTATCTATGGGGCTTTCAGTGTTCTCGGGAATAATTACTCTAACGCTATCTCTTTTAACAATTTCAATTGCCTGGCTAGTGTATCGACCGATGGTTGGTATTGTGTTAATAATAGTTGGGGTTGGTGTCTTATTAGGAATCAAGTACCTAGCTGATAAAAAGAAAAAGAGTCAAGCACCTCCTCCTGAGAAAGAAGTGACTCAATCATCTGAATAAATTATTGGTACTAATATGAAAGATGTCTTTGAAACAGAATTCTATGGAAATGACCTGCAGCAGTGGGGCGTAGCATTGGTTATCCTTCTGGCTGCAGTGGTGGCTGGTAAAATGATGTATTGGTTTTTTGGGAATGTGGTAAAAAAGCTTACCAAAAAAACAAAATCCAAGCTTGATGACCTATTGGTGGATATGATTGAAGAACCGATTGTATTTGCATTTTCAATTGCTGGTATTTGGCTTGGACTTGACAGATTAAATCTTTCTGGTGGAGTTGAGGATTTCACGGGCAAGGTGTTTTATGTATTGGTCAGCTTAAATGTTACCTGGCTTGTTGCCAGGCTCGTAGACGCGATTATCAAAGAATATGTAGTTCCTGTTACGGAAAAATCCGAAACTGATCTGGATGACCAACTACTACCAATTGTTAGAAAAGGATTGCGGTTAGTAATCTGGATAATGGGTATTGTGGTTGCACTCAACAATGCAGGCTATGATGTAGGTGCATTGATAGCTGGTATTGGAATTGGTGGCCTAGCTCTGGCCATGGCAGCCAAGGACTCCGTTTCCAATATATTTGGTGGTATTACAGTTTTTATGGACCAACCTTTCATGGTTAACGAGCGAATTAAAATTAGTGGATATGACGGCACTATCTCTGAGATTGGAATACGTAGTACCCGTATGAAAACTCTGGAAGGAAGAATGGTAACCATA
>Ga0302119_10000449_pt1 | contig 18595 bp, 12 predicted proteins | sample AG5_Tmax_MG_FD_203114 | JGI IMG/M metagenome (GOLD analysis project Ga0302119, IMG submission 203114) | Marine microbial communities from Western Arctic Ocean, Canada - AG5_Tmax | ecosystem: Environmental > Aquatic > Marine > Oceanic | place: Canada: Western Arctic Ocean | collected 2017-10-01 | reverse complement strand
TTCTTGGCGGGAGCCGGGGCTCCCTTGGCGGTCTTCGATTTTGAAGGAGCCTCAGATCAAGGCTGGGCTCTTTCCGCACCCAATGATGCATCCACCGGCACCTGGGAGCGAGGCGATCCAAACGGAACAGCGGCCCAACCGGAAGACGATCACACAGCCGGAGGCAACACCTGCTGGTTCACTGGCCAGGGCTCTCCGGGAGGTTCCCTTGGGGCCAACGATGTGGACGGTGGTACGACGACTTTGTCCTCCCCCGCCTTCAACCTCAGCGGCCAAACCGCCGTCGAATTGAACTTTTGGCTCTGGTACTCCAATAGCACCGGCGGTTCCCCTGACCAAGACGTGTTTCTGATCGAAGGCTCGGACAATGGCGGCAGCACTTGGACCAACCTGGCCACCGTTGGTCCCACCGGCGCGAACGGCGGCTGGAACCAGCACTCCATTCCTCTGGAATCGCACCTGGCCATGACCAACAACGTGCGCCTACGTTTCAAGGCCTCGGACACGGGCAGCGGGTCCATCGTCGAAGCTGCTCTCGATGACTTGAGTCTTGTGCCAAGTGATCCGGGCGGGCTCGGAATGCGCTCCTGCTCTCCCGCCGTGATCAACTCCACGGGTGCACCCGCGATTTTGCACGCCACGGGCAGTGCAACGGTTTCCGACCAGGACCTGCAACTGGCAACCATCCAGTTGCCCAACCAACAGTTTGGCTACTACCTATGTTCCCAGACCACGGCCAATGTTCCAGGCCCCGGCGGCAGCATGGGAGTGTTGTGCCTCGGAGGTCAAATTGGACGCTTCACGGGCCAAGTTGCTAGCACCGGCGCAGCAGGTCACATCGCGATCTTGGTTGATATCCTCCAACTACCCATTGGCTCCGGCACCTCGGTCCAACCGGGCGACAGCTGGACCTTCCAACTCTGGTACCGGGACGCCACGCCAACCCCCACGTCGAACTTCTCCGACGCGCTGACCATTGGCTTTCAGTAGCCCACCGAGAGGCACTCGATTGGCGGCCTATGTTTCCATAGGGACCGCACCGGATGGTTCTCAGGGCATCTCGCGCAGGTACAAATTGCGGAACCAAGCATAGGCATCCCCATCCACGGATCCAGGCGCGTGGCGCTGGAGGCCGATGAAGCCGGTGGCGGCGCGCTCAGCGAAGGGCGGGCCCTGCATGGGTTTTAGCTCCTCGGTGTTCACGTCGTAGAGGATGGTTCCGTTCAGGACCGTGATCATGCGCGGGCCCTTGAGAGTCACCACCATCGTGTTCCAATCGCCATTCGGACGCAGGGCGTCCTTCTTGGCAGGAGCCACTGAACCATAGAGCGAACCGCTGAATTGCCAGGGCTTGAGCTTGGACTTGGTGTCCTCTTCCCAGTGGTGGTCATCGAGAATCTGCACCTCGCGGCCACTGTAGGCGGGATTACCGGAGTTCCTGTCAGCGCGCAAGAAGAGACCGCTGTTGGCCCCGCGGGCAATCTTGAAGTCGAGGCGCAGCTGGAAGTTCTTGTGGTCTTGAGCGGTGAACAGATGCGGCGATGAGCCATCCACCAAGAACGCAAGAACTCCTTCGCGGACTTCATAGCCACTGCCCTCACCCGCACCTTGCCAGCCGGTGAGATCCTTGCCATTGAACAGACTCTCCCAGCCCGCCCGCGCGCCCGCGGCGGTCAAGCGCATGCCGCCGGCCTTGTCCTGGGACCAATATTCGCCACTGCCTGCGGGCAGGGGCTTGAGTTGAATGTTGCGGAAAGCTGCGCGCGCCCCTTCTACTGCGTTGCCCCCACCATGAACCTGCAATCCGATCAAGCCTTCGCTGGCCAGGGGTCGCGTTCCATCAGGCAAACGATAGTCGGTGGTCTTGGTTCCATTCACCCACATTTCAAGGTGCATGGGGTTACCCGCCACGCGCACGCGTACCTGATTCCACGCCTCTTGTTTCCAATGGCTTTCTCCCTCTGGGTTGTGCAAGAAGTAACCCCCTGAATAAAGCGCTCCGGTCTCGCCGCCTGGACGGTTGTCCAAAGTAAACTGCATCCCATCTTGGTCAGGACGCATGCGCACGAACACTCCCGAATCAAAGGGATAGTCCACCCACGCGTCGAAACTCATTTCAAAGTCCGACCAGGTGGTCTCGGTATAGATCAGGCCACCCGCACGACCCGGGCCCTCACGGCCGGTGATGGCACCGTCTTCCACCCCCCAAACCGCCTTGCCGTCGTAACGGCCACCGGTGGTAGTCCAGCCAGCGAGGGTCTCGCCGTCGAAAAGAGAATGCCAGCCATCACGGGAGACGGGGGCAGGAACCAAAAGAGAGGCAACAAGGGCACTGATCAGCAAATAGGGCATAGCTGAGATCATCTCAAGAGAAGCCCCAAGCTGCAACCCTCACATCGGGCAGCTTGCGGATAGAATCACGGGCTCCCCCACCCCCATCAACCATGAACTTAAAAAGCCCCTCACGTCGCCTCGTCCTCTCTAGCGGAGCCGCCGGCGCCCTCGCAATCAACAGTGGCCTCGCGAGCCAAGACGTAAAGTTCCCAATCCCTAGCGCCCCCGAAAAGAGCCCCAAGGCTGAAGGCGAGCGCATTCGCGTGGGCCTCATCGGCTGTGGCGGCATGGGCAGCGGGCACTTGGGCTCGATGATGGGCCAGCGTGAAGCAAACAAAGAGGCCTTTGATGTGGTCGCGGTTTGCGATGTGAACCAAATCCGCTTGGACCAGGCCCAGAAGACCGCCACCGAACGTCAAGAGGGAGTCACCGTCGTGGCCTATGAGGACCACCGTGACCTCTTGGCACAAAAGGACATCGACTGCGTGTTGATCGCCTCGCCGGAACACTGGCATGCAACCATGGCGGTGGACGCCATCGCTGCGGGCAAAGATGTCTACTGCGAAAAGCCCATGACCCTCTCGATTGAAGAGGCCCTTTGGATGCGTGACACCATGGACGCCAACCCGCACATGCGCTTGCAGGTGGGCACGCAATACATGATGTACGAGAAGTACCAAGTCGCGCGCAAGTGGGTTAGCGAAGGCCGCATCGGGCAGCCGACCCTTTCCCAAACCAGCTACTGCCGCAACTCTAAGAAAGGCGAGTGGCTCTATGGCATCGACCCCAAGGTCAAGCCGGGTGAAACCCTGAACTGGGAACGCTGGTGTGGCCCGAACGGTTTGGCTGAATTTGACACAGAGGTCTACCACCGCTGGCGTCGCTACCGTCACTGGTCCACGGGAATCATCGGCGACTTGCTCGTTCACATGATGACGCCCCTCATGTACTCCCTAGATCGCGGCTGGCCCGTACGCGTTTCCGCTTCCGGCGGGCACTACTCGGATAAGGCCATGGAGAACCACGACCAGGTCATGCTGACGGTAGAGTTCGAGAAAGAACACACCATGATCGTGGCAGGATCCACCTGCAACGAACAAGGCCTTGAGGTCCTGATCCGAGGCCATGAAGCAAACCTGTACCTGGGTTCCAATGACTGCGAGCTGCGCCCGGAGCGCATTTTCGCGGACGATGTGGATCCCGAGCGTCACGAATGTGCGCGAATTTCACCCCAGGAAGCTCTGCGCTTGAACTGGCTGAAGTGTGTGCGCACCCGCGAAGAGAACATCAGCCAGGTGGAACTTGCCGCCCAGGTGATGATCGTCGTGGACCTCGCCACGCGCTCCATGTGGACCGGCAGTGCTTGGGGCTTTGATCCGGCCACGGGAAAAGCCAAGGCCCTCTAGGACCCTGACCCGTTCCTGTTTTACCATGCCCCTACGCCTCGCTTGTCAGGCCATGGGGACCCGCTTCGAGCTGGTCCTCGCGGGGCAACGTGAAGACCAACTGCGCGCTGTAGGCGAGTTGGCCCTGGAAGAAATTCAGATCGCCCACGGGCGCTGGAACGCGTTTGCCAATGACTCGGTCCTCAGCCACCTGGCCCGTTGCGCTGGCGGACCGCCAGTAACATTGGATCCAGAGACTTTTGACTTGCTGCAAACCTGTGTTCGAGTCGCAAAGCAGAGTCGCGGATTCTTCAACCCACTACTGGGGCCGCTGCTGCACAAGCTCGGCCTTCGGGATGAGACCAAGCTGGATCCCGCAGAAGACCTGGGTACTTTGCTTGATGTCAAAGGGCTCGTTCTAGATCCCAAGGGTCACAGCGCACAACTAACCCGGCCCGGCATGCAGCTTGACCTAGGTGCCATTGCCAAGGGTGCGGCTTTGGATTTGGCCGCACGGGTTCTGGTGGAAGAGGGCGTAACCTGTGCCCTCTTGCACGGGGGAACCTCAACCGCCCTGGCCCTCGACCCGCCCCCCGGCAAGGACGCTTGGCAAGTGGTCATTGGGCCGGAAAAGCACGCGCCCCGGGCGCACCTGGCCCACTCCGCTCTGAGCGTGTCCGCCGCCAACTCCCGCCGGGGCAGCTTGCCCCGGGGCGATCACAGTCATATTCTCGACCCTCACCGATCCAGGGGCACACGGCACCTCAAAGCGGCTGCGGTGGTGGCCCCCAACGCCGCAACCGCGGACGCCTGGAGCACCGCCCTGGTGGCCGGCTGCCTCCCAAGTGACCCACCCCAAGGCCTCGGCCTCTTGACCCAAACAACCTCTGATTCCTGGCTGCTTGCCCCCGGGCGGCCCTCTTGTTTTCACATTGAACCATGCACGACAACCACTCCTCCCCTGACCGCCGCACCGTTCTGATGGCCGGTGCCGGCGGCGCTGCAACCCAGATTCTGCCGGACTTTCTCGCCGCGAGACCTCACCTGGGTGCTGACCTGCGCGTGGGACTCGTGGGCGTCGGCCGCCAAGGCCGAGCCATACTGGCGGAGCTCGGCAAGTTCGACGAAGTCACCCTGGTGGCCTACTGTGACACGGACGAACGCCGGCTGGGGTCCGCCGCGCGCCGCGCCAAGGGGGCAAAAGGCTATGCAACCCAAGACGCTATGCTGGCTGCGCACCCGGACCTGGATGCATTACTGATTGCCACCCCCACTCACCTGCACCGAGCCCCCTGTGAAGGTGGCTTAGCCGCAGCAAAGCACATCTATTGCGAATCCCCCCTCGCCCATTCCATCGAAGACTGCCGCGCCATCACGGCTGCGGCCGCAAGCGCGGGCAAGGTTTTTCAAACCGGCTACCAAGGTCGCGCCAACCCGGTCTACAAGCTGGCGCGCTCCTTCGTGCGCTCAGGCGCGATCCGCGATGTGCTGAGCATGTCCGCCCAAAGCAACCAGAAGAACTCCTGGCGCACCCCCGCATCGGACCCTGTCCGGGATAAGGCCCTCAATTGGCGACTCGATCCCGAGGTGACCTTGGGCCTTGCGGGAGAGCTCGGCGCCCAGCAATTCGATGTTCTGCACTGGTTCACCAGCAAGTACCCCGTGCGTGTGGAAGCATCGGGCGGAATCTTGGCTTGGCGCGATGGACGCGAGGTGGCGGACACGGTTCAGGCGCGCCTGACCTACAAAGATGGGTCGCAACTCTCCTGGAACGCAACCCTAGGCAATACCTACAATGGCACACAAGAGCTTCTCATGGGCACCATGGGAACCGTGCGCCTGGCATGGTCCCATGGTTGGTTGTTCAAGGAGTCCGATGCCCCCACCCAAGGGTGGGAGGTCTACGCCAACCGCCAGCAATTTCACAACGACGAGGGCATCACCCTGATCGCCGACGCCACCAAATTGGCATCACAGGGCAAGCTCAAGAAAGGCATCGGGCTACCTCACCCGGGGCTGTACTACGGACTAGAAACCTTCTTCCAGAGCATCACCCAGGACAAGGACGTGGTCTGCTCGGCCGAAGAGGGCCTACGGGCCACAGCCATCGCCATCAAAGTGCAAACCGCCCTGACCACGGGCCAAGCCCAAGACATCTCTGAAGCTGACCTCGCCTCCAAGTGAACCCATGGACTCTCTCCTCTTAAGAAAACTGCCCCTGGGGCTGCGCATATCCCTCTCCGCCTTGACCCTCGTCCTGCTGGGTGGCTATGCCGCCTCGGGATTGCACATGGCCGAGCACCATGGGCCGCGGGATGGCCAGGAAGGCCTGACCGGGGATGACATCACCGGGGTTTACCACGGGGTGCAAAGCCCTTCGCCCCTGCGCTCCGCTTTAGAGGCCGGACACCCAGACGATTTGGACGGAGCGGTCCAGGTTCCCGCTGCAGAACGGGAAGCACTTTTGGCCTGGCTCAATTCAGGCCGCGTGATCGAGGACTGGGACAATTTCGACTTGGGCGAAATGGTGCCCGCCGACTTGCTCGATGCCAACTGCATGGCCTGTCACGGGCGCGGTGCCACCAATCCGGTCGAGCCGCCCCTTGAGTACCTCGACGACATACGCGTGTTGGCTTTCGATAACAACGTCTCCCCCACCGATGAAGCGATCCTGTTGGCATCCACCCACGCCCACGCCCTGTCGCTCTTCGTGATCGCCTTGGCTGCGGTGTTGTTGCTCTGCCTGACGCGCTTCCGACGTTCATGGGTCAGCGCGGTCAGCCTGGCAATCAGCGTAGGGCTCCTACTGGACCTCGTGTCTTGGTGGCTTGCGCGAGACTCGGCCATTTGGGTCAACGGCATCCTTCTGGGAGGCACGGCCCACGCGCTGGGCATTGGCCTCGCGGGGGTTATGGTGCTGGCAGACCTTTGGTTGCCAGCGAATGACAAGGACTAGTGGCTCAAACTGCCCACTGCTTTTTCCACCGCCGCAACCAATGCGCCGGAGGCAAGCAGATCTTCGGCCGCATCCAAGTCGGGCTTCAGGTATCGATCATCCTTGAGGGCCTTAACCTTGGTGCGCAACAACGCGGCACCGGCTTCAACACCCTTGCCGGCTTTGATCTCCGAGCGGAACTCACGGGCCTGTACCGCGCAGACCCATTCGATGGCCAGCACTCGCTGGGTGTTGTCCAAAATCGTGCGGGCTTTGCGGCCGGCGGTGACACCCATGGACACATGGTCTTCCTGATTAGCGCTGGTGGGCACGCTGTCCACGCTGGCGGGGTGAGCGTAGACTTTGTTCTCACTGGCAAGCGCAGCAGCGGCGTACTGGGCGATCATTAGGCCCGAGTGCAAACCGGGGTTAGGGGTCAGGAACGCGGGCAAACCGGACAAATCAGGATTGACCATCTGCTCGATGCGGCGCTCGCTAACGTTAGCCAGGGTGCAAACGGAAAGGCCTAGGTAGTCCAAGATCATCGACAGGGGCTGGCCATGGAAGAGCCCCGCGCTAAAGACCTCTTTGGTCACGGGATCCACAATCGGGTTGTCGGTCACAGCGCCGAGCTCGCCACTTAGCACGTCCACAACATGTTGCAAGGCGGTCTTGACCGCCCCGTGAATCTGGGGCACACAACGCAAACTGTACGGGTCTTGCACCCGGTCACAATCGTCGTGGCTCTTGACCACTTGACTGCCCTTCAACATGCGGCGCACATTGGCGGCTGTTCGATCCTGCCCTTCGTTTTGCTTGAGCTCTGCCAGGCGCTTGCCAAAGGGTCGTGGAGATCCCATCAGGGCCTCCAAGCTTGTGGCAGCGATGATGTCCGCCGCCCGGGAGAGGTTCATGGCGCGAGTCACCTGGCAAACCGCCAAGGACTTCATCACTTCAGTTCCATTGATCAAGGCCAAGCCTTCCTTGGCTTCCAAGACCAACGGCTCCAAGCCTAATTTACGCAAGCCGGCCCGCGCGCCCATGCGTTTGCCTTCCAAGTACACATGCCCATGACCCATCCAGGCGGCAGCCATGTGGGACAGGGGCGCGAGATCCCCGCTGGCTCCAACCGATCCCTGTTGGGGAATTGCCGGAATCAAATCGCTGTTGAAGAACTCCACCAACCGTCGAACTAAACTGGGGCGCACACCGCTGACTCCACGCAATACCGAAGCGATCCGCAGCAGCACCACAAGGCGCGCCTCATGCAAGGGCATGTCGGGACCCGAACCCACGCAATGGGAGAGCACTAGGTTGCGTTGCAAATCGTGCAGGTCCTTGGGGGACACCGCAATATTCTTGAGCTTGCCAAAACCCGTGGTTAAGCCATAAACCACTTCACCGCGACCCACCGCGTCCTCCACCATCTGGCGCGAGGGCTTGAGTTGAGCATAGGTTTTCGCGGACACGCGCAACTTGAGACGGTGTCCCTCGGCCACCGGGGACAATTGCGCAAGGGTAAGGGGCTTTTCGCCAAGAGTCAGATTCTTCACAAGGAAGAGTCTAGCGTTCTTCTCGCTCTAAGGGAGGAGGCCCCGTGCGCCGATCGTCCTGGGACTTGGATGGGGCCGGCTGACTCGCGATAGCGGGCAAGGGCAGGGATATTTGCGCGGCCTCATCGGCCTTGATCTGGATCTGACTGCCCTGCATGAGCCGTTCCCCCCGGTAGCGCACATTCATGGCCCAAAGGCCCGATGGCAAGCCCTCGATGCTGTGCTCGTCGCCGGGACGCACCACGATTCGGTCCCGGGGAGCTCCCTGCACCTGGACATCCATCTCAAAACTACGCAGATGGGGTGGCAAATCCAGGGCCAAACGCCCCGGTTTCAGGTTGGGCTTGCTGAGTTCCAGCACGATGTCTTCGGCACCGCCTTGCACAATTTTTTGGGCCACAAGAGAACCATCGTAACTCTCGCCGCGCAGATACCAGCGCTCGGAAATCCGCGGGTAGACACTGAGCACAAACTGCCCGCGGCTGTTGCTGCGAACCTCTTGGTGGCCAGCATGCACATGGGAGAAAATTGCCTGTTGATGATAGGTGGGTGAACGCCCGAGTGCTTTGGTTGTGGCCACGGAGGGATCAGGCGCGTCCAAGGTCACCAGCGCCCCGGATACTGGTTGGCCGTCAAGCATCACCTTGCCGCGAATCACCGGGCCAGGTCGCATGTGCAGAGTGATGGCATTCAGACGCTTATGTACCAGCTTAATGTTGACCTGCGAGGGCACCGCCACAGCGCCACTATGGAATGGAACCAGGGTGATGGTGTCCGGGGGCAGGTTTTCAATGCGCACCCGCCCTCCGGGCAACACGGATACCGGGCTGTACTCTTCCCAGGGAAACTGGCGCTGGGAGCCCGCCACGCCGCCGGCAGGAAAGAGGTGCACCTGCACGGGCTCTTGGGCGCCAAGGGACTCGGCGATCATCACATCGAGAGTCGCCCCCTGCTTGAGCCTGAAAATCAAACGCTCCTCGTCCACTACCGAGCGGCGCCCGATCGCCAGAATTTCGCGATGGGTGGCGCGTCCTGGCGCCCGGGCCAAGGCCAGAATGCGCTTACCTGGTGCGACCCGAGGCAACATGAAGCGCCCATCCACATCACTGATGCACCGATTCCCATCCACCGAGACTTCGGCCGCTGAAATACCTTCGCCAAACAAGTCAGTGACGCGCCCATTCACCACAGCGGTCCCGCCCCAAGAAATCGAGAGTTTTGCCTCGGCGAGGTTACGCAGGATCACCTCCCTCTCGGCCACCAAGCCGCCGATGGTCGAAACATGCACCACCGCAAGCCCGGGCCAAAGATCACTAGCCCCAAAGCGCCCGGACGCGTCGGTATCGATCTCGCGCCCCTTGTTCGTTCCGTGCTGAAATGAAATCTTGCCCACCGTGGGGCGGCCGCCCGCATCCTGCAGCTGACCGCTGAATCGCGACCGGGCTCCCGAGCGCGGTGTGGGGAGGCTCTCGTCAAGGGGCAAGCTCCCGTCGATCAGCTGGGTCAACTCCACCAGCAATGGATGGGGCAAAAGGGTGGCCCCCTGCGGCGCCGCAATCCGCTCCTGCACGTCCGAGTCACCCTGGGATATCTGGGGGACCTCTTCCACGGGCCCGTGGGACCCGCCCTCCAGAATCGGAATGCTGCGTTCGCCCTCGCCGCCCATCAGGAACCACAGACCTCCCGCCAGGAGGGACATCAGGACAAAAAGCAGAATGAGGGGACGGGGCATGGGACGGGGTGCATGGTAACCCCTGGGCGCTTCGCAGTTCAGCCGTACACGCCCCACAGGAACAAGTTGCACCAGTGACGCCTATAGCTCAATCTAGGGGCATGTATTTCCGGGCAAAGATGTGGACCAGAATCATTGTCCTTGGGACGATCGGCGGGGCATTCTCTTCGTGCGGATCGGAAAATCCGCCAGAAGAGGTCAGCGTGGTCATGGACGGGCCCTCGGGGCAGCCTCAAGGCCAGCCCAAGCCCCCTTGGCCGCGGGGGCTCTCCGCCCGCTTCGAGTTGACCATGCCAGGCCGAACCGAAGGGGTGATCATCGCCGATGGGGACCAGGACGGAGAGCTCGAAATTCTCGCCACCTGTCGAGCTGGCAGCGGGGGAGGTGCGGTGCTGCGCTCGTTTGGGGCGGACTTGGAAATCGAGGTCACGGTTTCGGTGCCGGATTGGCCCCTCGCTCCGGTGGCCATCGGAAGCTCTGCGGGGGGGAAATTTGCACCCATCGCGGTGGCCTCGCGCAGCAGTCAAGAGGTCTTGATCTTTGATCTCACAAGGCCCGCTGGAGCACAACTGATTCAGCGCATCAAACTCAGCGGCCGCCCGCTCGCCATGGCCGCGGGACCTTATCTGTTCCAAAGCCCCGCCAACCCCGCCAGCCACATGGCCACCCTAGCCATAGCAACCCGCACGGGCGACTTGCTTTTGTTCCCGGCCAAGAACGATCCAAACGCGCCCCTTGGAGCGCCTCTCACCGTGCCCTTGCAGGAAACTCCTACGAGCTTCTTGGCCTTGGATGCCTCCATGGTATTGGTCGGCTCCATGGGCGCCGGCGCCGGAGGCGGCGATTCCCTGCGCCGCTACATGGTCAGCGGACCCAATAAATTGACCCCTGGCGAGCCGGAAACCCTCGCGGGCATTCCCCGGGACTGGCTGTTGACCCCGGCCGCCGAACTGCTGGCCGGCGGAGACCAGAACATCTGGAATCACGATGGTTCCGCATGGAATGATCTGTTCGAGGCCGGTCGTGCCCCCCTGCGATTGTTGGGACTTGGGGGAGAGCGTTTTGCCAGTGTCTCGGCGGATCTAGGCGTGAGAGTCTTTGGCATGCAGGGCCTGGAGCAGTCCTTTTACGGAGGCCAAGACACCTGGGACATAGCCGGGGGCGACCTCGATAGGGACGGCTTGACCGATTTGGTATTGGCGAATCGCGGGGCCGAGAGGGTCAGCGTTTTGTTTTCCAATGCCCAGGGTTCTTGGCGACGGCCGCGCTCCTTGCCCACAGGAATCGCACCCTTAGTCCTGGTTGCAGCGGATTTCAGCGGTTCTGGACAGTCGGATCTGTTGACTGTGGATGCCAGCACGGACGGCCTGAGCTTCTTTCGCAATCAAGCTGGTGATTTTGTTCCCATGGAGCAGCCCTCCCCCGGGCGCGGGATCACCGCAGGAATAGCCTCGGACTTCAACGGGGATGGGGCCCTGGATTTGGTCACCCGGGCAGCCGGGGAGGTGCGCGTGCAAACCGGGAATGGTGATGGAAAGCTGTCCAGCCCGGTTTCGATGTCAGTCCCCGGGACAGGCCCCTTGCTGGCAAGAGCAGGAGATCTGTTGGCCGCGGGGTCCGCTGGTTTGTATCTGCTGGCCCCGGGCAAGGTGCCCCAGCTCACGCCCCTCGCGGATCCCTGCACGGCCATGACGAACTTGGGCGACGGGCGAATCCTGGTGGGCGTTGCAGGAGCCCGCACGGGCCTCGTGGTGCTCAATGGTGCCTTGCAAGAGGAAACATTCCTCGCCCTTCCCGGAAAAGTACTCGACGTTGCTGCGTCCCAATTAGACCCCAGTGGTCCAGTTCAAATCCTCGCCTTGCTGCAAGGGGCACGGGACAATTCCCCCGGCAAATTGGTGCGCCTAATGCCCGACGCAAGTGGCGCCTACGCCATGGCCCAAGAGCAAGCGGTCGGCCTTCGACCCCACGCCCTGGCCCTTGGAGATATGAATGGAGACGGACGCCAGGAAGTAGTGGTCAGCGCCCAGAACTCACACCATGTGAACCTGTTCAGTTGGAACCAGGAAGGTACCTTGACGAGACTGCCGGATCTGGGAGCAGGGCGTGGGCCATTGGATGTGACCTTCATCCCGAGTCCTGACGGAACAACAGACGCGACCCTGGTCATCGGCTGTAATTTCTCCAACGAGATTTTGCTGATCAGAAACTGATCTCGATTCCTGGACGGATCCCGCTGGATCTCACGGTTCCAGTCGTCCCAACATTTCCACTAGGCCCGCGGCCAAACGCAGGGATGCACCTGAATTCAAGCTACCCGGCGTGCGGTATCCGTAGGGTCCGGCATAGTGTTCGCGAGTGTTCAACAGGACTGCGCTGAACAGGGCGCGCACCTCAGCAAGAGGCATGCCCCCGGCCCTCGCCAACTGGGGATCGTGCAAGCGCGCCAACCCAATGATCAAGTTCTGGGGTAAGCCCCCCACCGTGCCGTCCTGCACCTGGGGTTTGGGGTCGAAACCGATCACGGTCACATCCGACCAGACACCGCCGTCCAGTTGCTCGCCCTGAAAGTGCGCGCGCGCCGCCACACGCAGCACCGGTGCGACACGCTTAAGCAGATCCGGATCCAACTCCGCCGCATCCCCCATCAATTCCCAGCAACGCACCTGATCGGCGGCCACATTTCCGCCCCGGGCTAAGCACTCGTGCCATACGGGCAAAAAGTACTCAACGCCGCTGCGGGTGATGCGTGAAAAGAGCAGGTCGTCGGGAAAAGCGCGCCAGAGATCCAAGCCTCGCGCCCCATAGTGCCCAAACAAATCATCAAAGCCCGGGTCAATGTGCTGCCAGTCCCCGGCCCAGGTGTGAGCGTAGAGGAATTCCGCCAAGCAATCCTCGAGCACCCCGCGCGCTGCCTGATTGCCCGTGCGCCGTGACCATGAGGCGAAACCTGCGGCCAAGTCGAGCTTGCGCAACTCGCTTGCGCCGGGATGGGCTTCTCCGCTGGAGGGGGTGAATTTTGCGGCGAGAGACCCATCGGGCTGGGGTGCGCTGACCAACAGGGTGGCCATGGCCCGTTCCAAAACCTCCGCCGCCAACTTGCGCTGGTCAGGCCGCGCATGGAATTCTCCGTCGGCCACCGCACTGAAGAAGGCCAACTGCCGGGAAACCTCCAAGGGCCCGTCGGAATAACGCTCCGGACCGTCTCGGTCCCAAAAGACCTTGCGCGGCAGACCTGTCTTTGGATGGCTGGCCAAGTGCAAGAGATCGTCCATCAGGCCCTCGGCCTGGGAATGCCAAGCCGGGTCAAACTGGGCCGCCCCCAAGAGCACTTCCGCATAGACGTGATACCAACCGGGCATGTTGTTCAAGGGCGCGCCGGTATCCACATTCCAAGTACGCGCAGCGAAATGGGTGCCGCCGGAAGGGTCTGCCCCGAGGGTCGTCCACCAGCCCAGGATCTTTGAGAGCTCCGCACGAATGAGCTTGGCCAGAGTGGCTTGGTCCGGCGCGGGAAGCGGGACATCCACTGCGAGCCCGCTCCACTCCACCGAGGCCACCGGCAACACCAGAGTCAAGCGCGGCTCAAGGGGCACGCCCGTGGCTGCCGCGTCCGCGCCCACTGCCCAAGAAAAGTCTCCCTGGACCTCGCGCCTAAATTCTCGCCCTGAACTGTCGCGCACAATCACGGTCGCAGGTTCCGAAACCCGTCCGCGCACCACGATGCCGTCCACAAGAGGTCCAAAGGCCGCGATTGGTTGTTCGAGGCCTGCCTCGGTCACACGCCAAAAAGGTGCGCTCGGTTGGCCCTCCTCAACATGCGCAGGTGCGGAGTTAAGCAGCAGGTTAAAAGCTTCGGAGCGCAAGTCCTGCCGGGGAATCCCAGTCCCCATTCCGAGCCCAACAATCATCCAAGTGGCCAACATTATTTTAAGAGCGTAGGGGTTTCATTCTGAGACACAAGCGCAAGGGTCATCAGGTCGACGAGAACCGGTGCGAGCAGCTCACGATTCCGCCCACAAGCCTCCCCGCCTGTGTTACACTGCGGGGGCTGTAATGAGGCGTTTGAGCACCCGAGACGCTCCCTGGGGCTACTTTTGCTCCCCAAATACTGCATCTACCCGAACTTATGAACACCTACCGCATCGTCGAACTCCTCGGAGACGGGATCAGCACCGAGCTATCCCAGAGCATCCACAGCCTTGCCGAGACCCTGCCCTTCAACTTGGATTTCCTGCCCGTCGACCTGTCGGACGAGGCACGCAAGAAGAACGGCCCCGTGGTCTATGACCTGGCCGAAACTGCCATGCGCGACCTGGGCGTGGGGCTCAAGTACCCCACCACCACCACCGACGAATCCCCCAACCGGGTGCTACGCAGCCGCTTGCAGTTCTCGGTGATCCATCGCCCGGTGTGCACGATCCCGGGCATCAAGACGAACTTCGCAAAATCCATCGACATCGACGTAGTGCGCATCGCCACAGGCGGCACCTACGAAGATCCCGGTCGACGCATTGGCCGGGACACGGCAGTCTCCCTGCGGGTGATCGAGCGTGGCCCGGCCCGGCACGCAGCGCGCTTTGCCTTCCGTTTGGCCCAATTACGCGGTAGGAGCGTGGTTTCCACCAGCAAGTACACGATTCAACAGGCCACGGACGGGCTCTTCGAGGAGACCGTGGGCCAGGTCGCCGAGGACTACCCCGGCACCGCCTACCGGCGCGAACTCTTCGATGCCCTCCTGGCTGGCATCATCATGCACCCTCAGGACTACTCGATCATCGTCTGCCCCAACGAGTACGGCGACTTCCTTTCGGACTCCGCCTGCGGCCTGATCGGATCGGTGGGGCTTGGGGACAGCGCTTCCTACTCCTTCGACGACTCGGGCAGGGTGGAGACCGCCATGTTCGACCCCTCCGGCGGCACCGCACCAGACATCGCCGGCCAGGACAAGGCCAACCCCACCGCCGCGATCCTTGCCCTGTGCAACATGTTGCGGCACCTGGGCGAAGTCGATACCTCCCGCGCCCTGCGCGCGGCGGTCATGGGCGCCATCGGTGAAGGGGCCACCACCGCGGACATCGGCGGAAGTCTCTCCTGTTCGGAGTTCACCAAAGAGGTCAAACGCAGGCTCCTGAGCTCCCTTCAGACCACCTGATAGGGCCCACACCCCTCATCACGGACGCCCAGTGCCCTGGTGGAAGAGATTTCTTATGGTTTACCCCAATAAACCGCCGTTCTCATTCAGGGACTCTTGCATCTATCCCGATACCTCTCTTAGTGCGCACCATTCCCCTGGTACGCGCTGATACGAAGTAAGAAAAGGAGGATCGTCCCGTTACCCGGGACGTGACAACCAGCGGACCAATCCCCCGGCCCGCCGACAAACCTCCCCCGAGGCCTACCATCCCCATGAAGGCTTCGATGGCCCCCACTGGTCTCCCCTGGCCATTGGGGGCCCCCTTCTTTTTGGGGGAGGTCGCCGCACGCGGACTCGGGTACTGTACGCGCCCCATGAGCGCCTTTTCCCCCACCGAAAATGCATCGGTCCCCCGCCGTGTCTGGGGCAGCACTGGATGGATGGTTGCGGGGCGCCTGTGGAGTTCAGTTTGCACCCTCGCTGTGCTTTGGTTGTGCGCTCAAAATTTAGAGCTCTCAGCCTTCGGGCGACTGACGTTTTACCTGGCGCTCTTTGGCGTACTCGATGCCCTGGTGGACTTGGGCACGGGGCAAGCAACGGTGCAACTTTCATCCCGAGATCCAGACCTCTTGGGATCCCTGTTGGTGCGCGCCCGGCGCACCCGGTTGGTGGTGGCCCTTGGGGCTGCGGCGACCTTGGCCCTTGGAGCGTTCCTGATGAACGAACCGGATGGGGGTTGGATTGCCCTGGCAGGGTTGTACCCCCTGACCCATACCCTGGAGCTCTCCACAGTCGCCCTGCGCAACCGAATCCAGTGGAAACCCCAGGTCGCCATGCGTTCGATTGCCTCTGGCCTGCGTCTTGCCCTTGTGACTGGGGCCATTCTCATGGGAGAAACCCGGGCAGGAGTCATATTGGTCTTGATTGCCTCGGCCAGCACCATGGGAAACATTTTGCTCCACCGGGTAGGCAAGCCATTCCTTCCCCGTGGAACCTTTCAAGCCGTTCCCATGGGACCGTTCTTGCGCCTGGCACTGCCCCTGGGAATCGCGGCCCTGGCCCAGCAGTTGTACTTTTACGTGGACAACCTGTTCGTGCGCGCCCATTGGGGCGAGGCCAGCGTGGGTACCTACAACGTGGCGGTGCGCATCATGTCCTGGTCCCTGAGCTTAGCGGTCTATGCTGCGGCGGCGGCTCTGCCCTGGTTGAGTCGCGCCCACAAGCGCGGAGAATTGGGACCAGCCGCCATACGCTTGACCCTGCCCTTGACCTTGGGTGCGTCCCTGGCTGTGGCGCTCCTCTGGCCCTTCGCCGGGGACCTGCTGGCCCTCTTCGGGGAGCCATTCCGAGCAGCCGAAGGCGCCCTGCGGCTGTTGTTACTGGCGGTGATCTGCGTTCACGCGGGCGCGCCCCTGACCACGGCCCTAGTAGCGGCGGGCCGAACCCCAACGATCTTGGCCCTGACCCTCAGCGCTCTGCTGATCAACTTGGGACTCAACTCCCTTTGGGTCCCCACCGAAGGCCTCGTGGGTGCGGCCCGGGCAACCCTGATCACCGAGGGTTGGATCGCGGTGGGAGCTGCGCTTGGTTTGATCTTAAGAGCGCGGCGCTAGACCGCCCTTCACCCAGTATCCTAGCCGCCCATGCGTGTCGGAATTGATTACCGCTCAGCCCTTGTGAATGCAGAGGGTATTGGCCGCACCAGCCGCGAGCTGGTGCGCGCTCTTGTTGGGCATGGCTTCGGCGGCAACTTGGGCCTCTTCGGTTACACCGCAAAAGGGTCTAAGTTCAACCGCAAGGAACTGGGCTTGGCAGACTCGAACGCAGAACTCTGCCGCTTACGCCTACCCTCACGCTTGGTGCCACACCTGCTCAAGTGGACCGGCAAGGGAGTAGATGATCTGGTGGGCGGCTGCGATGTGTATCACCACACCCAACCCAATGCCCTGCCCGTGCGCGATGCAATAGAGGTCGTCACGGTCTTCGACTGCATTTGGTCCCATGACGCGGAGGGCCCGGAAGGACCGGGGTACTTGGGTGTGGAAGACGCAAGGCGCATGAAAAGCGCCATCACCGACTTGGTCCAGCGAGCGCGTATCGTGCTGGTGCCCTGCGAATTCGTGGGTGCCGAAGTTGTGGTCAACCTGGGCGTTTCCCCCGCCCGCGTGCGGGTCACACCCCTGGGCTGCGACCATGTGCTGGAACACCTCCCCCCAGGCGGGTTCCGGCCACCTGCAAAACCCTATATCTTGACCGTGGCCCGGGTGGACGCCCGTAAGAACCACTTCCGCATGCTGCGCGCTTTTGAAGCACTCGTGCGAGAAGGCCTGCCCCATGACTGGGTCATCGCCGGCGCACTTGGTCACGGGCACGAGCTATTCTCCAAGGCCCTCGCCAACTCCCCCGCCGCCCACCGGGTCCATTGGCGTCGAAAGGTCAATGAGGAGGAGCTGGTGCGTCTTTACTCCCAGGCGTCTTTGCTGCTTTGGGCCAGCCTGAACGAGGGCTTTGGCCTACCACCCTTGGAAGCGATGGCCTGCGGCACTCCGGTGCTCACCAGCCTGGTCACGGCCATGCCCGAAATCTGTGGCCCGGCCGCGTTCCTGGTGGAGCCCACCGATGAAGAGCGCATCTTTGAGGGCGCCCGGCGCCTGTTGACAGAGCCCGACTTGCACGCTGAATACACAGCCCTAGGACTGAAACGTTCCCGGGAGTTCAGCTGGAAGAACTGCGCCAAGGACACACTCTTGGCCTATCAAGCAGCCATGGACATGGGCGATGAAGAGCCGTCCATGCAGCGCTTGTTTGTTTAGCGCGTGCGCCCAGCTTCACGCCAGGCGTTGAGTTTCGCGGTGAGGCGCGTGACGATTTCCGGTTGTTCGGACCAGAGGTTGTCCGACTCAGAAGGATCCAGTTCTAGGTTATAGAGCTGCCCCTTGGGCCCTCCAGCAATGGCCTTGACCTGCTTAGGATTGGTGAAACCCCCGGAGCCCAGTCCAAGGATCAGTTTCCAAGAACCTGAACGCACGGCAAAGACACCTGCGCCGGAATGGTGAACCACTTCGCTGCGAGCGGAGGGGCCGGCTTCTTGGCCGTGCAGAACAGGCAGCATGGAGAACGAATCCTCTGCTTCCCCTTCTGCAATGGGCTGTTCTGTCAACTCGGCAAAGGTGGCGAACAGATCGGTCAAGCAAACCAGGTCCGCCCGCACCACTCCGGCTGGAGCTTTCCCCGGCCAACGCACGAGGAAGGGCACCCGGTGGCCGCCTTCGTGGATGTCAGCTTTTTGGCCACGCCAGTCTCCGTTGGCCAGGTGCTCAAAGTGCTTCTCGTCCGCTTGCAGCCAATGGGAGCCATTGTCGCTGGTCACAATCAGCAGGGTGTTGCTGGCCATGCCCGTGCGGTCAAGGGCATCGAGAACAGAGCCAATGACGGAGTCCACTTGATGCACAAAGTCCCCATACCAACCCGCCGCGCTGGATCCGAGGTGCGGTGCAACCGGGACCCAGGGGGTGTGGG
>Ga0302119_10000448_pt1 | contig 18600 bp, 14 predicted proteins | sample AG5_Tmax_MG_FD_203114 | JGI IMG/M metagenome (GOLD analysis project Ga0302119, IMG submission 203114) | Marine microbial communities from Western Arctic Ocean, Canada - AG5_Tmax | ecosystem: Environmental > Aquatic > Marine > Oceanic | place: Canada: Western Arctic Ocean | collected 2017-10-01 | reverse complement strand
AGTGCTAGGATCATCCGTGGTCCCCACTAACTCCCAACTAGCTTGGCCCGACACCACCACGCGCAGCTCGAACAAGCGACTCGTGCGTCGCAGGAAGGCGCCACCAGAGTTGGCTTGGGTGTAGGGATCTCCGAGGCCCTGAATTTTCCAACCTATCTTATGAAAGGGCGTTCCTCCTGTCCCCGAGTGCCCAGTGGACACCATGGTCACGCCTTTCATGAAGAACGCCTCAGCACCCGCGGGCGCATCCAACATCCACCGATCCCGGGCACTCTCCACCACCGTCTCCGTACTGGGCGTGGCTTGCTGCCAATCGTCTTCACGGTACCAGTTCGCCAAGCGCTCTTCCAAATGCACCGAGGCAGAAGCAAGCACAGCCTCTGCCAGGTACTGGTGATCTGCTTCGGTTTCGCGCACGGAAACCAACTTGGCGTCAATGCTGGAGTTGGTCATCAAAAGGGCCAACATGGCAGCTGAGACGGAAGCTCCGAAGAGGGCATAGACCATGGCAATGCCTCGCTTGCGGCCATTGCCCCCGAATTTTGAAATGTGGTTGATCATTAACATATTTTTTTTTGTTCCTGCGCCTCACTCCTCGGGAAAGCGCGCGTCTCCAAAGGGCAAGCGGAGAATGGCCTCCGAGCGGTAGTGGTGGGCGCGTCCACGTTTATCTTCTCCGCGCATCCAGATCGTGACCACCAGAGCATTGGCCGCAACCACAACTCCCAGTCCCCCGTTAGCGGGGTCAAAGTCATCCTGGCTCTCCCAGTACTGCAGATCTTCCGCATACTTGATGTCGAGCCAGTCCACGCCGCTGACCACAACCTCGCGCCGGAAGGGATAGTCGGGGTCCCCAGCGGGAACCCTCGGGTCGCGAATGCGCCGCACCAACACGTTACGTCCATCGGAACCCGGCTCGACGATCCAAGCGATGTCGTTCAGGCTCCAGGCAATGCGGGTCTCTGCGTCCACTTCAAGGCGCGCACCGTCAAGGCCCAGATAGGGGTCGGGGTGCACCAAATCAGAAACCGCCTGACTCATGACACCGTCCCCGTTGCAGTCGAGCTCTGGGATGCCGTCACCGACCCACTCACCGTAGGCACCGCTGACCGTATAACCGAGCACGTCATGGTCAGGCCGTCCGTTGGCGTCCTGGTCTGCCGGCAAGGCGAGAATCAAGGAGGATTGGACTAAGGGATCGCTGCGATCGAGGCCAAGACGATCCACGTAGGCAATCATCCCCAAGATCGGAGCCGGAGTATGAAGGTGCCCACGGGCGGTAAATGTGGCCCCATCAAGGGCTACGCGGGAACCCACCATGCGGGCGGTCCCCGGCACTCCGCCGTAGTAAAGGTGCGGGTAGTGCAACCCATCCACGGTCCGGATTCCAGTCATGCCCAGGTCCGCGCGAATACGGCCCATGGCCTTGCGGGCATCCCGGGCAAGTTTCAGATCAAGGGCATTGGCCTCCGTCACATCTCTCATGTCCTGGGTCGCCCCCACCACCCAACTGGAAAGTGTGCCTAGGATGCCGGCCACTATCAGAATCTCCAAGAGAGAGGTGCCCGTCGTGCTTTGAAAAATCCGCCTCATATTCTTAGCGCCCCATTTGATAGGTCACGAATTGGTGCTTGCGCACGTCTGCTCCGATCAATTCGTAGGGATCAGAGTCAGTGCCGTCGGGGTTGAAAGCTGCGGTGGGATAACCGTCATCGTCCCATTGGCTGCCCTTGCGCTGACTGCGGCTGTCGACCCACTCCGCCATCAACATAATGCTGAGCCCCACAGGTGCTTCGAAGTCCGGATCTGGTCCCGGAGATACTGGGATGTCGGTCAGGTCCAATCCGGGATAAACAAAGAAGAGACGCTGCTCGCGCAGGGTAGCCAAGCGACTTTTATAAATCTCCTGACGGTCTTCACCGGGGACGGACGCGGGCGGGCTAACTGGACGGGCGCGTAACCCTTCGGAGTATGCGGGCATGAGCCAGCGCGGGCCGTACTTGACGGCACCGGCCCAGTCTGTGTCAGCCCGGGCAGGATCCGGATAAAACCGCTCGCTGGGATAACCCACCAGCTTGGATTCGATGTCCTGGGCCAAACAATCCTCCATGGCAGAGGACAACTCTGAGAGGGCGAGCTCTTTCTCCGCCGAACCTCGACTCGAGCGGTCAATGACAATCTGGCCGCTGAAGTGCGCCCCTAGGGACACCCCCAGGACGCCCAAAGCCATCACGACCTCGACAATCGAGAGCCCACGCTGCTTGCGCTGGCCTGGCCGTTGTTTCCATCCCCTGATCATTTCATTATCCCCATACCGAATCCTGGACGACTCGTGCGTTTCCCCCGCACCAATCATCCATCCCCTAATTCGGCATCAATAGGGCATCACCCTCAAACCGAACGGAGCCGGTCCATAAATGGCACTACCGTGCCCCAGAACTAGTCAATCCCGAGGACTGTGACAGCATCTGTCGTAGTAGCGCGCTCAAAGGGAGACAGATAGGGTGCGAGTTCGTGGGTCTCGAACCCCGCCCCGCGGAGGGCTCGGGCCAGGGCCTCGGCCTTGCCCTTGACCATGATTCGGTCCTCGGCACCCAACTCAACCCGGGCATGGGTCCCATGATGGCGCACGCGCAAGACCCGAATGCCTAGGTCATGGAGGGCGTCCTCGGCCTTCTCCACTTGGGCCAATGCTTCGGAAGAAACCCTGGTTCCGACCGGGATGCGTGACGCAAGACACGCGCTGGCCGGTTTGTCGGCCACCTGCAAGCCCGCTTCCCGGGCATAGCGACGCACGTCTTGCTTGGTGAATCCAGCTTCTGCGAGGGGCGCGTGAACTCCATGTTCCCGGGCGGCACGCTGCCCCGGGCGATCATCGAGGGCATCGTCCGCAATTTCCCCGAGGGCGACGAATGGGATTCCGTGACCCTTGCGCCACAGATCAAGGGCCTCGAAGAGAGCCGCCTTACAAAAGTAACAGCGATCCCCGCGATTGGCCTGGTAATCGGGATTCGCTTGCTCGAGGGTCTTGAGCTCGACCAACTCGATTCCAATCCCTTCGGCAGTCTTGCGAGCGGCCACCAACTCACGTCGGGGCAAAGACGCTGAATCAGCGATCACCGCCCGGGCTTGTTCTCCCAGAACCGAAAAGGCCGCGTGGCTCAAAACGCTGGAATCCACTCCGCCGGAAAACGCAACGGCCAGGGGACTGAGATCTTCCAAGCGGGCCAAGAGGTGAGCCCTGCGCTCGGAATAGGAGTCATCTCGTTGAATGCTCAAACCCCTTCCCCATCCCCCACATAACTGCGCATGTTGTCCACATATCCCTGGGCCGAGCGCCGAAAGTCCTCCACTTCCTCGTCGGTGATCTGACGCACGATGCGACCGGGAACACCAACCACCAAAGAGCGCGCTGGCACTTGCATGCCCTCCTTGACCACCGTGCCCGCAGCGATCAGGCATTCGTCCCCGATGGATGACCCGGCCAAGAGGACCGCGCCCATACCAATCAGCGTGCGGTCCCCCACCTTCACCCCGTGCAGCACACAACCATGACCCACGGTGACATCTTCGCCAATCACATTGGGAAGGCCTGGATCCGCGTGGACCATGGTCAAATCTTGAATGTTCGTGCGTGCACCAATGACCAGGGGCGCGTCATCACCACGCAGCACACAACCAAACCAGATTGAGACGTCCTCGCCCAAAGTAATGTCGCCAGTCAATACGGCGCCCTCGGCGGCAAATGCCCCGCCTTCCAGCGGCTTCATCAGGTTGGTCTTGGGATACAGGGTCATAGCTCAGTGGTAAGGGAAAGCAGAACAATCTGCACCCCATTATTCATAGCGTGCAGCGCAAAAGGAACAAAGAGATTCCCGCTCAGAACCATCGCACCCCCCATGGCAAGGGCCAGCACAAAGATCGGGCCCGAAGCTGCGGGACCGTGCAGGGCTGCGAATATCAAGGAACTCAAGCCTATGGCACCTGCTGTTCCGAAACGCGAGCGCAAGCTATTGAGCAGGACACCACGAAAAAGCAGTTCTTCCAGGAATGGAATCAAGAGAACCACCAGCAAGAAAATGATGCCGGCCCCTTCGCCGCTGGTAGAGATTAGGTCTTTCACATCCTGCACCGGCAGCTCACCGGTGAAGAAGACCCAGGCTTGACTCCAAAAGAGGTTAAAGCCAAAGAAGAGCGGCATAAGCAGGAACCAAACCATGATGCCCGTGCGCAAACCGCGTCCGGAACCAGGGCTGACCCAACCCAATGCATCGAGGCGGTCCGCCGCAATACTGCTGCGCAGCGCAGGGTAGATGGCCACGGCCATCAGGGCAGCCGAGAGAGCTAGTTGTCGCGAAGCGTCGAGTTCCACGCCCATGGACTCCGTCAACCCAGCCACAAGAATACTCGCCAAGAGGAAGAGGCCTAAGCCCACAAATAGCTCACGTCGCCCCACCGCAGGCGGAAGCGGAGGTCCACTTTGGGGGTGCCGTCCCTGAATCAACTGGATCGCCAAAACCCCCAGTCCAAGCCCAAAGAGCATCAAGCCCAGGGTCAAGAGGAACAACAAGGGGCTCACGAGGTCTTCGGGGTTGGGCTGCATCAGGAGGAAAGCGCCTCACCCAACAAGCCCGCCTCGGGAGAAGACGCTTGAGCATGTAAGCGAGAGGGCATGCGTCCAGCAAGGTACGCGTCACGACCCGCGCAGCAAGCGAACTTCATCGCCCGGGCCATGCGTTCGGGGTCTTCTGCTCCTGCTACAGCCGAATTCAAAAGGACCCCGTCAGCCCCTAACTCCATGGCCTGGGCCACATCGCTTGCGGTGCCAAGCCCCGCGTCCACGATCAGTGGCAAGTCGACCAAGCTGCGGGCGATCTCGATGTTCCCAGGATTGGAAACGCCGCGGCCAGAGCCAATGGGCGAACCCGCTGGCATGACCGCCGCCGCACCAGCGTCCGCCAAAGTCGCCACCAAGCGGGGATCATCAGAGCAGTACGCCATGACATGGAAGCCCTCGGCCACCAAGATCTTGGTGGCTTCCACCGTACCCAAGGGATCCGGCAACAAGGTTCGCGGGTCACCAATCACTTCCAACTTGATCAGGGGTGTGTCGAGCAGTTCCCGGGCCAGCCGCGCCGTGCGCAAAGCATCAGCCACCGTGTAGCAGCCCGCTGTATTGGGCAAGATCTGAAAACGCTTGCGATCAATATGATCCAGCAAACTGGTCCCCGCCCGCTGGTCAAGGTTGACCCTTCGCACAGCAACGGTGATCAACTCGCTGCCCGAGGCATCGAGGCAAGCGATCATTTCCTCGTGCGAGGCATAACGCCCCGAGCCCATCAAAAGGCGCGAGGTCAATTGCAGGGACCCGATCTTGAGGGGCTTGTCCAAGGGAACTCCCATGAATCAACCGCCCCCCACCAGGGTCACGACTTCGATGCGATCCCCGGCGCTGAGTTCGCGCTCGGTCCACTTCGCCCGCGGAACCAACTCGTCGTTCACTTCCAGTGCAACCTGAGTCCCGGTCACGCCCATGGTCTCGAGCAACCCTGGCAACTGGGTGCCCGCGGGCACCTCTTGGGGCTTGCCGTTCACCAAAAGGGTAAGACTCATGGGCTGCAGTATAGAAAAGCCCCTAGGTCACGCGCATGAAGGCGCACTTGAGGTAGTCCGTTTCCGGCAGCCCAAGCCGCACGGGGTGGTCCGGGGAGGCACCAGTGAAGGCTTCCAGCATGGTGTCCCGGTGACTGACCCTTGCCGCAGAGGCCAGGTGACCCAAGAATTCCGAAGCCCAAATCGCGTGGGAGCAAGAGGCACTGACCACATGGCCCCCGGGGACAGCCAGAAGCATAGCCCGCCGGTTGAGTTCCACATATCCGCGCTCGGCGCCGCGCTTCTCGCGCTTGTTGCGGGCGAAAGCCGGAGGGTCCACCACAATCATGTCCCAAAGCTCCTTGGCCTCGGCACGCTTGCGCAGATCCTTCATGCAATCCACCCGTTCAACCTTGACCTTGTCGGCGACACCGGAGAGTTCCGCGTTGACTAAAATCCGCTCACAGGCAGCGGCGTTTTGCTCCAAGCAGAGAACTTCTTCTGCTCCTGCGAGCGCCGCACGAATCCCGAACAGGCCGTCATAGGCAAAGGTATCCAGCACGCGTCCGCCGGGACGCAGCGCCGCCGCTTTCACGCGATTGCTGCTCATATCCAGGTACGCACCGGTCTTGTGACCTTCACGCACATCGACACGATAAACCAATCCGCCCTCTTCGCGCACCTCGATGGGACCATCGATAACGCCACTCAAGAGTTCGACCCGGGGCTCGAGGCCTTCAAAGCGTCGCACGGACAGATCCGATCGTTCCAAAACCGCAGTGGGCTCAAAGGGCAGAGCCTCAATCAGCACCTCCACGAAGAAATCGCGCATGCGATCCGCAGCTTGGGTGCCGATCTGCAGCACTAAGGTTTTGGCATAGCGATCAACGACCAAGCCAGGAATCCCCTCCGCGTCTCCGCTGATCAAGCGGCAGGCGCCTTCAGGATTCATCATGCCCAGATTTTCCCGGGCGCTGATGGCTCGGCGCATTCGCCCGAGCCAGAACTCCCGATTGGGCTGTTCCTCTTCCCTGGTGACCATGCGCAGAGCAATTTTGGATTCGGCGCTATAGAGGCCCCAGCCCAAAATTTCGCCCTCAGGCGCGTAAATAGGGACCAGGTCACCGGGAGTTCCCTCCCCGTCAGCTACATCGTCCTTGTAAATCCAAGGATGGCCTTTCAGGAGCCATCTGCGGCCTTTGCCGCTCAATATCATCTTACCCATGGAGTTTTTTCCTCTCTGTCGAGCCGCGCAGCTTATCAGAGGGAGGACGGGGAAGGGCCGCAGACTTGCCCAATCAGCAAACCTTCAGTCCACCAGATCTAGAAACCGTGAATCTTCCCGCAGGCTGACCAGATCAGGATCCCGCGCGGCCCAGTCTTTTTCCCGGCGCAATTCACCCGGAGTGGTCCCCGCCTGGGCCAGGGAACGCTCGAGCCACTGAAGGGCCGCATCTCGATTGCCCAGGAGGGCCTGGGTGCAGGCCAAGTTGTACTCCATGCCCGGTTCTGGACTTACCTGACTCAAGAGATCCAGAGCCTCTTCAAGACGCCCCGCCCGGGCCCGATAGCAGGCGAGCAACACGGTGGAAGAGGCAGTGCCCCGAAGCTCATGAGCCCGCTCCACCCAAGCTACAGCTTTCTCCGGTTGCCCTAATTTGACGTTCGCATTGACCGCCAAGGAGGACAACAAACGCGCCAACTGACCCCGGGCCTGAGCCATAAGCCCTCCCCCAATCCCACGGGCCTTGAGCGTCGCGATCAGACTTTCCGTGCGATCCACACCACGCAACAAAGCCTCTTCCGCACGGAGAGGTTCATCCATGTCGGTGTATGCAGTCCCCGATTGACTATCCGCCCGGGCCTGCTGAATTTGGGACAACAGGAACCAGCTCGGGAAATCCCCAGCCTCGGCAAGGTCGCGACCATAACGAGTGGCAAGAGCGAGGGCCTCCGAAGGTCGCCCCTCCAGGCGCAAGTCCTCGGCCAATCGCAGGGCCATATCGCTGGGCCACCTTAGGCTGCTGACAACCCCCCAATTCAACGGTCCAGCCACGAGATTGTTGACAAACCGCACCTGACCCTGCCGGTCTTGTCTTGCGCGGAAAGAAGCCTCATCTAGCAAGAATGGTACGCTCCGGGCTTCCACAGTTCCCCGCTCCGCATTTTGGAGGCGCTCGCTCAGACGCTTCATACTCCAACGCCGCTCATCGAGCCAATGGCTCCGCAGAGGGTCTTGGAGCGGGTTTGTGACCATTTCGTCATCCCAGTCGTAGGGCACGAAACCAGGCATTTCGCGCCCGGAAACCGTTGCTAACAGACGGCCCAAGGTGCGGCGCGCCGCCAGCCCTCGATCGGCTGAATCCTCGGATATGCCGCGCATACCCAACAACAACATCACCATAGACATATCACCGCGTAAGACCGCATCCCAGTTGCTGGTGGTGGAGATACTGTGCCGCGCATTGGCCGCATCAATCTCCAAGCAGGCCTGGTGCAAGTCCCTTGCCCGATCCAGGGCGGTCCCGAGTTCCTGCCCCGAAGGGGATGTTGGATCCACCAACAAATCCCCATAGAGATCCGCCAGAAGAAGCAGACCTCGCACCTGCATGGCTTCCCCGTACATAATCTGATTGACGCGGGAATGGGTGCGATCACCGCGAGCGGCAATCGTCGCGACAAGGTGCTGGTGACCCCGTGCCAGATACTGTTTGCTTTCCGAGTGCTGGCCACCGGCAACCGCAACGATCGCCGCCAAGAGTTGAATGCGACTGACCATCATTTGGGCTTCGAAAGAACCCCTTTGATCCAAAAGGATCCCGGGCACCTGATGCAGGAGCGCGTCAGACCAGCGCTTGGCCAAAGCCCAATCCCCGCCACCGAGCAAAGTCACCCGGGCCAGGTCGATCAGCAACCAACGATTGCGCGAGTCCGCCGCCAGCAGAGCCTCCCCCCTTTGTGCCATCAACTCCGGATCTCCCAGGGCCCCCAGCCGGGCGATCAGGGTCTGGAGCCCCGCGATCCCTGCCGCCCGCAGGGTGGGGTCCAGTCCCCGCCCAGCAAAGACGAGCTCCATGGGGCTCGCCTTTGGAGCAGCGGGATCCGCCAGCAGGGGCGCCAACCTTGCGAGGGCTGCGGCGGTGATAACCGGGTCCAAAGGCGCCTCTGGGCCTCCCTTCTCCTGGGCCATCAGGTCCAACAAAGGACCCAAACTACGGGGTGTAACGGGTAAATAACCTAAGGTCAGGACCCCCTGGGTCGGCTCAAAGCCCCGGGCAAGGCTCAGGAGGGCCTGGCAGCCGGCCCGGGTGTCAAAGGCACCGAGAATCTCCATGGCGAGCAATCCAGAGGGGGATTTGGGCCCCGCCTCCGCGATTTGAGCCAGGACCCCAATGAGCCCTGGGGATCCACGGCCTGGATCTACCCTGAGGGCCAAAAGGGCGGCATACCGCTGCTGCTCAGTTTGCCCGGGATCCAGCCGAGCCACCCACTGTTCCGGCCCCCGGGCTGGCTCCTGCGAGGCCATCTCTTGAACGACTCGAGCACTCGAAAAACCAGACTCGGGGAACACCGGCACCCCAGGACCCAAGCCGCCGCACCCGGCCCATAGGCCAAGGACGCCAAGGGTTCTGCTCAAAGAATGGAACCGGGACTCCACCCTAATTGGGCCCCCCCGGCTCCTCGGCCCTATCTCCATCATTCGAGACCCCATCGCTTCCCTCTTGCCCCTTACGCAACCGATACTCAAATGTGCGTCGAGAAATCCCCAGACGCCGGGCCGCCGCCGATGCATTGCCACGAGTGGCTTTCATGGCCGCGCGGAGTAGGGCATCGTTCAGATCATCCAGGGAAACCCCCGCCGCAAGGGCAGACTCGGCCACTTGATCCGCTGCTCCACAAGCCCCTTCGGCCAAGTATGCCAGGGCCTCGGCCTGCACCTCAGAATCATCTCCAGCTAGGGCTAAGGCACGTTCTAGGGCATTTCCCAACTCAGCCAAATTCCCGGGCCAAGGGTGAGCGGCGAGAACTTCCAAGGCTTCTTTGCTCACCGGGCGCGGCTCAAGACCCGCCCGTTGTGCCGCGTCCCCCATCATAGCCGGCACCAATTCTTGCAGGTCCTCGATACGATCCCGAAGGGGAGGCACCAGAAGTTCAACCACCGCTAGGCGATAGAAAAGATCCTCTCTAAAACGCCCCGCCGCCACTTCCTCTTGGAGAGGTCGCCGGCTGGTGGCGATGATGCGCACATCGATCGGGGTGGACTTGTCCGCACCCAAGGGTTCCACGACTTTCTCCTGCAACACCCGCAGGAGTTTGGTCTGCAGAGCTGCGGGTAAATCCTCGACCCCATCGAGCACGAGTGAGCCCCCTTCCGCCGCTCGGAAACGTCCCAGCCGAGCTTCGGCCGCACCGGTGAATGCCCCCGCTTCGTGGCCAAACAACTCGGCCTCCAAGAGGGCGGGCGAAAGTGCTGCGGGCTGAACCACCATGAGAGGACCCGTGGCCCGCTCGCTGGCCTGGTGCAGAGCCCTCGCGGCCCGGGATTTTCCGCTGCCGGATTCCCCCACGATCAAGACCGTACTGTGGGTCCGGGCGAGTTTTTCAAGACGCGACCGGAAGGCCCCCATCACCGTGGAATGCCCGTCCAGCGAGGTGGATTTCCCCTGCAGCTGGGAGCCCGGCTGAGAATTCCCCCCCGAAGAGTGATTCTCTGGGCCTCCTGCGGTTGACGCAGACCCCTGGGGTACTTCAAAATGATCAGTCACAGTTCCTTTAGTCTTGTTCTGGTGAGCGCTTCCCTGCGTGCACTTGGACGTCTGCCGGAAGTGGGGGTTACCCCGCTTCCTTGCATATTAGGCTAGGAACCCCCGTCACTGCCAGAGAACCCTGAACAAGCCCCCCGAGGGCATCCCCATGAACCCCGACGAGCTCCTGCGCCTCATCGATGTCCTTCAAATCCAGAAGGACGTCTCCAAGGAGGCAATCTTCCTCGCCCTTGAAGACGCCCTAGCCCAGGGTGTTCGCAAGCGTCTTGGTATGGGTGAAGACTTGATCGTGACCATTAACCGCACCTCCGCCGAGGTCACCGTCGAGGACGAAGAAGGCGAGATCGAGATCGAGATGGCAGAGCTCGGACGAATCGCAGCCCAAGCAGTCAAGCAGGGCTTCTTCCAACGGCTGCGCGAAGCCGAGCGGGACACGCTCTACGAAGAGTACGAAAACCGCGTCGGCACCCTCATCAACGGCCAAGTCCAGCGCTATGAAGGTCAAGACCTAGTGGTCAACCTCGGACGCACCGAAGCCTACCTTTCCCGGGAAGACCGAGTGCGCAGCGAGACCTTCGCACCGGGTGACCGCATCCGCGGCATCGTGGTCGAAGTGCGCAAGGACGGCAGTCGTGTACGCATCCAACTTTCGCGGACGCACCCCGATTTGGTCCGCCGACTCTTCGAACTTGAAGTTCCCGAAGTCGCCGACAACATTATCGAGATCAAACGAGTGGTGCGCGAGCCCGGCTATCGCACCAAGATGGCGGTCACCTCCATCGACCCCAAGATCGACAGTATCGGTGCCTGCGTCGGTGTTCGCGGCTCACGCATCAAAGCAGTGATCGACGAACTGCGTGGTGAGCGCATCGACATCATCCGCTGGAGCGATTCCCTCGAGACCCTGATCATGAACGGTCTTAAGCCCGCTTCGATTCACTTGGACAACATCTACCCGGACGAGGAACGCCACGCGGCCATCGTCCTGGTGGAAGAAGACCAGCAGTCCTTGGCCATTGGCAAGCGCGGACAAAACGTTCGCCTGGCCAGCAAGCTCTGCGGTTGGGACATTGACATCAAGACGCGCGACCAGTATTTCGCCTCCGAGGAAGGTGCTCCGCCCACAGAAGGTGGCACCCCAGATGGTGATGGTCTAGCAACCAGCGAAGCCACCGCCACTCCCCCTGGCGAGAACGCCTCTGAGTCGACCACACTCGACTCCCCCGCTGCCGAAGCAGCCCCTATTGAAACGACGGTCACTGAAGTGACCACGCCCCCGAGCGAAGACGAAGCCTGAAACCGCGCCCTGCGCATTAGCCCTACCTAGCCCCCCCCCTCCAGTTGAGCGCCAAGATCCGCATTCACGAACTCGCAAAATCCTACGGCATGCCCGGTAAGGATTTAGCCACCAAGCTACGCGAGAACGGCTTTATCCAAGCCAAGTCCCACATGTCTGCACTCGACCCCATCGAGTTGCTACAAGCCAGAGGATTGCTTGCCGCAGTCGGTATCACCGAACCCGGTGCAGCCGCTGCCTCCAGCACAACCGCTGTGAGTGCCCCGAGTAGCGCGGCACCACTCTTCCGTCGCAAGAAGAAGAAGGGCGTCCCCGCAGCTCCCGCCGTTGAAGCCCCAAGCCCTGAAGCCCCAAGCCCTGAAGCCGCTGTACCTGCCCCTGAAGCAACGGTCGCGCCCGCTCCTGAAGCAACGGTCGCGCCCGCTCCTGAAGCAATGGCCACGCCGGTTGCGAAAGTACAGGTGGATGCCACCCCGGAAGCAACGGTAACGCCGACTCCCAAGCCCACAGCCCAGCCCACCCTCACGGCAGATCCGGCCCCGGAATCCACCCCTGCCCCTGCCCCGACTCCGGCCCCCGCAGCTCCCGAAGCTGACCCAGCATCCAGCTGGACTCCGGCCGAAGCCGGGACCGCCCAGGCCCCAACCCCTTCAGCGTTCGTTGAAACCACCGTTGACGAAGCACCCGTGGTAAGTGCCCCAGAACCCGATGCTACGGGCAAGAGTAAGCCCCGAGGCAAGATTGTCGGTCGCATCGATCCGGCAACCCTCGCGGCCCAAGTGCAACCCCAGAACAATCGCCAGGGCCGACGCCTCCTGAACCGAGACGATGCCACCCCCAATGTGCATCCGACCTTCGGCCGTGGCAAAGCCGGCCCCGGTCAGGCCACTGGTCCCCGTGGCGGCATGACTGCCACCCAGCTGCGCGAGCGCGAGCAGGGTCGATTCTTGCGTCGCAACCGCCAATCCGGAGTCCAAGGCCAACGCCGTACTGGTGGCCGAGGCCGTCCGTCACTGGTGACCGATTCTCCCCTGGCGGGCGAAACCGTCTCCATCGAGATGCCGATCAACATGACCAAGCTTGCTGAAACGCTCAAGCTCAAGGCAGCGGTCGTGCAGAAGATGGCCATGCAAAAGCAGTATGGGATGTTCACCCTGAACTCCCCCATCGACGAGGACACCGCAATCTTGCTGGCCACCGAGTTTGAGGTGGAGCTCACCGTCCAACACGAAGTCTCCGCCGAGCAAGCCCACCTCGAGGAAATCACAGCCCTGCGCTCCGGCCTGGAAGAAGGTGAGTTGGTCAACCGCCCCCCCACTTTGGCTTTCCTGGGCCATGTGGACCATGGCAAGACCACGTTGGTAGACAAAATCCGTTCCACCAAGGTGGCGGACGGAGAAGCCGGTGGCATCACCCAGCACATCGGTGCTTACCAGGTCACGACTTCCCAAAACCACACCCTGACCATCGTCGATACCCCGGGGCACCAGGCCTTCAGTTCCATGCGCGCCCGCGGCGCCCAAGCAGTGGACGTGGTTGTCTTGGTGGTTGCCGGTGATGATGGGGTTAAGCCCAGTACCGAAGAGGCCGTGGCCCATGCCAAGGCAGCAAACACTCCGATCATCGTAGCGGTCAACAAGGTGGACAAGCCCGAGTTCGACTTCAACCGCACTGTGCAGCAGCTGATGAAGTTCGAGCTCACCCCCGAGGAGTACGGTGGACAAACCGCCTACTTCAAGACCAGCGGTATGACTGGCGAGGGCATCGAAGAGATGCTCGACCACGCCTTCCTGATGGCCGAGGCGGAACTTGGACTCAAAGCCCACCAGACCGGCCCTGCCAGCGGCGTGGTACTCGAAGCCGAAGTCCAACAGGGTCGCGGCATCGTCGCGCACCTCTTGGTTCAAGACGGCACTCTCAACAAGGGCGATGTGATCTTGGCAGGCGAGGGCTACGGCAAGGTCAAGTCGATCTCCAACGACCTTGGCAAGCAAATCAAGTGCGCAGGACCGAGCACCCCGGTGGCGGTCACTGGTCTCGATGCCTTGCCCGGAGTCGGCGATCGATTCCACATGATCGAATCCCTTTCCAAAGCCAAGGAAATCGCCCAAGAACGGACGCGTCGCAACCGTGCGGCCTTCCTCGCAGCCAGTATCGGACCCAATCCTGAATTGGAAGCGATCCTGGGCAAGGAACCCCTACTGGAAAAGACCAACATCAATCTGATCGTGCGCGCCGATGTCCAGGGTTCAGTGGAAGTCATCCGTCACGAGCTGGCAAAACTCGACCACGAAGAAGTGGCGGTCAAGTTGGTGCACGCAGGCGTGGGTCAAATCACCGAGAGCGACGTGGACTTGGCGGAAGCCTCGGGTGCAACCTTGGTTGCCTTCCACACGGGTATCCCGGGTAAGATCCGCAAGGACGCGGAACGCCGCAAGCTCACCGTGCGCCGTTACGACGTGATCTACGAGCTGCTCGACCAACTGCGCGACCTGATGGAAGGTTCCCTCTCCCCGGAAATCCGGGAAGAAGTGGTGGCCCACGCAGAGGTCAAAGCCCTCTTCAAGTCTTCCAAAATCGGCATTATCGCCGGTTGCGGCGTCACGGACGGAACCCTCAAGCGCATCCACAAGGTGCGCGCCTTACGAGATGGCGCGGTGGTCCACACCGGCTCAATCGAGTCCCTACGCCGCGAGAAAGACGACGCCCGAGAAGTCCGCGAGGGCTTCGACTGCGGCATCGTGCTCGCCAACTTCAGTGATCTACGCGAAGGCGATGTGATCGAGGCCTTTATCCTCAAGGAGATCAAGCGGACCCTCGCTTGATCCCTACAGCGACTCCAATATTCCATGGCCAATCCGAGGACCATTGCGCGCATCGAGGGCGCGATCAAGCGGCGTATTGCCCACTGTCTGCAGTTCGAGGTCGCTGACCCGCGCGCCGGATTCGTCACGATTATCGACGCCCAGTTGACCCCCGACTTGGCCAAGGTCACCGTGCGCTGGAGCGTGCTCGACCCCAAGACGGAAAAAGGCCGGGTGATGCACATGCTGGATCACGCCCGAGGTTTCGTTCAACGCAAGATGGGTCGCGTACTCACCATGCGCCGCATGCCTCACCTCGAATGGAAGTACGATGACTCGTCAGCGGAAGCCGCACGCCTCGATCAGGTCATCCGTCATGCCCTGGACCGGGACGCAGCTGTTCGGGGAAGCGCCTTGCCGCCCGAAGAGCCCAACTCCCCAGAGCCCAACCTCAACGACCCTAGCAGTCACTCGCCGCCCGCCGAGAGCGAGCAGGAATAAACCATGCAAGGGCCGGTATTGATTGAAATCGGCTCCCTTGGAAGGGGCACCAGCGGTCAAGTTCTGCTCGCCAAGCTGCAGACTTCCCTCGGGGATTGCCCTGAGGGGACGGAGGTGGCGCAAAAACGCGCCCTCTCCCCTGCTGCAGTCCGCAGTCTAGAGCAAGAGCAGCTCGTACTCAGTCAAGTCCAATCCCGCACCCTGCAGGTCAGCCTAGGACTCTTCAGGGATCCAGACGGGCCCTATCTTCTGACGCGCTACATCCATGGCCCCAGCCTCCACGAGCTCAAGACCCGCGGCCCTCTCGATGACTTAGCCCTGCGACGTGTGGGCCAAGATTTGGGCCAAGCCCTCGCGGCCTTGCACTCGGCTGGCTGGTTGCATGGGGATCTTGCCCCGGCCAACGCTCGGCAAGATTCAGAGGAACGCACGATCCTGTTGGACTTGGGCTTCGCCGAACGCGCGGATACCCAATCGTCTCCCCGGGGAACCCCCGCCTATCTGGCCCCGGAAGAAGCCCACGGCGCTCCCAAAACTCCGAGCTCTGAGGTCTACTCCCTAGGCTTGATCCTCTGGGAGCTCGCCACCGCCAATCACCCCCTGTCCCCGGATGGCCATGCCCAAAGCGTGTCTCGGGAAGCACTTGCGAGCGCGGTTCCCTGGGCCCCAAGCATGCGCAACTCACGCCTCGCCCCGGATCTGGACGAATTGCTAGGGCAAATGCTCGACGAAGATCCGGCCGCCCGCCCAACATCCCAAGCAGTGGTGGACTGGCTCGCAAATCCCCCTGCACCGAACACCTGGGGAGACGACCCTTGGGCTGCCCGGGATCGTCTGCCGTTCATTGGTCATCAAAAAGAATGGATGCAGCTGCAACAGGCTTGGGAATCCGCGAGCGCGGGCCAAGGGCAATTGGTTTGGCTGCAGGCCGAGCGAGGTTTGGGCAAGACGCGCTTGATGGACGAGTTTGTCCGCTCGGTGCGTCGCAGCGAGCGCCCCGCGACCTATCTAAGTGTCCGTTGCGCCCCGGCCCTTGAAGGCCGACCCACCCATCCGATCCGCTCACTCCTGCGCCGCTGGTTAGCCCTTGACCCTCACACGCCCGCGGGCAAGCGAGAGTGGGACCTCCTTGCAGCTCATACCAAACCTCATGTGGCCGCGGACTTGGCCCAAACCCTTGACCCCAAGCAAGATTCCCCGCCCCAGGTGGAGGTCACGCTCCTGACGGATTGGCTGGTGCGCAGCGCCCAGCAAGGCCCCATGGTGGTGCTCGTGGACGAATTAGAATTAGCAGGGGAAGCAACCCTGACGGTGGCCGCTCGCTTGATCGAAGCCCTGCCGACCTTGCCCCTGCTGTTGGTCTTGGGGGTTCGCAGCTCGGCAAGAAAGCGAAGCCCAGCCATCGTTTCTTTGGGCGAGCGTGCCCAGTCTGCGATCCAGGTGAACCTCGCGCCCTTGACTCAGGAAGACATGAAAGAGCTAGTGGATCAAATGTTCGCCGGCACCGTCGCCGCGGACCGTTTGGCCCGGGCCTTGAACGAACGCACCCTGGGTAGACCCGCGCGCCTCGACGCTCTCTTCAAACGAGCTCTCGACCTGGATCTGATGCGCATTCACCCGGGCGGTGGATTAGAGCTCGTGGCGGCCGCCGAGGACCTACCCCACATGGAAGGCCGGGTTCCTGATCTACAAGCGCGCTTGACCTCCATGCCGCCCAAACTCCGGGTGTGGTTGGAGAAAATTGCGGTGGATGGTCTTATCGCGCGACCCGAACGATTGAGCAGTGATGCGAATTCGGAGGAAGTCAGCCAAGCCATCGCGAGCCTCCTGCAAGAGGATTGGCTGGAGTTGGGTCCCGAGGGCCCTGCCTTTCCCAGTGGCACCGTGCGTGACGGAATCCTAGAGGCGATCCCCGCCGAACAACGCCGACAGTTGCACGCTGCGGCTGCGGCGGCGCTTGCCCATGAATCAGGATCAGGCAGAGCCTTCGAGAGAGCTTTTCACCTCAAAGCTGCGGGGCTTTGGGAGGATCTGCTGCAACTGGTTCTTGAGTTGCTCCCCGCTACCCAAGCATTAGGGCACCTGGCCCGGGTCCTGGTACTGGTGGACTGGGCCCTGGAAAGCATCGCCCAGAGCAAGGGGGATGGTGACTCCCGCCTAATCACTGGGGACTCGATCTCGGTCCAACAGGCCCTTGTATTGCATGGGGCCGCCGCCGATGCAGCGGGTGCGTTGGGCCGTCGCCCTATCGAGAGCAAACACCTCAATGCCCTTGTGGAACTCCCCTTCGATAGCGAAAGGCATCCCGCCCAGATGGCACGAGTCTTCCTTCTGCACGGACACGCGGCGGCGGACACGGGACGCGCAGGCCTCGCCCGTGGATACCTACGCAATGCAGCGCGCCTCGGGCGCAAGGGCAAGCAACCAGACTTGGCAGCAGAAGCCCTGCGACGTTGGGCCGAAATCGAATTGGCGACGGGCAACCCCGAGCAAGCCCGGGATTTGGCCCGCAAGAGTCGCTCCAAAGCGCGCTCTCCCCTTGTGGGATTAACCGCCCAGTTGATCAAGGGCTCCATCGCCCTGCTTGAGGATCGCCCCACCCGAGCAAGAGCCCACGCCCAAGCGGTTCTCAAACAGAGCAAGGATTCCGAACACTCCGCAATCCGGACCGAGGTGCGCGCTCGTGCCTGGATTCTGGAAGCCCGCTGCGCCTCGGCCATGGGTGACCCCGAGGCAGCCCAGCCCCGACTTCGCCGAGCCCTTGAGGCCGCCGCGCAGGTGGGCCAACGCAGCTTGGAGGCCGAAGCGAGGGCGCGGCTGGGTCGAGTGTTGATTGACCTGGGCCAAACCCAAGCCGCAGAGCAAGAGTTGCGCGAAGGCCAATTGTTGGCCCAAGAAATCCGCATGGGTCAGGGCGAAGTTTTGGCGCGGCTCTTTCTTGGAACCCTTTTGATGGACCAAGATCGCCGCCAGGGCGCGGACTTGATTCAACTGGGGCTTCAGCGCGCCCGGGACTTGGGGCTGGTGCGAGCCGAGGCCTTGGCCGGAGCTATTTGGGCCCGGGTTTTGCGCGCCATGGACCGTACCCAGGAAGCAGCCGTCGCTGCGGAGGCCGCACTCAAGGGACTCGAGCGGGTGGGCGCCGAACTCTGCGACCGCATCGTGATCGTCAGCACCCAGCGACTCATTTGTGACCCCAACATCGAAAGGGCGCACACCAAGGCCCACTCCAAGAAAATGAGCCGGCGGATCACCCGAGCCTGCCGGGAAGTCCCGCGAGGTCCAGAAGCCGAGCGCATGAAGGCGGGTTTTGAGTCTCTGGAACGTGCTGCCCTCAGTCCCGATGGTCCGCTCTACCCCCGCCGCGGCCGGGGTGACCACGGGCAGGCCCAGTAGCGCCGCCCCCAAGCATGGATCGGAACGCCTCCCCCGGTGGGGGCGGCCATATCCCGGGCCAATTCCGGCACTTTTCAGAGAAATTCCCGGTAAGACCTCACAAACCTGCCCCCATAGATCAAATTCCTTATTGATATTGAGATGCAGTCGCAATAAGATACCTCCCAATAATGACCCGGACAAGTCTACATCAACCGTCTCTGCTGCCCTGCGAGCCCCTCCGGGCACCGTCCCGGGTGAGCAC
>Ga0302119_10000446_pt1 | contig 18674 bp, 13 predicted proteins | sample AG5_Tmax_MG_FD_203114 | JGI IMG/M metagenome (GOLD analysis project Ga0302119, IMG submission 203114) | Marine microbial communities from Western Arctic Ocean, Canada - AG5_Tmax | ecosystem: Environmental > Aquatic > Marine > Oceanic | place: Canada: Western Arctic Ocean | collected 2017-10-01 | reverse complement strand
TCCACCTAGAGATGTAAAGCAATCAGGTAATGCAATTATCACTTCACCCATTTTACCTTCAGAAATCAGCCTTTCAACTCTTTGAGGTACTGATTCTGCAAATGGTTTCCAATTAGTATGAGCAAAACCACTACCTGTATATCCAACCAAATCTACAAACAAAGGGTATTCTTTTCCACTGTTTTTCCAATCAGGAGGCAAATAAATAGCCACCTGTCTAGATGTAGGATCTCCAATCATATTTCCTTCAAGTGATTTAGAATCAATAGTTATTATTTTTATTTCTCCATCTATAGGTCCAAATGTATGGTTTGGCATTCTATTCTCTCCTTAATTCCAGTTTGACAAATTCTCCATCACCAGCAACCCTGCACATCATATTTGGAGTCATTCCTTTATCTAAGATTCTAAGATGTATTTCTGCCGTTACTGTAACTGTTGCACTGAATAGATGGCCACCTAGAACCGTATGGGCATCATCACAGAGGACTACATGTATGTGTGTAAATGCTCCATCAGGACCCGGACAAAGGTTTCCTTGTGTTGATAATAATTCTACCGGCCCATCATACTTGATTCTGCAATATATTCCATTTTCGTCTAAGAAACCAACTTCTGCATCATGTACTCTACCTATGCCGCTGGTAATGGCAGCACTAGTAATCCCCTCTTTAGAAAGCCCCTGTAAAATTTCATGCATTTCTTCTCCGGGGTCCAATCTGACAAACACATCTCTATTCGATACTATGTATTCCATAATTCGCGATTGGCCTTCTTCCTTTGAAGGTCTCGCTCAATCTTTTGAATTATGCTGGCAAAATTATAATTCATCTCCACTAGAACTCTTTTACAACCATATTTGTACGCACGCTCTTGCTTATTTTTTCCAATGGAAATGAGGGGGTTGCAGTGCCTACCCACTTTGATTATGTACCTAGCCCATTCTCCAACAAAGCCCGAAGGCCGAATCTATGACAATGCAATTACAAGATTCAGGTGCAAGGTGGAAAACTTTCCTCACTGAAGCCAAGGAAGACGAAATTCTATTAATTCTCTCAAAACAATCAAAAACTCCTGTTTTAACCACTACTTTTCATGAATTACAATCTTTTGATTCTGAATTTGCAGATTGGATTTTACAAGATCCTCGCAAGGTTCTCGATAGTGGAGCAAAAACTCTTAATCAGATATGTCTCGAAAGAGGTAGTTCTGTTATTGATTGCTTAATTCGTATAGGAGAGTTACCCGGAGATGCAAGAATTCCACTTCGTGAAATAGGTAGTGAATCAATTGGTAAATTCTGCAGCATAGATGTAGTTGTAAACAAGGTTTCTGATATTAAACCAAGATTATACATGGCTACATTTAGATGCGAAACATGCGGTTTTGAATTAGATGTTGAACAAAAAGATGAAAGAGAATTAAAAGAACCATTACGTTGTCCCGATTTGAAAGGAGGTTGCGGCTCTTTTGTTCGTAAAGGAGAGACGGTATTCCAATTAATGATGCAAGCATCTAGGATGATAAATAATCAGCTAATCGAAGTTTCTGAACTTCCCGAAAATGTTCCAGGGGGATCTCAACCAACTAGAGGTACATTGTTTTTAGAAAGAGACTTAGTTTTAACTCTAACACCAGGAGATAGGATATCTGCAAATGTTATCCCACAAGTTCGGCCTGAGTACAAACGGAATAAAAAAACTCCAATGTTCGAGATATATTACGATCTGGTTAGTGCGGAACAAGAATCAACACCCTTTACTGAGATTAATATCGAAGAAGAAGATAAAGAAAGAATAATTTCAATTTCCCAAAGGCCAGATTTGTTGAAATATATGTACCAATCAATTGCACCCTCTATCTTTGCAGCAGATGATAAGATGAAGTATGTTAAGCGTACTCTTGCATTACAGTTATTTGGCGGTGTTTCTAGAATAAATGAAGATGGGACTAGGACGAGAGGAGACATTCATATTCTATTGATGGGAGATCCAGGGGTCGCCAAATCCCAACTATTGAGGTATATGTCAAATCTTTCTCCTAGAGGGAAGTATGCTTCAGGAGGAGGAGTATCTGCTGCAGGACTTACTGCAGCAGCAGTCAAAGATGCATTTGGGGATGGCAGATTTGCCCTTGAAGCTGGAATCCTTCCTCTTTCAGATCGAGGTTTGGCAGCCATAGATGAATTTGATAAAATATCAAAATCTGATCAAGGCTCTATGCATGAAGCCATGGAACAACAAAGTATCCACATAGCCAAAGGAGGACTTACTGCCCGCCTTCCAACACGCTGTGCCGTTCTGGCAGCTGCAAATCCCACGGATGGAAGGTTTTCTAATAGAAACGCTCGAGCATCTGTAATATATTCTTTTGAAGAAACAGGCCTACCTTCTCCTTTAGCATCTAGGTTTGATGTTATTTGGCTTTTAAGGGATGAGATAGTATTAGCAAATGATGAGAGGATTGCTAAGCACATATTGGCAATACGCTCCAAAGGAATAGCCGAATCATCACTAGATAGGGGATTAATGGTTGATAAATCTAAAGATGAAAGCGTTACAAGAATTGGTGTTGACGGCACCGAGCATCTAACCACTTCCTTTTTGAGGAAATATATAGCTTATGCTAAATTAAATATTAATCCACAATTAAATGACGATGCGAAAATATTGCTACAGGAATTTTATAGAGATACAAGACAAAATTTCTATGCAGAAGATCAAGGAGAAGGAGGTGCAGATGTCGTACCAATCACGGCACGTGCTCTTGAGGCATTGAGTAGACTTGCTGAAGCTCATGCTCGTATGCACCTTAGAGATATAGCTACTGAGGAGGATGCCAAGGTTTCATTAGCTGTTTTCAAACATTGGAGATCCGAAGGTAATGTCAAAGATGAATCAGATCTTCATTCGAGTGTCGGACCAGTTAAAAAAACCCAGAAGAGTCAAAAAGTAAGGCAAATTATCATTAAATTATGTGAAGATAAGGGGGTAGCAAAAATTCAAGAGATATATGATTTCGCTTCTAAAAGTCAAATTCTACCACATGAAGTTGACACAATATTATCTAAGTTATTGCAGGGTGGAGGATTATTTGAACCTACAAATGGAATATACTCATTTCCTTGATAGAGTAAGGAAATAAATATTTAATAGTGAACATATGAAAGGTAACCGCCTCTTCAAACAGAATAAGATGGAGCCGATAGGAAACATTTCTGAGCCAGAAAGGCTCAATCCAATGGCTCTAGGATTTATGTGTGGATTGGAAATCCATCAACAATTAGATACAGGAAAACTTCATTCAAGAATGCCAAGTAGGTTATTTGATTACAAATTTGAAGAAATTCCAGAAACATGGGCCCGTTCGGAGCGTAAACTTCGTGCTTCTCGTGGCGAAGGAGGAAAAGTCGATATTGCCGCAAGATTTGAACAACGTAGGCATAGAACTTTCGTATATGTCCAATCTCCCAATGCAAGCCTTATTGAGTTAGATGAAGCACCTCCCTTGAAACATGATGAAAATGCAGTAGACATTGTTTTAACTATGGCTGCAATGATGAAAGCAAATCCCGTTACTTCTCTACAGGCAATGCGTAAAACAGTAGTGGACGGATCAAACACAAGTGGTTTCCAAAGAACAACATTAGTTGCAACGCAAGGAATTCTAGATACTAAATCAGGAGAAGTAGGGATAGATGTCATATGCCTCGAAGAAGACTCCGCTAGAAAACTCAGTACTTCATCAAGCCCGGATGGAGAAATCGTATTCTATACATTAGATAGGCTGGGTATCCCATTAGTGGAAGTAGCTACAGCACCAGATATAATTTCTCCAGAGCACGCCAAAGAAACTGCAATCAAGTTAGGGGCACTCCTTAGAGACACTAGAAGAGTACGCAGAGGGTTAGGATCAATACGCCAAGACCTCAATGTAAGCGTATCTTGTGGCGATAGAGTTGAAATTAAAGGATGTCAAGATCTAGATTGGATTCCAAGAATTATCCGTTTAGAAATGGCACGTCAAATTCATATGTACAGACTGGCTAATGAATTACGCAATGAAGTAAATTTACCACCTTTGCCACCAAATAGATCCAATGACAATATTCCAGTTGAAAATAGAGTAGCAGCATCAGCTAAATCTCGTTTAGTACTCAATATATTTGATGTTTCAACATTATTTCATTCCTGTGAATCTAGTATGATTCAAACTTCATTATCTAATGGCGCTGTAGTTAAAGCAATAACCTTACCAGGATTTGCTGGTAAATTAGGCACTAAAACAATTGATTCACAAGGCTCTCAATTACCAAGACTCGGGAGAGAACTAGCAAGTGCAGCAAAATTAGCAGGCGTCGCTGGCATCTTTCATTCCGATGAATTGCCGGCGTATGGAATTACAGAGTGTGAAGTTAATTCTGTAATAAGTGAACTATCATTAAGTGACTCTGATGCCTTTGTACTATGTGTTGCGCCCGAATGGCAAGCAGATTTAGCTTTAGAATCAGTATTGAATAGAGCGCGACTCGCCTATCACAGAATAGTCCAAGAAGTTAGAAATGTAGTGATAAGAAAGGGACAACCAGATGATGGTACAACTACTGCAATGCGCCCACTTCCTGGTGGCGCACGCATGTATCCAGAGACTGACATCCCAATCCTCAATATCACTCATAATAGATGGCAAGGAATAGAAGGCAATATGCCACTGACTAAAGAGCAACGCTATCAAAGAATTTCTGAGATAGGAATATCAGAAAATCAAATAGACGCATTGATCAGGGTTGAATTAGATGATATTCTAATCTTAGGAACCAAAGGAGAAATTGATATTTCAATCCCTTCTCTCCCTCCAAAGGCATGGGCGACAGCAATTTTAGAAAATCCTGAATCAATCCCATATCCCATATTAGCTGCTTCTGTACATCTTCGTGAATCTGACTTATTGACCCGTGAAGGAGTTATACCAATTAGTAAATTAGCGATAAAGTCCAATATCTCAAATCCCAATGTTGTTACTTGGATGTCTGAGAAAATTGTAGATTTAGGATATGCTCCAGCTGATGCTGGTGATGTAGAAATAGCAGCCGATGAGGCAGTTAATGAGATGATTGACATGGTAAAACAGAGAGGCCTGGGAGCTTTAGGGCCATTGATGGGCATAGTAATGAAGAAACTCGGAGGTTCAGCCGATGGAAAATTAGTTAATAAAATCCTAAAATCAAAGATTGAGAGTATAATGGAATGAGTGAGATAAAATTAATATTTATCATATTTACTACGATTAGTTAGCAATCTTTATTTTGCTTATTTTATTCGCTTAAATTCCATGAATGTACTCACTCAATACGCGCTATCCTATGTCGCTATAACTTTTTTTATTTATATTTCAATAAAGCAAGGGCAAGATAATACAGGTAACGATATGCATGGAGTGCAAGAGAATTTTAACTCCAAGGCTGAATCCCATTCTAAGGAGAGTAATTTATTTGCAAAGGTTTTTACTACCTTTTCTCTTGTTTTCATAATCATTACATTCTCTTCAATAACCTCAGAATGGAATAGGATGACTTCCGAACTAGTTGATGAAGCAGATGATCCTCATTATGGACTTCCTGATTTATGGGATGGCAAACAAGTTGTTTGTTTCCACTTCCCTTCCGATAATGTCCCATCCGGGTTAGAAGATGGACGTCATCATTTTGATTTCGATGGAATAGATTTCAAGACAGATAAAGAATGGAATGGAACTGGTGGTTGTGTAGGCGGATTCGAAAATTATGATAATGGACTAAATTTATTAAATGCAGCCGTTGAAGCCACAGGAAGTACTTTTTCTCTAAATATAACTGAATTTTCATTCGGATTACAGATTGATACTATAGGTGGAGTTTCTCCTTGTGTTGCATTTACTTGTGCAGAGGATTTCTCCTCAGGTGCATATTGGGAAGTTCTGCACAACGGCGGCTATTCTATGGTAGGAATTTCGGATATTGAATTAGATGATAATAGTGTAATTACATGGAGAATTGCTTCATATTAATCACCTAACTAACACAAGCATGAATAACGTCTTACAAGACGAATAGAATGCGATAACCATGATTGACGCTCACGCTATTAATTTAGGGCCTAACGGTATGCTACTTGTCAACGTGGCATTACTCTCAATGATAGGTTGGGCATTATTGAAAACTGAGAAAAATCTTACATCCCAAAGTGACGTAATTATACTTGCGCTTATCGGTATTTTTGCTATTTCAGGTAGAATATTGCTCGATCCTATTCCAAACATTCAACCAGTAACATTTATTGTATTACTAACGGGTATCCATTTCGGTGCTACAAGATCAATAATTCTTGCTACATCAATTGCATTAATTTCTAATTTATTTCTTGGCCACGGACTTTGGACCATATATCAAGCTCTAGGATGGTCTTTAGTTGGTATTCTTGGTTCAATAATATCAAGTAAAATATATTCAAATAATACTTTGTCAATTAATCCTCTGATGCCCATTGCAGTATTATGTGGATTTGTATTTGATTGGGTAGTTTCTCTAAGTGTTTTACATGCCATAGGGCCAGACATGTTCCTTCTATACATCTTATCTGGAATCCCATTTGATATTTTACATGCAGCAGGGAATATGTTCTTTATTGCATGGCTGGCAATCCCCTTGAGTGAGATAATGACTAGGCATATTTCAATTTCTCAACCATCGGTGGTGGATAATTTTGCCAAGGTCCGAGTATGAAACTACTATGGTCCTGGTCACTCGAAGTGACCTAAACTTGTCAAAGGGTAAACTTGCTGCTCAATGTAGTCATGCAACTGCAGAATGTATTCTAAAGGCAAAACGTCAATCTCCTACAATTCTTGAGAAATATCTCAAGAGTGGAGCAAGAAAAATTGTATGTTCAGCTAGTTCTCTAGATTCTTTAAAGAGAATATATGGTGAGGCAAAAGCGGCAGGTCTTATTTGTTACATGGTTATTGATGCAGGTCATACAGAAATACCACCCGGTACTACTACTGTAGTTGGAATAGGTCCCGGAATGAGAAACTCAATTGATCAAATTACAGGTAATCTACCTTTACTTAAGTGATTTCTTTCCATAATAGTCATGAATCATGTCCGTGTCAGATGCCCCATGGTCAAGCAAGTATTATTACCACCCGAGGTCAAAGATTTATTGTTTTCAGATTGTACAGGTATTACTGGTTTAGTAGATTGGTTAGATTCAATAGATAGACGACCAGGGCTACTAGAATTAGATTCTAAACTTTCCAATCTCGAATTAAATATAGATGCACTAAGGAAATGTATCGGTTATTCAGACGATGGATACCAAAGAAATATTATCAAAAAGACCGGATTTTATGAGTTGGTTGCCATATGTTGGAAACCTGGTCAAGATACCCCAATTCATGATCACTTGGGTAGTGATTGTGCATTTTTGATAGTTGAAGGAACTTCCACAGAAACAATATATGAAATCACTGATGAAGGATTAGCATATCCTGTCAAATCTAGATATTACAAACCAGGTGAAGTCTGTGCAGCCAATGAACCAGATATTCATCGAATTTCTAATGATGGCCATTCAGGCCTCGTTGAATTACATCTATACACCCCTCCTCTGAGTGCATATAATATCTATTCTACTGTAGAAAATATTTGATTATTCCATTAATTCATTTGCCTTATTTATCCATTCTTGTTTTTCTATTCTACCGGGCGGAAATTCTATAGCAGCGTTAATTATTTCCATATTAGTTTTATCCATTCTAGAAATCTGCTCAAATGATTTTATTTCTATTGCATTTAGTTTCCTTTCGACAAATTCATCTATCCCGTCTATTTTTGTAAGATCGTCTTCCTCATCAAAATCAGCATCTCCAATAACTGTCCAATTTATTTGATGGACCCTTAGAGCCACTCTTTCAATGACCAATTCTTCTCTAATCATTAAATTGGCCTTTAATTTTAATTCTGCTTCTGCAGCCTCTCTTGTTACTTTCTGCCCCTCAGTTTCAAGTCCAATAACATACTCTTCACCCGATTCAGCTTGTGCTTCTAACATATCAATCTCCTTTTGAACAATTTCTGCTTTTCTTAAAGAATCATCTCTAGCCGCTCTATCTGCTTCTATTTTAGTCTCCACCACTCCTTTCTGAGCCAATGCCTTTTCCGTATCTTGTTTTGCTTGTACAATATCTTTTTCTAAATTAGTAATTTCTTTTATGGCAGTTTTTGCAGCCTTCTTCTCTTCAGCCGCTTGCTCTTTTGTCTTCGATAATGCCTGTTTACTTTCTGCAGCTCCCTTTGCAGCTTTTTCTACTGCAATAGCACGCGCTTCTTCTTCGTTCTCTATTTTATCTTCAGCCTTTCCTCTAACTTCTTTTAATTTAACTAATTGTTCTTCGGCCGTTTCTTTAGCCTTCTGAGCAGCTCTAATTTGCTTTTCAGCCAACTTTCTTTCCATTGTTATTTTCTTTGCTTCTGCTTCTGCTTTCGCAGTAGCTTTCATTTCTCTTGATAATAATTTGGTTGCTTCCTTTGCAGATTCCATTGCATCTTTTGCTTCTTGCATAGCCACTTTAGCCTTCTCACTTTCTTCAGCTGCTTTTGCTTTTGCTACTGATTCTCTTTCCTGCAAACTTTCTCTCGAAGTCATAGAATCTTCTTGTGCTTTAGCCATCAATTCTTGCGCTAACGCTGCTTGCTTTTCAGCCGCTTTTCTTTCTAACTCTGCTTTTCTTGCCTGTGCTTGAGCTTTCACTGCTTCTTTAGCATCCTTGGCTTCTGCCTTTTTTGTTTTAGCTTGAGCTTTCACTGCTTCTTTAGCTACTGCTATAGCATCCTTTTTAGCCCGAAGATCTTCTTTGGCTTTTGCCTTAGCTTCTCCTTTTGCCGCAGCCATCTTTTCCTTTTTAGCCCGAAGATCTTCTTTGGCTTCTCCTTTTGCCGCAGCCATCTTTTCCTTTTTCTCCTGCGCATGTTCTTTGGCTTCTTCTTTTGCCGCAGCCATCTTTTCCTTTTTCTCCTGCGCATGTTCTTTGGCTTCTTCTTTTGCCACAGATTTTTCTAACTCAATTTCTAATTCAACCTTAGCCTCTTCTTCTTTTGCCGCAGATTTTTCTAACTCAATTTTTAATTCAACCTTAGCCTCTTCTTCTGATATTTCTTCCACAACTTTTTTGGGTTTTTTGGAAGTTTTAGGTGCTTCTTTAACCTTTTTGGGTTTTTTGGAAGTTTTAGGTGCTTCTTTAGAATATTTTTGTAATAATTTTTTAACCATTGTATCATAATTACCGTCAAACTTAGATAATAATTTGGGAATATTCTCCAATCTTGTAGATAATTCCGGTTCTTCAACATATTTTTCATACGTCTTTTTTAGAATAGCAGTAGCTTCCTCTTCTGTCAACTTGCCTTTGGCCATCGCGTTTGGTAGGCATCACCCATTTAAGGATTTGACCTTCATTACGGCCCATATGTTACATTCAAAATAATTTATATCATTATTGTGTATGATTCAACATTTCTTCCAATCTTGTTAATCCCAAATCAACATTATCATAAGATGGCCCAAATGAGAAGCGGATCCATTGATTAAATTGCTTCTCTTTACGGGCATCTCCTGGATTTACATCAAAGAACGTACCAGGAACAGTCATAACTTGCTTGTCTAAAGCCTTCCAGAAAAAGTCTATTCCAGTATTATAACCTTCAGGCAAGCCATCTAAACATGCCCATATGTAGAATGTAGATTCACCCTTTAAGCACCTAATTCCCATTTTTGTCAATCTTTCCACCATCATATTCTTCTTCTTTGAAAAGATATTTCTTAGTGCACTAGTTTCCTGATCTGCATATTCTGGTTCCAAAGCACGTAATGCCAATCTCTGACTCACTCTACTCGGCCCGCCGTCAATTGCACTCGCTGCACGGCCCAACGTTTCAATAATTTCAGATGGGCCTAGAACCCACCCCATTCGCCATCCCGGATATCTGAATGATTTTGTCAATCCATCGATAACAAGAATTGGATCAACCTCGGGATCATCTACATACTCAGCACTTGATACAGGCCCGCAACCCGGTTCTTTTCCCTCATATATGAAGTGAGAATAAAACTCATCCATTATTAGTACGCATCCAGTTTCTCTAGCAGTTTCACAGTAAGATGCTAATTCATCCCCTTGAATCACATGCCCTGTAGGATTACACGGATTTGAAACTAAGTAACTATCCAAATTCTCGGCAATTTCTCTGAATTCACTTGAAGGTATTGAAAAATTATTTTCTTCTATAGTTGGAATCAATATGGGGGCCAATCTCGAGGATGCATAATCCATCATATCTTGATATGCAGTATAATCTGGTATTTGATAGCCCATTCTACCTTGAACAGCACCAAAAATCCGACTAAGCATAAGCCGCCCTCCTTGTGCAATCCCTACATTGGCAGCAGTATACGGTTTTTTACCTCGCCGATAATATCTATTGTAGTGACTAGCGACCGCTTCACGCATCTCATTTGTTCCATTTATTGGGCCATATGCTTGGTCTTCCGGCTCTATTAATACATTTCTTAACCGGTCAGGAGCCCCTTGCATTTCTCCTATTTCCGGTTGCCCTTGGCCTAAATTACACCAATCTGGATTTCCGTTCCAAAAACCCCTCTTTACTGCTTCAGAAACAACCCAAATTACACCCATATAAGGTACTTCTCGGAACGCGCCACCACTTGTCATAGCCTTCGGTATTTATGTCTCATATCAATTTTTTCGCATCATTATGTCACCTGTCCTACATAAAAGTTAAGACATAAATATGCCACGTAGTGATATGTTCTTTAGAGCCAAAAAACAAGTTTACATTTCCATACTGCTTGTTATTCTATTTTTTGGAGTAGCCTTTTCAAACACTCTATCTGTATCGAAAGAGGCAAATCAATTATCAGAAAATAGTATAAGTTATGAAACCCATTCAAATTTGAATATTTCAGGAAATACTGCTGGATCAATATATTCCGCCTCAACTCTCAGCGCTTCATTTCATTTTACTTGTGCTCTTTTAGATGATAATACGATGAAGTGCTGGGGAAGAAATACGGATTTCGGTTTTTTAGGTACTGGAGATTATATTAATCGCTATACACCAGCCACTACTCAACTAGGAGATAATGGTGGAGATAGCACGGCAAATGGAGTCTCCAGCTATGGACATCATACTTGTGCAATAATGATTAATGGCTCAACTAAGTGTTGGGGGGAAGATTGGAATGGACAAGTCGGCCATGGAGTTAATTGGGGGTGGCATGATACTCCATACCCAACAACATGGCCCGCAGGAAGAACTGCTACTCAGATATCAATGGGCGGCCACCATTCATGCGCAATCATGGACGACCTCTCTCTTTGGTGTTGGGGCGACAATTCCTATGGTCAAATTGGAAATGGAGGATCAAATGGTGCCAGTGATGTCACAACTCCTGAAGAAATTAACCTCCCGGGTGGCCGTGGTGCTATTTCAATAACAGCGGGGTGGCATCATACATGTGCTATTTTAGATGATAATAGCGGGTGGTGTTGGGGGGAGAATGATGCCGGTCAATTAGGTGATGGTACCAATGTGAGCAAAAATCTCCCAACAGAGGTTTCAGCCCTCCCTTCAAATCATACATTAGTTGCACTTAGTGTAGCAACCAAGACAACCTGTGGGATTATTATCAATGGTAGCATAGTTTGTTGGGGTTCGAATGAATGGGGGCAGTATGGCGATGGAACTACTACTAACTCCACATCTGCCAAGTATACGCCACTGCCATCAGGAAGAACTGCAATATCAATTGATGTCGGGCTCCAACACACATGTGCTATCCTAGATGATCATAGCGGTCTTTGTTGGGGGTCGAATACCTATGGCCAAATTGGCGATAATACTACCACTAATAGAACAACGCCAACTAGTTTTTCTATGCCAGCCGGTTTGAATATTTCTTCTATTTCTGCTGGTAACAGACACACTTGTGTCATAGCATCTAACGCCTCAATATATTGTTGGGGATCAAATGACGATGGCCAACTCGGTTTGGGCGAAAATGAAGATAGCGACATCCCTGCATATGTCGATTTAGGGGCGGGGAATCATGCCCTTTTAACAGACAGAGATCCTGATGGTGATGGTATATTATCAATTTTTGATCCATACCCCCAAGGTTGTCCAGTAGGAATGTATAGTTCAAACGCAACTTGTTTAGAAACAAGTCCGGGATGGTATGCTGAAGGGATATCCCCCCAGTATAATCAATATCCTTGTGATATTGGAACCTTTCAGCCAGCATCAGGGCAGACATATTGTCTAGTTGCAAATGCAGGATATCATGTCAATTCAATGGGCGCTATTACTCAAGTAGCATGTGATATTGGCACATATCAACCATCCACTGGGGCCTCTTCATGTTTAGTTACAGCCCCAGGTAATTTTAGCGCATCTCAAGCATCAATTGAGCAAACTCCCTGTTCTTTAGGTGCATACCAACCAAATTCAGGTCAAACAACCTGTATTACTACTACACCAGGGCACTATGTTAATTCACTAGGTGCTCATTCACAAGTATCATGTGCTCCTGGTACGTACCAACCCATAGCAGGAAAAACAAGCTGTTTTGACGCTTCTCTTGGATACTCTGCTCCAAATGAATCATCTACCTACCAAACTTTATGTGATTTAGGAACTTATTCTCCTGCTTCTGGACAGTCAGAATGTAATGACGCTTCTCCGGGGCACATCGTGTCTAGTATGGGGCAAAGCAGCCAAGTAACATGTTTAGCAGGCCAATATCAGCCCAATTCCGGTCAAACTACCTGCCTTGATACTGAGGCCGGATATTATACTTATTTAGAAGGAACACCTAATCAAATAGCATGTGCATTAGGAACTTATCAACCCATGACCGGACAAACCTCATGCATAGAAGCACAACTTGGCTATCATGCAATATATGGATATGAACAGACTGAGTGTTTACCTGGTTATTATACTGATATGCCCGGACAGTCAGAATGCAAGGTGGCAGAATCAGGATCTTATGTTGATGTTAGTGGGTCTTCATCAGCCATACTTTGTTCTACCGGCTCATTCCAAGATATGACTGGAGAATCTTCATGTAAAGATGCTCCTGCTGGCTATTTTGTTGACTCAGAAGGGGCAACAGGATCTACTGCTTGCCCAACTGGATATTATCAAAACCTTCCTGGTCGATCTTTCTGTGTAGATTCTTCACCCGGAAATTATGTTTCTTCTATTGGACAGATTGAACAACAACCATGTGCATCTGGCACCTTCCAACCATTATCTGCTCAATCAGAGTGTGTAGATTCCTCGCCTGGAAATTATGTATCTATTGCCGGCTCTTCAATTGAAAATGAATGTATAAGTGGAACATATCAACCTCTATCAGCACAGAACTCCTGTCTTGATGCAGACATAGGGAACTATGTTGGGGGCATAGGTAGTGATTCACAAACTGAATGCTATAAGGGCAAATATCAACCTAATGTTGGTCAAGAATCTTGTATATTAGCCGATCCTGGCCACTATGTAGCAAATACAGGCGCTTCTGAGCAACAAGCATGTGTTGCAGGAACATACCAATCTAAAGAAGGACTATTCGGTTGTCTTCCCGCATCAACGGGATATTATGTATCAGAAGATGGAGCAACAGAACAGATAAAATGCCCCTCAGGCGAGACACAACCAGATCAAGGGCAAACTAGCTGTATCAAAGGAGGCTTACCAGGCTTCTCAGCCCCATTGAGTGTAATTTCTATATTGTGTGCTATTATTATTACTAGAAGAGACAATAGTTAGAGTATACGTATATCTAATATGCTATTCTTTTGTGGAGTAACCATGATTAGGCCAGATTCATTTAAATCAATAATTAGTTTTATTGTATTTTTAATGATTTTAATTACACCCCTAACTTCATTTTACTCAAATTCTGAAGGATCTATTTTAGAAGATAAATTTGAGAAGCGCTTAACACATGGGGCACTCAATACCCCAGGATTCACAACAGGCTCTATTTTTACAAATTCCACTATCTCCGTAGGCGCCGAGTATGCATGCCTTGCTCAACATATCGGTGGGGCAAAATGCTGGGGTGCCGGCAATCAAGGTAAATTAGGAAATGGAGGAACAGGTAATCAGAATACTCCTGTATCGGTCAATAATCTTGGCTCTATACATATTGAAGAAATAGAGGCAGGAGCATATGGAACCTGTGCTAGGACCAACCAAGGAGAAGTCTATTGTTGGGGAGGAGGGTATTATGGACAATTAGGTACAGGAGTAGATGAACAAAGCGAAAATAATCTACCAGATCTAGTTTTATTCCCAGAAAATACTTCTGCGTTAACTATTGCAGCAGCCAATTATGCTGTTCATAAGTGTGCAATATTAAACAACTCTGAAACATTTTGTTGGGGTGCTAATGATAATGGCCAACTTGGTGATGGAACTCAGTGCCAAGGCAGTAGTTCAACTTGTAATATAAATAATGGTAAATTTACTCCAGTTGCAGTAAATCTTCCTGCAAATAAGAGCGCCACATCAATGGCACTTGGACATGGTTTCACCTGTGCAGTAATGTCTGATCACACAGTATATTGTTGGGGATTAAATAATAACAATCAACTTGGCTTAGGTAGTGAGGACATTAGAAGATTAAACCCCAGTCAAGTGTTTTTAGATAATAATGTAGGGGCTGTTGCTATAGCAGCCGGTTACTCATCTGCATGCGCACTTCTATTAGATCAAACTATTGAATGTTGGGGCACAGGAGAACAGGGAGAATTAGGAAATAATGCTACCACATCACAATCAACACCGAGTTCCCTATTTTTAGATTCAGGAGATAATCCTATTTCAATCACAATGGGAACTTGGCACGGATGTATGTTGTTAGATACTATGAAAGCCAAATGCTGGGGTGATAATTATTGGGGTAATCTCGGAAATAATGGAAGCGTAGTTGTGGACCATGAAGATGAACTTATACCAGTTGATGTTTTTGGAAATCATTCATTTGTCGGAATAGATGCAGGCTCAAGTAACACATGTGCATTAAAAGAAAATGGTACAGTTTATTGTTGGGGAAGTAATAACTATGGTGCAAATGGAAATAGCGAATCTATCATCTGGAATGGACGTTCATACCCTCTTCCTATAAACGGAAATATAGCCGCAGATATTTCAGAACGCGATCTAGACAATGATGGCATAATATCAATCTTTGATGCTAATCCATACCTCTGTGAAGTCGGATTTTACAAAGTTGATGACATATGCGTTGAGACTCCAGCCGGAACATATTCAGATGATGGCGAACAAATCCCTTGTCCAGTTGGAACATATCAACCTCAAACTGGCCAATCTTCATGTTTACTCACATCTCCCGGTAATTTTGTAAATACAACTAACTCAATAGCAGAGATACCATGCTTTGCAGGCACTTATCAACCGGATTCTGGACAAGCATCATGCCTTCAAAATACACCTGGTAATTACACTCTTGAAGGCGCCTCTAATCAAGAAGGTTGCTCTGTAGGTACATATCAACCATCATCAAGTGGAACAACATGTATCTCAGCTGCTCCTGGATATTTCGTCAATCTTGTGATGTCTGATTCTCAAACCGCATGCCCTGCTGGCACATATCAACAATATTCAAGCCAGAATACTTGTTATTCTGCATCACTTGGGTATTATGTAAATTCTTCAGCATCAATTAATCAAGTTATGTGCGATATGGGCACTTATTCTGATACACAGGGGCAAATAGAGTGTACTCCTGCATCCTTGGGATACTTTGTTTCAGATATAGGACAGAGTTCCGAAATTGCCTGTTCACCAGGAGAATATCAACCCCAAACCGGTACAACTTCATGTTTAATCACATCTCCTGGCCATTATACTAATTCAAACGGGGCCCCCTCTGAAATACCATGTCCAGCGGGTAAGTATCAACCGTCTGCTGGTCAAGCTTCTTGTATTAATGCTGAATTGGGTTCCTATGTTCCAGACCAAGGTGCGCAACAATCTTCTCTTTGTCTTGCAGGAACTTATTCGTCACAGTTAGGCCAAGATGAATGTACGCCAGCAGAACCAGGTTCTTTCGTCAGTACAGATGGAGCATCAATTACTACTCCTTGTTCATCGGGGCAATTCCAAGAAGATGGAGGATCAGTTTCTTGTGAAAATACTCCTTCTGGGTATTTCACCAACTCTGACGGCGCTTCCGAAATATCTCCATGTCAGCCAGGTACATACGCACCTTCTGGCCAATCATCATGCATTGAAGCACCACCTGGGACTTATGTAAATACAAAAGCACAATCAGAATATCAACTTTGTAACCAAGGTACTTTTCAACCTAATTCAGGACAATCATCATGCCTATCTTCAACACCAGGCAATCATGTACCTAAATATGCGTCTACAGAAGAAACACCCTGTGATATCGGCACATTTCAACCAGATAATAAACAAACTAATTGTATCGATTCTAATGCAGGACAATATGTTCCATCAGAAGGAAGATCATATCAAACTCCATGTCAAAAAGGAACATATCAGCCAGTTCCTGGACAAGAAGATTGTTTGATGGCCGACCCGGGTAACTTCGTCTCTTCTCAGGGGGCTTCGCAACAATTCCCTTGTAGCCCTGGAAATTATCAACCATCTGGAGGGATGTCTAAATGTGAAAATGCAGATATTGATAATTATGTTTCAGAATCTGAATCAACTGAACAAACTCCCTGCCCTTCTGGAGATAATCAACCATCTACTGGCCAACTTAGGTGTATTGAGGGCCCTAAGTCAATAACAGATTATATCCCATTTTTAGTAATTCCAGTACTGATTGTAGGTGCTGCATTATTTTATAAATATCGTAACCAAGGTAAGAATACAGTCACTAAGAAAACTAATAAGGGTAAATGGGGAGAAAAAAGTATTGATTATGTCCCTAAAACAATTAATAGGAAAAGAAAGTGATACGTACTTGTTATCTTCGATAAGCAAGTGGCTACTACTATGCGTGACCACCCTAGTAAACGAATCGATCTTCGTAGCGATACAGTAACTCAACCCGTTCCAGCAATGAGGCAAGCAATGTCTACTGCTGAGGTCGGAGATGATGTTTTAGGCGATGATCCAACAGTAATAGAGTTACAAAATCGAGTTGCAGAGATGTTAGGCAAAGAAGCCGCTTTATTCGTCCCCTCAGGAACAATGTCAAATGCAATCGCCATTAAGTCTCAGACAAAACCAGGTGACGAAATTGTTGCACATAAAAAAAGTCATATTTATTGTTATGAGGGAGGAGGTTATGCCACTCTATCTGGGTGTTCAATTGCTTTAGTAGATGGAGAAAATGGCTTAATGTCACCAAATTCTGTTAAAAAAGCTATTAGAAAAGTTGCCGGAAGTCATGCCCATTACCCGAACGGATCATTAGTTTGTGTAGAAAACCCTCCCATGTATGGGGGGGCATTCTATTCTCAACAAGATCTAGATGAAATTTGCAATATAGCTCATGATAATGAGTGCAAAGTACATTTAGATGGTGCTAGAATTTTTAATGCATCTATTGCGAGCGGCATTGATGTGAATAAAATGACTGATAAGTTCGATACTGTATCTATCTGTTTGTCAAAAGGGCTTGGTGCACCTGTCGGTTCCGTATTAGTTGGAGACACGAAAACAATTGCTGAAGCACATAGATGGAGAAAGATGTTTGGTGGAGGGATGCGGCAAGCAGGAATATTAGCAGCAGCCGGACTTTATGTCCTTGATAATCATATTAATCGTATGTCAGAGGATCACATTCGTGCTAGGGTTTTAGCCGAAAATCTAAATTCTATGGAGAAGTATCATGTTAATTTAGAAATAACCAAGACAAACATAGTCTTTATCAGATGTGATGAAGGTAGTGAAACAATAGTAGATAAATTAGCTAGTAAAGGAATAGATATAACTTCTATTGATGATAATATCGTTCGTGTTGTTATTCATTTACATATCACCGATGAAGATATAGAAAATACAATTAATGCCTTTGAAGATGCTCAATGAGCCGAAAACATTCAATATTCAACTTCTCTCGATTATACAATGAGAACTCTAGCCGCACTTATCATAACGGCACTTATTCTTATTCCTATTACTTCTTCAGCATCTGATATAGTAACAATGCCTTCCGGATGGGATAAAGCAAGAGGCGAATTAAATGCTGGCTCAATTGGAGGAATATCACTATCTCTTTCAAACGACTCTTTGCTTGATAATATTTCAGTGAATATTGAAAATTTTCCAACTATAGTTGAGACATATACTGCTACTTGGTGTGAAAATTGTGTTTCTACTGAACACGCTAGAGATGAAGCAATTGCAGATTACAATGTGAGTATTATTCATTATCATAGACATTATTATGAAACCGAAGATCCATTTGGCAGTAATAGCACAGAATCACGCTGGGAATCAAACTATGGAGCAACATCCGCCGCTATCACTGGATTGAAACGTGCAGCACCTACTACAGTTTTTGATGGAGAGAGAATGCACGTAGGAGCATCTCCTAGGTCCGATT
>Ga0302119_10000443_pt1 | contig 18760 bp, 9 predicted proteins | sample AG5_Tmax_MG_FD_203114 | JGI IMG/M metagenome (GOLD analysis project Ga0302119, IMG submission 203114) | Marine microbial communities from Western Arctic Ocean, Canada - AG5_Tmax | ecosystem: Environmental > Aquatic > Marine > Oceanic | place: Canada: Western Arctic Ocean | collected 2017-10-01 | reverse complement strand
GCAACCAGTGACACGGCATTTTGCCTGGGCAACTCTGGAGTTATCGGGGTTACATCAAACACACCTACAGCCAGCTATGTTTGGTCTCCGGCAACGGGACTGAGTAGCACAACAGCACAGTTTCCTATAACATCCCCAACCAGTACCACGACCTATGCCGTTGATATTACCAATACATCAGGGTGCATGTATACGGACTCTGTAGTGGTGACGATCGACACACTGCCTACCGCATCGTTTACACAGTTATCCTCAGATCTGACTGTAACCTTTACCAATACTTCTGTTGGCGGCACGTCTTACTACTGGGACTTCGGTGATGGATTCTTAGCTACAGTAGCCAACCCTGTGCATATATACAACAGCAACGGTACCTATAATGTGTGCCTTACTGCAGTGAACTACTGCGGCACCGACACTGTTTGCTCAAATGTTACTGTGGCCCTTGGTGGATGTATCAATACTGTGGCAGCATTTGACACTATAACAGTTGAACTGATCGCAGTATTCACAGATATGTCAACGGATAATACAGCATGGGCATGGGACTTTGGTGACGGTGGTAATTCCACCGTACAAAACCCGGTATATACCTACGCGGCTGCAGGCACTTACAATGTGTGCCTCGTGACTACCAATGCCTGTAGCTCGGATACTACCTGCATGATGGTAACTGTTTCTGCTTCAAGTGCTCCATGTACGCCAACAGTAGCTGGGTTCACTTCAAACAGCATTGGGCTTGATATCGCGTTTACCGATGTGTCCACTGATGCAGTATCGTGGTCATGGGACTTTGGAGATGGCAGTACTTCCACAAGCCAGAATCCTGTGCACACCTATGCAGCAGATAGCACCTACAATGTGTGCCTGATCACAACCAACGCCTGCAGCTCTGATACGAGCTGTACAAGTGTTACAGTAGCTGCATCTACTTGCACCCCTGCAACTGCAGGTTTTACCTCTGCGCTGTCAGGACTTATAGTGGCATTTAATGATGCTTCTACAGATCCTTCAGCATGGAACTGGGATTTTGGTGATGGCAATACCAGTACGGAACAGAACCCAACGAACACCTACACAGTGGCTGGCACATATACCGTGTGCCTGGTAGTGACCAACCCCTGTAGTGCAGATACATCCTGTTCCAGTATCACTGTTACGGCATGTGCTACTCCGGGGGCTTCCTTTGCCTCGTCAAGCAGTGACCTAACGGTCACTTTTGTAGATGCATCTACCAATACCACCTCCTGGTTGTGGGATTTTGGTGATGGCAATACCAGCAACTCACAAAACCCGACGTACTCCTATAGCGCAACAGGAACATACAATGTCTGCCTGACTGTCAATAGCAGTTGTGAAACTGACACGATTTGCGACTCTGTAACTGTGACTGCCTGCCCGGCGGTAGTTGCAGTGTTTATCCAGTCTGATTCTGCACTTACTGTCAACTTTACTGACCTATCCATAGGTGCAGATACCTGGAGCTGGGACTTTGGTGATGGATTATTTTCCACGACACAAAATGCATCGCATACTTATGCGAGTGGAGGAACCTACACCGTATGCCTGACTGCGGAGAATAACTGTACTTCAGATAGTGTATGTTCTACCATAACAATGACAACAGTCGGCATTCATGAGAGCTCAATGGAGAACCTGAAACTATATCCCAACCCAACTCAAGGAATATTGCATCTTAGTATTCCAGCGGATGTTGAGCGGAATAAGATGACCTTCACCATTTATAATATTTTAGGTAAAATTGTATTTGCAACCTCCGCGTCAGAGTTGGAGAGTATTACTTCCAATGGAGAGCAACAGCACTATTTAATAGACCTGGGCCACATGGCTGAAGGTTCTTACCTGATTAAGGTCTTGTCAGGTGATAAATTATTTACTGAGCACGTTGTTTTCTCTAAGTAGCAATAGAGAGACATCCTGACTCCTTTAATTTATACTTAAGTTTGAGGATGACATCTGTCTGTAACAAATTAGGGGCAAAGTTTGGCAATGTAATTATTATTGGTTTGTTGGCGACAATACAAACCTATCATGCTAACGCCCAAACTATTGTTTATTCAGAGTCTTTCACAACGGGGCTATCTTACTGCCCATCAGATCCGGTGTATGACAATTGGGTCTCTTTCAGGCTGGCCCTGGACACTTCAGTATTTGAATTCACAAAGGTGACCATCAAGGGGTCCCTAGATACGGTTGGACGATCTTGTACGGACACAGTAATGGTGAACGAAATGGCAACCGCTCTTCGAACTGGTACACTTGGCGACTGGATCGGGTGTGGTGGCAACAGCTGGCACGTAGGCATTGGTTGTGTAGCGGGTTGCGCACTAGTAGCAGATGGAGTGGAATTCACAGCGGATGGCACAGATTGCGCCTGTACCGACCCTGGTTATATTGTCAGGCCAGCAATTGGCAATAGTAACTGGGGTGGCATTGCTGGTGCCACCTGTGGTGGTGCCACACAGGTCATGACGGTGATCTTTGAGTATGCCGCCTGTAGCCTCTATACGGACATCACAGTGACAGACCCGCCTTGCAAGAGGGGTCCTGGCTCTATAGATCTAAACGCTATAGATGGAACTGCCCCATACACCTATGCATGGTCATCAGGTGATACAATAGAAGATCCTTTAGGTTTACCTGCAGGAACTTATACCGTTGAGGTTACTGACAATATAGGGTGTGTATTTAATGACACTGCTATTATAGCAGACCCTGTTTCCTTTAACGAGATTATCTGCAGTGGAGATTCTGTACAGCTAAGCGCCGATTCCATGTTGTGCTTTGGAACAGGGCCGTATTCTTATTCCTGGACTCCTACGGCAGACTTAAGTTGTTCAACTTGTGAGAATCCCTACGCGAGTCCATCAGCCACAGTAACCTATATGGTTGTAATAACGGATAGTTCATCAGGTGTAGACTCCGTGGAAATAGACGTTACCGTATTTAGCTCCTTACCGGTGGCTGATGCCGGAGCTGACACTTCTTGTTGTGAGGGGGAATATGTACAGCTGAATGGGTCCGGTGGAGCCAGCTACCAATGGTCTCCGGCACAGGACCTCTCAGATTCAACCATTGCCAACCCTGTTGCCTTGCCAAAGATGACTGGGAGTTATGTTATGGTTGCAACAAATGGTTGTGGAAGTGATACGGATACTGTTGTGGTAACAGTGAACCTGTTACCTGTAATTTCCAGTACCGACACATCAGTATGTCCTGGTGACTCGGTGCCGCTTAGTGCTTCAGGTGGGGTAACTTACTTATGGTCTCCTGGTGGCAGTTTAGATGATTCTACGATTGCCAATCCTGTGGCATCCCCAACCTCCAGCACGGTATATTCAATCACCGCCACTTCTGCACAAGGGTGTATTGGTAATGGTTCACTTACCGTGTCTGTGGATAGTGTAGACCAGCTGAAGGCAACAACTTCCAGGGACACCATATGCCCAAATGACAGCACTCAGCTAATGGCTACAACCTGCGCTTCACTATTAGAAGATTTTGAAGGAGGCCTTAACGGCTGGAACGGGAATAGTACACTCTGGCATCTGGAAACAGCACAATCCAATAGTCCTACTACCAGCTGGACCTACAATACCGGTAGTCCAAACTTTAACTTTGATGTTGGTACAAGTTCAGGGACACTCACCTCAACCGTGATCGACCTTACAGGCAAGGCACCTGGTGATACAACCATACTGACCTTCATGTGCCTGTACGAAACGGAAGACATAGGGACCACATTTGACCAGCGTTGGATACAGATATCCAGTAATGGAGGGCTATTTACACCGTTGGTTCAGCTCTCAGGGGAGCCTATGAATACCTGGCACAGCCATTCTATTGATCTCACCGCATATAACGGAGACAGCATACAAATCGGGTTCTTCTTCAGTTCAATTGATGGAGTGCTCAATGCTTTCTGGGGATGGTCAATTGACGATGTAGAGCTGCCCTGCGGCGGTGTGGATACATCTTTGACCTATACCTGGACACCAACTACCGGATTAGACAATCCAAACACGTACAATCCAAAGGCCAGCCCAGATACAACCACCACTTATGTGGTGACTGCTCAAATTGGCTCTTGCGGTATAACTGATACAATTACTGTGTATGTGGACACCAACAATTTTATATCGATCACTCCTGTCCAGGACTTGTGCCTGGGTGACTCTGTGATGCTGGAAGTGACAGGTTCTCCAGGGCAACCAGACACATCAGGATGGACCTATGCATGGTCACCAGGCGCTGGCTTATCCGATTCTACGATAGCAGGCCCCTACGCATCGCCAGCAACACAGACTTTGTATCAAGTTGATGTAACCAACATATGCGGCACATATTCAGACACCATGTCCGTTCCTGTTAAGAGCATTCCAACAGCAGACGCTGGGCTTGATACCACTTTCTGTTATGGAGGAAGTGTTCAGCTCACAGCGACAGGTGGCGTCACCTATCTATGGTCTCCTAATTCTTTCTTGAGTTGCACGGCCTGTGACAAGACCAATGCCAATCCTGAGACGGATATGACCTATTATGTAACCGCAACTGACAGCTTCGGATGTTCTGATATTGACAGTGTTTTTGTTGAGGTGAACGGAATGCCGGTTTCTGCAACAAGCGACAAGACTTTCATCTGCGCACCTGGAGATTCAGTAATGCTGTCAGCAGAAGGAATTTCAGATTGCAACGACTACAACATCACAAATGTTGGGTATGCCCCAATCACTGGAACCGGAACAAGTGTAGTACTGAGCGACGATGAGGTAAGTCTAGGATTGCCTATCGGGTTCTCATTCAATTTTTACTGTAATGATTATACAACGTTTTACATCTCTTCCAATGGCTTCCTTACGTTTACCAACGATCCCAATAGTGGGTGCTGTTCCGGACAACTTATCCCGGATTTGGTGAGCCCTAACAACCTCGTGGCTTTCGTTTGGGACGATATGTACCCACCCGGCAATGGTAGCATTGATTACTTCACCACTGGCACAGCGCCCAACAGGCAGCTGGTAATGAACTTTACGGATATCCCCTTCTGCTGCGGATCAACACCAGAGGTTAATACGCAGGTAGTATTGTATGAAAATGGAGATCATATCGAAATTCATACGGCCTTTGCCAATAATATCAGTCCGGGCACCATGGGATTGGAAAATATTGACGGCACTATAGCCCATCCGGTATTGGGCAGGAATGCAGGAACCTGGAGCGTCGTAAATGAAGGCCTCAGGTTCAGTCCGCTAACGGCATCTATAATAGACACTACATTGGTTTACAGCTGGACACCTGGGGGTACGCTGGCGGATTCAACCGCTTCTACCACCTTAGCCATTCCACCGGGTGACATGACCTACGTTGTTGAGGTCAACGACAATGGATGTATTCAAACGGATACAATAATGATATTTATGGATACAACGGTTATTTCAGTTGTTGGAGATACCTCTATATGTCAGTTTAGCTCAGCGCAACTCAATGTTACAGCCAATACACCACTGTCCACCTTCCAGTGGAGTCCTGCGACGGGGTTAAGCAATGCGTCAATCCAAAACCCTACTGCATCTCCAACTTCCACCACGGACTATTCGGTTACTGTAATAAACGTAGCAGGTTGTGAATTTAACAGTGATACGGTCACGGTCACTATTGATACAGCACCCACTGCTGCTTTTACAGAAACATCAGTAGATCTTGAATCCACCTTTACGAACACTTCTTCTAACGGTGTTTCCTATTTATGGGACTTCGGCGATGGATTTCAGGCAACTGTTAGTGATCCTGTGCATACCTATATTGCCAATGGCACCTATAATGTGTGCCTGACAGCCACCAATGCCTGCGGTTCTGATACATTTTGCACCAATGTTATCGTTGCCCTGGGAGGATGCAACAACACTGTAGCTTCATTTGACACCATTGCATCAGACCTGACAGTAATATTTGTCGACAACTCTACTGATGCATCTAGCTGGTCATGGGATTTTGGAGACGGTAATACATCCACAGCCCAAAACCCTGTGAATACGTATGCGTCAGACGGCACGTACACTGCATGCCTGATCACATCAAATCCGTGTAGCTCTGATACCGTATGCATGGTACTCAACGTAACAGGCAATACCGTACCGTGCACACCTACAGTCGCCACATTTTCTTCAAATAGTGCAGGGCTAGATGTAGTATTTACAGATGGGTCCAATGATGCTACCTCCTGGTCCTGGGATTTCGGTGACGGCAATTTCTCAACAGCACAAGATCCTGTTCACACTTATGGTGCGGATAACACGTACCTAGCCTGCTTGATCGCTGCCAATGCCTGCAGTGCTGATACGGTTTGTGATAGTGTTACAGTTGCGGCATCCAATTGCACCCCGACGGTTGCGGCTTTTACCTCATCCAACAATGGACTGATCGTGAATTTTACGGATGGCTCAAGTGATGCGACAGCTTGGGCCTGGGATTTTGGGGATGGGAATACGGCAACCACTGCCAATCCAACCAATACCTACCCTACCCCAGGAACATATACCGTGTGCCTGGTGGTGACGAATCCATGCAGTTCAGACAGTATTTGCGCAAGTGTTACAGTTATAGCGTGCTCACCTTCTGTGGCGTCCTTTATTTCATCAAATAACGAACTCGCAGTCACGTTCACTGACCTTTCGACAAATGCCATATCCTGGGCGTGGGACTTTGGTGACGGCACTATGAGCAACACACAGAATCCGACCTACACATATAGTGCTGATGGCACCTATAATGCTTGCTTAACGGTTACCAGCAACTGTGACACAAATACCTTCTGTGATTCTATAACGGTAGCATCCTGCCCTGAGGTAATTGCCTCATTCACTTATTCAGACTCCGGACAAGTTGTTGACTTCATTGGACTATCGGTAAATGCAGATAACTGGAGCTGGAATTTCGGAGATGGCTTCAACTCCACCACGGAAAGCCCAACGCATGTCTTTGCGTCACCAGGGAATTATGTGGTATGCCTAACTGCTTATAATGACTGCATTGGCGACACACTGTGCATGGTGGTAAGTGTTGGGCTTACCGGTATGTACGAGGAGACGGCTGATATAGGTTTGGAAATTTACCCAAACCCTACTGATGGTTTACTCAACCTTTCAGTACAGGAAGTTCCCGAACATATCTCCATCTCTATTTACAATGTTCTTGGCGAATTGGTGTACTCTTTACATGGTACTGAGATAGAGAGGTCTAGCTCTAATGGACATGGAACGACTTTCATAATTGATTTGAATGGTCTGGCAAATGGTTCTTATTTGTTAAAAGTTCACATCGATGAACACGACATCATGGAGCAGCTGATATTTAGCAAGTAAACCCCAGGTGCACTTTCTATAACCATGAGCCTACTTCTCGAAGTTCACCCAGACAATCCCGACCGTCGCTCCATTTCCAGCATTGTAGAGTGCCTTCGAAATGGAGGTGTCATTGTGTATCCTACTGATACGGTGTACGCGTTCGGATGTGACATCTATAACAACAAGGCCCTGGAACGTGTATGCCGGATTAAGGGTATAAAAATGTCAAAGGCACAGTTTTCATTTATCTGCTCCAGCCTAAGCCACCTTTCGGATTTCTCGCGCAATGTTAGCACCCCAGTGTATAAACTAATGCGTAAGTGTTTGCCTGGTCCGTACACATTCATTCTTCAAGCTACCAGCACGGTGCCAAAGCTCTTCAAGAGTAAAAAGAAAACTGTGGGGATCAGGGTTCCCGATAACCGCATTGCTATGGCTATTTTAGAGGAGTTAGGCAATCCATTGCTCTCGACATCTATCCACCGTGATGAAGACCTACTGACTTACCCTACTGATCCAGAAGTCATCTACGAATGCTATAAGCACGTTACTAATATCACAATAGATGGGGGCTTTGGCAATAATGAAGAGTCAACAGTAATAGACTGTACAGGCGAGGTTCCAGAAATAATTCGCGAAGGGCTTGGCGTAATTGAAATCGCCTAGCATTTTAGTTTAGAACACTGCCTTTATCCCAAGCTTCACAGCTCTTGGCATGCCAGGCCTTACACCCGCCGGTCTCCGGGCGACAATGTTGATTTGATCAGTAAGATTTGTAACAGCGGCAAAAAAGGATATGTTATTACTTAACATATAATTACCACTTAGGTCTAAGATAAATTGCTGGTCTGTCATTTCCTCTCCATCTACATCAACTGGACCGGCCGTTGTCCTCATCTGGCCAACGTACTTACCACTAACAGTGAAACCATATGCCTTGCTCTCAATGCCTAGCAAGAAAGACGCCTGATGCTCTGCGATATATGGAAGCTTGTCTCCCACCTGAACGTCTCCCCAGGAATCAAAATCACTTTCAAAAGTGTTCTTAAAAATTGCATTTGTGTATGTATAAACCAGTGTAAGGGGCATATTAAACACGGTACTGAACCTGGATAGTAAGTTGTAGGAAAACTGCGTTTCCAATCCCATAGCCTGTACCGCACCTCCATTGTAGTGATCATTGGTGCCTCCTCCTCCTGCAGCAGACAAATCCGAACCCAGCAGGTTGCTGTAGTCATTTAGGAATACTACTGCCTGGCCTGTAAGGGATCTCTTGTGGAGTCTTGCACCCAATTCATAATTAATACTTTCCTCAGGTAGTGTCCCCTCCTTTGACCCAGGGGGAGAGAAACCCTTGTGCACTCCGACGAAACTACTGAGCAACTTATTGAATTTATAATCCATTCCCACACCTGGAATCCACACACCTACCCAGTTACTCCGCGTTGAGACAGCTGTACCAGACCTGTCAATATCTGACTTCCCATAATCAACCAAGTCAAGCGTAATAGACTCATATCGAAGGCCAGGAATTACCATTAATCTATCAACAACTGCTTTGTATTGCACATAACCTGAAAAAGCTCTGGCTGTCTCAACCCGGTTACTCTCCGTACCTGGAATTCCTCTTGTGGTCATCAACATTGTCCCCTCATTCATCTGATACTTGTCCACCCATTGAAACCTGTCTACGGCATCCTGATGCACCCTTAACCCTACTTCAAGATTGCTTTTTACCCTGATATCGCCAAAACTATAGCTCATAATACTTTGCACTCCCTTAGCATAGTAGCTTCTGTTATTGGCCTTGACATGCAGTGCATCATCTTCTGAGGAAGCACCGGAAATGATCTCATAAGCCGTCGAGTTGGATAATGGGTCATCCAAAATATCTGCAATTTTCGTTTTCCCACTAATTGTATCCGGCTCAACTTTGTCCAGCTTGTACCAATTTCTGGCAAATTCAGAACGGTACACTGTTGTGGTGATATTTAGGTTTTCAGAAAAACTCACCACATGACGAACCTGAAATTGATTCTGATTGGTCATCATTACATCCTTCTGGGAGGCAGCGTAACGCCTAAGTGGGTCAACATCAAAATCTGACTCCGTGAGCCCGAGGTACGTCTCATGTGATATCTCGCTGGCCTGCCCTACTTTAAAAGTCAATGATTGATATACCTTGGAGTCACCCTTGGTATTAATACGCAACTTAGCCAGATAGTCTTTCTTGTCAAACCCGGTATTCCCTCCTCCATCCAGTGTTTTGAATCCATCAGCCATATACTGAAATGTCTCCACATTATAACCAATTTGCTCTTTGCTATCTCCTGCCACAGCATGAAGGCTACGGCTTCCAAAGCTCCCTCCAAACATATGGAATCTACCTGCGAATTCATCCGGAATCTGGGTAGAAATTAAATTGATGGCACCTCCGGTGGTATAAGGCCCATATTTTATTTGACTGGATCCCTTTAGCACCTCCACAGCTTGCATCCTTCCTATAGTAGGGAAATAATACGCGGCAGGTGCCGCATAGGGTGCCGGCGCCATCAGCACACCATCTTCCATAATCGATATTTTAGAGCTTCGCTCGACCCCCGTGCCCCTCAATCCTATATTGGGCCTCAATCCAAAACCATCCTCTTCCTGAATATTGATCCCAGGCACAGCCCTCAAGGTCTTATTGATATCCGTATAACTGTACTTCTCAATCTCCTTGGGAGAGATATAATGTGCTGAACCCGGAATTTCATGCACCCCCCTGTTTCCTCCAGTCATGGTAACACTAGCAATAACAACCGGTGGTAGGTCCATGACCATTTCTTCCAGTTCAAAATTCACGGTAATCGTCTCTTCTGGAATTACAGTAACCGTCTTTCTTATACTGGCATACCCAACATTGGCAGCAACGATTACCACTTTACCCGCCGGTACGTCATCAAGAACATAAACTCCCTGACCGTTGGTGATAGTGCCCATGGTAGTTTGAGGGATGTAAATGGTAACATCCTCAAGAACGGCATCAGCATCCATCTGTACTATCCGTCCCCTAATTTGCCCCGTTTGAGCTAAAGCAGATTCAGCTAGAAGAGAAGTTGCTAAAACTACAACCAACAGCGCTCGTTTCACTCCATGTCCATTCATCTTTCTCTAGTTGACAATTGATTAAGGTATCTTGTCGGGTGCAAAAATACTCTCGCGATCAGGAAGCAGCAATACCACAAATGTGGTATATTCAAAAAATATGATCCCAAAAAAACAGGAAGAGGATCCTTTCTATTAGCTCTGTGCAAATTCAATAGCAAGGACTGCTATCTTAATAATATCCATTGGCAGGATTACTCCACTGAGGCCTTTAACTCCTGCTTCTGCTCATAGCTCCACCACCACCCCAGTGTGACCAGAAGAAAAGCCAGGTAGCTCAATATCTCTAACAAAGAAGGATTGCCATTATAACCAAAGAGGCTCTTAAACACGGACCCAACCACCCCTTTTTCATGCAATGGGTGAGTGATGCTTTCAGGATTAATGTCCCATAGATGTTCCACCATGACAGGCAATACGCCGGCCTCCTGAAGCTCGTGGGTGCCATGTGCCAATAAACCCGCAGCAAAGAGGATAAGGAGAGTGCTTGAAATATTGAAGAACTTCTTCATATTGAACCTTACCATACCTTTGAAGAGAGCCCATGCTATAGCAACTGCTGCAACAATTCCTAAGAGCGAGAATGCCAGGATGCTCTTTTCATAAGCTACGATTATACCCCTCAAGAACAGAACAGTCTCAACACCTTCCCGAAGAACAGCGACAAAGATCAGAAAGAAAAGCCCCATCTTATAATTCGCATTCAAGTCATCTGCCACGTGTTCTTCAATCTCCTTCACGTGGTGCTTGTGCTTTATGGTCCAAAGAATCATGAAGGACAGGAAGATGACACTAAGGTACATCATAACACCTTCGAAGATTTCTTCTGTTTCTCCTGAAAAACCTCCGGCAACCTGGTTAATTATCAAGGCAAGCACTACACTTACAGCCACAGCTAAGCCGATCCCAGAATAAACAATAATATTGTGTCTACTTTGATTGGTCCTCTTTAGGAAACTGAGCACAATACCCGCTATAAGGGCAACCTCAAATGTTTCGCGAAAAGTTATAATGAATTCTTGCATTTACGGATGATATTAATTACTGGCAAATGTAACTGAGAATCAGCGAAAACAGCAATACCTAAAAGCGGGTATATTCTTCAGGGCCATACTATTTAGTTAACTGCTGAATCAAAAATAAACTGATCAGGGCTGATCAGTTTTTCCTGCACCGCATATATCACCAAGCCCGCTGTATTATTGATGCCCAGCTTGTTCATAATATTCTTTCGGTGCGTCATTACAGTATGCGTACTGATGAAAAGGCGGTCACCAATTTCCTTGTTCGTAAAGCCCTCTGCGATCAACCTGACTATCTCAAGTTCGCGAGCGGATATCTTAACAGGATCACAGCTACCGCCTTCCACGGATGCTGTGTGCAGTTCAGCGTCAAATACTTGCTCCAATATGGTTCCACAGAAAAACTTCTCTCCTTTTGCCGTGGCAAAAATAGCATCGGTAATTTCCTCAGCACTACAAACGTTAAGCACATGGCTTTCAATACCCGCCTCAACAGCAACTGTCATATCCTTGGCGGATTGCAAGTCGGTTATCCCCAAAAACTTTGTTGTAGGCAAGAAATTCTTAAGCTGGCCTATATCTTGTGTACTGAACACCCCAGTAGTATAGTCTATGATGAGCACATCAGGTTGCTCACCAACGACCTTTTTCCTGAGCTCTGCTAAAGAAGCGGCTTCTCCTATCACCCTCAGGCCTTTGACCCGTTTGACCAGGACCTTTACTCCTTCACGCAATAGGAAACTTTCATTTGCTATGAAAACATCTATCATAATGAATTATCCTCTTAAAATCACTTGCAAAAGTACGAAAATGAGTGACTTAAGCCAAGTACTGCTACTATTCAGGTCAGATGTTATAAGCCCTGCCTTCCACAACCAGCTCAGAATTGTTGTGTACCTCCTTTGCTTCATCAAGTAAAGGCGTTAGATCTTTATACCGCGCAGAAAAGTGTCCAAGAAGTAGTTTTTTTGCACTTGCCTTATCCGCTATTGCGGCTGCCTGACGTGCAGTACTATGATAGGTTTCTGCAGCTCTGCCTGAGTGCACCTCAGTAAATGTTGCTTCGTGATACAATAAATCCACACCTTTGATCTGCTTAACAAACTCTTCACTGTATGCTGTATCAGAACAATATGCATAAGAGCGCACCTCTTCAGGGGCAGCTGTTATTAATTTATTGGATATTACCTCGCCTGATTCAATCATAAAATCCTTGCCCGCTTTGATATTGTTTCTTTCAAATTCCGGGATATTGTATTTCACAATGGCCTCTGCCAGCAACTTTCGTGGCCGTTCCTTCTCACGGATCAGAAATCCGTTACAAGGAATCCTGTGCTTGAGCCTGATGGTGGTGATTGTTACAGTTCTGTCTTCATATACCTGCTCATTGCCTGCGAACCCTAGCTTGTGAAAAACAATGTCGTAGTTAAAAGCTTCCTGAGCATATTGGCCCTGGATTTTCAACAGTTTATCCAAATCGGGAGGGCCGTAAATATTCAGCTCCCTGTTCCGCCCCAAAAGATGCATAGAAGACAGCAACCCCAGCAAGCCATAGAAATGATCCCCATGAAGGTGAGAAATAAATATGTGATTGATTCTCTGAAACTTGAGCTTGAACCTTATCAACTGATTTTGTGTTCCTTCCCCACAATCAATCAGGAAAAAACGTTCAGACACATTGATAAAATGCCCTGATAAATTCCTGTCTGCTGTGGGCATGGAAGAGCCCGACCCGAGTGGTGTTATGCTAAAAGTTGGTAGGGGCATTGGGGTCTTTTACTTCATTCTTTATTTTTTCAATGGTATAAGTCAGCTTAAAGACGCTCTTCTGCCTGCCATTGTCACAGGGGCAGAAATCAGTCTCTTTCCTTCCATCACTGAACGATTCAAATTTGTTTGAATCTCCAATATCCTCAGCTGAATGCAATGCATGAATTTCGCCTATGTGATCATCAAGACATCCTCCAGGCCTAAAAGGAGAAGCGACTTTCAAATTCTCATTCATCCATTCCTTCGTAGCAGCATTACAAGGTGAATAAGGGTCCATCAGGACGCCCATTTTACTGTCAATGGCATCTGCTTCCCATCCCCCTGCATGCACACGAAATTGTTTTCCTTCAGGCAAATAAACCACAAACTCCTGGTTGACATCCCACTTTCTCTTCCTGGTACTTCCCAACCCATCCGTCAAAATATTGGGTACATCAACAAACTCATTCAGGAATATATACTGCCCATTCACAGCAAGTAACACACGCAATTCAGACTTCCCTAAAGCTTCCTTCATCTTCTTGAATTTCAAAGATTCCAGGATTACCTTGTAGGGAGTGACTTTATAGTCCTCCGGTTTGCCATTGCTTTCATCCCAGTAGGTGTATATTGTTCGTCCAAAAATCAGCTCATCAGACTTGCCCTTCCAGGGGATCTTAATCTCGATGAAAGGACGCTCAGTGCCCCCATCACCATCGGCATGCAATTTTAGGGCTGACTTACCCGGAAATGAGTCTCCCTTTTGTGTCTTAACCATGTACTTCAAAACAGCACTGGGAGATGGCCTGGGGACAATATGTTCTACCCTAAACTCGTAATCCTTGTCTCCCATTCTAACCTTTCGCACGTATTCAGATGTTCCTCTTCTATTATTGTTTAGTGCACCTCCGTCACCGCTGGCATAAATATCGATCTTCGTTGCATACACCTGTTTATCCTCGTCCTTGAGCATTATCAATTCAGGAAGCTTGCGCCGTATCGCCACCAACCTTGCCGGATGAATTTCTGTACGGGCTGGAGGGTGCCCCCTATCCCAGAGCCACAATCCTTCAACGTGCACCCAATCGCCAAGAGTTGGCCAGTTCCAAATTCTGTCTCTTCGCTCATGTCCCGAGGAGTAAAATCCTGCGCTGGATCCAGAATTATTAAGTTCTGAACATGGATTACCTGTATTATATGCCCCTAAACCCGATTCCCATTCACAGTGCACATATGGTAGAAGGACCGTATCAATAATCTCATTAGATTCACCATCCTTTATTACCTGATTGGACAACAAGTTGGTAAATCTGGCATCCTCAGTGCTGTCAGGGCGCACATTGAAGGTAAAATCGTGGGTATAGTGATGAAAAGGAAAATCACTGGGGCTTACGTGCGTGTCAACATGTTTGGAATCAGGTTTTGGAATAACCGTTCCCTCCAACACCGTGATATCATTATACCCCAGAACCGGAAGCCATGCCGGCAGAAGCAGGTCAAGATCCACAATCTTCCTTAAAAGCAAGAATTTGAATACTGTATCAGGGCAGGATGTGAAACCCTTCTCTGATTCTGTACTCAGCGGTGGTGCTGAATAAACAGTTTGCCCAATGGAACCAGTGAAGCAGCCCAAGACCAGAACTAAACAAACTGATGAAAATATCCTCTTCATTGTTACACAAAAAAAGCCCAATACCAGAAGCAAAGGGCAGAGACAATTCAATGAGGGGCAATTACTTAACGAGCACTTTCCTATGGAGCACGTGGTTTCCGGCACCAACATTCACAGTATAGACCCCCGGCGCAACACCATCCAATAGCACGTCAGCTGCAAAGCTGCCATGTACAGGCCCAAAGTTTTCATCATATACTGTTTTTCCCATAATATCCCGTACCACAATTATTATTTCAACAGATTTAAGAGTTTCAAACGCAACCACGAACGATCCATTGTTCGGGCTGGGATAAATCTGCAGAGCACTCGCCCCAGATGTCCCATCATCAATGCTGACGGGCTCTGCATAAGAAACAAACAACGTGTCAGAGCTGGTCACACATCCCAGGACATTGCTTGCGGTCAAAAAGTAATTCCCATCTTGTGTGATAGTGTATATTGTGCTTGTCGCACCAGGGATGGCAGCTACATCCATATACCACTGCAAATTCGGTTCTGAGGAGAAAGTAGTCAGTGTATTTGCGTTGTTGAAAAACGAAAGCACCCCAGGATATGGCACCACTGTTACTGACTGAACATTAGAGCTCTCTTCACATCCCTGCGCACTCGTTACCGTGGTCCAATAATCACCCGTTTGATATGCCACATAGACTGAATCAGTAGCATCAACAAGCAGGTTGGTGTCGTCATACCACTGATAGAAGGTGCCACCACTGGTAGTTAGTGTGACTGAATCCCCGGTGCATATAGAATCTTCCGGTTGGTACGCAATGGTGTCAACGCCTGGCATCGCGTACACATATATAGTGTCCTGATCAATATAGGATGTGTCAACCTGAGTAATGATGCTGAGAGTGCCATTTATTGCCTGAGTATTAGCATTTGGAGAAATGGTAGCTACAGGGTAACTGCCGGCTCCTGTTATGTTGACAATTGTCAATCCCATATCATCATGCTGGGAAACATTGTCCTCATCAAAAAACTGCATCGTAAACAATGCACCTTCCAGTACCCGGCCCAATCCACTCCAAGATGGAGAAGTTGTATTGTCCTGGGTTGGGGAGTCATACAGGGAAAAACCATCATTAAGCCTGAAATAGATATCAGGATTGCCCGTGCAAACAAAAATGAAAGGTTCTTCAACATCTCCACACCAATCATCATTGGTGACATTTACAGAAACATCAGACAATACATATTGAAGCACGTCCATTTGGCAGGAAACGACATAGGTTCCTGGTGTTGTGTAATTGTGCGTTGGAAATTCGTCAGTTGAGGTCACGCCATCACCAAAATCCCAATAATATGTAAACAGGGGATCTCCTCCGCTTTGCAATATTGGCGAGAAATCAGTGCTAACACTGTCACAACCCTGGTTGTTGCTCATTGTAAATACTGAATTGCCTGATGGGTTCGCAACAATGGTAAGGGGCACATCAAAAGACTCTGCCTGCGTTACCGACTGGCTACCCAAAGTAACATAGGCCAATACACTCACCGTTATCGTATAGTTACCTGGCATTAGGGGTGTACCACATATTTTTGCACAACCCCTTTCTGATGCAGGTGTATTAGAAGGTGGGTAAAAAGTTGTAGCCACTGCACCCGTATAGTCGTACGCTGTCCATGACATACCCGCAGGCAATCCTGATAATCCGACCACATCAATTTGAGTCAGGTCAACTGTACCAGATACCGGGGTGGTAATATCGAATTGCGCTGGCATGTAGAACGTAACATCCGCTTCGTAATACTGCTGTGCGGTATCAGTGGGAAGAACAGCAGGACATAGCCTGGGATTTGCGGGAACGGTGTCGCAGGCTACATCAATGGTGCACTGAGTGCAATTCTGTCCAGACAAAAGATTAGTTATCGACATACACGTCAATACTAACAACATCTTCATTATCCCCAGGCGTAGCACGACCTTATAAGTAAATTACGAATTCGATTGGTTTACTTTACAATGTTCATCTTCCCAGAAACACTATGAACCCCACTTACCAGGTTGAACATATACGCACCGTCATTAATCCCGTCTGCGCTGAACTCAATAGTATTAGAACCGGCGTTACCTTGCGACGACTCGGAATATACAATCTTGCCAAGCATGTCAACCACTACAAAGTTTACAACACCAGCTTCTGTCAATTCAAAAGAGATGCCCGTTTTATCATTGAATGGGTTAGGACTATTACCGACAACTGAAATGCCTGGTTTAACTGCATCTATACCACTACTTGAACCCACGGTAACAGACGTCACACCTGCGCATCCATTCGCATCAATGGCTGCTACATTATAGGTGCCTGCACAAAGGGCTGCAGCCGTAGGAGTAGTGACAGCACCTGCATTGTCATCCCATTGATATGTTACGCCGCCGGATGCAGTTGCAGTACCATCACATGCAGGCGGGCCTGAAGAAGATGGTGTGGATGTAGCGCTGGCCGTTGGAGGCGCAGTGTCACTTATTACAATGGAATACTGGTCAACCTTGTCCATATTAACAGGTGGGTTCCCGAAAGCAACCAGGTCCTGCACGTAGGCGTCCACCTCAACCACAACGTTATAAGTTCCTGCATCACCAGTACCAGGAGTCCCAATCAGCAAGATACACCCAGTTGATCCACCTAGCCATGAGCATGATGGAGGGTTACAAACATATGCGAATCCAGGAGGAAGTCCATTTACAGCAATACCATCTCCTGTATTGTCCTGCACAACAATAGAGTCGATAGTTGCATTGATGGTTCCAAGCGGCGGTCCTAAATCATATAGTGAATCCGTTGGCGTGATAACCGTTATTGTCGTTTGATACAAGACTGTTGTTTGTGCGCAGGGCAGTCCAACAAGAGTGTCTGGATAAATACCAACTGCCGTATATTGTGCGTCAGGTGTACATGATTGAGCCGATACAGTTATGGGAGCAACTATTAAAACCAAAACAAAGAGTGTGAGTAATTTATTGATCATGATTCCCGGTATTTATTCGTTAAATGTTATGCAAGCATCTTAAATCAACTCAAAATTACGAAATTTAAATTAATGTATGTTTCCATTGACAAAATCAAATTATGGGATTATTTTGATTATTTTGCAGACTTAAGGATGCTCATTGAGCTGTTAATTTGCATCTAAATTATACACTGAATATTAAGAGCTTATGAAGAGTTTTTTGTTGTTCGCTATCCTTGTTGTTGGAATTGGATTGTCGGCCAGTGCTCAGGAAGACGGGACCATTAGCGGAAAAATTCTCGACGCAAAAACCGGGCAACCCCTGATCGGTGCCAACGTAGTGGTGGATGATTCAACGGGTACTGCCACCGATATAGATGGCAACTACACCATTACCGTTATTCCTGGTAAGCATAAGATCCTCACCCGCTTTTTAGGTTGCAAATCAATCACGCAACACATAACCATAGGGGAGGGCGAACAGCGTACTTTGAACGTATCCTTAGAAGACGCTGCTGAGGAGCTGGAAACCTTTGTGGTTTCCGCGGGTAAGTTTGAACAAAAGATCGAAGAAGTAACTGTTTCCATGGCTGTCATATCCCCTGACCTGGTTGAAAATAAAGGAACAACCAACATGGAAACGGCTATCAACCAAGCACCTGGGGTACAGATTATTGACTCAGAACCGCAGATCAGAAGTGGCAGCGGCTATAGCTTCGGAGCTGGAAGTAGAGTGATGATCATGGTAGATGATCTGCCCATATTGTCTGGAGATGCTGGAAGACCAAGCTGGAACTTTCTACCTGTTGAGAACCTTGAGCAGATTGAGATTATTAAGGGGGCATCCT
>Ga0302119_10000442_pt1 | contig 18761 bp, 8 predicted proteins | sample AG5_Tmax_MG_FD_203114 | JGI IMG/M metagenome (GOLD analysis project Ga0302119, IMG submission 203114) | Marine microbial communities from Western Arctic Ocean, Canada - AG5_Tmax | ecosystem: Environmental > Aquatic > Marine > Oceanic | place: Canada: Western Arctic Ocean | collected 2017-10-01 | reverse complement strand
CATAATGAGTAATTTTGCAGCCCTCTTATGGCAAAGACAGAAGCTAAAAACCATTCAAATGATGCGGTCAAGGATCTTGATCCTCTCGATTATATAATCATTGAGGGTGCCAGGGTCAATAATCTTAAAAATGTATCCATAGCCCTGCCGCGCAACCAGTTCATCACTATTACAGGTCTTTCTGGGTCGGGTAAATCATCACTGGCATTCGATACCTTATTTGCTGAAGGACAAAGAAGGTATGTCGAAAGTCTATCAGCATATGTCCGCCAGTTTATGGGCAGCCTTCAAAAGCCAAATGTTGATAGGATCAGCGGGATATCACCAGCGGTGGCTATTGAGCAAAAGACAATCACCCGGAACCCGCGTTCAACTGTAGGCACTACGACTGAAGTGTATGATTATATGAAGCTGCTCTTTGCAAGGGTCGGCAGAACCTATTCGCCTGTATCAGGAGAGGAGGTCAAACGAGATACCGTTGCAGACGTGGTGGACTATATTAACGGCCTGAAGAAAGGAACAAAGATCATTTTAAGAGCGCCATATAAGGATGAAGAGGGTAAAGGCCTCAGTATCTTGACTCAACGTGGGTTCACAAGATTATCACACAATGGGAAAATTGTGAATATCGAAGATTATATAGAAGCCAATAGCCCCAAAACGCCTCTGAATGAGTGCAGTATAGTGATTGACAGAATTGTTGTTTCCACAAAGGAAGACGATGCCAATACTACTAGAATATCAGATTCTGTAATGACTGCATTTTATGAAGGAGGTGAAGTTTGCGAGGTCGATGTATTGGCTAAATCGGAGGGAGAGACTAAGACTGCGTCTTTTTCAAATAGGTTTGAGTTGGATGACATGATCTTTGAGCATCCTTCTGAGCATTTTTTCAGCTTCAATAATCCTTATGGTGCATGCAAGAGTTGTGAAGGATTTGGGAGCATCATAGGTATTGATCAGGATCTGGTAATACCTGATAAAGGGCTTTCGGTGTTTGAGGATGCTATTGCCTGTTGGAAAGGCCCGAAAATGCAAAAATGGAAGGAGAAGCTTATTGCTACGGCTGCAGATTTTGATTTTCCTGTGCATCGTCCCTATATAGAATTAAACCAGGAACAGAAGGATCTTCTTTGGATAGGTAACAAGCAATTTAAAGGTTTGAATACCTTCTTTAACTATATAGAAAGGAAGAGCTACAAGATCCAGTATCGTGTTATGTTATCCAGATATCGCGGCAAAACGAAGTGCCCTGAATGTAAAGGGACAAGACTCAGGTCTGATGCAGGTTATGTAAAAGTTGGTGGGCGTTCGATAATAGACCTTGTATTATGGCCTGCTTCTAAACTGCTGCTATTCTTTAAGGAGCTCAAACTCAATGAGCGTGATCAACAGATTGCCCGCAGATTATTGCTGGAGATTACGTCCAGATTGACACTGCTGTGTGATGTGGGGTTGGAGTACCTTACGCTCAATCGCCTTTCTAACACGCTTTCCGGGGGAGAGTCACAGCGCATCAATCTGTCAACTTCAATTGGAAGTTCTCTTGTTGGAGCCATGTATATCTTGGATGAGCCTAGCATTGGCCTGCATCCTAGGGATACAGATCGATTAATATCAGTTCTCACATCCTTGAAAGAGTTAGGCAACACGGTAATCGTTGTTGAGCATGATGAAGAGATCATGAAGGCTTCAGATGAAATAGTGGATTTAGGACCTTTAGCCGGAATGGAAGGGGGTGAACTCGTTTTTCATGGGGGGCACGAAAGCCTGTTAAAAGAGAAAATAAGCCTCACGGCACAGTACCTTAATGGGGTTTTGAAAATAGAAGTACCGAAGGAGCGCAGAAAGTGGAAAAAGTACATTCAGATAAAGGGTGCCCGGGAGAATAATCTGAAGGGAGTAGATGTCAAATTTCCTCTGGGTGTACTGACGGTGGTGAGTGGTGTAAGCGGGTCTGGCAAGTCTTCACTGGTGAAAAATATTTTGTATCCAGCAGTTCATAAACACCTGGGAGGTTATGGTAAGAAGATCGGCAGCCATGAGAGGATCCTGGGGGATCTTGACGCCATATCTAATATTGAATTTGTTGATCAAAATCCCATAGGGAAGTCATCACGCTCAAATCCTGTAACCTATTTGAAAGCCTATGATGACATTCGGTCTTTGTATGCTGAGCAGCAGCTCTCTAAACAAATGGGATATAAGCCATCTCACTTTTCATTTAACGTAGATGGGGGACGCTGTGAGGAGTGTGATGGGGAAGGTAAGATCAAAATCGAGATGCAGTTTATGGCAGACGTTCACTTAGTGTGTGAAGAGTGTAAGGGTAGGCGGTTTAGGAAAGATATTCTGGATGTGTTGTATCGAAACAAGAGTGTCGCTGATATTTTAGATTTAACCATTGATGAGGCAATTTCTTTCTTTGGTACAGTTAATCAACCAGGTGAGAAAGCTATTGTAAGGAAATTGCAACCGTTGCAGAATGTAGGAATGGGCTATGTCAAATTGGGCCAACCTTCCAGCACACTTAGCGGTGGAGAGGCACAGCGTATTAAATTAGCTACCTTTCTTGGAGTTAAAAAATTGGATGCCCAGACCAAGCGTACATTATTTGTCTTTGACGAGCCAACTACAGGCTTGCATTTTCATGATATCAACAAGTTGCTCATCTCTTTTAACGCATTAATAGATCAGGGGCATTCTATGGTTGTTATCGAGCACAACATGGATATAATCAAGAGTGCAGATTGGGTTATTGATCTGGGGCCGGAGGGTGGTGAAAAGGGAGGGCATGTAGTTTGTGAAGGTGTGCCTGAAAAACTTGGGACTGCTGTAAATACGTCTTATACGGCCCAATACCTTGCTGCGAAACTCTAGCCAAGGTAAGTCAGTGCCTTGGGAACAGATTGAGTGTAGAAATATACGTTGTCGTTGTCGTTGGCTTTGGCAGCTTCTGACATTTTCCCAATAATATCATCAACCGCTTTGGGAGACACGGTAAGTTCAATAACTTCCATCTCTGTACTCAGGTTGATACCTCCTTTAGTTTCTTCACTCCCCAATTTTGTACCGTAAGCAATACTTGCTCCTGGTGCCCCCGCAGCAATAGCAGCATCCACAATTTCATCACCTTTATCTCGTTCCGTCACACATGAAAGACGCACAAGATCCAGAAGATGTTTCCGGTCCGGACCTGCTTCCCCAGAAGTGTCTGAACTAAGTGTACGCCACGCTGTTCCCCCTTTGATATCATCAATTGCTTTTATTATTTGATGGTTGGAAGCCAATTGGTCTTTTTCTCCGACAATACTTGCCAGGCTCACATAAGCTTTGTCAACTGGCATGGTGTAAATAAAACCCATTCCAGGTGTATCTAATTTGCCTTCTTTTACCATCGCATCAAACACCGGCTCAACATCGTAATTGTTAACTACAACCCGAATAAGTTCCTTTTCCGGGCTGATGGCAATTCTAAGCAGTCCCATACGGTCTCTGATGCCCCTGCCTTCCCCGAAAACTACGGTAGGACCTGGTGAACCCTCTTTCATCGCAACATTTGCGATCGCTTCTGACTTGTCCTTTTGGGCAATGCAGTAAATGGTCGTCGTTTCTGATTTATATTCAATACCATCAGAGATGCCAACTGCTTTGCTGGTAACACTTGCGCCTTTATCTCCCAGATACAGTGTCTTTCCACATTTGGTGGCAAATACAGCTCCAGAGCCTGAAGAATTGAAATGACCAGCAAGTGTGATGCTGTTCATAAGGTCAGTGATCCTGTCATCTTCCACCAATAGTTCCACAACCTGCTGTTCTGGATTGACAGGGGGAAAAACCCTTGAATACCATTTGTCACTTGAGATCGACCCCCGCGCACTTAGCATAACTGCTGAACCCGGATAGCTCTCAATTGCTTTCTCAAGCGTAGCAGCAGCGGACTCCTTTGGAAGGATTACTGTCACCAAGGAATAATTGTTTAGATAGTCCATAATTACTCTTCTTCAATATCAGATTTCTTTCTCGATATCAGTAAACCTACGGTCAAAACTGCGATGATCGGGGCTACTGAAGCCATTGCCAGAACGCCGAATCCATCGGTTACTCCTGGAACACTGGCGCCGACCCCGAGGCCCATTGCCAATACTAGTGGGACCGTTATAGGGCCAGTAGTTACTCCGGCACTGTCCCAACCAAAGTTGACAAATTGTTCTGATGATATTAGGGTAAGGAATATCAGTGCGATATATGGTGGTAGAAGCATGTAAGTCAATGGAATGTTAAAGGCAATTTTCATAACCCCCATAGCAATTCCTACGCCGACTCCAATAGCTACCGTCTTCATCAAAAGCGATTTCTTGAAGGATCCGACAGTTATCTTTTCCACAGTAGATCCCAGTGCATTCAGCGCTGGTTCAGCCAGCGTTGCACCGTATCCAAGTAAAAATGCAAATCCAATGGCAACCATCTTGCCGGATAGCTCACCATATAATGGCCCGGCATGACCGGTCAACTCCCAGGGCACAATATTGGAGAAAGCAGCCGGTATGTTGCCGCCAAGCTGCTCGCCTAATGGTGTTAGTCCTAACAGAATGCCAAGCCCAAACAAAGCCATCCCTATAATTGCAAATGCGAGACCCGCTGCTATTTCATCTGCACGAGGGACTTTTTCCCGCAGGATAAATTTCAACGTTAGGAAAAGAAAAAGACAGAGAGGAATAATCGCCATAAAGGCAGCAATAACAGACTCTTTAATTTGCGTTTTCAGATCAGCGTTATTGTTCCATTTAGGCACATCACTGGTCACCATACTCTTGTTGCTCTTTTTGAATATTACGGTCGGTTGTTCTATAATGAATTTACCATCGTCATAAACAGCATTTTCTCTGTCATAGGCAATATCATAGTTTCCCTGAATGATTCCAGAAGATGTAAAATCCTCAAACTCAGCTACTGTAAATTGCTGTTCCGGTACTTCTTCATCCTGAACCGGTTCAACCGAAGTTGTTGTTGTGGCAATTTCTCCTATTTGAGAGTTAGGTGCACCATAATAATCATCTGCACTATAGTGGTAGGTACCTAAGCACAGTACCGCGATAATTGGAAAAAGAGAGGCAAGGGTAACTACTCCGAATCCTGCTGAACTGGAATCACCGCTACTTACCACTCTGGAGACCCCGATGCCCAGGGCAAGTACCAACGGAACGGTTACTGGTCCGGTAGTTACCGCACCACAATCCCAGGCGAGACCAATGATGGGATTCAGTATCTCGTTCATATGTGCCCAGGTGGTGAAGGTAGCAAGAATAATCACCAGGGGAATTATAAAAATCTTTAGCGACCATCCATAGAGAAATCTGAGAACACCCAGTAGAACCGCAACGCCCACTCCTGCACCTACGCAGTATACAAGTTGATCTGAAAATTCGTTCAATAAGCTGTAAAGCAAGGGAGCCTTTGTAGGAACAACACCCGCACCTGCCGCTTTAAGAACTGCAATAGCAGGCTCAGCGAACGTCGCGCCCACACCTAATAAGAATGAAAAGCCAAGGATAACCGGCAGCTTGGATTTTCGAGGTAATTTTGCCCCAATTATTTCCCCAAATGGCATTAATCCCAGCATTAAGCCCTCCATAAAGAACATCAACCCGATAATCACAATCAGGATCCCGCAGGAGATCATTAGGGAATATACGATAGGCAGGCCAAGAACAACAATCTGAAAAGCAATCAAATAAAAGATAATGAACCACACCCCTTTCAACTGCTCCATAAACCTATTGGACACATAAGGCTTAATTATGTCCATCGTTTTGCCAAATGACAACTTCAGTTTTCCTTTGCCATAATCTTGTTCTGAACTCATGGGCATGTAGAATGGTGTATTCGTTTTTGGAGATTCAAAAATAGCATCTAAAATGATATATTCAAGAAATATGATATTTTTTTAATAAATTTCCATCTTAATATATCCAATGTCAGTTAACTATGTCAGAGGAGGAAATAAAAAATAAATTTAAGCTTAAGATTGCCCGTTTCAAAGAACGGCTGGCAGGTAAGAACTCAGAACTAAACATTCTGTTGGAAATCACCAATGCCATTAATTACAATGAATCGACTTTAGAAATTCTGGCCAAATTTGAGTCTTTCGTTAAAGATGAACTCAAAATAGAAAAACTCATCCTCTTCGCTAAGTACAAACGGTGGCGCGTTATTCTTGACTATAAAGTTGAAGATAAAGAGATTGATAGCTTTGATGTTGAACGTGACTTGCTCCACATACAGGATATCACTTCTGTTAATGCGCTGGGCGAGATATTTAAGAATTTTGACATGGTTGTTCCGGTTTATCACGGTGAACGGCCGCTAGCATACCTGATCGTTGGTGATATCGTCGAAGATGAAGTTGGCGTTAGTTCTATTATTAAGCACCTCAATTTCATGAAGCTGCTTACCAATATTATTGTGAGTGCCATTGAGAACAGAAGGCTGGCTGCAGAAGCTCTGAAACAAGAACAGGAGAAGAAGAAGCTTATTGAAAAGCAGAAAGAGATGTTGGAGATTCAGGTTGCTGAGCGAACTAAAGACCTTAGAAGCGAAAAGGAAGAATCTGAACGGCTACTACACAATATTCTGCCAGTAGCTATAGCTGAAGAGCTCAAGAAAAAGGGCCATACATCAGCTCAGAGCCATGAGGAAGTGACAATGTTATTCACTGATTTTAAGGGCTTCACAGAGCAGTCTGCAAAAATCACCCCAGAGAATTTGGTCGCGGAGCTAAATGATATTTTCAAGGGGTTTGATGCGATAATGGGTGAATATGGTGTGGAGAAAATTAAAACAATCGGTGATGCCTACATGGCAGTATGTGGCTTGCCTGAGGAAAGGGAAGACCATGCTTTACAATGTGTGCGTGCAGCCCAGGCAATGCTGGATTTTCTTGAAGAACGAGGGAAGACAGCCAAGATCAAATGGAGGATGCGGGTGGGAATTCACTCAGGTGGATTGGTTGCTGGCGTGGTGGGTACAAAGAAATTTACGTATGATGTTTGGGGAGACACAGTAAATACCGCAGCAAGAATGGAGAGCAATGGCACTCCTGGAAGAATAAACATATCAAAATTCACATCAGAAATTATCAGTGATTATTACGAACTTGAGTTTAGAGGTAAGATCGAAGCCAAAGGAAAAGGTGAGATAGAAATGTTCTTTGTTGGAAAACCTAAGAAGGCACTAAAGAAAGAGAAGAAGGTAGTTGAGAAGGCACCTATAGAAGAAATTGAAAAGTTCGTTTTCGACATGCTGGAAAAGAAACTTCCGGATGGTTTGTATTACCATGGTGTTCATCACACCAGGGACATGTACAATTCAGCAATTGAAATTGCGGAGCAGGAAGATGTAGAGGGCAATGACCTTAACATCGTTAGAGTTGCAGCACTTTTTCACGATTCAGGTTTTATAAAAACATATCAAGATCATGAGGATGCTGGCTGTGTAATAGCAAGGAAAGAACTTCCAAATTTTGGATACTCCAATGACGAAATTGAAACTATATGTGGGATGATAATGACCACTAAAGTCCCTCAAACGGCCAAGAATAATCTTGAAAAAATAATTTGTGATGCAGATCTTGATTATTTGGGGACAGATAAGTTCGAGCGCATCGGAGCTACATTGCTTAAAGAGCTCAACGGTAGGGGAGCAGGGTTGGATACCATGAAATGGAATGAGCTTCAAATAAAATTTCTAGAGAAACATAAATACTATACTGAGACTTGTATCAAGTTACGCGATCCGGTGAAACAACAGCATTTGGAAATGTTGCAAGAACTAGTAGCAAGTGAGCAGGATTAACAACCTATTTATCATCAATTTTACTCAAACCATGAATAGAATAATTAGCATCATCGCTTGTTTTGCATTTTTGTCCTTCACGGGCCTGGAAGGTGTTAGTGCGCAAGATCATTCAAATACAGAGGAGGAAGTTGTTGTGCAAAATGAGGAGGCTCAGCATCAAGGACATGCATCTATACAAGATGCTGAAGGACCTCATGAAGCAATCGCTGAGAGTACCCATGAGGGTGGAGGAGAACACGGAGGTGGAATGGAGCCATTGCTTTTCATCATTGTAGCATTAATAATAGGTGCGGCAACGCGGCATTTTCTAAAGAAGAGTCCACTGCCGTTTACGGTTACGCTACTTCTGATAGGTATCTTGATGGGTGTAATGGGCAATAATGGAGCATTTGACGGGGCCCTGGAAACGCTAAGAATAGGTGTAGAGTGGGCCGGGCATATAGATCCTCACCTGATATTGTATGTGTTCCTTCCAATTCTGATTTTTGAGGCGGCTTTTGCCCTCGATGTTCATGTTTTTAAGAAATCTGTGGGTAATGCGATCATTCTTGCCGTACCTGGAATAGTGGTAGCCCTGGTACTTACCGCAGCAATTATAATTGGGACTGAGGCTATGGGTTGGGGCTTCGGTGGTTGGAACTGGGCGTACGCGCTCATGTTTGGATCTGTAGTTTCTGCAACTGACCCGGTGGCAGTAGTAGCACTACTGAAGGAACTTGGTGCGAGTAAAAAACTGGGAACACTCATTGAGGGGGAGTCACTCCTGAATGATGGTACAGCAATCGTAATTTTCATGGTCATTTATGCGCCTATCGTAGCAATTACATTTTCGGCTACCGGCGAGGTAATTATGCCCACTGATTCATCGTCCCCCTTTGTAGAGTTCCTTCGAGTGGCCCTTGGAGGTACGGTGCTGGGTATTGCTATTGGTTATGTTGTTGTTGCATGGGTTAAAAGAGTGTTTAATGACGCATTTGTTGAGATATCAGTAATCGTTGCAGCTGCTTATTTTGTTTTCTTCGCAGCGGAGGACTTTCTGCATGTTTCGGGTGTGTTGGGACTGGTAGCATACGGATTGGTTATGGCTGGAGTGGGGAAGACAAGGATTAGTCCTGAGGTGGGCCATTTTCTGCATGAATTCTGGGAGCTGGCAGCATTTATTGCCAATGTGCTCATATTTATCATTGTAGGGGTGGTGATAGCGGAACGAGGGGTTTTTGACGCAACAGCAAATGATTATTTGCTTCTCTTTATTGTATATGTAGGTATACATGTTGTTAGAGCGATAGTCATCCTGATGTTCTATCCCATTATGAAGCGTATAGGATATGGGTTGCCGAAGAGAGATGCTGTGGTTGTATGGTACGGGGCGTTGAGAGGGGCTATTGGACTTGCCCTGGCTTTGATTGTTGCTGGCATAGACCCGAAACAAATGGCTGTTTCCCTTGAAATAAGCAATGAGCAAGCGGAGGTGGTAATCAATCAATTTCTTTTCCTTATTTCAGGTGTTGTAGCCCTGACTCTAATCGTGAATGCCACCACGATCAAAATATTGGTAAATAAACTTGGGTTGACTAAGATTCCGGCGGTGAAGGCCATGATGATGACCTCAGCCTATGAGGACTTAAAAGAAGATACGGACAATTCTGTTGAACTAATGAAAGGTGATAGGTTCCTGAGCGGTGCCAATTGGAGTGCTGTTAGAGAATACCTTCCCAATCTCACAGCTCCGGATATTTCTTCAGAAGAATTGGCTCAGATGGATACATTGGCTGAGACAAGACGGAGGATATTAGAGAAAGAGAAGAGCTCTTACTGGCACCAATTTAAAGATGGATTGCTGGGGCCACAGGCTGTAAGGCGTCTGGCAGAAGGCGTAAGTGAAATGCTGGATATGGGTGGTAAAGAGAAGCTCTCTCAAAGGAATTATTTGGAAAAACTTTGGGGTACACCGACACTATTGAGTAAACTGCAATCTGTTCCCTTACTGGGGACGCTTGCAAAGAATGAATTGTCCACCAGGTTGGCTATGAGCTATGACATTGCTCAAGGGTTCATAGTGGCACAGGAAGAGGTGGTTAAGTTGCTCGAAAGTATGGTGGATAATAAGGAAGGTGGCACCACCAAGGCTGTTGTTGATGAAGTAAAAGGGGAGATTCATAGTAATAGGATGCGTGGCCTCCACTATATAAAAGGGATACGTGAGGTAAATCCAGAAATAGCTGCAGCAATTGAAACCAAACATGCAATCCGTTCCGTCTTGAACCATGAACGAAGTGCCATCAATAAACTTCAGAATCAGGGGCGAATTGAAGATGATGAAACTGAAAAAATGATCGCTTCGGTAGAGGAGAGAATGAAGAAGTTGATGGACTCTCCCCCTGCAATAAAACTTCCTGCACCTCATGAACTGTTGAATGAGATACCCTGGCTCCAGGGACTGGATGCTGACACCTTCAGGAAAGTGGAAGCGACCGTTGAGGATAAAATATATCAGTCTGGGCAGGTTCTGATGAAGGAAGGTGGCCCCGGGGATGGGTTGTTTATAATTGCACGTGGATCAGTTAAGGTTTCTGTCGGCGAGACAATAGTTGACATTGTAGGACAGGGATCTGTAATTGGAGAAATGGCGGTGCTTACTGGAGTACAGCGTACCGCAACGGTGACAGCGGATACACAGGTAACGGCCCTATGGTTATCAACGGCAGCTATGCAGGAGATAATGGGCAGCTCAGATGAGTTGGAGCACCAGCTTTGGGATACTGCAGGGAAGCGCTTTGCGATGAATATGCTGGGGCGCATGGAACCGTATAAGTCATGGCGGAGTATCCAGTTCCGCAAGTGGTTGGCAGATGGCAAAATAATGACTGCTAGCAATTTCAAAGACAACATGTTGGATCTACGCGATAGGATTGGTGTGCTGCTCAAAGGCAGTGCTGATGCAACAGGGGATTCTGGGTCACAGATTCAGGCACCCGCACTACTTGACAAGCAGTTTATTAAGCTCAGTTCAGATGCATGGGTATTTGTTCGTGCTACTGAGAGCAGCTTTGATGAGATCGAGGAATAGGGGGAGGTCCTATCCTGTTATTAGGAGGCAACGCAACACATCACACTCGCTCAGCCCGGTAAGATGAGTGGGGGCCACTAAATCATCAAGCGCTCTCCTTGATTTTGGAGAGGTCATATAGCCGTTTATAGTGCCCGTCCAGTTTGAGTAATTCCTGATGGGTGCCGCTCTCCGCAATCCTGCCATGGTCCATTACAAGAATCCGGTCTGCCGCCTGGATGGTCGCCAGCCGGTGAGCAATTATGATAGAGGTGCGGTTCTCTGTGAGTGCTCGTATTGCCTCCTGGATCAACATCTCTGATTCTGAGTCTACGGAGGAGGTCGCTTCATCCAATACCAGGATATGAGGATTGTGTATCAACGCTCTCAGGAAGGACAGCAGCTGCCGTTGCCCAACAGATAACATCCCGCCTCGTTCCCTTACGTCAAAGTGATAGCCTCCTGGTAAATTTTGGATGAAGTCGTGTATGCCCACTTTCTTGGCAGCTTTAACAACATCTTCTTCACTTTTCTCAGGATCGTTCAATGTAATATTATTAAGTATTGAATCAGAGAAAAGAAATACATCCTGCAGCACTACGCTAATGGAATTTCTTAAAAATTCCAATTTATAATCTCTGGTGTTAATTCCATCAATACTGATCGTGCCTTTATTGATTTCATAGAAACGGCTGAGGATATTAATGATGGAACTCTTACCTGCCCCAGTAGCACCCACTATAGCAAGTGTCTCTCCCTCAGAAACTTGAAAGCTAACCTCCTTTAACACATAATTTTCATCCTTATACGCAAACCACACCTTGTCGAACTTAATATTGCCTCTAAGCCTTGGAGGTGACACCGTCCCACTATCTTCTATTTGTGCCTGAGTATCCAACACCCTGAATACACGCTCTGATCCAACCATTCCCATTTGCAAGGTGTTGAACCGGTCAGCAAGCTGGCGAATTGGCCGGAATAGCATGAAAATAAAAAGGATGAATGCGAATAGATTGCCCAATGTCACAATCCCTCCAATTACACCTTTAGATCCCCACCATATGAGTAAGCCCAGGGATATTGAAGATAGAATTTCAACCGCGGGGAAGAAGATGGAGAATATCCATACTGCTCGTATTTGTGCTCTCCTGTGTTCCCGATTTACGTTGCTGAATTTCTCAAATGATGCCTTCTCTCTATTAAATATCTGGATAATGCTCATTCCCGTCAGATGTTCCTGAACAAATACATTCAGGTGGGCTACCTGGGTCCGGACATCCTGAAACGCCATTTTGATCGCCCTCTTAAATACGTAGGTGGTGATGATCAGTAAGGGCAGGGATGCCAGGCTAATGAGGGACAAACGCCAGTCAATGACAAACATGGCTATGATTACTACAATCAACTGCAGGATGTCGCCAATGATCACCAAGATTCCTTGTGAAAAGACATCTGCGATTGTTTCAATGTCTGAAACTGCCCGGGTTACCAAAGTGCCTATCGCTGTATTGTCAAAATACTTCAGCTTAAACCTTGTTATATGCTCATACACCTGCACTCTGAGGTCCCTGATTACCGATTGTCCTAACCAGTTGGTGAGGTAGGTGTTGCCAAATTGGAGTATGGATTCTAGTACCAATAGCGCAGCCATTATCAATGTCATTCTAAGCAACCCTGGGCCATCAGGCGTAATAATGCAGGTGTCAACTGTGTATTGAATCAAGATTGGACGTAAGGGTGACAGAAAGGCCAGGATTACTGTCATAATTAGCCCCAGCTGAAATGCTGTCCGGTAAGGCCTGGCATATTGCATCAGGCGTAGGAACAGTTTTGAGTCAAATGCTTTTCCGGAAACTGAGCTCATAATATATTTATTTCTTGCAGGCATCCATCTGGGTAGGAGACCTTATCCAGAAACAGGCCGTGTGCCGGGACTGAATACCCTGCCCTGCTGCGGTCCTTGCTGTCTAAAGTGCTCAGGAAGTCTTGCTCAGACATCTTTCCTTCTCCTATATTGAGCATCGTACCTACGATAGCGCGGACCATTCCTCGCAAGAAGCGATTGGCGGTGATCCTGAATTCTAGCTTTTGATTCCTGGAGGTCCATACTGCTTCTGTAATCTGGCATATGTTTGTTTTAGTTTGGGTCTTAGACCTGCTAAAACAAGAGAAGTCCTTGTGCTGCAGAAGTAAGTTGGCACAGCTATTCATAGCGGATAAATCTACGTGCTTGTAATGGTAATATGCATACGGCTGGATAAATACATCTTTCCCTGTAATTATCTGGTATTTATAGGATCTGGAAATAGCATCAAATCTCGAATTAGCGTCATCGTTGACAGCGTATAGTTTGTGTACAGCAATGTCGCTAGGGAGACATCCATTGAGCTTATAAATGAAATCTGGTGAGGTAGCTGCACTCTTCGCATCAAAATGTGCGTAGAATTCGGATGCATGTACACCGGCATCCGTTCTGCCACATCCAGTACAGGTCGTGGTTTGCCCGGTAACAGTACTCAATGCATTGTTGATTTCTGTCTGAATAGTATCGGCGTTGGTCTGTATTTGCCAACCGTGATAATTGGACCCGTCGTATGATAGTTTAATAAAGTAGCGTGCCATTGAGCATGGAATACCACAAAACTAACAAAGAAAATCAGCTCTGTCGAATACTCTCAGTTTCTGGCCTTTCAATGGCTTTTGTTAATTATTGTTGATGAAGAATTTACTGACAGATCCAGTATTGTTTCTGGTAATTCTAAGGAAGTATAAACCAGAAGCTCCATCTGGGAGATCATAGCTCACAGTCTCATTTATGACACTTATCTGATCACTGTGGACTATATACTGTCCTTCCATGTTGAATATAGACACATCAACATCCTGGGCCTGGTCAAAATTAAAGTTAACAAAAAGTTTAGCATCTGATTGAAAAATGCTAATCTCATGATCTGGCCTCGTTTTACTATCTACACCTACACCGTTGTCAATGACCTCTATAGGTGCGTTGGCCTGACTTGAACAGCTCCCGTTAGTTGCGGTGAGGTATACCTGGTAATACCCCGCCTCTGTATAGGTGTGAACTGGATTTTCTTCTGTGGAATACGAACCGTCAGCGAAGTCCCATTCATATGATTCAGCTCCTGTAGAGGTATTGGTGAAGATACCGTTTACACCATCAGAGAGGAGTACCATATTAGAAGCAATATCGAATTTAGCCTCTACCTTTTCAGGCTCTGTTATGTCAATTGTGCCAATGGTCACGCATCCATTGTTATCTGTTATGGTGACCGAGTAGCTACCTGAAGGAAGCCCTGTAAGGTCCTCAGAGACCTCGTCATTTGACCACTTGTAATCATAGGGCGCTGTCCCACCTTTAACCGACAAGTCTATTTCACTATCGTTGTCACCATAACACGTCACATTGGAAAACTGGTAAGTATAGCTTAGTAGTGCAGGTTCTCCTACTGTCACAGAGGCTATAGTTTCACATTGGTTTGCGTCTGATACAAGAACTTCATAACTGCCAATGCTGAGTCCGTTGATAGTTTGTCCGGTGTCGCTATTCCACCAATTGTAGGTATAAGATCCTGTTCCTCCCGATGCCCATACCTTAATACTAGCATCACTCTCTCCAAAGCAGTTTGATTCATTGACTGTTGACTGGACGGTGATTTCCAGTGGTGCGGCAATGGTTATTTCTTTACTAACATCAATGTTATATCCGCCAAGGTCTCTCACAAATACGGTGTAATCTCCTGCAGGCAAGCCTTCTGCTGTATCTGGTAGCCATGAGTTTGGTGAGGAGTAAACTGTGTCATCCTGGGTGTTCAATATCGCATAGTTCCAGGGGCCATTTCCAAATGGGGAAATGCTCACACTTCCATCATTTGATCCGCTGCAAGTTACATTTGAGGTTGCATGTGTAAAGCCTTGCTTAAGCCGTAACATAAACCTTGGATCTGATGTCAGGGTGGTGACGGCAAAAGTATATGCACTGTCAATCGTTAGGTCTGTAACAGTACCCGTAACAAGATCTTCCAAAATAAGCAATGATGCAGGTGGAAGGTCCAGGTTTGACTTTGTAACATTAATAGTATAAGTGCCGACACTTGAGAACAGGGCCTTAACTGGAATGTCGAATTGATTGCTTTGCTCTGACATACTATTTATTACAAGGTCTGAATTATCTACTACTGTGGAAATATTCGGTATTTGGGTGTTCGAATTCATGAGCTTGTGTCCATCAAGATCATCAAGCTTATCTGAAGCTCCTTGGTAGAACCTGACAATTGCTTCATCAGTGTACCCGTTATTGTTAATAGACAGTTTCATGTGGGGAACAGGCCCCGTTGTCTTTAAGAAGCTAACATCTGTTTTGGACTTAACCCCTTCTGTTATTGCCAATGCCGGACTAAAACCGGTAGCTTTCACCCAGAATCCCTGTGATGATGCAATATCCTTGGTTCCGCCATTGGTGCCTGGGCCACCTGCTGGATAAGTGGCGTATGATCCATCTTCCTTATATATATAGATTGTAGCACCGATATTGGTCTTGGTCCAATAGGGTGATTCCCAATCGATTGAGGATGGATAGGGGTTGCCCACCATGTTCCAACCATCTTCTGAAGAGGGCTGGGAAAGATCGTCAGTATAAGTTACTGGTAATGAGATGTTGCCGGTGTTTACAGTACCTGTAACTGAGAATGTCAGGGGTAAAGGTCCGAGGTACACCCAGTACCCGGTGCCAACACCAATGGGGTCGCTAACATCTGTCGGAGCAATATAGCCATTTTCGCTTGAGCCCATGGTGGGTTCGTCATAGGTGTATATAGATGTGAAACCGAAGTTAGGAGCATCGGACCCTGGGAAGCCGGCAGTGGAAAAATCGTCGTCCCAGTCTGCTAGTGTTGTTCCTGATACAGGAGTTGAAAAGAACCTCCAACTGGTAGCACCTTGCTCAACATACCTTTGCATATTAACATCCCCTGTTATACTGCCTCCGGTAATTTTAGCTATCCTGGCAGTGCTGTTTTGATCTGAAAGCAACACCAGGGCGTCATTGGTGTTGAACACGCCATTTGTGAGGGTCAGTGTACCTGCAAGCCGTTGAGTTCCGCTGGTAACATCAACACCCGCAGTATTGTCAACTAACAAATCATAAAATTCTGTATTTCCCTGTATTGCCTGGGGCGATGTGCCATTGCAGGTAACACTTCCAGATCTTGCTGTAAAACCAATGTAAGTGGCGTCGCTACTATTGGTCCAATCACCTGCCACAGAGACATTGTGGTTATTTGTTGTTACATCAAGCAGCCCGGTGAAGTTGATAGATAGGTTGGAAATGCTCACATCGCTGGAAAGTGACACGGTGTCTCCAGCGCATATTACAACGTGGTCAGTGGATGATGGCGTGCCTAGTGCCTCACTGCCCCCGCAACCTGTAGTTGACCAGGTACTGGAGTTGCCCCAGTCGCCGTCGGTTCGTGAATAATAGGTTGTCTGTGCGAATCCTGTTGAGATGCCTAAGGAGCCTAACAGGAATATTACTATCAATTTCATTGTTGTTTCTGTCGTGCGGTTTGTGTTGTTCTTCGTTTTCATGGTTCGATATATTGGTAATTAATTTGAGTGCAAGTAAGCAATGTTCCCAGGCCTGTGGTAACCTATGTTAGGCCCGTTATTGCAGATGTAAGATTTTGCGGGAATTGCAGCGTTGGATCAAGCGGTAGAGAGTGATAGATACTCTAGCTGACGTTAGGGCTTTAATGCCAAAATTATGACTGATTCCCACTTTGAGAGCGGTACAAAGCGGTTCTAGGCAATGCATCTAAACCTCAACCCTGAATATTGCAAATCTCCAGATAAGGGTCCCATCATGATTCCCAATTTGAGAATAAAACATCTTGAATCTTTAGCAAAACAATTGGGCTTTGTATCTGGAGGGTGAGCGAAACTTGAAATGCAGACCATCATATTTCCCATATCGGGAACATTATTCCCAAAGACAGAAAAGTTCAAGAAAAATAAATTCTCTAAGTAGTTGAAGCAGAGCAAGATGCAAATTGTGGCATAGAATTTACTGTACGCGGGTGAGCCAATACCTAAAATCACGGACCCTTAATAGCTAGACTGGGTGCACTAAATCGAACGCTATGGAGATGAGAGACCTAACAACAACAACAACAACTGCTGTATTCGCACTAATGTTTGCTCTAAGTGCCAATGCACAAGTCACTACATATCCACACTCGACTGACTTTGAAGGTACTATAGATTGGGTCAACGTCACTGGAGATAATGGCACCTGGTATACAGGTGCCAGTACACCTTCTGGAGGCACAGGGCCTCAATCCGGTGATCACACCACAGGAAGTGGGACCTTTGTATTTACTGAAACTTCTCCCAGTTCCTCTTTCAATGGACAAATTTGGTTGGAGTGCACATATGATATGAGTTCATTATCGACTGCCAGTCTCGACTTTTGGTACTACATGTATTCTTCAAATGCTGGTGTCTATGGGCCGGGAAAATTACAATTGGATGTTTATGACGGTACCACATGGACTATGGATGTATGGAATGACGGTGCCACTAATACGGCGGCTTGGCAAAACGCCACAATAGACTTATCTGCGTATGCTGGATTACCTAGTGTCAAATTAAGTTGGACTAATTATACAGAGACCTGGCAATCCGATATCTCTTTAGATGATATTGTAGTTGATGGTGCATCTGGTGGTTGCGTTGCAACCCTTCCTCAAACAGAGAGTTTTTCAGGAGGCGTACTGCCTGCTAACTGGAGTTCAACAGTTACCACGGGTGATGGTTGGAGGTTTACGGGAACTCCGGGATATAGTGCAGGGTCAAATGGCAGGACTGCCGGCACGTATGCCTGGATAGACTTTTCTACTCCTGATGAAGGTGTGCTGTTAGAGTCGCCAGCATGGTGTACCGGGGGCGCAGCAACTGCAGAGTTGACACTTTCTGTTTTTAGCTATCACACTGAAGCCAATCCTTCACCTGATAATCTTTTGTATATTGAGTGCTATGATGGTTCCAGCTGGATTATCGCGGGAACCATTCAGCAAAATGTATCTGGGTGGCAAACTTCATCTACATATACGCTTTCTGGCTACTCAGATGGCCTGGGACAAACTGCTGTAAAGTTTAGGTTTAGAGGTGAGCCTAGTAGTGGGAGCCAGCCCTGGTATAATGACCTTCTCATCGATGATGTAAATGTAGAAGTGGGTTGCGCTAGTCCGCCTACTTGTGACGCCGGCCTTGACGTTAGTAGATGTGAAGGATCCACTATCACACTTAAGGGCGCCCGAGGTGGGTCAGCTACTTCTTCCACCTGGACTACTTCAGGCACAGGTATTTTTGATGATGCTGCCATTGTTGGTGCTAACTATACTCCGTCAATTGCGGACATAACTGCTGGCAGTGTAGTACTTACCATTACTACTGATGATCCCGACGGTGCCGGGCCTTGTACTGCGGCAAGTGATGCCATGACGCTTACCATTGATCCTGCCGCCACAGCATCTGCTGGTTCTGACGCTACTATATGTGAGGGCTCAACCAGTACGCTTTCAGGAACTCGTGGAGGGTCAGCTTCTTCATCTACGTGGACCACTTCAGGTACAGGTACTTTTGACAATGCAAGTCTTGTTGGTGCTCTCTATACACCTTCATCAGCAGATATCAGTGCAGGCAGTGTCGCACTGACCATTACTACCGATGATCCTTCCGGGCCTTGTGCTGCTGCAAGCGATGCCATGACCTTGACAATCAACACAGCCGCTACAGCTACAGCTGGTTCTGACGCTACTATATGTGAGGGCTCAACCAG
>Ga0302119_10000440_pt1 | contig 18769 bp, 12 predicted proteins | sample AG5_Tmax_MG_FD_203114 | JGI IMG/M metagenome (GOLD analysis project Ga0302119, IMG submission 203114) | Marine microbial communities from Western Arctic Ocean, Canada - AG5_Tmax | ecosystem: Environmental > Aquatic > Marine > Oceanic | place: Canada: Western Arctic Ocean | collected 2017-10-01 | reverse complement strand
TCACCAGCCGGGTGTAGGAATTGATGGTGGGCGCGTAGAACGGGAGGAAGGGTTTGAGAAACTGTTGATGGCCACCCACGAAGTTTGCCAGGAGGGGACTCATCCCGTGGTCGGCGCCTTCTTCATGGAAGACGTTCTGTCCGCTCTTGAGGTCGATCAGGGATTGATGGAGATGGCCGCTTTGGCCGGGGTAGTCCATCGACCACTTGGCCATGAAGGTAGCGAGCAGGTCGCGCTTCTGGAAGAAGACCTTGGTGAAGGTTTTGAAGAGGGCTGCGGCGTCCGCCATGGCGAGAGCGTCGCGGTGAACAAGGGCCGCTTCCCACACGCCTGGTCCGGTTTCGCAATGCAGTCCTTCGATCGCGGTGTCCATGCTGTCACAGTAGTCCATGAACTCGTGATAGAGTTCTGACTCCGTGCTGTTGCGAAGGATGCTATATCCGAAATTGCCGGGGGTGAGGTTCTTGAGGTCGCGGTAGTCCTTCTCGCGCACACTGTGGGCGGTTTCCTCGAAGACAAAGAACTCGTACTCGAAAGCGAGTTCCGCACGGTAGCCCATGGATTCCGCCACGGCGAGGACGCGCTTGAGAAGGGAGCGGGGACAGATGGGATGCAATTCCCCGCCTTCCCCGACAAAGGTCAGGAGAAAGAGCGGCGTGCCGTTCTCTTCCAAAAGGCGGCGCTCGGAGGCGAGGTCGACTTCGTAGCGCGCATCCGGAAAGGCGGTGTGCCATCCGGTGAAGCGGGCCTTGTCGTAGAGTTGATCATCGATGTCCCAGCCCAGCACGCAGTCGCAGAGGCCGGCCCCATCCTCTACAATGGAGGCAAATTTTTCCAGGCTGACGTACTTGCCCCGGTGAACTCCGTCGACGTCGGCGAAGGCCAGTTTGACGCGCTTGATGCCTTCCTGTTGGTATTGATCGATGAGGTTCATGGTCTGGTCGGTTTCTGGGGTAATCGCTACCCGGGGGGAAGCTTGAAGTGAATGGCCTTGCGTTTGGTCAGGCCGTGAAAAGCGTGATGGGAAAGGCCGGTGCCACGTCCGGAAAGCTTGTAGCCGGTCCACGGCAGGGCGGGATCGAGGTAGTCACAACGGTTCATGAAGACCGTGCCGGCTTCGATGTGAGAGGCCATCTTCTCCGCGCGCTCACGGGAGGCGGTGAAGACCGCCGCGGTCAGGCCGAGGTCGCTGTCATTGATGTGAGAGAGCGCTTCCTCGTCGTCGCTCACCCTCATGACCGGCATGAGGGGGCCGAAATTTTCTTCACGCATGATGGCCATCCCTGCGGTGGGGTGGAGAACAAGAGTGGGTTCGAAGAAGGTCGCGCCGTCGATCATCTTACGTTGTCCTCCGCGGACAACCCGGGCCCCTCCCGCGCGCGCTTCGGCCACTTGTTGTTCCATCACCTCGGCGGCCCTGGGATCCGCCAGCGGGCCCATGGTGGTGGTTGCGTCGGTGGGATCGCCGAGTTGGTAGGCTTCGATCAGCTTGGTGGCATGATCAACAAATTCGGTGAAGACGTTGTCATCTACGTAGACCCGTTCGATGCCGCAACATGATTGGCCGGCATTGTACATGCAGCCGTCCACAATCGTTTCCGCGGCGGCGAGCAGATCGGCATCGGCGGCGACGTAGGCGGAGTCCTTCCCGCCGAGTTCGAGATGACAATCGAGCATCGCTTCGCCGCAGGACCGGCTGATCGCACGGCCGCCTTGGACCGACCCGGTGAAGATGACGTGGTGGACTTGGCGTTGACGAATGACATCACCGGCGTCCTGGTGACTGGCGAAGGCGTGCCGCAAGAGGCCCGGGTGGGAGGCGATGTTCCCGAAGGCGGCTTCGAAGTGATCGCCGATTGGAGCAGTGGCGGAGGCGTGTTTGAGCAGGACCGTGTTTCCAGCCAAGAGAGCCGCCAGGACGCCATTGAGGGAGATCATGAGCGGGTAGTTCCAAGCCGAGATGACGAAGACCACGCCGAGCGGGACGTGTTCGATGCGACGATGGAAGCCCTCCACCTCGGGAAGCGTTTCGGGAGCGAGCGCAGCTTCAGCGGTCTCCAGCAGAAATTCGGCGCGCTCGAAAAAGCCATTCAACTCGTTGCGGCTCTGCGCAAGGGGCTTGCCCATCAGGGTTGTGATGTCGGCCGCGATTTCTTCGCGCTGGCGATCGAAGTAAGCCAAGGCCCCGCGCAGGACTTCGACCCGCGGAGAGATGGGAGTGCGGGCCCATGCCGCTTGCGCCTGCCGGACCACTTTGAGTTTCTCCGCTACGAGGGACGCATCGTCGCGACTCCGCTCGGCGGCGATGGCCATGGTGAAGGGATTGGTCTGTACGAGGGGAGGCACGTCGTTGGCTGCTTGGCACCGACGCTAACATTCCCCGAGGACCGGGTGAACGCTCTAAATCAAGAAAACCCAGGATCGGTTTTCCGCTCGCCGGGTCGAGATGGGGACGCGTTCGTCTCAGCCGCGCGAGCGCCGGCGTCTCAGAAAGGGAAGCGCGGCCAAGCCCAGGAGCAGGGTGGCGGAGGGCTCCGGGATGGCGGCGAGAAAGTTCTCGACGAGCGCACGGTCGGCGTCATTGAGAGCGGATTCGAAAATGATCATCTGGCTCATGTCGCCGACAAAATCGTAGCCACTTGAGCTGTATGACGCCATGATGATGGACGCATTGGCAGCGACGCTGTTGGTCGGGCTGCCGCCAAGATTGAGATTCGTCCCGTTGACATAGGCGGTGTGGCTGTCGGAGGTGATGACGGTGCTCCAGACGGTATCTGAGACGCCATCGTAGGCAGTGATGTCATCACCCGCATAGGTCGTGCCGTTATACATCTCCACGACAAAACCGTTACCGCCATTGTCGCGCTGATGCGATATATCGTTAGGCCCGATGTTGTAGGCGTAGTTTCCAGAAGTGGCGAAGGGAGCATCTGCCTCATAGTGCCCGCGCCAGAGGACAGTGAAATTGACCGTGGCGGTGTTACTGAGCGCGCCAGAGAGATAGCGCCCACCTGAACCGGGGTCGGTAAACGTGAGTCGGCTACTGCCGTCATAGGAGATGTGGCTGTCGGCGGCGGTGCCGTGTCCGGTGTTAGTAACCGCCATGCCAGGTAATGCGTTGCCGTTGCCATCAACCGGAGTCCAGGTGTTCACCGTGCTGCTTGTGACGTTGCTTGTCGCAACACCGGTCCGGCCATCGTAGTGCGCTACCAAGGAGCCTTGCGCGGAGGCCGATAATCCCGGGACGTCCGTAAACAAGGCCGCCGAAAAGGTGCACGGAGCAGCGCCGAATAGTCCGGCGAGGATGAACGCTCCAATACGGTGTGCCCTGTAGGCTGTCATCCCGCCATGGGCACACAGAATTTAGCGGCATTCAAGCAGATATTCACATGAAATCAGGCTCGCCGGGAATTAGCTTCTCCCCCATGCCACCGAACTCCTCTGCAAAGTTACGCTCTTCTTAGAGAAGCACGACTTTAAACGACTCCAAACTGATGAGGACTTAGAGGCCCGGCGGGTGGAGGTAGAAGTAAGCACTGGAGGCGTCACCGTAGATGGGTTTTACGGGCGGGAACCTGTTCAGCAGCTCCAGTTTATCTTCGGTCGAGAGGGTCAGGTTAGTCTTGAAGGCAATATCGTAGCGGACGCCGTTGTCCCGATTGCTGGTGCCGTCGCCAGGGGGTTGGGGAGAGATCAGGGAGTTCAGGCTGGGACCGCCGAGGCCGGCGTAGACCGCTCCGTTGGAGCTGTTGCGGTAGAGCACGAGGAGAAGCTGGCTGCTGTCGAGTTCGTCGTAGTCTGGCGTGTAGGCCTCGGTGGTATCGGTCTGGCCGGAAATTGCCGGAGCGGTATCGTTGACGTAGGTTTTTTGGGAGGGTAGGGGATCGAAGGTCAGGAAACTGTAATTGGGAGCGGTGTAGGTCGTCCATCCGCCGGCAATAGCGGCTGCTTTCGTTGCTGCGGCGTTGGCGTCGTGGTCCATCAGAAACTCAAGGAGGCCGGAGCCATTGCTGCTGGTATTCATGCTGCACCACCACAAATCGTTGTTGTTGCTACCAAAGAAATCCAGGCCGTGGGCCTGCTCGCCAATGAAGAAGAGTTCGCCGGTGTCGAGGTGGTACTCGATCTCGCGCCAGGTGTCGGAGGAGAAACGGGTGCGCACCACCGCCCCCCTGGGAATCTCGGTGAAATCGGTCCCGAGGCGAAAGAATTCCTGTTCCTTGTCGATGGTCCATGTCATCGGGGAAGTCGCCTCCGCCTCGATGAACCACTCTTGAAGATCGATCGAGGACAGGAGATGGGCGTTGCCGGTCCAAGTGAGTTCCGCAGTTCCACCTTGCACAGTGATTAAGGGTGCGGTGAGAGATTCCGGGTCAGGCGGATTCTGCAGACCGGCGAGCCAGGCTTCCACGAGTCCGCGGTCAACATCGCTGAGGGCGGATTCAAAGATGATGATCTGGCGGATCTCGCCAACGAGGTCATAGCCGCTTGAGCTGAAGGCACCGATGACGGTGGAAGCATTGGGTGCGACGTTGTTGGCGGGCGAACCTCCCAGATTCAGGTTGATCCCATCGGCATAGGCATCGTGGGTGCTGGCGGTGATGACTGTACTCCATACCGTGTCGGTTCCATCGAAGGCGGTGATATCGTCCCCCGCATAGGTCGTGCCGTTATACATCTCCACCAGAAATCCGCCGGCGCCGTCATCGCGCTGATGGGAAATGTCGCTCGGGCCAATATTATAGGCGTAAGTACCCGAATTAGCGAAGGGGGCACTGTTCTTGTAGTGGCCGAGCCAGAAAACGGTAAAGTCGGTGCTGCCGGAATTGGCAAGAGTCCCCGCCAGGTAGCGGCCATCGGAAGAGACTGAGGTATCATCAAACAGCAAGCGCTGGCTACCATCATACATGATGAGGTCGGCGCCTCCGCCACCTCTTGGGGTCGAGACCACGACCATGCCGGCGAGAGGACTCCCGCCGCCATCGACCGGAGTCCACGAATCGACGGCGCTGTCGGTGGTCACCACGCCACTACGGCCATCGTAATGGGCGACGAGGGAAGATTGGGCGGCCCCCGAGAGCTCCGGAAGATCGTCGAACAGTCCCGCCGAAGCATGGGGTGCATCGATCAAAATGGCGGCCAAAATTACCGGAGTCACACGATGGGTTCGGAAGAGAGGATACAGGGGAATTGGCATGGCAAAGTTCGCTTGAGAAGCTTCCCAGTCTGGCGCTGGATGAGTTTAAATGAAAGTAGATTCTCCGGCAGGATGTTGTGGCTCGATCGCGACCGAGGGGAAGTGCGCGGGGTCGCTATTCTTGGTCCGGGCTGAGGGCCAGGAGAGCGAAGTTGGTGGCGGCGTGTGAGATGAAGTGCTTGTTGTCCTTGTGCGGTGAGGACGTGAACCAACGGCCGCTCTCGCGTTGGTGAGACCTCAACCACTGCCGGGCTTTTGCAAGGCGGGGGTCATCCCCGGGCCGGCCTGATTCGGTGAGCACGTGGACTGCGAAGGCCGTGGCGTAGCCGTCGGTTTCCTTACTTTGCGCCTTCTTGTCGGCGCGCTTCCAGTCGGCATTTCCCAGTTCCGCAAGGACCCAGCCACCGTCTTCCTTTTGTGCGGCAAAGAGAGCCTGCTGCCAATCCTTCACCGCGGTCTCTCCGGCAAGGTCATCGAGATGAGCAGAGGCCCAGAGCATCATGCCCGTCTGGTGGAGAGAACTCGGCGGGTGGGCCTTGAGATAACCACGGAGCTTCCTGGTTCCCGCCACCGCGGCCGGGGAACTGGTATAGTCGTCCTGGGCAGCCATCCCGACCGCGAGGGCCACGAGGGTGACTCCGAAGTGATTGTCCACCTCGTAGGGTCCCCATTGGCACTTGAGCCATTTTTCCCACGCTCCGGACTCGTCTTGTTGGGTCCAGATGTCCTCGAACGCCATCTTGGTCACTTCGTCGAGTTTGCCGTTGGTCTTCATGTCGCTGATGGCGAGGAAGGCGGTGGTGGCGACCATCCCTTCGATGGCGAGAGGCTTTTTCTTCTGCTTCTTCAGCGGAAGGACGTGCGGCTTGAGGTAGTTGCGCGTGAACGAACGGGCCTCACGATACGCCGGGGAATCGAGTCCCGCCGCGGGACGGGCGACAAGGTAGAGTCCGTTGGTGTGGCAGGTCACACAGCTGCGCGATTCCTGCCAGTCCATCGCCGCGTTGTCGGCAAAACTGACGGCGCGCGGGTAAGAGAACTCCTTGCTCAAGGCCTCACTGGCGAGGTTGGCTTCCGGGGGGATGTGGTTTTCGAGAGTGACTGCAGGTTCCGCCGCGAAGCTCGGAGCTTGGAGCAACGGGAGGAGAGCTGTTGCAAGAAGGAGGCAGAGTTGTGATGGGCAGCGTATCATGAGTGGGATCGGAAAGTCTCTCGCATGCTTCAGGCCATTGCGAGCGTCATTTGCCTCGCGTTTGGGGGTCCCGTGCTTCTCGTTGCCATCGAGGCTGACTGATCGATCAGTTGTTTGCAATCGGTTTGGGTCGGGCACACTTTCAGACGCTCGAGTCCTTGCGGACGGCGTTTTCTGATTGTCCTGAAATTGCGCTCGTATTGAGGCGGGCGCGCCCTTGTTCGGAGAGCATAAGAGGAGACGCCCGCGAGAAGCAGGCCCCGACCGAATTTCTAGCGGGCAACATGTAGGAGCCCGGATGCTGAATGTTCGCTCCTCAGCAAACTCCCTGCTCGCTGGATGGAAAGTGCCGACCTCGCGGGCGCGAGGGGTTGTTTCATCAGCGCCGAGGAAGAGCATTCAAGAGATCGAAATCGCAGGGCTGGGCGCTTTTGGCGCTGGAGACAGAGAGACTTCTCCGCCCGGCGATCGATGGAGATCACGGCGGAGGGTCATTCGAGAGGTCGAAATGGGTGAAGTGATCCTGCGCTGCAGAGAAGTATTTCGCAAGGTAATATTGCAAAATTGCCTTTGCTGGATGCTTGGCGATCTGCAAGACTGCAGACAACCTCAGGGGATCAAATGCATGGCAGAGGATGACGCATCGACCACTACATCAAGTTCGGAGTCCACCGAAAGTGGGGACAGTTTTCCGTCTTCGGCGCAGGTGGTGATCGTAGGTGGCGGAGTGGTGGGGTGCAGCGTGCTTTACCACCTGACCAAGATGGGTTGTCGGGATGTCGTTCTGTTGGACAAGAACGAGCTTACTAGTGGGGCTACCTGGCACGCCGCGGGATTGGTAGGGCAATTGCGATCATCGCGGAACCTGACCCGGATGATTCAATACAGCGTCGAACTCTACCAAGGACTTGAAGATGAGACGGGGCAATCCACCGGGTGGAGCGGAGTAGGCGGCCTGCGCCTGGCATCCTCGGAAACGCGCATGGCGGAACTCCGAAAATCGGCCACGATGGGCAAAGGCTTTGGATTGGATATCCACACCCTGAGCACCAAGGAGTGCCAGGACTTGTTTCCGATCATGGATCCGGCGGGCGTGCATGGCGGCGTCTTCCTCCCGACCGACGGCTACGCAGATCCCTCCATGCTCACTCAGGCGCTGGCGAAGGGAGGGCGCATGAATGGGGGAAGAATCATCCGCAATACGCGTGTGACTGGATTCAATGTGAGCGACGGACGCGTGACCGAGGTGCAGACCGAACGGGGGAACATCGCCTGCCAGACGGTGGTGAATTGCACCGGGATGTGGGCTCGCCGCGTTGGGAAGATGGCAGGGGTGAACGTCCCGGTGGCCTCCTTCGAGCACCAGTATATGGTCACGGAAAAAATCGAGGGTGTGGCGCGCGATCTTCCTGTCACGCGCGATCCGGACAATTTTGTCTACTACCGGAGCGAGGTGGGTGGATTGATCATGGGCGGGTTCGAAACCGAGCCCATCCTGTGGAAAGTCGATGACATCCCGTGGGACTTCGTGACTCAACTCCTGGAACCGGACTTCGATCAGTTCGAGTTCCTCTTCAACCCGGCGATGAAGCGCACGCCCTGTCTCGAAACGGCGGGCGTGAAGCAGCTCATCAACGGGCCGGATGCCTACACCCCGGATGGCAACTTCGTGCTTGGACCGTCGCTCGAGATTCCCAACTTCTTTGTCGCGACGGGAATGAACTGTTTCGGGATCGCGGGAGCGGGTGGCAGCGGTCGCATGATCGCGGAGTGGATCCTCGAGGGCGAGCCGAGCCTCGACATCTATGCCCTCGACATTCGGCGCTTCGGGAGCCGTCACAACCGAAGTTCACACTTTGTGGCGGAACGGAGCAGGGAGCACTACTCGAAGCACTACAAGATTGGGTGGCCGAACTATCACAACCAGAACGAGCGCTCCCTGCGGCGGAGCCCGCTTTACCATCTGCTGGCGCAAAAGCGCGCCGCCTTCGGCGAAAAGAGCGGATGGGAACGAGCCCAGTGGTTCGCCCCGGAGGGAGTGGAACCGAAGGAACTGATGGCCTGGGGCCGCCCGAACTGGCATGAGCATGTGGCGCGGGAAGTGAAGGCGATCCGCGAAAATGTCGCCCTGCTGGACCAGACCTCCTTCGGTAAGATCGAGGTGCGGGGGCCCGATGCCTTCGCCCTTCTGCAACGTCTCGCCACGCGGAATATCGACCGCCCGCCCGGTACTCTGTCCTACACTCAGATGTGTAACGAGAAGGGCGGCATTGAGTGCGACTTGACGATCTCGCGCACTGGGGAGGAAGAGTTTTATCTTGTGACCGGGACGGCCTTTGCCGCCCACGACCTGAGCTGGATCAAAAGCAACATCGAACCCGGTGAAGTGGTCGTGGCCTACGACGTGACTTCGTCCCGTGGGGTCCTGAACCTCTGTGGCCCCAACGCGCGGAAGGTGCTCGAGAAGGTCACCAAGGATGATGTCAGCAACGAGGGCTTCCCCTTCGGCACGGGGCGGGAAATCTACCTTGGTTCGGCGCCGGCTCTCGCGCTGCGCGTCAGCTATCACGGAGAACTAGGATGGGAACTGCATATCCCGGTCGAGTACACCGTCTATGTCTACGAGAAGCTCTGGGAGGCCGGGGAGGAATTTGGGATCGCCGACGCCGGCTACCGCGCGCTCGATTCCTGTCGTCTCGAGAAGGGCTACTTCTATTGGAGCGGCGACCTCACCACCGACTACACGCCCTACGATGCCGGGCTGGGATTCAACGTCCACCTGAAGAAAAAGGACTTCGTCGGGCGCAACGTTCTGGCGAACATCAAGGAGGAGGGACCCACCTGGAAGATGTGCTTTTTCACTCTCGAGGAAGAAGTCGAGCTGCATGGCTCGGAGCCGATTTCCCGTGACGGAAAAGTGCTGGGGATCGTCACGAGCGGCGGGTTCGGCCACACCATCGGCAAGACGATCGCTTTTGCCTACCTGCCGCCTGGGGATGCCGCCCACGCCGACTATCTCATCGAGGCCTTCGGACGGGAAATTCGGGCCACCCGCCACGACCAGTGTCTCTACGATCCCAAGAGGGAGCACATCCTCTCCTAGAACTACGTCGATGAAGATCCTTGTTCCAAGCAAGCGGGTCCCGGATCCCGACCAGCGCATTCGAATCGCCGCCTCCGGGCATGCCATCGAAAAAGATGACCTGCCCTTTGTGCTCAACCCATTTGACGCTATTTCTATCGAAGAGGCGCTGCGAATCCGCGACGAGAACCGTGCTGGAGAGGACGAGGGGGAGGTCGTGGTGGTGGGGATCGGTGGGGCAGCCTATGAGAAGGAATTGCGCACCGCCATGGCGATGGGAGCCGATCGGGCCCTCCTGGTCGAGTGCGAGACCGCGCCCGATCCCTGGAACGTGGCGCGAATACTCCAGGCGGTGGTGGAGCGCGAGCAACCCGCCTTGATTCTGATGGGCAAGCAGGCGGTGGACGATGACAGCAATCAGGTGGGACAATTTCTCGCGGCCCTCCTCGATTGGCCGCAGGCGACCTTCGCCTCGAAAATCGAGTTCGATGCCGGCCGGGTGCGGGTGACGCGCGAAACCGACATGGGGATCGAGACGGTCTCCATGGAGTTGCCCGCTGTCATCACCGCCGACCTGCGCCTGAACGAACCGCGCTATGCGTCTCTGCCCGCCATCATGAAGGCCAAACGCAAGCCGGTCGATCGCATCGACTGTGCGGATCTCGGAATTGCGATTGAGCCGCGGGTGCGTATTCTCGAAATGGAACCCTTGGTCTCGAAGCGCACTTGTGTTCAAGTCTCCAGCGGGACGGAACTGCTGGCCAGGCTACGCGACGAAGTCGGGGTCCTCTAACAACGATCATGCGAATACTGGTAGTCCTCGAACATGACGAGCGCGGTTTGCGTCTTGCGAGCCGCTGCGCGTTGACCCTTGCCCGTGAAGCCGCGGCGTGCTCGGATGGGGAACTCGAACTTCTCGTGATGGGATACGAGATCGGTTTTGTCGCGCAGGAGGCCGCTGCTTATGCTCCCGTGTATTGCGCGGACTTGCCGGGATTGCAGCACTGCACCGCCGATCGCGCTGCCAAGGTCATTGCTGATGCTGCTCGCGACTGCGGGGCTGGGTTGGTGATGGGCGCTTCCACCTCGTGGGGGAAGGACTGCGTGGGCCGGGCGGGGGGACTGCTGGGCGGTGCTATGGCTACCGATGTTACGGCTTGCGCGATGCGGGACGGAATTCTGGCGTGGCGACGTGCCATGTTCGCCGGAGGAGTGGGCGCTTGGATTGCGCTGGAGGGCGATCCACTCATCGTGACCGCTCTTCCGTCCGCCTTCGACCCGGCCGAACCAGGGGGCGAAGCTGGCGAGGTTACCCAGATGGAAGTCGAGGAAGCTACCTTGCCGAACCAGATCAGATTCGAATCGGCGGGCACCAAGTCGGGAGGGCGCCCGGATGTGACCGAGGCGGCGATCGTGGTCTCCGGTGGTCGCGCCATTCGGAACAGCGACGATTACGAACGCCTGATCGGAGGCCTCGCGGACCAGATGGGCGCAGGGACCGGGAGTTCGCGGGCACTTGTTGACGCCGGGATCACCCCGAACGAGTTGCAAGTCGGGCAGACCGGAAAGATTGTCGCGCCCGATCTCTACCTCGCGATCGGTATTTCCGGGGCAGTGCAACACTTGGCCGGGATGAAGAACTCGAAGGTTGTGGCGGCCATCAACAGTGATCCGGAGGCGCCAATCTTTGAGTTTGCCGATTACGGGTTGGTTGGCGATGCCTACGAAATCATACCGGAACTCATTGCGACCCTGTCTGATGATGGTTGAGGAACCCGCCTCAGTGCTGGCGCTGGCCGTCGGCAATGAGCCATTGACGCGTGAGGTTTTTGGAAACATCGATTCCGTTTCCAAGGTTCTCTTTTACTGTTTGGCCACCCTGTCAGTGGTCATCTTTGGCTGGGGGATCTGGCGCCGGGTTCGTCTCTGGCGGATGGGCCGTCCTTCCAAGGCGAAGGTCGACTGGCGGGCCGCCCTGCGCGGGTTCTGGGCCAAGGTGATGACGCAGCACACGGTCCGCCGGAGTCGCCGCCGAGCCGGAATCATTCACGCCTTGATGTTCTGGGGGTTTTCGGTGCTCTTCGTGGGCACGATCCTGATCGGGATTGAGGAATACGCTTCGCTGATCCTTGGCCGCGGGGCGCATGACCCGGTCATCCACAAGGGACTCTATTTCGCGATCTACGAGGTCGCCCTCGATCTTTTCGGACTCTTCTTCCTGGTCGGTTGCCTGTGGTTCATCCGGCGCCGACTTCGCGCTGCGAAAACCAGCATTGGTCACAATGCCCTCGATTGGGTCGTGATCCTATCGTTCCTGGCGATCGGAGTGACCGGTTATTTCGTCGAAGGCCTTCGCATCATCCGGGAAGCCACCCCTCATCCCGAGTTGTCCTTCGTCGGATTTGGAGTTTCGAAGCTCCTGGGCGGGTTGGGGGTGAATGAGGCAAACGTCGATCCGGTCCACCTTGCGCTCTGGTGGGTGCACGCCCTCTTGGTCTTCGGGATCATTGCGGCCTTTCCGTACACCCGTTTGTTGCACGTCATCGCAGGAGTAATCAACCTCGTCAGTACGGGAAAGCATCTTGGCCAGCTCGAGCCCGTCACTCTCGAAGAGCTTGAGGAGACCGGGAAGGTTGGGGTGGAGCGCTTGGAGGACCTGACGCGCCAGCAGCTTCTTTCGCTCGATGCCTGTGTCTCGTGTGGTCGGTGCGAGGACGTTTGTCCTGCCTTTGAAGCCGGCAAGCCGCTCTCTCCGCGGGATGTTGTGCAGGGTCTCCATCAAGCAATGGATGCCCTCTCCCCGCGCAGTGGTGAGGGGGAGTCCGACGCGCCGGGACTCCATGGGGAAGTCATCGGAGCAGAGACCTTGTGGTCCTGCACGAGCTGTAGCGCATGCACCGAGGTCTGTCCTCTGGCGGTCGATCCGGTCCGGTTGATTGTCGACATGCGGCGTTTCCTGATCGGGGAGGGGGGGCTGAGCGGTCCTCCCGCGGCGGCCCTGCAAAAGATGCAGCGCTCCGGAAATCCTTGGGGATTGGCCAAGCAGGATCGCTTCGATTGGGCGGAAGGCCTGGAGGTTCCCACCGTGGTGACCAATCCGGGATTCGAGGTTCTCTACTGGATCGGATGTGCGGCTTCCTACGACCGCCGGGCGCAAAAGGTGGCGCGGGCAGTGGTAAAACTTCTGGAGATCGCCGGGGTCAATTACGCGACTCTCGGTCCGGAAGAGCGCTGCAATGGCGAGTCGGCCCGCCGCATGGGCGACGAGTTTCTCTTCCAGGAACTGGCCGGCCACAACGTGGAGACTCTCGCGCGATACGAGGTCCGCAAGGTCATCACGCACTGTCCGCATTGTCTCAACAGCCTCAAAAAGGACTACCCGCAATTCGGCGGCGATTACGAGGTGATGCATCATACCCAGCTCCTCTCCCAGTTGGTTCTCGACGGGCGCCTGAAAGTGGATTCAGAGGCAGAACTGCGGGAGGGAAAGCGCGGCCGGATTACTTACCACGATCCGTGCTATCTAGCCCGCGTGAACGGGATCAGCGAGGAGCCGCGGAGATTGATCGAGGCGGTGAGGGGACCGGAGGCCCTGGTGGAGATGGAGCGCAATCGCTCGGGAACCGCGTGCTGTGGAGCCGGCGGGGGCCGGATGTGGTTCGACGACGCACTGGATGAGCGAGTCGGGGGCAGCCGGATACGCGAAGTGGTCGAGACCGGGGCTCAGACGGTTGCGGTCTCTTGTCCGTTCTGCCTGACGATGGTCGGCGATGGACTGGCGGCCAAGGCGCCGCACATGGAGGTGGTTGACATCGCGGAGCTCCTTGCCGAAGTGATCGAGGAGCCCGGGCGCAGCGAATCCACGTCAATGTAAATCGAGATGCGAACTTGTTTGGAATATGAAGAGCGTGGGTGCAGCCTTACAAACTGAGTAATGAGTGAGGACCCTGCTAACTTGGACACCCTGCGATCGGAAGGTGATGTCAACCTGGGGCGCGCCCGGGCGCAGTGGGCAGCCGAGAATATCGACGAGGAGACCGGCAAGTGGCTTGCGGAAGACGCCGAGCACTTCATTCACCAATCACTATCGACGCCTTGTCTCGATGTGCTTGCGGGGGTGGCAGGCACTCAGCTGGAGACCCTCTCGGGCCACCGGCTGCTCGATTTTCATGGCAATGCGGTGCACCAGGTCGGCTACGGCCACCCGGTGGTGATCGACGCGATCAAGGACCAACTCGACACCCTCCCATTCTGTCCGCGTCGCTACACCAACCTGCCCGCCATTCGCCTCGCCAAGAAGCTGGTCGAGTTGGCCCCGGGAGACTTGCGAAAAGTCTTGTTCGCTCCGGGGGGTACCAGCGCGATTGGCATTGCGTTGAAACTGGCGCGTGCCGCCACGGGAAAGTTCAAGACCCTCTCGATGTGGGAGTCCTTTCACGGCTCTTCTCTGGACGCACTTTCGATCGGCGGCGAGGCCGTGTTCCGGAAAGGGGCCGGACCGCTGCTCCCCGGGACTGAACACGTGCCGCCTCCCGATCCTCTGCAGAGCCCGTGGCCGGATACGCCTGACCCCGACGGCTGGGCGATGCGCAGCGCGGAATATCTCGAGTATGTGTTGGAGCGGGAGGCCGGTGACATCGGCGCGGTGGTCGCAGAGACCGTGCGCTGGACTCCTTATGTTCCTCCCCCTGAATACTGGAAATTTGTCCGCGCCGCATGCGACAAGCATGGTGCGCTGCTCATTCTCGACGAGATTCCCACTTGTCTCGGGCGATCCGGAAAGATGTTCGTTTGCGAACACTACGAGATCGTCCCGGATATCCTGGTGATTGGAAAGGGGCTCGGGGGGGGCGTGGTTCCGCTCGCTGCGGTCATTGCCCGGGAAGACCTCGCGCTCGCGCCCGAGGGAGCGCTCGGCCATTACACTCACGAGAAAAACCCAGTGGCCTGTGCAGCAGGCTTGGCGACGATCAAGGTGATCGAGGAGGAAGGACTGCTAGCGCATGTCGACGAGCTTGGGCGGGAGGGTCTCGAGATGTTGAACCGCTTGCAGGAAGATCACTCGCATCTGATCTCGGAAGTGCGGGGCATCGGACTGCTGCTCGGGCTGATCCTGACCAGGCCGGACGGATCCAAAGCAGTGGATGCCGCAGAACAGGTGATGTACCGCGCCATGGAAAAGGGGCTGAGCTTCAAGTTGACGATGGGCAGAATCCTGACCTTGACTCCTCCCCTTACAATCACCCGCGAGGAGATGATCCGGGCAGTCGACATTTTGGACACCTGCTTTCGCGAACTCAGTGAAGAGAACAAGGAGAAGAGAGCGTAATGAGCCTGAGAGAGGAGCTTAAGCCCCGGATTTCTTCCCGTCGCGATGGCTGGTCATTACCGGGGGCTTTTACCGCGAGGCTGAGATTTATGATGCCGAGTTGGAAACGATCTGGCGCCGCCAAGGGCGTTTTGTCGGGCATACCTGCCAGGTGGCCGGTGCGGGCGACTTTTTCGTGGTGCCCGTCGTTATCGATTCCATGCTCGTGATTCGGGGGGACGACAGATTTCTCCGTGCCACACTTCAACGTGTGCCGTTACCGCGGGACGCAGATTTTCGAGGAGACCTCCGGCCGCGCCAACAAGCTGGTTTCCCCAGTCGCCCTCGCGTCCCCTCCGGAACGGCCGCGGTTGCCGGAGTCTTCCCCGGAGGCCGGAAGGCATTGGTGTCCTCTTTGCCATGACTGGAGTTACCGCCAGGACATGCTGGCCTTGATCGCGGAGATGAGACGGTCGAAGTCGCCGGGGAATACGTGACCGATCGTTCCGATGCGGAAAGCGTTGATGCCAGTGACCTTGCCGGGGTAGATCACGAAGCCGCGTTCCTTGAGATCTTGGTAGAATCTGAGGAAGGAAAAGTCCGGGTTCTCCGGGTTGTGGAAAGCGGTGATGATGGGGCTTTGGAGTTCGGGCGTGAGCAGGCAGCGAAAGCCGAGGGTGGTCATCCCTTCCACGAGGACACGGTGGTTTTCGGAGTAGCGGGCGTGACGAACGGCGATCCCGCCTTCTTCCTCCAGTTCAAGCAAGGCCTGGTGAAAGGCGCGCACGGTATGGGTCGGGCTCGTGAAGCGCCACTTGCCCCCGCCCTCTTCCAACATTTTCCACTGGGCAAAGAGATCGAGGGAGAGTGAGCGGGCGTTGCCTTCGGTCTTCCCGATCGCTTCGCGGGTGGAGAGAATGAAACCGAATCCGGGCACGCCCTGGATGCATTTGTTGGCAGAGGAGACGAGGAAGTCGATCCCCAGAGTTGCGAGGTCGAGCGGGACGCCGCCGAAGGCACTCATGGAGTCGACCAGAAAAGTTTTGCGGTGTCCCTTGACCACGGACGCGATCTCCGCGAGCGGATTCATCATGCCGGTGGTGGTTTCGTTGTGAACGCAGATCACGTGTGTGATCGCGGAGTCGTCCCGGAGCGTCTGATCCAGTCGTGGCACGTCGGGGGGGGCGAGTTCACCACTGTCATGGACGAGGTGATCGATCTTCAAGGAGGAAGCGATCTGAGCGAGTCGGTTTCCGTAGGCGCCGTTGGCGAGGACCAGGAGCTTGCCGTCGGCGGGGACCGCCGAGCCGATCATGGACTCCGCCGAAAAGGTGCCGGAGCCCTGCATGAGAGTGCAGGTGTAAGCTTCGGGCTCACTGGGGGCGGCGAGGGCGGCGAGTTTCTCCCGGATGGGGGTGACGATTCCGAAGTTGTAGTCCTCGTCCCAAGTGCACCAATCGCGGAGCATGGCGGTACGGACGGTGGGGGAAGTCGAAAGCGGTCCCGGGGTGAGAAGAAGGTAGGGATTGTCCCACTCGTGATCGACATCTAGAGATTCTGCAGGCCGATTGAGGGCGGAGGAGTTCATGCGGTTAACCGGCAGGGGCGGGCTTGCGGAAGACGAAAAAAGCGCCGCCTGCGAGGAGGACTACCGCGAGGCCGAGGGCGACGGGATGAATCGGAAGACCGCCGGTTTGATCACTTTCCGACGCTGGAAGATCCGGGCTGAATGAGACGACGTCGAGGGCCTGCTGCACGATCTCGCTCTCGGCGGTGATGATGGTGCTGTTGAGGTGCGCGTCCCAACTGGTCTTGAAGAGGAGGTCGTAGCCCGGATTACCCTGTTTGACCTGGCAGGAGCACGCGCCGCACAGATACTCGCAGGCCCCGAAGATCCGATCGATGGTGAGGCCGGCTGCCGAGACTGGGCCGGCAGTGCGTCCCCGGCCAAAGATTGGCACAATCAACGGTTCGCCCGTGCGGAGGGCTTCGGGCTCGACGAGGAAGGAGAGGAAGACCGCTTCGGCAGGGTCACGGCGGTCGAGGGTCTGGCTCACGAAGGAAATGCTGAGTGGAATATCGGAGCGCAGGACATCGTCGAGATCGATTGTTGCCAACTCCTTGTTCAGGTCTTCCCGGCGGATCACCCCTTTCGGGATTTTGAGCAGGGAGGAAGCCTTGGCTAGACCAGCAGCGAGGAGGGCCTTGGCCCGAGAGTCCTTTTCCGCGTCCCCCGAGGTGACGATGATCCAGGCCGTGGACGCGCCCTTCAGGAGATGATCAGCACATTGCTGCCGGGCCGGCGAGTCCAGAAGGAGGGCGAGGTTTTCGGTCGTGGCAGCGCCGCTCCAGGCCGTTTCTTCGGTCTGCCAACTCTGCGGTGGGATGAGGATCAGGGAAGGCTCCACGCCCACGTTCTCCAGGCCCGGGATGGAGATTCGTTGCGCTTCAGTGAGGGTAGAGAGATCGATGACTTCCAGTTCGAGGTTGATCGGGCGTGGTTCTGCTTCGAGCGACTGCTGCAGGTTCTCGAGTTCGCTCCCCAGCGCCTGATCGAGTGGTCCATGGGAGGTGACCAGAAGACGGAAATTGTCGGCGGGCCAGCGCTCGAGGGCGAAGCGAAAGACGGGGACCTGGCAGGCGAAGAGTCCACTCGCCAGGAGAATCGAGATGGTCAGTGCGGTGACAGTTTTCATGGTCCGAATGCGTGGATGGCGCCCAGGCTGGTGGAGGCCACGAGAGTTCCATTGGTGATGGCAAGTCCGTGTACGCGGCCGTCCACTTCCGCGGTCCAAAGCAGCTCGCCGCTCTTTCGCGAGTACGCGCTCAGTGAATTCCCGAGGCCGATCAGGACCGCATTTTCGCACACGATGAGCTCCGAGGGGATGGGGGTGATGACCGACCAGAGTTCGGCCGAATTTTCCGCGTAGCGGATGGCCTTGAGTTTGCCACGGGTGTGCAGGTAGGCAGTCCCCATGGAGAGGACGGCGCGGGTTGTGTCATTGAAGGTGGCGACCTTCTTGCCTTCCGGATTGGTGAGAAGGAGTTGGCTGTCTTTCGCCTTTTGCGAAATCGGTCCGGCGAGAATCTGCTCGTCTTCCGTGACGAGACAGAAGACACCGCCGGCCAGGCTGAGCGCTCCCGCCGCCTTTCCGGTTTTGGCGTCGAAGAGAAGTGGTGAGGAGCGCCCTTGCGGAGCGATGAGGGTCTCTGCAGTGGCGAGCAGGGCGCCCTGCAGGGTGACCCCGCTCATCTCTTCCGCGAATTTGCGCTGGCCGGACTTCGGATCCACCGAAACGAGCCAACTTGATTCCCAGGGCGTGAGAGAAGCGGCGTAGTAGAGCGAGTCGTTGGCGATGAGGGCAGACGTCCGCACCGGCCAGAGCGAGATCAGGCTCGCGTTGCTGGGAATGCGACGCTCGCTGGGGGCGCCGTGATCTTTCCAGATGAGCTTTCCGTTCTTAGAGTTGAGAGCGTAGAGATGACCGTCGTCAGATCCGGCGTAGACCGCACCGTCGAAGAGGGTGGGGGGCAGTCGCACCGGGGCCTCTGTGAAAAAGACCCAGCGTTCGGAACCCGACTTGGCGTCGAGGGCGTGGACTGCGTTGTCGTGCGAGGAGCCATAGTAGACCTGACCCTCGTCGATCGTGACATAGTAGCAGGGATCGAAGTTACGCATCGATTGCAGGCCGGCGTTTCCGGAGAAGGCGTCCCACTTGGCGGGGCCGCTCCAAGCCTGGCGAGGCGTGCCGCCCTGATGGGTCCACAGTGGTTTGAGCGGGAAGTTCAGGTTCTCCTCCGACACGCCACTGCGCCGGTTGTCGTGGCGATAGGTCGGCCACTCCCCCGCAAAAGCGGTGACAGGAAAGAGAAGGAAGATGGTAAATGCGAATCGAAGCATGGAAATAGTGGAGGGATTATTGATCTCTTTTGGAGCTTGTGAGAGGGAGCATTTCGTCGGTTACACTGTTCCCCTTAGCGATGATTTGA
>Ga0302119_10000438_pt1 | contig 18807 bp, 10 predicted proteins | sample AG5_Tmax_MG_FD_203114 | JGI IMG/M metagenome (GOLD analysis project Ga0302119, IMG submission 203114) | Marine microbial communities from Western Arctic Ocean, Canada - AG5_Tmax | ecosystem: Environmental > Aquatic > Marine > Oceanic | place: Canada: Western Arctic Ocean | collected 2017-10-01 | reverse complement strand
CAGTTGCAGCGATTGACCCATACAGTAGTAGCTATGCAATTGCAGACTTTTCATCACGTGGCCCAACTAACTGCACCCCTTCTGGAGCTTCGGCAATTAAGCCTGATATTTCAGCTCCTGGCGTAGCAACATACTCCAGCGTTCCAGGTGGATACTCCTCGTACAACGGAACGTCCATGGCATCGCCACACATCAACGGCGCAATCGCACTTATGGTGCAAGCGAACCCAGACCTTGATGTTGAATCAATTAAAGATATTTTGTATACAACCGCAGTTGACCTTGGGCCAACTGGTGAAGACAACGATTATGGTCACGGTCTTATCGACTGCGTCGACGCAGTAAATATGGCGCTTGAAACTGTCTCCGTAAGTTGGTCGTTTCCTGTAGGAAGACCAACTTGGATAGAACCATCTGGCGGAACAGAAATTCCAATTGTCATTGCAAGTAACCAAACTTCTGCTGACCCATCGACAGCCAAAATGTTTGTCACCATTGGCTTCAATACAACCCAACATCCTTTGGCATACGATGGCGGAAACAATTACAGAGCAGTATTCCCAACGCTTACCTGTGGCGCAAATGTTTCGTACTACTTTACAGTGGAAACGAAAGACGGCAACATGTCGTACAACCCATTCAGTGCTCCCGATTCGCAATGGACCGGAATAGCGTGGAGCGGGTACGATTCAAGTTACGAAGAAAATTTCCAAACCGATACAGGATGGTCTGTTGATGCGAGTGCCGACACTGGCAACTGGACACGGGGCGTACCTTCGCAGGGCGGCATTCGCTGTGAACCTGGCAGTGACTCCGATGGTTCGGGCTCATGCTATGTCACAGGTAATACAACGGATGAGGATATCGATGGTGGCACTACTGTTTTAACTTCACCAAACCTAGACGGTAGTGCGGATTCTTCAGTACTTAGTTATGACTTCTGGTACAGCAATGGATCAAACTGCGCTGGAGCAGATTCACAAAACGATTTGTTTTATGTAGACATTTCAGATGACGGCGGAGCAAGTTGGACATCCCTTGATATAGTTGGACCTGATGGCCCGGAGGTCAGTGGCGGTTGGATAACTCGAGATTACCCTCTGGCATCCATTCCGAATTACACTCCAAGTGCATCGACTCGAATCCGTTTCACAGTTGGCGACTTGAACGATGGCTCAGTAATCGAAGCAGCAGTTGATGCTGTTAAAATTGGAGCGCATTACTGCAACGAAGTCTCTTGTACTGCTGATATCAACGGCGATGCATTTGTGAACGTGAGCGATTTACTGATGGTTATTGATCAATGGGGCTTGAACGGTTCTGCTGACATCACTGGCGATGGAATAGTAAACGTCAGTGATTTACTTGAAGTTGTTGGCAGTTGGGGCGCTTGCGATTAAATAGTCATCGCGACTACTCATTACACCAAAACTATGAACAAAAGGTGGGGATCTGCAAAGGTCTCCACCTTTTTCGTTCTACATGTAGGTATCAAATAGAAATAGAAGCCAGAAAACCTACCAAAAAGCAGTTCTTATTTTGCAATTGCAATAGTCAAGACCATGTCGCTCTTAATATTGAATTCGCTAAATGGCACTGAATACAATCAGTTGATGTATTGGTTCTCTATAAATGCTAGGTCTAGGTGAACTCCGCGAATGTATGGTTGCTCCCCTGCATCCCAATGTCCGTATGTCGCAGTAAAAATAGTCCCATCAGGCAAACACTGAACTCCAGGGTATGCACAATCCCAACTATGTTGGTTGTCTGAAAGTCGAAGTCGATACTCGCCCTCACCGCAATTTTCTAAATCTTCAAACAAGCCAACCCACGCTACCCAATCACCTGCAGTCGGACTTTGTGAATTCGTATCTCGAAAGGTGATAAACAAACGGCCATCGGTATCGTAGACCGCTTGGTGTCGATCGCCAGTAAGCGAAGCATTCATTTCCACAGGCGTTGACCATGTTTTACCTTTGTCTTCGCTAAAACAAATATGGCTGTTTTTTTTGCGGCTGTTTTCTCGAAGCAACATAGCAATACGCGAACCATCTGGTGAAGTAACTATACCGGGCTCGCAAAGATGTACGGAAGGGTCATGCGCTACAACTCGAGGCTCGCCCCATGTTAGACCGCCATCGGTTGAATCAACAGCGTATACATAAAACAAACCTGTCGCCTTACCACTGTCTGCAATGAATCTCCCATCGTCATGAAAGAACGTTGTGTACGAACCGTTTCCTGTTTCAAGGATGTCAGCCATACCGACGATTCCGCCATACTCGCCAATTGGCTCTAGCTCTGACCAAGTTTCACCTTCGTCCTCGCTCATTGACATGCGAATGGGATACAAACTTGAAAACAGAATCAGCCGTTTCACTCCACTTGCATCTGTCACTTGGTACATGTGAGGAGTTTCTTTTGAAGTTGACCAAGATGCAGGCACAGGCAATCTATCACTCCATGTATGTCCGCCATCTGTACTCTTTTTCATGATAAGTGGCCCCCTGCCATGGCCTTTTGGGTATACGCACAATACGGTCTTCCCATCGTCAAGCAATACAGTAGTAGGGTGCCCAAGATATTGCCCCGTCTCTTTATCCACTGTCACTTGACGTGTTGCGTCGTCTGCTAAATCAACTTGCTGGACAGGCCCAATATGTTTTTGTACTGCGGGCAAAATCGCGTCCGCCCAAATTTCATATCCTTGCTCAGATAAATGCAAATAGTCTGGCATAATTTCTGGACTGATAGTGCCCTCTTGTTCTATGAAGTGTTGCCCGATTGGCAAGAATGTCACGCGGTCATCTTGTATGTACGTTGCTTGCAAGGCTTGATTTACTTGTAGAATCGAGCCGCGCATGCCGTTAAAGTTTTGTCCCCGAGGAAAAATATCTAAAAGAAGCACGTGTATATTTGGTAATTCAGATTTCAATTGTTCGACAATTGCGTTCACACCGTCTAGAACTACTGAGGGAGAATCTTGGTCTTGTTGGCCAAAGTTATTTGTTCCAATCATCACGACTGCAACGTCAGGTTGCAAACCATTCAAATGACCGTTTGCTAAACGCCACAATACATGTTCCGTCCTATCTCCACTGATGCCCAAGTTTATTGATTTCAAGGGCGTGAAGTTTTCTTGCCAAACTTCAGCACCATTTCCTTCCCAGCCTTGCGTGATGGAATCCCCAATAAAAATAACATTTGCATCACTACCATTAGTATCAACATCGGCTTGAAGTTGAGCAGTCCGTTGCATCCACTCGTCTATATCTCGCGGAACAGGCATAGTAGAACTTAGGTCAGGAGCAAGGCATAAGATAACGGTAATAAGTGAGGTAATCATCTAATGCAGTATAGATAAATTATTTGTTCTTACGAGCAATTTGCTTTCGTTTCGATTCACTTAACTCTGTTTTGCGGATTCGAATGTCGTCTGGTGTAATTTCAACTAACTCATCATTTTGGATATATTCCAACGCCGATTCCAAAGTAATATCACGCGATGCTTTTAATACAGTCGTAGCCTCTTTGTTTGCTTCTCGGACATTCGAAAATGCTTTCCCTTTGACGACATTTACTTCTAGGTCGTTATCGCGGGAATTTTCACCGACAATTTGACCACCATAAATGACCTCTTGGGGTTCAACAAAGAGCACGCCACGCTGAGAAATATTAAGCATAGCGTACGTTGTTGCTTGCCCAGGAGCTGTTGCAATAAGAACGCCGTTTGCTCTTTTGTACATTGTTGTTCGAACTGGTGCGTATTTATGGAAGCAGTGATACATCACAGCTTCTCCACTTGTTGCTGTCAACATGTGGCTCCGTAATCCAATCAAACCACGAGCTGGTATTTCGCATTCGATATGCATTCGGTCACCGCGTTGGTCAAGCGACTGCACCTCGCCACCACGGATTCCAAGCAATTCCATTGCAGAACCGACATGTTCTTCATCAACGTCTATGGTGAGCATCTCGATAGGCTCGCACTTTACGCCATCTATATCTTTTTCAATTACTTGCGGTCGACCTACAGTTAACTCATAGCCTTCACGACGCATGTTTTCCAGAAGAATTCCAAGGTGCAGCAATCCGCGACCAGAAACTTTAAACTCTTCTGCACTATCGCCTGCTTCAACGCGAAGTGCAAGGTTACTACGAAGTTCCCGCTGCAAGCGATCAGAGATTTGTCTTGATGTAACAAATTTTCCCGAAGTGCCCGCGTTCGGCGAATCATTTACTCGAAACAACATATGCAACGTTGGTTCGTCAACTGCGATGCGTGCAATTGGGTTTGGCTGTTCGGGGCACGCTATTGTGTCGCCAATTTCAAAATCGCCAATGCCTTCAACTGCACACAAATCCCCAACGGAGACAAGTTCAGCTGGCGTTTTACCTAAATCTTTAAATCGAAATAACTTTTGTGCCCGTGCTTGGCGGTGTGAGTGCTCATGACAAATAGTTACGGCTTGCCCAGCTGAAAGCGCGCCTGCCATGACACGACCAATCGCGATACGGCCTGCATAAGGAGAGTAATCTACACTCGCAATAAGCATTTGTAGGGGCACATCCGCATACCCTACGGGCGCAGGAATATGCGACAAAATAGCGTCAAGCATCGGTTGCATATCGCCCTCGTGAACGCCTTCTTTTGTTGTTGACCAGCCATCTCGGCCTGAAGCATAAATGACTTGAAAATCTAGTCGCTCATCGCTTGCATCAAGCGCCACAAGTAAGTCAAACACTTCGTCTACGACTTCTTCAACACGAGCGTTCGGGCGGTCGCATTTATTTACTACAACAACAATTGGAAGGTCGAGTTCTAATGCTTTGCCAAGCACAAATCTAGTTTGTGGCATCGGTCCTTCGAACGCATCAACTAAAAGCAACACGCCATCGGCCATTTTAAGAACACGTTCCACTTCACCGCCAAAGTCTGCGTGACCAGGCGTATCGATAATATTTATACGGCATGTCTTATTCGCATGCTCTCCACTAGCTGGCCGGTATGTCACAGCACAGTTTTTCGATGTTATCGTAATGCCCCGTTCTTTTTCGAGGGGATCTGAATCCATGATGCATTCTGCTTCGGCTCGATTCAATATCATAGCACCGCAAAAAGCGAGCATCGAGTCAACCAAGGTAGTCTTGCCGTGGTCGACATGCGCAACTATCGCTACGTTTCTGAGATTTGGATCCGCTGTATGGAGCATAATTGTATTCCTGCAAAAAGTGAAGGTAGCCCTGTATTCTACCTTAACAAGGAGGGTCTAGTATGGTGTCTAAAATGGGGTCTGGTACACTTAAGGGATACAGCCCTCTAAAAGCAGGAAATAAAGAAACATGGCAAGCCGAAGTGGAAATTTGAACGAAACAATGCAAACATGGATAAGAGAACACGCATGCCGGCCTTCCGATGCGCTTTCTCGCCTTTGCGAGAAAACTCTACTCCTTGAAAATGGAGAAATGCTCACCTCACCAGAGCAATTGCAGCTCCTTTGTTTTCTAGCAAAATCAATAGATGCGAAACATGCCATAGAGGTTGGAGTCTTCACAGGCGCGAGCGCTATCGCTATCGGAATGGCGTTGCCAACCGATGGGGTACTCATAGCATGCGACTTGACTGATGAATACCTACCTCTTGCAACCCAAGCTTGGGATGATGCCGGCCTCCGTTCTGTAATCCAACCACGCATCGGCCCTGCCCTTGAAACATTGCAGGCACTGGTAGACGATGGAAAACAACACTCGTTTGACTTTATGTATATAGACGCAGACAAAATTAATAGCAAAAACTATTATGAACTCGGAGTACAACTTGTTAGACCAGGCGGAATAATCGCCATCGATAACATGTTTTACGGCGGTCAAGTAGCCGACCCCACTTCTACAGAGCCGAATGCAATTGCAATGCGTGCGTTAGCTGATTTCCTTCTTGCAGACACCAGAATTGACTACGCACTCATCCCCATAGGCGATGGGCTATCCCTCTCTCGCCCGATATAACACAAATACATTGGTTTCTATTGACCGAGTACAATACTCGCCATGCGATTTTTGATTTATCTACTTGTCATTGCTAGCCTTATTAGTTGCAAATCTATTGAGCGTGCTGGCGAAAACCCTCGCGCTGTCCGTTCAAATAGCAAATATCCAGGCGAAGTTCCAAACATGCTCAAGGGTACTATCAAACAGCATGTAGCATTGATGGGGTTTGACCCTGCAAAGGGCGACGCGTACGAACCTGCTATTGCAACGGGATATGGAATAGTTGTTGGCTTGAACGGTAATGGCTCTAACGAGATGCCACCACAAGTTCGAGCCCACCTGATGGCTGACTTAGCTCGGAGAGGGCTTGGTGAATCAACGCGTGGCTGGGGAGATTTAACTCCCACGCAACTTCTCAATTCCGAAGACACTGCAGTTGTCATCGTTGAAGCGGTTATTCCGCAAGCGGCATCTGGAAGAAAACCATCACGAGCCGGTGCAGACAGAAACCACCCGTCACTGAGTGGTACAAAGTTTGACATACACATCACCGCAGAACCAAGTAGCACGACTACTAGTTTGGAAGGCGGACATTTAATGCCCACATTCTTACGGCTTGGTCAACTGTCTACCGGAAAATCACAGGCTCGAGAAGTTGCTGTAGCAAGTGGTAGTTTATTCATTAACCCCTTCGCAGATTCAGGTACAGCTTCGGGAATAAGTATCACTAGAAATTCCGGTCGCATCCTTGAAGGTGGCGAAGTTTTATACAACATGCCTATGCGCCTTGTGTTGATAGACCCAAGCCATGCTCGATCATCCATGATCCAAACCGCAGTAAACCGCGTGTTTCCAGAAGAATTCGGTCAAGATGGACCAACAGCCCACGGAATAAGCGATGAGCAAGTTGAGATTAGGGTCCCTCCATCATGGAAGGATGACGTTCGTGCATTTATGGATTTAATGACCCACATTACAATTCGATCGCAAAAACCAGAGTCTGTTGCAATGTCCGTCAAGCGACTTTTGTTGCAAGACCCAAGCCCAAAGAATGCACACGCTGCAGCTTGGCGATGGCGAGCGATAGGCGAACGGTCATTGCCAATTATTAGACAATTATACGATCATCCAGATGAACTTCCAAGACTCGCAGCACTTCGTGCGGGTGGCGGACTCGCAGACCCACTCAGTGTTCCGTATTTAATTGAAATGGCGACTTCAGAAATTGGTCTTGGCTCGCGCCTTGACGCTATTGATTTGCTGAGTAACATGCCACCTGATTACCGTATTGAAGTTGGACTTCGACCGCTTCTAGACACAAACGATTTAGAAATTCGATTACGTACAGCAGAAGTGTTAGCCAATCGACAAGACCCTGCCATAAAACAATACGTAGTGAATAAAAAGTTCAATCTTATTCTCGTCCCTTCAAGCCACAACATGGTGTACGTCACCCAAACGGGCTGGCCTAAAATCATTTTGACTGGCGACATAGAAATTGAACGGCCACTCACACTTTCCGCTTGGAACAATCACTTGATTGTAAAAGACTCTGAAGAGGAGTTTAAAGTAGATGTGCGATATCAAAAGAGTGACAAGCACAATGCTGTACATCAAACGGTAAACGCAGATCTGCCAACGTTCACTATGTTCCTTGCACACCTAACAACTCCAGAAGACCCAGCACCTGGTTTAAACTTATCCTACAGCAGAACTATTGGCGCAATCCATGCATTGTGGAAGCAGAATTACTTGAACGCTGACTTTAAAGTAGAGCAAGACAGACTTCTTGCTGCAATCCAGCGATTAAAAACCGAGACTTCTTATACCCCCCGTCCAGACTTTGGAAACGAAGATCCAGCTGATGGCGATGACCGTTTTCTTCTCGAAAACGACTCTTCACCCATGAAAAAGAACTAATCCAAGCCACAAACGCTCCTTTTTGCCTTTCTGATTGAAATAACGCATATTTTAACCTTGGGTAATCGCAAAAATAACGGTAGTATAGACTTCAACGTACCCCTTCTAGGGTACTTGAAGTGGCTTCAGGATGGAGCCGTGGCATAAGACAGGAGGTCTTTCTTTATATGCGTCTATCTAAAATTACAATCGCTGGTTTCAAGTCGTTCGCCGATTCAACGGAATTTCTTTTCGACGAACCAATTATTGGCATCGTGGGTCCAAATGGTTGCGGTAAATCAAACGTCGTTGATGCAATTAAATGGGTCCTTGGCGAGCGCTCCGCAAAGAGTTTGCGTGGTGAAGCTATGCTCGATGTTATCTTCGCGGGATCTGCTGTACGCAAACCATTAGGCGCTGCATCAGTCACACTCACATTCGATAACCCGATTGCTAACAAAAACGCAAGCGATCCATCAGACAGACGGTTTCTATCTGTAGACACCGATGAAGTTGGCGTAACAAGACGATTGTTCCGCGATGGCAGAAGTGAATATTTAATCAACGGAAATAAAGTTCGATTGAAAGATATTCGCGAACTGTTCCTTGATACGGGCATTGGCACAAATGCGTATTCAATTATCGAACAAGGTCGGGTTGCAGCGATGTTGAACGCTAACCCAACTGAACGCAGAAATATCCTTGAAGAAGCTGCAGGAGTAGCACGATTTAAAACTAGACGTAAAGAAGCCGAGCGAAAACTAGAGCGCACTGAAGTAAACCTTGTTCGTGTACGTGAACAACTTGCTAGCACTGAACGTCGCCTTCGCATTGTACGTAACCAAGCTGAAAAAGCACGAACCTTTACTGGCCTTGATATTCGCTTGAAAGAAATTCGAACACATGTTGCCCTTGATCAATTCCATGAATTGCATCGCCAACTTATGGGGCTAACAAGTCGTCTTTCTGAACTCGAAAAGAATAGACAAGAAGCGAGCGAATTGCTGTTGAATCTTGAAGACGCAAAACGTTCCAGAGAAGTAGAACGTCACGAACTGCAGTCTAATCACCAAACTCTATTGCAAGAAACCGCAGAGCATGAATCCACCATTCGTCACGCCACCCAGCGATGCGACATGATGGGACGCTCTATAGAAGAATCAAGGCAACAAGTCACAGACGAGCGTACCCGCCTTGCACAGGTCAAAACCCGCGAAGAATCGCTCGCAGGGCAACGTGAAGGCGCTTCGGAACAAATTGCTGCTTCTGCTGAACGGCTTGCAGAGATTGACCGTGAAGTCGACGCGATAAGCACTGAGCACGCAGCCATCGGCCAGCGTGTAGTCTCGTTGCAAGACACACTTGCGAATGTTCAAGATAAGTTAGAAGAACAAAACGCAACTCAATCACGCCTACATGCTATTGCACAATCAGCAAACGAACGGCTCAGCAGCCAACGTGAACAACAAGGTAGAGCGACTGAAAGCAAAACCCAAGTCGCCCAAGAATTGCAAGCAGTCCAAGAAAAACGCGACGAAACATCGCACAATATGTTGCAGGCTAAAAATACTGTTGAAGAACATGAAAAAGTCTTACACAAACATGACAGTGCTTCGCATGCGCTTGGAGAACAAGCAGAAGAACTTACGACAGACTTAGACAGAATGCGACATCAGCACGCTGCATCAAGTTCACGTTTGCATCTTCTAGAAGAAATGCAGCATGCAAGAGAAGGCTTGTCCGATGCCGTGAAACACGTGCTCGACCACCATGACAATTTCCCGCAAGTAAAAGGAATGCTCGGAGATGCCATCGATGCGAACCATGCCGATGCACACCTTGTTGAAATCGCCCTTGGACAAAACATCCAACTTCTCCTCGTCGAGACTTCAGCCTCGGTAACGGCAGTGGAAGAAGCCTTAAAAAATGTTACTGGCAGAGTAGGTTTGTTACCAATGGATGTACCTTCATCAGAAGGGCGCGAAGTTCCATCAGGAATCACACCCCTACTTCAACTTATTAAAGTTGAAGAACATGCAACTGCGGCTGCACATAAACTCTTGGGCAAGACAGCCGTAACACCGAACATTTCTTCTGCTATCGAATTGCAACGCACGCACCCAAACTGGCGTTTTGTTACAAACGCAGGCGAACTTGTTGAAACCGATGGGCGTATGTACGTTGGCAAAACAACGACTGGCGACCAAAAGGGTTGGCTTACCAGACGTATCGAGATTAGCGCCCTCACTGTAGAAGTGACTGCTCTTGACCAACAAATTGACCAACGGCAATCACAACTAAGTGAGTTGCTTCACGAAAACGAGCAAGCCAAGCAACAACAACGCGATTCTGCACAACATGTTCGTGACGCTCGAAATTCCGTTGTCGAGTATGAATACCAATTGCAACGGTTTGATGATGATTTGCATCGCTGTGGCAGACAATCAAACGTACTGCTTGAAGAAATTAACGAATTGCAAACTCAGATTACACAAAGCCAACAGCAATTCAATACTTCCGAGGCAGAAGCAAACGCAATAGTCTCTCACATTGAAGAACTCCGGGCTATGCGTGCAACTGAACGTGAAAATCTTACTTCGGCGCAAGAACGAGCCGAGAAAACTACAGAACAACTTACCGCGGCAAGAGTTGACCTTGGACAAGTTGGTGAAAAACATGAAGCAGATAGGCGAGAATTACGACATATAGATGCTGCTGTTGAAGAAAGCGAACGACAACGAGTACTATTGCAAGATCAAATCACAAGGCGGCTTGGCCAACTTGAACAGTTTGAAGCTTCTAAACAAGATAGTTCTGACGAAATCGAGCAATGCAAAGTTGCCGCAGCAAGATGCCAAGAAGAACTTACTGCATACAATGAAAAAGTCCTTCTCGCAGATGCTGCAGTTACAGATTCTGGCGTTGCGCTTCAATATGCAAGAGAACAGGGTTCTAGAATTGAACGCGAGTTTCATGCTATTGAGTTAAGTAGGCGTGAAGCTGAAATTAAACGCGAAAATCTTGAAGAGCGAATGCTTGACGAACTTGAACTTGACGTTTCACGCGAATATACATGTTGGACCGAAACAGCAGAACAAGATGCTAGGCCAGCTGCAGACCGAAACACTATTGAAACTGAAGGTGAACAACTTCGGGCTGAAATCAAGAAACTCGGTAATGTAAACCTTGATGCAATTGAAGAAGAACAAAATCTTGAAGAACGTAACGTAGACCTTGCGCAACAAGTCATCGACATCGATGCCTCAGTTGAATCTCTCACCTCCCTTATCGATGAGCTAGAAGAACTCAGCAAGACTCGTTTTGAAGAAACGTTTAACCAAATCCGCGAGCATTTCTCTGGACCTCAAGGAATGTTCAGGAAACTTTTTGGCGGCGGCAGTGCCGATATCATGATGCTTCCTGACGAACATGGAAATGTTAATTTACTTGAGGCTGGCATTGAAATCAAAGCCAAGCCACCTGGGAAACAACCAAGGGTAATCTCGCAGTTAAGTGGCGGTGAGCAAGCAATGACTGCTGTTGCATTGCTTCTTAGTATTTTCAAAGCGAAGCCTTCACCATTTTGTGTTCTTGACGAAGTCGATGCAGCACTTGATGAAGCGAACACACACCGCTTCATTAGTTCGTTGAGCAACTTCCTAGAAAACAGCCACTTCATTGTTATTACACACCACAAACGCACCATGATGGGTTGCAACAAACTCTATGGTGTCACTATGCAAGAACGTGGCGTTTCAAAACACGTAGCTGTCACTGTGGACGAAGTGAATAATGAAGGTGAAATTTCTCAATCAGCGCAAACACGCTCGGAAAAAGCCCTTCCAATCGTTGAAACTACAGCAACGAAGCAACCTGTCGCTCTCTAACGAAACTGTTTGGTGCCGTATCCGTTGCAGGCTTCGGAACTCTAGAAGCTCAGGAGAGCCAAGTTGCAATAGAGCACCATGCTCCTGCAAGTTGCTCAGACGGCTCCCCGTCAACTGGAAACGGGTTGGTCGTGTTCAATACATGATTGCCACCTGGAATTAATGCCAGCGTTCCATTCTCAAGGACCGATTGTAATTCTTCGCCGCACGATGGTGGCACTGTTGGATCTTTGTCGCCATGCACAACTAAAACTGGCACATCAATCGTGCTTGCAAGTGCAAGCAAATCGTGCCCCTCTGGATCTTCAAGTTGTTCTTGAAGGAACGCCTTTCCAGCATGTAAAGTTTGGCCAGTCCTTCCAGAAGGCAACTCCATGCTCCCTGCAGCCAACAAAGACTCCTGTTGCTCTTGCGTCATAGTCAAGCAATGACTTGGCGAAGAAAGGACAATAGCACCGTCAGCCTCTACTACACGTCTACCGAGAGACAAGAGTGTTGAAACACCCCCCCGAGAGTGCCCAAACAAATACAAAGGCATATCTGGCTTCTTTACGGCAGAAACAAGAATTTCGATATCTTCCACTTGGCGGTTCCATGTGGCTTGTTCAAACAACTTGACGCGTTCGAAAGGTCCATTCCCTGGCAACATTCCGGAATGCGAAAAATTGAATCTATGGGCGATGTACCCAAGCTCAGCGAATTGTTGCGCAAGCCAGGGGAACATGCCGTACTCTTTATAGCCCATGAAGCCGTGCGCCAGCAGGACAACGCCCTTCGCTCGTTCATTTGGTGAATGCATAGTTCCGTATATGGGATTACCCCGACTACCTTCAATTGTCCATTCCTCAATATTCATACCAACATCCTAGCCAAATATGCCTACGAATGCGTTGCAGGATAAGATACACACATGGCAACAGCGGTAACTCCCATGGACTGTATTATTTTTGGAGGCGGCGTCGCGGGACTGTTTACCCTTGACGCATGCGTGCGTAAAGGAATGCGCGTCGTATTACTTGAATCAAAAGCATTGGGTACTGGTCAAACTATCGATTCGCAAGGCATCATTCATGGGGGTCTTAAATATGCGATTACTGGCAACGGCTCTCGTTCTGCATCTGCAATAAAGGATATGCCAACTGTTTGGCGAAAATGCCTTGCTGGCGAGTCGCTGCCTAATTTACAACATGTTGTCATGCGTTCTGATTTTTGTCATGTATGGAGAACCGATTCCATTCGGTCAAAACTTGGATGGATTGCTGCGAAGTTTGCATTGCGAACCAAGCCTGTCATTCTAGATCCAGACGAATTGCCCCACGCACTACAAGGTACACAAGGAAGTGTCGCAAGGCTTGGGGAGCAAGTCATTGAGCCAAGAAGTTTACTTGAAATTTTGAGTCACAATATGACTGAGAACATTTTACAAACAGCCGAAGGCGGTGTCGAAGTTTCTCGCCTTGAAGATGGTTGGCTCATTCAGTTACTTAATCCTGAAACGGGTGAACCACAAGACATTTTCACAAAGAAAGTTGTACTTACAGCAGGCTCGGGAAACGCGCAATTACGAACACTGTTTTCGCTCGAAGCTGGAAAAACGCAAGCGCGACCATTGCACATGGTAATGGCTCGCGGCGATTTACCCGTACTGAATGGGCACTGTATTGATGGCGCGAAAACAAGAGTCACCATTACGACAACAAAAGATTACGCCGATCGTTCGGTTTGGCAAATAGGTGGCCAACTCGCAGAGGATGGCATCCACCTTGTCCCAGAAAAACTCATCCAGCACGCAGTCAATGAAATCAAAGAGGTCCTACCGAATGTCGATTTGAGTGGCGCTGAGTTTACTACATATACGACAACTCGCGCAGAACAATTCACAAGAGGAGCACGCCCCTCTGACATTTCTATACTTGAAGAAAACAATGTCTATACCTGTTGGCCTACGAAACTAGCATTTGCTCCACGTCTTGCAGATGAAATTATTCGTCGTATAGGTCCAAAGAATGACAGCGAGCCAGTACGAATAAAAGAATTTTCCTCGTGGCCAACACCTGTTGTCGCGTTACCCCCTTGGGAGCACGACCAACCTTGGACACCGATAGAGGTACTACAATCGCAATAAGTCTACCAATACCATTGTCCCGCCTTGGCTTCGGTGCTTATCAAATTGGACGCGTAGCAGGAGAAAAATACGCGTCCGTCGGCACCCCTATGCCAAACGAAGCCGAAGCCGAGCTACTCCTGCATGGCGTCCTTGACCTTGGTATCACACTTATAGATACTGCACCCGCTTATGGATTGAGCGAGGAAAGGATTGGAAAATACATTGGAAATCGCCGTGATGAATACAACCTTGTAACAAAGGTTGGGGAACTCACTGTTGATGGAACGTGTACATTTGATTTTTCGTCACAAGGGATGCGCAAGTCTATAGAGCAAAGTTTACGGGCACTTCAAACAGAATACGTTGATTGTATTCTTCTGCATGCACCACCTACAGACCTTGCCGTTCTTCATGAAACTGATGCAGTCGAAACATTGCAGCAGTTCCAACAAGAAGGAAAAACAAAAACAATCGGCTTTAGTGGCAAAACCGTGCAAGCACAAGAAGAGGCAATTGCATGGTCTGATGTCATGATGATTGAATACAGCATTGCGAATCAATCCAATACAGAAATCATTGCTTCTGCATTCGCAAGCGACATTACAGTGCTGTATAAAAAAGTACTGAACAGCGGTCATCTTGAATCAAGAGAAGCACTCGAGTTTGTAGCAAAGAAAACACCGAGCGATGCTGTGTTCGTGAAGCATTGCGCGGTGATTGGAAGTTCAAAATTGGGTCGCATGGCCCAAAACACTCAATTGTTTAGCGAACTGGAATAGTCAGTCGAATTCCGATTTTCATTCGGTTCGGGTCCACCGAAGGATTCGCATTGACAATAACTCCATATAAATTTGAATTGCCATAATAGTCATAGGCAATGGAGCTAAAGGTGTCCCCTTCTTCGATAACATGGACGTTCGTTCCACCCGTGGTGGCTGGTGTAACTGGAAGAGTAGTTGGCTTGACGGCACTCGCACTTGTATTTTGTATTGGAAGACGTAGCATATTGCCCGGTTGAATATTCCCAGGATCCGTAATTCCATTGATAGATGCAATTTCTGACCACATTCGATAACTGCCTAGCTCGTGTTGTGCAATTTCTCCGAGTGTCTCTCCCTCTTTCACTTGGTAAAAGCGGTATGCACTCTGTACCACAGGAACTTCCATAATGGTTGGAAGAGACACAGCGGTTTCTTCCACTACTGAAGGTGTCGGTTGCGGTGCGATAACTGCAGGAATAGCAGTCCATGTTTCTGTGACAACTTCTGGAATTTGAATCGGAACTGGTATATCAACTATCTCAGCGGCTATTGGTGGGAAACCAATCGATATGAGTTTTTCTTCTGCATCACCCCCGAATAAAGAGGGTCGCTGAATAGGTACATCAGTGAGTTGCTGCGCTGTTGTCGTTGTTGGCGGAGTTATTCCGTAATACACAACAAGAGCGGCGAGTAGTAAAACACAAACTGAAACGACAAATTTACTAGTTCCGGACATAAGTGAAGCCCTCCTTGGCATCTATATACAAATCGGTTGTTTCCTTGTGTTTACTTGAAATTGCATGCAAAAAGCCCACCCTTTGACTCAAGTCAAAGGGTGGGCTTAGGATGTAAAAGTTACTCTTCGCCAGGTGTATGTCTTGGCTCTTGACGTTTGAATACGAGTGGCGCAGCAATTGCAACGGAACTGTATGTACCAACGAAGATACCAATTAAGAGAGCAAACGCGAATGGTCGAATACCACCGCCACCTGCTAGATAGATAATTACGACAGCGATAATAGTTGTTAACGATGTCAACACCGTGCGACTCACGGTCTGGTTAATCGAGTTGTTCACAATCTCTTTTGTAGGAAGCGGTCGTTTGCCTCTGTTTTCGCGGATACGGTCAAGAATAACGATCGTATCGTTGAGCGAATACCCAATAACTGTCAGAAGCGCTGCGATAACTCCAAGGTCAATCTGGAACGCTTCCACTTTCAGCGTTTGGCTGAAGAAGGCAATGTGTGCCACATACCCAGCGAGTGCAAGCGCACCGAGAGTAATCGTAACATCGTGGACTAATGCCACGATAGCTGCGAGTGAATATCGGAGCGAACCGAACCTGAACCAAATATATGCCAAAATGCCAAGCAGCGAGAGAATAACCGCAACGATTGCGTTCGCTTTCATAGTGCCTGCGATTTGCGAAGAAAAGCTACTTACTTGTTCTAGGCTTTGTGGCTGTGCAAGTGCTGTGGAAATCAATTCCCATTCTTTTGCAGAAACGCGTTTTTCAACAACCTCTGGGTTGTTGTTAAGGAAGTTCATATCACGGTCGTACACAGCGACGGCGATAGATGTATAGCCATCAATTGCGCCACGCGTTAGCCCAAAGACGGCAACTTCGCGACCGCCAGTTTCACGAGCATACTCGGGCTGCTGACGCATTCTGTCGATTCGTTTTTCAGCATCTTCAAGCATGACCGCTGGAGTAATATCTTCAATGACAACAAGAACACCACCACGGTGGTTAGAAAGATCGCCACGTGCATTGGTAGACAAAATTTCACCTAGCGATTCTGTGCCTTGCGGAATTTTCATGGTGAACTTTTCAAATGATTCTGAACCGTTGCCTTTGAAATCAAGGGCCGGCGGCACATCTAAATCATCACCAAACGTAGCCGTAATAGCATCAACGATTGTTGCAGTTACAACAGCATCGTCTTCAATCCCTGGAGGATTTGCAACCTTAATCTGGAAACCATCAGAAACAACTCGGCCGTTCTCATCAACAGCGTTGTCGCCAACCGTAAGCACAGTAGCACCAGCAAGCTCCAACAGTATTCTGTCTTTAGGAGTATCGCCAGTAATTGCTTCACCGATTGCATGCACGCGTTCTTGAACAGAACCTTCACCAGTATGGTGCAACTGCAATCGCTCGTCACCATCCATGTGCGTACGCATCGTCATTGATACGCCCCCACGGAATTCTGTGTCAAGCATTGTTTCGCCACGGCCTAAGACAAGAAAAATTGATATGCCGCAAAGCACAAAACTCATTACCCAAAAGATTTTTCGAAGGTTTACCCAATCAACGGCTGGGTGTAAGAACCGACCAACTGCTGGAATAACTGTTGGTAACATTGGCAACTTTTTGCCACCAAACACATTGATGTACAAGTCAAAAATTACTCTTGTCACAAACAGAGACGTAAAGAGGGTCGCGATAATACCGATTGAAAGCGTAACAGCAAACCCTTTGACTTCAGTTGTTGCGGTTTGATACAAGACAAAACAAACAATCAAGTTTGTAAGGTTCGCATCAATAATGGTGGAGTAGACTTTTGAATACCCTTCTCGCACCGCTTCACGTAAATCTTTCGCGCCTGCTGCAAGCTCTTCGCGAATACGTTCAAAGATAAGCACGTTGGCATCCACTGCCATACCCATAGTTAACACTACGCCTGCTAAACCTGGCAGAGTAAACGTGCCATCGATCAGCGCCATGGTTCCAAATATAAGGACGCCATTGGCAAGTAATGCGAAGTCAGCGATAAGACCTGCTGTCATGTAATACAGAAGCATGAATGCAATAACTGCGATCACAGACCAACCTAGTGCTGAAAGACCGCGTGATAAGTTATCTATACCGATTGTTGGGCCAATGATATTGACTGCAATAGGGTCATGGCTAAGACGCGCTTCAAGTGAACCTGCTGCGAGCACTTTAATGAGGTACTGAATTTCGCTTTGCGAGAAACTACCTGAAATTGTGCCTGAACCATTAATTTGGCTATTGAGGTTTGGAGCAGAATAGACTTGGCCATCGAGCACAATTGCCATTGGCTCATCTACATGCGCGCCTGTCATCTTGCCCATCAAATGACCGCCCTTGCTGTCAAGTGAGAATCGAATCGCTGGTCGTCCAAACTCGTCAACAGTTGGGCTTGCGCTTTCGATTGACCAACTGTTCTCTTTTGTATGAACCATTTCACGAGCCGCGTCAATGTAGAGCAAGATGTATACCTCGCTGTCGTACAGTGCGCCTTCTAAACTGCGCTGACCTGTTGAAAGATACAATTGCGGGTCTGCACGCAAAGCTGCTAACTGGTCTGGCGTTTCAGCCCATTCTTTAAGATCATTTATTTTGTACCATTTGGCAATCGGAGAATCAGTATTATCTGGGCCAACTTCTTGAAGTTGTGTACGCAGGCTTACAACATCTACACCTTCTGCTGTACCTGGTTGTACTGCAATACGGAAGTCTAATACTCCTGCACCGCGAAGCATACGAATCAAATCTTCCGGGTCATCAAATCCAGTTCGTTTGGACTGGTACTCTTGGAACGTATTCATTAACAAACCAAGTTGTTCATCTAATTGCGGATACGAGGATTGCAGCGAAGCAAATTCTGCGTCGCGTGGTGCAATGCCTCGTAGTACTTCGTCTGTTTCTAGGTCGCGAATGACACGACCATTTTGATCACGAAGTGGCTCGCCAATTGATGGCAACTGCAACATTCGCGCAATGTCATTTTTATCTAAACTTGCCGCCAATAGATTCTCGCGCTTGTCTTCAAAATCAATTTCTGCATCAGCCACTTGCTGTTCGAGCAGTGCGTCTGTTGGCTCAGTTTCGTACTGCTTTTGAAGTTCGGTAAGCGTGTCGTACGATGTTTGCAAATTTGCAGCCTGAAAGCCTACACCTACTGTTAAATCATGCCCGCGGCCTTCTACTAGGGCTTGGTCTAGATCGCCAGGTCGTATATACGCCGCTTCAAGCAAGGACTCTAGGTGTCCGCGATAAACTGCCGCTAACTCCTTAACGCCCGCGCTTGGCAGAGGCATGACCACTTCAATACGGTCAGTGCCAAGTGGAGTCATTTGAATGTCAAGGACACCAGTTGGATTCACTCGGTCTTTAAGCACTTCAATAGTTTGCGAC